>Ga0310691_10001081_pt1 | contig 44183 bp, 41 predicted proteins | sample 176DNAGHGlowgp2_FD_203887 | JGI IMG/M metagenome (GOLD analysis project Ga0310691, IMG submission 203887) | Sheep rumen microbial communities from Palmerston North, Manawatu-Wanganui, New Zealand - 1766 DNA GHGlow gp2 (v2) (version 2) | ecosystem: Host-associated > Mammals > Digestive system >... | reverse complement strand
CGACTGGCAGCCGGATCCGTGTAGATTATCGTCAGGGTGCTGAACTGCCCATCCTGCGTGTAAGGTTGCAAGAATGTTTTGGTATGACAGACACCCCACGCGTCGATGATGGCAAGCGTCCCATATTGATGGAACTGCTTTCCCCTGGCTTCAAGCCGGTGCAACTTACCAGCGACCTGCACAGTTTCTGGACAAACACCTATTTTGAGGTACGCAAGGAATTGCGCAGACGCTATCCCAAACATTCCTGGCCAGACAATCCGCTCGAAGCAGAAGCAGTGAGAGGCGTGAAGCGAAATAGAGAATAAGAAACAATGACTCCACAAGAGGCGAAATACCAACGAATGACGACTGAGCCGGTTTCCCGACTGGTGACGTCGCTGGCCATCCCTTCGATGGGCAGCATGATGGTGTCGGCCCTCTACAACATCGTTGACACTTATTTCGTCAGCCAGACGGGCACACAGGCCACTGCTGCACTGGGTGTGGTTTTCACCTACATGGTGCTCATCCAGGCCTTCTCGTTCTTCTTCGGTCAGGGATCGGGCAACTACATCTCCCGCGCATTGGGGGCAAGGCGTACCGAACAAGCCGCACAGATTGCTGCCACAGGATTCTTTTCGGCGATGTTTTTTAGCGCGACGTTGGGCGCAATAGGCTTTCTTTTCATGAAACCTATACTCACAGCGTTAGGCTCCACACCCACCATCATGCCCTATGCCTGCAGTTACTTCCAATGGCTGCTCCTCGGTTCTCCCTTCATCTCATGCACATTCGTGCTGAATAACCAGATGCGATTCCAAGGCAATGCGGCGATGGCCCTCACGGGCACAATGACAGGAGCCGTCATCAACATGGGCCTCGACCCCATCCTCATCTTTGGCTTCAAGATGGGAGTGGCTGGCGCTGGATTAGCTACTGCCATTTCGCAGGCCATCAGTTTCTGCATCATGCTGTCGATGTGTGGCAAGAAAGGTGGCTTGGCCATCCGTTGGTGCAACTTCCACCCCACCCTTCTCCAATATCGCGAGATTGCTCGTGGAGGTCTTCCCTCCTTAGGTCGACAAGGAACGATGGGACTCTCTGCATTGGTGCTCAACAACGTGGCAGGATGCTACGGAGACGCTGCAATTGCAGCTTTCTCGGTAGTCCATCGCATTGTGATGTTCGTGCAGTCGTTGCTCATTGGTTTCGGTCAAGGTTTCCAGCCTGTCTGCGGATTCAATTATGGAGCGAAACTCTATGGCCGTGTTCGTGCCGCCTTCAAGTTCTGTGCCATGACCACTACGCTCTATTCCATCCTGCTCGTTGTCTTAGGGTTATTCTTTGCCCCGACGATTGTAGGGCTCTTCCAATCGGACGACGCAAGGGTCTTGACCCTTGGCACCCGTATCCTGCGACTTCAATGCCTGACCTACGCTGTCACAGGCTTTGTCATCACGTCAAATATGTTCCTGCAGAACATTGGTGCGACCTGGAGCGCATTGATTACTGGCATCGCTAAACAGGGGCTCTTCCTGATTCCTGCATTATTTCTCCTGCATATCACATTAGGCTTGGATGGTGTGTTGGCAGCTCAGCCCGTTTCTGACCTCTGTTCCATCTTCTTGGCCATTCCGCTTTGGTGGAAACATTATCGCAAAATGGATTACTTGGAAAAACAAAAACAATGATACGAAATATAATCTTTGACCTGGCAGGTGTCTTACTCAACCTTAACCTGGAACGCGACACCGAAGCTCTTCTTTCAGTCGGGTTGCCCGATTTCGAAGGATGTATTGCAAGCCGTGAGATCCATGGTCCAATCTCCCGGTACCTATATGGGCTTTCCGACAAGGTGGAATTCCTCAAGGAGATTCGTCCCTTCTGCTTTCCCGAAGCCACCGACGAAGAGATTCTTGCCTCGATGGATGCTGTGCTCGATGACATCCCTTCATCGCGCCTGGCTGCACTGGTGGAATTGCGCAAACACTACAAGGTGTATTTGCTCAGCAATCTCTACGACACGGCTTGGGATCTCACCCAACAACTGATCCGAAACGAAGGATACTCCATTGAGCAATGTTTCGACGAGGCGTTTATCTCCTACAAAATGCATGTGGCAAAACCGAATCATCTTATTTACCAGAAGGTTTTTGAAGCCACAGGCATCCAACCCGAAGAGACCCTTTACTTCGACGATAGTCGTGATAATATCGAAGCAGCCAGGAAACTGGGCATCGTGTCATGTCTTGTCCCGATGAATGAGATAGAGACCTGCAGAGAGTATCAACAATTAATGGAAACTTGTTCGCGATAACGAAATATGTACCAGAAGTTCATCATAACCGATGATGGTGTCCTCAAATTCGGGCACGTCTATTTGCACCGCGATATGCTCCCCATTGGCGATGATGATTGTCATGGAGGTGGCCTCTGGAAAATCGATCATACTCGAAACGCGATACTTCTCTTCGGCCGTTCCTTCGACTTTGGAGGACCTGATTTCAGTTATGTGCGTCGAATCGATTGGACAGGAGTTGGAGGACGTCCTCTCCCTCTCTTCTTCCTTCCGCATTGGCCAAACGAAGATATTTTGGAGGCTGTTTATGCCAACCCATAGATCTCCTTTCAAAATAGTGCAACAACAAACATAAAAAAAACTTCACCAGAATATAATGACTTTATTCCTAACCAGCAGCCCCTGTATAGGCTGGGCGGGCGACTTGAATCCGGCAAATGGTTTTCTTAGCAAATTGCGAAAGACACTTCCCCATCCTCTCCACTGCCTGATGATATCTTCGGCTCCCGATGACAAGGAGATGACCGATCGAATGGCATGGGACATGCGCGAAATCTTCGGACGTGCCGACCTGGCTTTCGACAAGTATGAGGTGTTGGATCGCAGAACGCAGAGATACGCAGCGCGAATGATTTGCGATGCCAACTTCATCATCCTATGTGGTGGGCATGTTCCGACCGAACACAAGTTCTTCAAGGAATTACACCTTCGTGCCCGACTCAGCAGATTTGAGGGTGTGATTATGGGCATCAGTGCAGGCTCCATGAATGCTGCAGACCTTGTTTATTCTCCACCGGAACTTGATGGCGAGAGTTTGGACCCGAAGTACAAGGTATATCTCCATGGGTTGGGATTTACCGATGTCAACATCTTGCCTCACTTCGAGATGATACGCGAATCCTGGCTCGATGGACGTTTGCTCGTAGGTGACATCGTAGCAAGGCACAGTTATTCCCATCCCGTTTACTGCCTCAACGATGGAACATATCTTCTTATCACGAATGCTGAAAATAAAGAGAAAAAAAGGACCGAACTGTATGGCGAAGCCTATAGAATGAAGGATGGCAAGCTGGATCTCATCTGTCATGATGACGAATGCAAACTCATCTGCAAGAACGGTTCACTACGAATAGTAAAATAATTCAAACCAACTAAGCACAGTTCTTAGGACAATATTTTCTTATTATGAATTTCATCTATATCTCTCCCAACTTCCCCGATGCAGCATGGAAGTTCTGCAACGCCTTGAAGAATAATGGCGTTCGCGTACTTGGTATTGGCGACCAGCCATACGATGAACTTAAACAAGAGTTAAAAAATGCTCTGACAGAGTATTACAAGGTGTCCAACCTCGAGAATTACAGCGAAGTCTATCGTGGAGCAGCCTACTTCGCTTGGAAGTATGATCGCATCGACTGGATTGAATCCAACAACGAATACTGGCTGGAACAGGATGCACGTCTGCGCACCGATTTCAATGTGAACACCGGTCTCAAAAGTGATGCCATCAATGCTATCAAGGAGAAATCCGAGATGAAGAAGTATTATGCCAAAGGCGGTATTCGCACAGCCCGTCAGATAAAGGCCTCGGAAGGGTTTGAAGCCGTGAAACGCTTTGCCTACGATGCCGGCTATCCACTATTTGCCAAACCTGATGTCGGTGTAGGTGCCAACGGTGCTCACAAGATTATTGACGAAGGTGCCCTCTGGCATTTCTATCAGACCAACCCACAAGCCAGCCAGTATGTCATCGAAGAATACGTTACGGGCAACATATGCGACTATGATGCCATCATTGACTCACATGGCAATCCGATCTTCGAGTCGTGGAGCGTTTGTCCACCTTCTATCGCTGATATTGTGGAACAGAACCTCGACTCGCCCTATTATGTTGAAAAGGATATGAACGAGAATCTTCGCTACTGGGGTCGTCAGACAGTGAAGGCCTTCGACGTGCGCAGTCGCTTTGTGCATCTCGAGTTCTTCCGCTTGGATCGTGCACACCGTGGTCTCGGCAATGTAGGAGATTTCGTTGCCTTGGAAGTCAATATGCGTCCTGGTGGAGGTTATACACCCGATATGCTGAACTATGCCCATTCAGTGGACGTTTACAAGATCTGGGCCGACATGGTAGCCTTCGATCGTCGTACCACTCCCGATCCTCACGACGACTATTTCTGTGTCTTTGCTGGCCGACGTGACAACGTGCAGTATCATCTCGACCATAAGGCAATCATGGAAAAGTATGCCTATGCCTTGAAGCAATGGGATCGTGTGCCTGATGCTCTTTCTCCTGCGATGGGCAACCAGTCCTACATCGCCCGTTTCCGCACTTGGGAAGAAAAAGACCAGTTCCTTTTTGACATTTGTAACAGGAAATAACCATGCAGGTAGAATATCATAAATGGTATAGTCGCTACCTCAATCGCGACATGGAATACAAGACGTTTGGCAATCAGGGCCATGCGCTTATTGCATTCCCTTGTCAAAATGGTCGTTTCTTCGACTATGCCGATCAGGGTATGATACATGTACTGACTCCTTGGATCGAAGCAGGCAAGATTCGCGTCATCTGTGTGGATGGCATTGACTGGGAAACCTGGTCGAACTTTGGAGGCGATCCACGTTGGCGTATTGAGCAGCATGAACGTTGGTTCAACTACATCATTGAGGAACTGCTTCCCAATATTCGTTATTACGATGGCGAAACCTTCATGACAACCGGTTGCTCCATGGGTGCAATGCATGCTGCCAACTTCTTCTTCCGCCGTCCTGACATCTTCGACACCGTCATCGGCTTGTCAGGCCTTTATCATGCAGGATACGGCTTCCCCTTCTATTCCGACGACCTCACCTACGCCAACTCCCCGCAGGATTTCCTCCGTAATATGCCCGAAGACCATCCTTGGATGAATCTTTATCGTCAGCGTCGCATCGTTATCTGCATTGGTCAGGGACGATGGGAAGAGGAAACCCTGGATTCTACCCGACAGCTCGACACCATTCTCTGCGAGAAGCATATTCCTGCATGGTTCGATTATTGGGGATTCGACTGCGACCACGATTGGCCTTGGTGGCGCAAGCAATTGCCTTTCTTCATGAGCCACTTGGAGCCATTTTAATTTACGAAATGCAATCGAACATAAAAAAACGGGACGCCCAATCGAGCGTCCCGTTTTTTATTAGGGGAGAAAATCTATTAGCCGATATTGAACATCACCTTGAGGGTGTTGTCAATGCCCGAGAAGCCCATGAATGCCAATGCCAGCAGACCGGCAATGAGCAGAGCAATAGGCGTTCCCTTCATGCCCTTGGGGACATCGGTCACTGCGATTTGCTCACGGATGCCGGCAAAGAGAACCATGGCAAGCGAGAAACCGAGGGCAGTAGCCACAGCATAGACTGCAGATTCGAGCAGCGTGTATTCAAAGTTGATCACGTTGATGGCAACACCAAGGATGGTACAGTTGGTGGTAATCAGTGGAAGGAATACGCCAAGTGCAGAATAGAGTGAAGGCATAGACTTCTTGAGGATGATTTCAACCATCTGTACGAGAGCCGCAATCACAAGGATATAGACGATGGTCTGCATGAACTGCAAGCCATAAGGCACCAATACGAAATAATAGACTGGCCAAGTTACAAGCGTAGCGAGAAGCATAACGAATGCAACTGCCATACCCATTCCTGCAGCGGTGTCAACCTTCTTCGATACTCCCAGGAATGGACAGATACCAAGGAACTGAGCCAATACGATATTGTTGACAAATATCGCGGCAATGATCATAATAATGTATGACATATCTTACTGGGGTATTACTTGTTGAACAACTTGTTGAAAATAGCAGAGAGGTAAGCCAAGGTGATAAATGCACCAGGAGCGAGGACGAAGGTCAAGGCACCATAGTTCTCAGGCATAATGCCAAGTCCGAAGATGGCACCTGTACCGAGGAATTCGCGGCAAGCACCAAGAATCGTCAGAGCGATGGTAAAACCAAGACCGATACCGATACCGTCGCATGCAGAGTCGATGACGCCATTCTTGCAGGCAAACGACTCAGCACGACCCAGCACGATACAGTTCACCACAATAAGAGGGATGAAGATGCCGAGGCTCTTGTCCACCTCAGGGAAGTAAGCCTTGAGCAGCAATTGCACGAGGGTTACGAAACCTGCGATAACGACGATATAGCAGGGAATATGCACCTTATCAGGAATGAAACGGGCAATGGCTGAGATAACGATATTGGCGAGGATCAGCACCACCATCGTAGCGAGACCCATCGACATGCCATTGAAAGCCGAAGAGGTAGTACCCAGTGTAGGGCACATGCCAAGGAGCAACACAAATGTAGGGTTCTCCTTAATGAGGCCATTGATAATAATACCTAGTTTACTCATAGTAATAATCTCCTTACATTCATGTTATTATTCTTCTGTTTGAATTGCATCGACCATATCACCGACAGTCTCAGCGGCTTCTTCAACAGCCTCCTTGACCTGACCGGTGGCACCAGTGTTGGCATCAGTACCGGTAACAGTGGCATAAGCGAGTGCGATGGCATCACAGAAAGCACGGGTTGAGATGGTAGCTGCCGTGATGGCATCCACTTCACCACCGTCTTTGGTAACAGTAAGGTTTGCCTTACCGGGGTTCTTGCCAATGACACCTGTACCCTTTACGCCATTCTCACCCTTTCCTTGGAACCAGTCGGGCATCTTGGCGCCTAGGCCTGGTGTCTCATTCGAGCAATCGAGAACATTGTATCCGGTGATGTTGCCTTCCATATCGAAGCCCATCATGACCTTCACCTTGCCACCGAAGCCTTTCTTTGTGACAACTTCGACAGCACTGCCCACCTGCTGGCCATCCTTGCTGACAGCGAAGATGGTGGCAGGAAGTCCATTACCACAATCCTCTACTACGTAGGGATCAGATACAGCATCGAATGCGGGAGTTACGGCCTTGATGGCATCCTTCTGGGCAGCGGCAGTAGCTGCTGCAATAGGCTCGGAGGTAATATGTGCAACCGCTCCAAGCAGTCCACCCACAATCAGCGAAATCACTGTCAGTGAGAGGAACATATTCTTTAATGAATTTTCAAGCTTTGCCATAACGATTACTTTTTAACAACGCCGAAACGCTTTGGTTTAACATAAGAGTTGAGCAGAGGCACAAAGGCGTTCATAATCAAGATAGCGAACGACATACCTTCGGGATATGCGCCATAGCGACGGATGACCATAGTCAGGAAACCGATGCATACACCGTAGATGAGCTGCGAACGTGGATTCATAGGTGAGGTCACGTAGTCAGTTGCCATAAAGATGGCACCGAGGAACAGACCGCCACCGAGGAACTGCTGCATGATGATGCTCCAATTGCTGACACCTGGGATGTCCTCAAAGCCGTAGAACAGGCAAGCGAAGACGAATGCCGAAGCAAGCGTGGAGACTGGAATCTCCCAAGTGATGGTCTTCTTGTAAAGCATGTAGCAGCCGCCAAGGAGAAGGAGAAGAGCAGAGTCCTCACCCATCGAACCAGCGGTGGTACCGAGGAAGGCTTCGCCCAAAGACTCGAGGGAAACTCCTGGAACACCATTCACCATCTGGGTAATGAGGGCAAGAGGAGTAGCACCCGTTGCCACATCGAAATAACCTGCCTCAACAGGCCATGTGGTCATTTGTACTGGATAGGCAACGAGAAGGAATACACGTCCTACGAGGGCAGGGTTGAAGATGTTCTGGCCAAGACCGCCAAATGACATCTTACCGATGCCAATGGCTACAAGCGCACCAATGATAATGATCCAGATTGGAAGATTAGAAGGCACGTTGAAGGCCAGAAGCAGACCGGTTAGTACAGCCGAAAGGTCGCAGATCGAAGGGGTCACCTTCAGTACGAACTTCTGAATCAGGAACTCGAAGAGCACGCAGGCGCAAACCGATGTCAATGTGACAATGATGGCTCCCAAGCCGAACTGGTAGAAGGACCAGAGCAGAGCGGGACACAGTGCAATGATCACCTGAAGCATACACTTCTGGGTGCTGTTGCCGCTGTGTACGTGCGGTGACAATGAAACGTTTAATTTATTCATTTGTTTTCAACATTTAATTATCAACTAATTATTTAGCCGCAGCAGCTGCCTTGGCAGCATCAGCCTTGGCCTTCGCTTCGGCTGCACGGGCACGGAGGATGCCCATTACCTTGGGTTTGCCCTGACGAATCCAGTCAAGCAACGGACGATTGGCTGGGCAAGAGAAAGAGCAGGAGCCACACTCGATGCAATCGTAGATACGCTCTTCCTCACACTTGTCGAGCATATCCTTCTCGGCAAACTTGGCAAGGAAGTTGGGCTGCAGGCCCATTGGGCAGGCATGCACACACTTGGCGCACTTGATACAGGGACCAGCCTCTTTGCGGCGTGCCTCTTCATTCTTCATCACGAGGATGCCCGAGCATCCCTTCACCATGTAGCTGTTGGTGTCAGGCATTGCCTTACCCATCATTGGACCACCGGAAATGATCTTGCCTGTATCCTCAGGTACGCCACCTGCTGCCTCGATAAGCTGCTGGATAGGTACACCAATACGTGCCAGGAAGTTGCTTGGCTTGGCCATGCTCTTTCCGGTGACGGTGACAACACGTTCGATGAGTGGCTTGTTCTTCTGAACGGCCTCATAGACAGCAAATGCCGTACCTACGTTCTGAACGAGAGCACCAGTAGCGATTGGGAGACCTCCTGATGGAACCTCTGCACCAATCACGGCATTGATCAGCTGCTTTTCACCTCCTTGTGGATACTTCAGCTTGAGGGGAACGATTTCGATTTCGGGGAAGCCCTTCTTGGCGGTCTCGGTCAAGAGCTGGATAGCATCCGGCTTGTTGGCCTCGATGCCGATATATGCCTTATTGACACCCATGGCTTTCTCGAGAATCTGTACACCAATGCAGATCTCTTCAGGATGAGCCAGCATCAAGGCATGGTCAGAGGTGAGATAAGGCTCACACTCGACACCATTGATGATGACACATTGTGGCTTGGCTGTCGGAGGTGGCATGAGCTTAACCTGTGTCGGGAAGGTAGCGCCACCCATACCAACAATGCCCATTTCCTTCACTTTGGCAATAATCTCTTCCTTGGTCAGCGTGATTTCACGCTTGATATCCTTCGAACGGTCGATGTTCTCGAGCCATTCGTCACCTTCTACCTTGATGAATACGGCAGGAACCTTCTTGCCCGTAGGATCCTCTACTACGTCAACCTTGTCAACGGTGCCGCTGACTGAAGAATGAACGAAGGAAGAAACGAAACCTCCAGGTTCACCGATAGGAGTACCAACTTTCACCTTATCGCCCTTGGCAACAATAGCCTTCGATGGAGCTCCTAGATTCTGGGCCATTGGGATAGCAACAACAGCAGGCACGGCAGCCACCTCAATGGGAGCCTTGGCGGAAAGCTTATTTGCGGCGGGATGAACACCACCGAGTTTAAAAGTCTTCATATCTTGTAATTATGAATTATCAATTATGAATTATTGATTATTGCGGCTGGTCTGCCTTGGGAGCGGCAGGAGCTTCAGCAACTTTAGCAGCAGCTTCGGCAGCTTTAGCAGCAGCGGCCTCAGCAGCCTTCTTGGCAGCCTCTTCCTTGGCCTTGGCAGCATCAGCTGCCTTCTTGGCCTTGAGTTTCTCTACGACAGTCTGTACTGCAGCTGTGCAATGGATAGCACCCGTTGGACATTCAGCTACGCACATGCCACAAGCCTTGCACTTCTCGGGATCGATGTAGGCAAGGTTGTTTGCAATGGTGATGGCACCGAACTTACAGGTCTTCTCGCACTTGCCGCAACCGATACAAGCGTTGATGCAGGCCTTGCGGGCCACGCCACCCTTGTCCTTGTTGATACAGCTTACCCAAACACGCTTGACAGCAGGAGTCTTGGCAGCATTCTTCTTGCGAATCTCAATCACGAGCTTCGGACAAGCCTTGGCACAAGCGCCACAAGCCACACATTTTTCCTCATCGACTTCGGGAAGTCCGGTGATGGCATTCATGTGAATGGCATCAAAAGTACAAGCCCTGACACAGTCACCCAGACCGAGACAGCCAAATGCACAACCGGTCTCTCCAGCGAAGGTCGAGGCAGCTACAGCACACGACTTCACGCCATCATAGGTTGCAAGTTTAGGACGACATTCCAGGTTGCCATTGCATCGAACCACAGCAAGTTTAGGTTCAGCGGCACCTGCCTCAACTCCGAGGATTCCAGCGACTTTTGCCATGCAGTCGGCACCGCCGACAGGACAGAGTAGGCTGCCCAGCGAATTGCTGGCATCCTTCTCCTTGACGCATGCATCAGCCATACCATGACATCCGGGGAATCCGCATCCGCCACAGTTTGCACCAGGCAGAACTTCCTCCACTTGTCCCACGCGAGGATCCTCGTAAACATAGAACTTCTTTGATACAAAGTAAAGTACCAAAGAGCCTACGGCACCAAGCACGCCAAGCACGCCAAGTGCTAACAAAATTACGTTCATAGTGATACTAATGTTAATAATATAATATAAAATGTATAAGATTCATCGCTGTTATTCAAAACTGCTAATAGAGTCTTTCTAGTGAAAATTCTGTCTTTCGTTCAAGGCGGTCACGCTGCATCCAAACAATAAGGAAATAAAGTCCTAACAATAACAAAGTGACAAGACATCCCATTATCTCGCTGCCGGTGAAGCCAACGATTACAAATAAGCAAACCAAGGCAAGAATCATAGGGATGACAAAGGCCAGAAGGACCGCTGTCCACGCCAACCCGCTTGATACTACCACGCGGACATAATCACCCACTTCATACGTTGTGCCATAGCTATTGGCCACCACTTCCTTTTGCCTCGAATCCGAGGTGCCACTGCTGCACAATGCCTTGGCATGGCAACCCGAACAAGCCGAGTTTTGAACAAACTGAACCGTGACCCGTTGTCCCTCTACCTTGACGACGACTCCTTCATGTGTGATTTGATTGCTCACGATTAAAGAAAATTTTGTCCCCCAAGTAACAATCTTGGGAGCTATTCTACGCTTATTTTGCTGCAAAGTTAATGAATTTTGTTGAATGTACCATTATTTTTCGCAAAAAAAATGCTTATTTATGTTATATAACACAAAAAAAAGACCTTTTTGTACTCGAATATGATGTTTTTTTTGTATTTTTGCGCCATCAAAACAAAGAAAAATGAAATATCGCAAAAGATTTTATACAGGTTTCCTTCTTCTATTGGTTATGGTTTCTTGCAGTTGCAAAAGGTCGGCTACGGGCTATGCGACATCGTCGGGCGTACCATCCTCGACAGCCGCATCGCGTGAGATGCCCCGGTTCTCTGCCGATTCCGCCTACCAGTATGTGGCAAGTCAATGCGATTTCGGACCTCGTGTTCCTGGCACCGATGCACAGAAGGCTTGTGCCAAATGGCTGCAAAACGAATTGCTCCGTCATGGTGCTACGGTCAAGCTGCAGGAGGGCGAAATGACTGCTTACAACGGAACGAAACTACCTATCATAAACATCATAGGATCATTCAATCCCGATGCCAAGATGCGGGTTCTCCTGATAAGTCACTGGGACAGCCGCCCCTTTGCCGACAACGATCCGGATTTATCCAAGCGTAAACTACCGGTGATGGGTGCCAACGATGGCGCCTCAGGAGTGGGAATACTACTCGAATTGGCACGACTTTGTAGCGAAAAACTTCCACAGGTCGGTATCGACATCTTCCTGACCGATGCCGAAGATTATGGCGCACCAGAAGATTGGAGTGGGCCCCACGACGAAAAGTGGTGGGCTTTGGGCACCCAGATGTGGTGTAAGCAAGCTGCTAAGGAAGGCTATCGTGCGCAGTATGGCATCCTCCTCGACATGGTGGGTTCTGCCAACGCAACCTTCTACCGCGAATATTACAGCGAACGTTACGCCAATTCTTTCGTCAATGAAATCTGGCAGGCAGCTGCTTGCCTTGGCTATGGAGACCTCTTCATCAACCAAGGTGGTGGCGGTGTCACCGACGACCACGTCTTCGTCAACCGCATGCTCCAAATCCCTTGTGTCGACATCATCGATACACGCACCGACACCGACGGCACCTTCTGCCCGGAATGGCATACTACCCATGATACAATGGACAACATTTCCCGTGAGACACTGGGCAAGGTAGGACGCGTGCTCGTCTCCCTCCTTTGGTAACCCTTCACTCCGAGTTCTCCGATTATTCCGACCACTCCGATTATTCCGATAATTCAAAAAAACAATGACAATCAACGAAATTCAAGATCAAATCATCGACGACTTCTCAGCCTTTGATGACTGGATGGACAAATATCAGATGATCATCGAGATGGGCAACAACCTTGAACCCCTCGACGAAAAGTACAAGACCCCTCAGAACCTCATCGAAGGATGCCAGAGCCGCGTTTGGCTCCAGGCCGACCTTGACGAGCAGACCAATTTGATCCATTTTACCGGCGACTCCGATGCCGTTATCGTAAAAGGTCTTGTCAGCTTGGTCATCCAGGTGCTCTCCGACCACACACCCGACGAGATTCTCAATGCTGACCTCTACTTTATCGAGCAGATTGGCCTGAAGGAGAACCTCTCTCCCACCCGTTCCAATGGCTTCCTGTCGATGATCAAGCAGATGCGCATCTACGCCCTTGCTTTCAAGGCCAAGTTGTCATAAGTCTTTGCTGACAAAATAATTATATACCTTCGAAAAATATGAAAAAGCTTTTCACTATCCTGTTGGCATGCGCTACAATGTCCACCAGCATCGCACAAATCACGGCTCCCGTCATCGAAGAGAAGCCCGAAACCGACATCAGATACATGGCTGGTGCTGTTCCAGAAGTCAATGGTAAGGTAGTCCTGACCCGCACCGTCGAAGTTCCCGCAGGCCTTACCCAGCAGGAGGTCATGAACCGTGTCGACGCTTGGCTCGTTCGCTGCACCAAGGACGAACGCATGCACTACAACCAGCGTCTGCCCAAGGCTGCCGACAATGAGTTGCAGCATTCCTACAGCATGGAACTCACTTTCTCGAAATCATTCCTTGCTCACGACTTTGCCGAGTTGGCCTATGTGCTCGCCGTGCGTTACGATGGTGGCCAACTCATCATGGAAATGAGCCACATCAATTACAAGTACAACGAAAACAACAAGTTGAACAAATATACCGCCGAGGAGATGATCGTCGACAAGTATGCCCTGAACAAGAAGAAGACCAAACTCATCTTTGGTTTCAAGAAGTTCCGCATGAAGACCATCGACCTCCTGGACGAACTGCAGGTCTCGCTTCAGAACGAGTTCAAATAAGTCATGTGGATTATTCTTGCCTTCCTGAGCGCATTGCTGCTCGGGTGCTATGATGTTTTCAAGAAAGTGTCGCTCAAGGACAATGCCGTCATTCCGGTATTGTTCCTCAACACAATCTTTTGTTCACTCATATTCCTGCCACTGGTTGTTCTCTCAGCCCGTGGCATTATTCCTGCCGACAGCCCCATCTACGTGCCTGTCATCGAGGACAACTCCATACATATTTATATTATCGTGAAGTCTGCCATCGTGCTGGCTTCATGGATATGTGCCTATTATGGCTTGAAGCATCTCCCCATCACTATCGCATCGCCCATCAATGCTACCCGTCCCATCCTGGTGCTCCTCGGTGCAATCTTCATCTTCGGCGAGAAACTGAACGCTTGGCAATGGGCAGGTGTATTGGTATCAATCATCGCCTTCGGTCTCATCTCAACCTCCGGCAAGAAGGAAGGAATCCAGCTGAAACACTCCATTTGGATTTGGGCAGTAATTGCAGGTACGCTCATCGGTGCCATCTCCGGTCTTTACGACAAATTCCTGGTGGGTGATCCCAACAACGGACAAGGATTGTTCGGCATTTGGGCAAACCGTGGTTTCTCGAAGATGGTTGTCCAATCGTGGTACAACTTCTACCAGGTCCTGATGATGGGCATCGTATGTCTGTGGCTATGGGCTCCCAAAAGACATCGCAGGAAGCATCCCTTCCATTGGAAATGGCAGATCATCTGTATCTCGGTCTTTCTTTCCGTTGCCGACTTCTGCTATTTCTATGCCTTGTCCATCCCGGGTGCGCTCATCTCGGTCATCAGCCTCGTGCGTCGTTCTGGAGTTGTGGTAGGCTTCGTTGCTGGCTGGCTCATCTTCAAGGAGAAGAACATAAAGAGCAAGTCGCTCGACCTGCTCTTCGTGATTATCGCCATGATTCTCCTCTGGATTGGTTCCATGCAGTAAAACAGTCTTTCAATAAAAAAGGCCCCTTGTCTATGGGGCCTTTATTCGTTTAAAGCGAAGGCAACGACATACCGTAGATCTTTCGATATAGATCCAGGGCATAGACATCGGTCATGCCGCTGATGTAGTCGAGAACAGACAAGATGCGCGTATAGACGCCTTCTGCGCGTGTGTCGTATTGTGCAGGCACACGATTCAGCAGCAGTTGACTATAGGTGCGGTTCGGATGAATTACTGCATCGATGAACTTTTGAAGAAGTACAGTGATAATCTGGTAACCTGCGACTTCGATGTCAACGACATCCGAACTGTTGTAAATGCGAGAAAAAGCGACATCTGAACAATGCTGATAAGCCTGTGCAACATATGGTGCGACGCATTGTATCAAGGGTTTCTGGAACGTACCTGCAAGTATCTCTTCCTCATGCTCCAGGAAGACATTCGTGCACTCAAATACAAGCGTTCCGATGGCTCGGCTGCGCAGATAACCAATCTGTTCATTGATGTCGGGCACATAATTCAAGCCTCTGACAATCTTCTCTCGCATCTCTCCATCAAAGAACCCTAGCAGCAGCTCCTGTGTATCTGAAGTTGACAGAAGTTTCAGGTTATGGGCGTCTTCGATGTCCATAATCTGATAGCATATATCGTCAGCGGCCTCAACCAGGAAACAAAGCGGATGACGGCAGTAGCGATGGTGTTTATGTTCGAACAGTTCGGTGGAAGGCATGTCCAGTTCCAGCCTGCCTTCGATATCGATGATCTCCAATCCTAATTTTTCTGCCAGTCGAAGGAACGATTCCTCTTCCGCTTGGAAGAATCCGAACTTCGGCTTTGGTCCTGCCACAGTGCTTGCATAAGGATACTTGATGATCGACGCAAGCGTACTGTAGGTCAATGCAAATCCGCCCTCGCGATGACCGCGGAACTGGTGTGTCAGCAGGCGGAAAGCATTTGCATTGCCGTCAAAGTGCGTCAGGTCTGCCCACTGGTGTGGCGATACCACATCCTGGAACCTTTGCCCCTCTCCTTCCTTGAAATACGAGATGATGGCCCTTTCTCCCGAATGCCCGAAAGGAGGATTACCCATGTCATGTGCCAGACATGCCGTCGCTACAATATCGTCGAGAGATTGCAGTTTGTCGGTCCACTCCTCACCCTTGTATTTCTCCAGAAGTTCTATCGAGACATTATTTGCCAGGCTCCTTCCCACACTTGCCACCTCAAGTGAGTGCGTCAGTCGATTGTGGACAAAGATAGCCCCTGGCAACGGGAAGACCTGTGTCTTGTTCTGCAAGCGGCGAAACGATGGCGAAAAGATGAGTCGGTCGTAGTCGCGCTGAAACTCAGTGCGAGCATGAGGACGCAGGTTCAGGTTCTCTTGGCCAAAACGGGTAGCTGAAAGCAATTGATCCCAATTCATATAGTTTTTTCAATTTTTTTTTTCAGTGACTATAGCTAATATAGTGACTATAGCGTTTACTGCACCTCCAGATACTCGAATTCCACACCCTCTGCCCCACTCACGACAAGGCGGTAACTGCCAGCATTGACAAAAGTACCTGTGGTCGTGCTGATGGTCTTGAACTTTGGAGGTGTGGGTGGGAACGAGATGTCTCCTTCGGCCACAAGCCTGCCATCAACACTCGATAGCAATGTCCAATGTGCACGTGGTGTCGTTGTATCTACATTCTTGTAACGGAAGCGCAATGCATATTCCTGTGCAAGCCCCATCTTGATGTCAAAGCTTACCTTATCGGCATTTACTTCAAACCTCGCCGAAGGTCGTCCTCCCTTGTCTTCCGGAAGGCTTGCCTTGTCAGTCTTCTCTATCGTCTGGTAGTCGAATTGTGCCCAATTCAAGCCTGCGTTATAGGGATACCCTACGTCCTCTTTCAACGCGGGAAGGTCCGAATCAAGTTGTCCCTTATTAAAAACAAATAGTCCCTTCGGGCCCATTTTACCCAGTTTCTTTCCGGTCTCTTCGTCCACGCTGATGGCAATGGCCGAAATCTTCGCCTGCCCCACCTTGATATGTGGGAAGCCTATGTAAAGCTGCCCGTTCTGTATCGACATCGTTTGGTAGCTTACGTGCGAAACGTAGTGACGACTATTGACAAACCACAGGTCTACCTGATACATGGGGCCTGTAGGCAAGGGGAATGAGAATCTCAGCTCGTGACGTCCATAACGGTAGTTGCGCAACAGTGGCTGATCCACTTTCGAGGCAAGAAGCTGTCCGTCATTCTGTATCGGATCAAGCGCCCAGCCTCGCAGCACGCTTTGGCTGCCCAGCACAGGGCACAGGTTGTCTCCTGCAAACTGGGGTGCCATGGCCCAGCTGGTGCAATACCGGGTGTCATCGCCCATCCAGACGTTGCCGTAACTGTCCACGACCTTGTCTCCGCCACAATTGTAGCGATAGACGTAGATGCGTCCGTCTTCAGGTGCAAGCGACGATGTCCGCTCGGCGAATGTATGAAGGTTGGGACGCGAACAATCCTCGTCTGCTGTCTCGTCAAGCAGATAATCCGGCAAGGGGATTCCCTCATACTGATAGCCGAGTGCCACCATCTCGCGGGGCGAAAGGTTATTAGGTTCATCAATGCCTTCAGGCCATTCATTACGCAGGAATGCTCCCCAAGCGACATAGAGATAATAGGCATCTGTCGGTTCCCAGGTCGCTGTCAGCAAGCCTTTGTAGTTGAATGGTCCCACCTTATCGATAGTCCTCAGGAACTCGTCAGGTTGCTGACGGCCGGGATTATCGTGGCTAGCTAAGATCCATTGGAATTGTCCGCACAGGCGGTCTCTGTGCTCATAGGCCTGTGACAACTTGGCATGGAGCAATACGCACTGATGTTCTTCACTCCAAGGTGCATTGCTGGCGAATAATGAAAGTGGCAGGCGGTCCTGCTTGTCATGCAGGCCCACAGTACGCCATCCTCCATATTCTCCATTCAGAAGTTGGTCATCACGGCTCAATTCCTCTCCATAATCTTCTAGTTTGCCTCCGTAAGTACCGCTCCAGTTCTGAATGACATTCCAATCTGTTCCACTACCACCATTGCAAGTGGTAACCAAGCGTCCGTTCTCCGTTTTGCCAACAGGGCGACACTTCGGGTCCATTTCACGAATGATGTCGGAACACTCTCGCGAAAAGTCTTCAGGTAATGTTGATTCGTTCTGTAGCCCCCAAAGGATAATGGCAGGATTGTTTCGGCGTTCCTTCACCCATTGGCGAAGCAGTGTCTTGAAGTTCTCGCGGAACTGTGGCGTATCGTACCAGATATGTGCCGAGAACTGCGGCCACCACAGCATTCCTTCCTTGGCCCAATGCTCCTGATAGCGCAGGTTATGCGGTTGATGGGCATCACGGAATGCATTGAAGCCCATATGCTTGATGAGCCTGCAGCGCGAATCTATCTCCTCCTCGCTGAGGGCATGGCTTTGGCCGAAGAGATGCTCGTATTCGCACACGCCATGCAGGAAGACGGGCTCCCCGTTCAGATAGAAGCGATGGTCCTCGTCCGAGAGCCGGCCTTCCGCTGTGCGTGCCGGCCATTTCACCTCGGCGAAACCGACTTCCGTCTGCACGCGGTCCACAATCTCGTGCATACGCCCCTGCATCACCGTCGTCTGAACCGTATAAAGCTGAGGATGCTCAAGCGACCAATGCTGCAGCTGCACGTTCCTCATCGGGATAGCCAGATGCACAATCTGCGTCAACCGTGCTCCCAGTTCGATGGTCTCCTTCTTCAGCCTGCCGCCGATCTCCGATTGGACGACGCAGATTTCTCCATGATTGTAATAGTTATGCACCTCCGTATCCACAAAGACCGTATCCAGTGCTTCGTTGGCCCAGGCATGTACGCCAAAAGGCTCCACTCGCAGCATGTCGGTCACCTCAAGGCTGACATTTCTGAAAAGGCCGAAAGGTGCCGATCCTTCGCTGAATCCCCATTCTGCCGAGCATCCTCCGCACACCCAGGGAAGGTCGGTGATGTTTGACGGATGGTCGCACTCTATCACCAGGCGATTGTCCATCTTCGGATTGTTCGCGTGGAGATATTCCGTGATATCAAGGCTCGTCACAACCCTGCCGGCTGGCCGATGATTACAGACCTCGCGTCCATTCACCTTGACGGTCACATAGCTTCCCGCACCCTCCAGTTGCAACGTATAATGTTGCTGCGAAGCGACAGCTGCATCACCCTCCTTTGTGATTCCATAGAGGGTGAACCGGCGCTCGTAGCGTGCCTTGCCATGAAGGTTGCCATGCATATACTGCCGATAGCCGTAATAATCGTCCCAGTTGTGGGGCAACTGGAGGTTCTCAATCTCCAGACTATCGGTTTTTCCTTCCGGATAACACACCGAACGCCACTTGTCATTCAGCGAATAGGTATTACGAGCCACACCGGAGGCCGTCATAAGGGCGCCCAAGGCAATTAGGGCGAGGATTTTTTTCATTATTTCAAATGTTTTTGCAGAAATCTCATCTGTCGATATCGCGTCTCTGTCGATATCCAGTGTTCGTTGATGGGGGTGATGTAGCTTTCCTTCTCACAGGTCAAGGTATTCCACACGATCCACGACGTGGTAGGTGGACAGGTGTTGTCATTATAACCCCATGTCAGATACACTGGGCACTTCACTAGGCGGGCAAAGTTAACCACATCATAATACGACAAAGTCTCAATGGTCTGTTTGTCAAGTTTCACTTCCTTGTAGTTACGATTGAAGTGAGGATATCCTCCCGTACGGCCATCTTCGGCATAACCTGCCATGTCGCTGAGTGCAGGATGAGCAATGGCAACAGCAGTAATTCGAGGATCAAGTCCTGCCAAAACAATCGACAAGGCAGCACCTTGGCTGTTTCCTTGAATAAGGATGTTCTTTCCATCCCATTGTTCCAAGGTGGTCAGATAATCCACCGCACGCAGCAGGCAGGCATAGACCTTCTTCATATAATAGGTGTCACGGCTCTGGATGCCATTGACGAGATATCCGTTGCCCATATGATCACCGAACGATCGGGAAATATCCTTGTAATCTTCCGCACTGATCGAAGGATTGATGCCATGGATCTCCAGCTCCAGTCGGATGATGTTGCCCTCTGATGCATAAAACTGTGTCTTCAGCGGATCCATGTGCTTCACACCTGCTCCAGGAGGCGACACAAGCACGGGGAACTTACCTGCCTTCTTCGGTATCGACAGATAGCCATAGATGCAATGGGGAGCACCCGTGAAGCCTCCATTGAGCTTCACCAGGTAACAGTCCACCTTATCACTCGAATACTCGGGTGCAGGCTTTACGACAGGCTTCAGCTTCGAGGCCTTCTCCTGCTCTTCGAGCTCCTGCTTCCAGAAGGCTTCGAAATCCTTCGGCATCTGCGTGTAGGCAGTCAGTTGCTCGGGCGACCACCCCACCTTGATATGATTGTCAAAGCGCACGCCTTCCACCTCGCACCACATCTTGCAGTCGCGGAATCCGGCTTTCTTCGGCGTCTTGATTCGAATTTCGGCATTTCCACGGGCATCGGTTTTCACGCTCCCTTGGGTGTCTGCTTCGAGGCAATCTCCTCCGATCGAATAACCGACCTCAGTGTTCTCGAGGGGCATGCCATGCCACAGGAGTTGAACATCGATACGGGCATCTTTTCCCAACTTGTAAGTCCAATCGTTATCGTCAGGGACGGCTATCCACTGCAGGTCCGACTGATTTCTGAAGTTCTGTGCATGCGACAGCATCGCTCCCATCAGCATGCAGCAAATGACACAACAAAATGTCAATAATGGCTTTTTCATGTATGTTTCGTTTAATATTTCGGGTACAAAGATAAAAGTTTTGGTCGAATTGTGCAAATTTTTTTGGTTTTTTCGTGCAGAAACACTATCTTTGCGCCGAAAAAAGAAGAGTTTGACCTATTTGACCTTTCCAATTACTCGGTGTTTCCCGAGAATTACGACCACTTCGACCCTTTCGTTCTAAAATGAATAAATTCGAAAAGACCCTCCATTTCATCAAGGATGTCATCCATGAGGATTCTCCCTTCTACGGGCAGATTTACCTTGTAGGAGGATGTGTACGCGATGAACTGTTAGGCGAACGCTATAGCGACATTGACCTTTTGGTCAATATGCCGAATGGCCAGAAGGCATTTATCGAGTATATGTGTGCAGAACACGCCGATCGATGTAAGGGCCCATTCTATTATCAACGCTACGGAACCACAGCTATGGATGTCATCATCGACAATTCGCTGACACTCGTTGAATGCGTTGAACCTCATATCGAGGAATACGCCGATGACGACATCACCCTCCTCGAAACACGATTCTGCTCTCTTGAAGAAGATGCTTCACGTCGCGATTATACCTGCAACGCGCTATATAAAAACCTGCATACAGGCAAAGTGCTCGACCCCACAGGTCGTGGCATCAGCGATTTGAAGAACGGCTTGCTGATTACACCCTCCGACCCAGTCACCATCTATCGACAGGATCCCGTACGTATGCTTCGCGGCATCCGTTTCAAGCACCAGAAAGGTTTCCGCTTGGATCCCGCCTGCTGGAAGGCCATCTGCGACAATGCCGACTACATGGCCAACGCCGCTCCAAAGCGCCTTCGTGACGAACTCAACAAGTTGCTCAAGAGCCGCACCTTCGGCGATGGCATCCAGGACCTCATCACCACAGGCCTCCTCCAATATGTCATGCCAGGCATCGTCGAGCACTTCACCAATCCCATGCCCTTCGAAGGTGGCGAAGGCGGTATCACACTATGGGAACATACCCATCGTGCACTCAGCGTTCAGGGTCGTGAGCATCCCCGCACCGACACCATCTACAAACTGGCATGCCTCGTGATGGACATCGCCCTCCTCAACGGACGCGATGAGGTGGGACAAATCCTGTTGAATGCCGGCATCGGCAGGGAAAAGGTAGGGAGCATTCTTCACATCACCGAGCTCTACGAGCGTTTCCGCAACATGTTCGACGGCGAGGAATACGTAGCTCCCCCTCGTGTGTTGGTACGTTTCCAAAACTCCCTCTCCAAGAGCCGCGACAACTTCCGTCGTCTCGTCCGTGCCGAAAACACCGGCCTCCTTCCCGAAGTGCAGCTCCCCTGGCGCTTGTTCTACGACGATGGCGAAGGTCCCCAACCCCGCCAACGTCGCGACCACGACCATCGCCCCACCTCCCCCGCCTCCTTCCCTTCCGACCCCGAGGCCTCCTCCCGCAACCACAAGCGCAACGTCAAGCGTCGCGAACAGCGCAAACGCGCCCGCTCCCGCCGCCGCAACACCGAGTCCTCCTGACCCTGCGAACCCCTCTTAACCCTTCGAACCTTTCGAACCTTTCGAACCTTTCTTAACCCTTCGAACCCTTCGAACCCCTCTTAACCCCCATTACCCCTCATACCTCATGATTATCGCCCCGAGTTTCCTTAGCGCCGATTTCGCCCATCTGGAGCGCGAAATCGAAATGCTCAACAAGAGTGAAGCCGATATGCTTCATTTCGACGTGATGGACGGCTCATTCGTCCCCAATATCAGCTTCGGCTTCCCAGTGATGGCTTCCCTTCAGCCCGTTGTCCGCAAGCCCATGGACGTCCACATGATGGTCGTCCATCCTGAACAATGGATCGAGAAGGTAGCCTCCTATGGTGCCGAATACATGACCGTGCATCAGGAAGCATGTCACAACCTGCATCGTTGCATCCAGCAGATTCACGAGGCCGGCATGAAGGCCGGTGTCGCCATCAACCCAGGCACACCCAATGTCATGCTCGACGAAGTGCTCTGCGACCTCGACCTCGTCCTCATCATGACCGTCAATCCCGGCTTCGGCGGACAGAAGTTCATCCCCTCCATGCTCGACAAGGTGCGTCGCATGCGTGCCAAGCTAGTCGAGCGCAATTTCAGTGCCCTCATCGAATGCGATGGCGGCGTAAACCTCGAAACCGGTCGCATGCTCAAGGATGCAGGCGCCGACGTCCTCGTGGCTGGTAATTCCGTGTTCCGAAGCGAGAACCCCACCGAGACCATCCACAAGCTGAAAAATCTGTAATTTTTCTGCTACCCAAACGTGCCAAACGTTTTGGTGCAATCCATTGCGCGAAGTTATTTTGCATATAAAAACGCACCATGGTTTTCCATGGTAACCATTTTTTGAGTAACTTCGCACACGTAAATTATGAATCATCAACCACATTTTAAATTAATATAAAGATGGAAATTAAAAATTATGATTTCGCTGGCAAAAAGGCCATCGTACGTGTAGATTTCAATGTACCTCTTAAGGACGGTAAGATTGCTGACGACACCCGTATCCGCGGTGCTGTTCCTACCCTCAAACTCATTCTTGAGAAGGGTGGTGCTCTCATCATCATGAGCCACATGGGCAAGCCCAAGGGAAAGGTGAAGCCAGAACTCAGCCTTGGTCAGATCAAGGATGCAGTTGCTGCTGCTCTTGGTGTACCTGAGGTTAAGTTTGCTCCCGACTGCGCTAAGGCCGATGCCGAGGCTGCTGCACTGAAGCCAGGTGAGGTGCTCCTCCTCGAGAACCTCCGCTACTATCCCGAAGAGGAAGGCAAGCCAGTAGGCATCGAGAAGACCGATCCCGCTTACGAAGCTGCCAAGAAGGATATGAAGAAGAAGCAGAAGGTATTCGCTGAGAAGCTCGCTTCTTATGCCGACTGCTACGTAATGGATGCATTCGGTACCGCTCACCGCAAGCACGCTTCTACCGCTGTCATCGCCGACTACTTCAAGCCCGAAGACAAGATGCTCGGTCTGCTCATGGAGAAGGAGGTAACTGCTGTCGACAACGTCCTCAACAACATCAAGCGTCCATTCGTTGCCATCATGGGTGGCTCGAAGGTTTCCACCAAGATCGGTATCATCGAGAACCTCCTCGGCAAGGTTGACAAGCTCATCCTCTGCGGTGGTATGACCTATACATTTGCCAAGGCTCACGGTGGTGAGATCGGCAACTCGATCGTAGAGCTCGACAAGCTCGACGTTGCGCTCAGCGTTGAGGAGCTTGCCAAGAAGAATGGCGTAGAGCTCGTGCTCGGCACCGACTCTGTTGCTACCAACGGCTTCGACTTCGGTACCATGAGCCTCAAGCCAGGTGCTGACGTGAAGAACGTTCCTTCCAACGCTATTCCCGAGGGTTACGAGGGTCTTGACGCTGGTGAGGATAGCCGCAAGAAGTTCGTCGAGGCCCTCAAGGGTGCCAAGACCATCCTCTGGAACGGTCCTGCTGGTGTATTCGAGTGTGACGACTTCTGCGACGGCAGCCGTGCTATCGGCAACGCTGTAGCCGAGGCTACTGCTGAAGGTGCCTTCTCACTCATCGGTGGTGGTGACTCTGTAGCTTGCGTCAACAAGTTCGGTCTCGCCGACAAGGTTTCCTACATCTCCACTGGTGGTGGAGCTCTTCTCGAGGCTATCGAGGGCAAGGTGCTCCCAGGTGTTGCTGCTATCAAGGGTGAATAATCACCTCCCTTCAAAATAATCTACGGGGACGTGCCAAGCTTTTTTGGCACATCCCCGTTTCCATATCTTAATCACTCACCTTTATCTTATCCCCTCCCTTTAGCCACACACTAGCATAACCCGTATTCCAATCCATTCATTAAGGATAATTAATGGTCCATTAACGGTCATTAATGTTTAATAATACGCGTCAAGCTAATATTTATCCCCCCAAAATATGGGACAGCTAATATATTTAAGAATTTTCCTGCCGAAGGCGATTTTCGATTTCATTAGGAAGAGACCCGAAGGGTAACTGAAGGAAAGAAAGCAGCAGAGGGAAGCTCGCTTTCATCTGATGTTTTCGGTTCTTCAGTCAGAACTGCCATCGGGCAGTTCGTCCTAATGAAATCCATTTTTCGTCTTCTAAAAATTCCGCATATGAAGCATCTCTTCTCCCTTCTCCTCCTCACCCTCTTCCCCGTCCTCTACGCCGGTACGGGACAATGGACCAGTGCCACGCTCTCATCCAAAATTTCTTACACCACCCTTTCTCCCACCAATGCCCTGAAAGACCGCAACGGCAAGTACATGACCATCGTTTATCTCGAGAACCTTGGCTTCAAGAAGATCTCCCAACATTCCAACGACGAAGACGTCCAGGCCATGGTCGACGAAGGCTATCGTGTCATCCGCCTCGATTATCAAGGCAACGCCAAGGCCGTCTCTCCCGGCATCAATCAGGACATAATCTCCATCAACGACCAGTTGAACAAAGGCTCCATGTGCGGATTCTCGTCCATCTCTCCCATACGTTCCTACATCTTAATGGAGGGTTATCGCATTCGTCGCGACGTCAGCTATTACCTCGACGATCCCACCGTCTACAATTGGCCCGGTTCGCCCTATACCGAAAGCCAGGGCGATTCGCTCTACATGGACATCATCTACCCGACCTCTCCCTCCACGCCCGTCCCCGTGCTCCTCTCCTTCTCCTACTCCAACAGCTATGCAACCCTGTCGGGAGGAAAGCTGACCGACGAGCACTACCATCAGCGCCTCTATTTGGGCTATACGCTCTCGATGTTCGACGATTCCGTGCTCGAAGGTGCCCCCGCCCACGGAATAGCCTGGGCCATTGCCGATCATCCGAAATACTGCGATTGGGGACAAGGTAAGCCCAAAGGTGGCAACAACAAGGATTACGGTTCCATCGAAACCAATCCCGATGCCGTACGCAAGGTGAAGTCTGCCGTGCGCACCCTTCGCACAGTCGGTGAATCCTTGGGTCTCAATGGCGAAATCGCCATCTTCGGCTTCTCTCGTGGTGCCACCGCAGGTTCATTGGCCATCGGCAACCTCGATGTTCCCGAATTCCAGGATGCCTCCCGTGGGCTTTATCCCGATGCCAACGACCACGTCCAGGCTGCCATCCTCGGTCCCGGTGTTTTCGACTATACGCTACTTCCCCAGGGCCGCAACGAATATAAGCATGCCACCGCCGTCTGGGGCGATCTGTCCTCCCATCGCGAAGATTGGGAAAGGCAAGGCGGCTCCTACCTTTGCACCTCTTCATCGACTGCTCCCACCCTTTTCTTCTACAACTCCACCGACGACTCCTATTACGCCACCCAGGTCAACACCCTCAAGGACAAGCTCGACCAGCTCAATGTCGACACCGACCTCATCAAGGATTTCTCCAACGGCCACGCCGTCCCCAACGATACCGCCAGCCTCCAGAAGATTTACGACTTCCTGACCTCCCATCTCTCCGTGCCCGAAGCGCTCGAAACCATCGAGTCCAACCTTTCCGCTCAACATCCTCATTGTTCTTTCGACCTCCAGGGATGCAAATCCTCCTCCTGCAAAGGCTTCAAAATCACCGATGGCCAAGTCGTCTTCATCAAGTAATTCTCTGCACTCTTTTTCACGCACTTTTTCACGCACACCCATTTTTTCATTCCCCATTTCCTCATCAGATTTCCTTCAAGATTTCTAACCGAAGGTTATCCCTTCGGGATCTTTTGGTCTCTTCCCCCTTTAAGGGGGACCGAGAGGATCTTTTTCTGGCGCAGCCTTTTTTCATCATCATTTCATTAATGAATAATTAACGGCTAATTATACGGTCATTAACGTTATAGAAATAGGGATCAAGCAGATATATTTAAGCATTTTGCTGCCGAAGGCCATTTTCGGCATGGAAGAATGAATAACCCGAAGGGTGACGGATGTGGAGAGATTGGCAGAAGAAAGCTTGCTTTCAGCTGACAAACTCGCCATAGACGTCAGAGCTTCATTTTTGCTCTTCATTCTTCCATGCCCATTTTTCGTCTTCTTAAAGATTAATTCTCAAATTCTCTAATTCGTGATAAGACAAATACAATAAAAAGCGGTTTTCTTCGTTATTAGAATGATGAAGAAGTCCGCATTTCTTTCCGCCCTTTCCCTGGGTCTCCTTTTGCTCATGACGACCGCGTGCAACACGGCCCGTCTCAGCACGGCCATCGAGCAATACAAGCGAGGCGAATACTTCGAGGCATCACAGACCTTGAAGGCCGTATATCGCAAGACCGATGCACGCAGCGACCGAGAAAAGAAAGGCGAGGCAGCATGGTATATGGGCCTCTGCTACGAGAAGCTCATGATTCCCGCCCAAGCCGCCTCAGGATTCCAGAATGCCCAGCGTTATGGCTGGGACGATCCCACGCTGCTCCTTCATCTCGCCCAGGCACAGCATTGCAATGGCAAATACCGCGAGGCCGAACAGACCTATCTGCAGTATCTCGAACTCTTTTCCGAAGACGAACTCGCCCTGGCAGGCCTGGAGAGTTGCCGTAAAGCCGCCGAATGGAAAGAGGCTGGCTCCCGTTACCAGGTAAAGCGTTTTGCCCTGGCAAGTGGCCGCAGGGCCGATTTCAGCCCCGCTATCTGGGGCGATAAGGACGAGGTGCTCTACTACACCTCCTCAGCCGACAAATCAACAGGCGACGAGAAATCGCCCATCACAGGCACCAAGTACTGCGACATCTGGTGTCTCCGCAAGGACGACAAGGGGAAATGGGGCCGTCCCGAACTCATCGAAGGTGGCATCAATTCCGAAGGCGATGAAGGTACACCCGCCTTCTCCCCCGATGGCAACACAATGTACTACACCGCAGCAGGTGGTAAGGGACAGATTGCCTCCCCCCACCTTTATGCCTCGTCTCGTTCCGATGCCTCCTTCGGCAAAGGCTCCATGCTCCAGTTTGGCAACGACACGCTCTCGGTTTACGCCCATCCCGCTGTATCGCCCGATGGTCGTTGGTTGTATTTTGTCAGCGACATGCCAGGTGGAGAAGGAGGCTTGGACATCTGGCGTGCCCAACTGCGTGCCGCCACCGACATTGCCTTCATCGAGAACCTCGGTCCCGCCATCAACACCGCAGCCGATGAGATGTTCCCCACCTTCTCGCCCGATGGCATTCTCTATTTCAGCACCAATGGTCGCGAATCGATGGGTGGCCTCGACATCTACAGTGCACGCCTCGACGAATGGAACACCTGGCACCTCGAGCATCTCGGAGTGCCCATCAACAGCAATGCCGACGACTTCGGCATGACCTTCTGTCGTGCCACCCAGGAGCAGCAGGAAGGTTGGTTCAGCTCCAACCGCCAGCAAGGCAAGGGCTACGACAACATCTACTCCTTCCTCCTCCCTTCCATCAAGATCAACATCACCGGATACGTCATGGACACCGAAGGTGAACCCATCCCCGAAGCCATCGTACGTGTCGTCGGTCGCAACGGCATGAACTTCAAGTCGCTCACCAAGCCCGACGGTTCCTACATTGCCTCCATCGACCGTTCCACCGAATACGTCATGATGGCAGGCAAGACAGGCTATCTCAACCGTCGCGCACAGTTCACGAGTGATCCAGCCGAAGAAGACGCCGACTACGAAGTCGACTTCTACCTCCCCACCATCTCCAATCCCGTTCTCATCGACAACATCTTCTACGACTTCAACAAGGCCACGCTTCGCGAAGAGTCCTATCCCGCGCTCGACGACCTTGTCCAGTTGCTCAACGACAACCCCTACTGCGCCATCGAACTTGCAGCTCACACCGATCGCATAGGCGGACAGCCCTACAACCTCGACCTCTCGCAGCGTCGTGCCCAGTCCGTTGTCGACTACCTCATCGAGCAAGGCATCGACGAAGACCGCCTCACCCCCATCGGCTATGGCAAATCCAAGCCCAAGATCATCGACGACAAGCTTCACGAGAAATACGATTTCCTCCCCGAAGGTCAAGAACTGACCGAAGAATTCGTCAACACCCTCCCCCCCGACCAACGCTCCATCGCCGACCAAATCAACCGACGCACCGAGTTCCAAGTCCTCTCCACCACCTGGGGTCTCGAATGATTAATTTCATGAAGTTTTTTGACATCTAAAAATCAATTTAAGTTGTCAATTACTATGATTATCAACTTAAAAATGTCTTTATCATAGTTTTTTTCTGTTTTTATTTTTTTTATAACTTGAAATTTCATATATTTGCACAGTTTTTATGGCATTTTGTTAAGCTTTCACATTCAAATGTGTCAAGCTTTGCGAAGCTATGGATAAACAAAATTAATAAAAAATTATTGTACGTTTGAAAATGGTTGACCAAAAGATTTGAATACAACCGACATTTAAAGAAACAGATTTGGATAATTATTCTCAGAGCCAAATAATGAACGATAAAAATGAATAATAATATCACAGTAACATCTCCTCTATTGCCAAATCTAGATGAGTTCAACGAGATGCTCAAGGAGATATGGGCGAGCAAGTGGATTACAAATAATGGCCAATTTCACAAGCAATTAGAAGCAGCATTGGCTGAATACCTGAAAGTTCCTTATATCAGCCTGTTCACCAATGGTACTCTGCCATTGCTTACTGCTTTGCAGGCACTACGTATTACAGGAGAAGTCATCACTACACCTTATAGCTTTGTGGCCACCACCCATAGCATCTGGTGGAACGGCTGCAAACCAGTGTTTGTGGATATCGAGGAGGAGACCTGTGGGATTAATCCCGAAAAGATTGAAGCTGCTATCACTCCCAAGACCACTGCCATTATGCCTGTGCATTGCTATGGTAAACCAGTGAATATGGATGCTATCCAGGCTATTGCTGATAAGTATGGACTGAAGGTGATCTATGATGCAGCCCACGCGTTTGGCGTCGAGGTGGACGGAGAGAGTGTTCTCACACGTGGCGATATGTCCACATTGAGTTTCCATGCTACTAAAGTTTATAATACCTTGGAAGGTGGGGCTCTAATTGTGCATGATGCTGCCACGAAGAAACGGATTGACTATCTGAAGAACTTTGGCTTCGCAGGTGAGACTGAAGTAGTAGCTCCAGGTATCAACAGCAAAGTGGATGAGGTTCGTGCTGCATACGGACTATTGAACTTGAAGCAAGTTGATGCCGCCATCGAGGCTCGTCGTCAGGTGGCAATCAAGTACCGCGAGGCTTTGCGCGATGTGCCAGGCATCCGTTTCTTCGACGATATGCCTGGTGTACGCCACAACTACAGCTATTTCCCCATCTTCATCAATGCTGAAGAATATGGAAAGACGCGCGACCAGCTCTACTTCGAAATGAAGGAAAAAGGCATCCTTGGTCGTCGTTACTTCTATCCACTTATCAGCAATTTCTCCACCTATCGAGGCCTTCCCAGCGCGGCACCTGAGAATCTGCCTGTAGCTACCAAAATCGCCAACGAGGTGATCTGCTTGCCGATGCATCATATACTGAGCGATGACGATATCAACAGAATTCTTGAATTAGTCGTAAAGTAAAGCAATGCAAAAAAAACTAATGCTGCTAGGCGGCATTCGCTATCTACTTCCTGCCATTGAGGCTGCTCATCGCCATGGATGCCATGTTATCACAGTTGATTATCTTCCGGATAACATTGCACATAAGTATTCTGACGAATACCATAATGTGAGCATTCTTGACAAGGAAGCAGTATTGTCGCTTGCCAAGGAGCTGCAGATTGATGGAATCTTATCCTTTGCCGTTGATCCAGGTGTCGTGACAGCAGCATACGTTTCAGAGCAAATGGGCCTGCCTTTCACTTGTTCATATGAAGCAGCATGTATTTTGCAGGATAAATCTCGTTTCCGTCAGTTCTTGTCCAGCAACGGATTCAATGTGCCTAATGCTAAAGGTTATACCGATTCTGAAGAGGCTTTGCAGGATGTTGATTACTTCAATTGGCCGGTTATTGTCAAACCTGTTGACAGTGCAGGCAGCAAGGGAGTGACACGTGTCGATGATCCGAAAAATCTGAAAGAGGCAATACTACACGCCTTGGACGAGTCCCATAATGGGCATTTCATCATTGAGGATTTCTTGGAGAAAGAAGGTCTTTCTTCTGGCAGTGAGAGTTTCTTTGTCGAAGGTGAATTGAAATATAATGGTTTTTATGATCAGTATTTCGACAACGAGGCCTCTAATCCCTTCACCCCTTCCGCCGAATGCTGGCCTGCCGACAAGGATCCTAAGTATCTCGGTGAGATAAGAAACGAATTGCAGCGCTTGGGTTCTCTTTTGCATGTCCAGACCGGTTTGTTCAACGTCGAATGGCGTGTCTGCCGTAATGGTAAGGCTTACCTTATGGAAGTATCTCCAAGAGCAGGAGGTAATCGTTTGGCCGAAATGCTCAACTATGCAGCTGACGTTGATATTATTGAGGCCGAAGTGTGCAAGGCTATCGGTGAACCGATTCCAGTGGTGCATGAACCCAATTACAATGGCTATTATGCAATTCTGGTTCTTCATAACGAATCTGCTGGAGTTTTCGATCATTTGGAGATTGATGAGGATTTTAGGAATAAATATGTTATTGAGGAAGAAGTTCGTGTGCGTAAAGGCGATAGGGTAGTTCCCTTTTCAGGTGCTAATAATGCCATTGGCACTCTGTTCCTGAAGCTCGATTCACAGGCCGAACTCCGACAGATAATGAATTCCTATCGCAACTACGTAAAAGTAATTCTATCTCCACAATGAATCCCATAGGCGGCTATTTCTCGTTAGAACTTCCTTTCCACGAGGAACTCCATCAGGACGCTCTCCGTCTCAATACAGGGCGCAATTGTCTGGAGTACATCCTTCGTGTCCGTCAGTATCGGAAGGTTTATCTGCCTTATTATACCTGTGATGTCGTTCTCGAGCCATTCCTCAAGCTGAATGTAGCCTACGAATTCTATCCTATCGACATCAACTTTGAATTTCTCCAAGAGATTACCCTTCATGAAGATGAGGCATTGCTTTATACCAACTACTTTGGTCTGAAGCAGCATTATGTCGAGCAGCTTGCCGAGCTGTATGGTTCTCAATTGATAGTAGATAATACCCAGGCATTCTACTCTAAGCCCGTAAAGGGAATTGATACCTTTTATACCTGCCGTAAGTTTTTCGGCGTGCCCGATGGTGCCTATCTTTATACGGATAAGTACCTTGATGTAGAATTTGAGCAAGACGTTTCATGGGATCGAATGTCATTCCTCAACAAGCGAATTGACCTCGGTGCTGAGGCTGGCTATATGGATTTTCGTGAGCAGAGCAGAAGGTTGGTTGGCCAACCAATCAAGCGTATGTCCAATCTGACGCTACGGCTGATGCAGTCCATCGACTATGATGCATCTGCCTTGCAGCGCCGTAATAATTTCATCTGTCTTCACAATGCCTTGGCCGACACCAATCAATTGCATCTGCATCTGTCCGATGACGCTGTGCCGATGGTATATCCATACTTGACCGACGATAAATCTCTAAAAAATCGGCTGATTGCCGATAAGGTCTTTGTCGCCACCTATTGGCCTAATGTGTTCCATTGGTGTCACTCCGACGATTGGGAGTATTATCTCGCCGAAAGAACTGTATTCATCCCTGTCGATCAGCGATATAGCCAAGTCGATTTACAGCGCGTGATTCAAATTATTATTGGTTTTTAATAACTTTACTTTATGGGTAATACTGTTTTATTCCGTGTTTTTGAGGATCGAGACATCGATTTTATCTATAAGTGTAAGAACGACGAGAAGTTGAATAGCAAGATCGTCGGAGGTTTCCATCACTTTACCTACGAAGAAGCCGTCAAATGGGTACATGGGTGCATGGGTGAACACGAAACCTTTAGGTTTTGGGCAGTCTGTACCAACGACGACGAGAAGCGTATCGTCGGTTGGGTAAGTCTTTCACAGATCGATCGGAAAAACCATAGCGCATGTTTTCACGGGATTGTGATCGCTGACGAGGATTATCGCGATGGGTTGGCGTGGATCGAATCTTATTTGTTTATTTATGAGCAGGCTTTCGAAGTAATGGGGCTCAATCGTCTGTATGGCACTTGTCGCGTCGATAATAAGTTATCCATGCAGATGAGTCCCGTCATGTTTAGCCAGAAGGAAGGAATATTAAGGGAGGCTATTTATGACAATGGGCAATATGTGGATTTATATGCTGCCGCCTTATTGGCCAAGGATTATTTCTTCCATAAGCAGAATGGCGATTATGAGATTCCCAGAATAATTAGAAGATTGGTATCAGCAAAAAAGCAATCTAGGAAAAACTGATAGTAAGAAATATTTAAGTTAAAAGATGGCATTTTTCAAATTCAATAATATTCGTGTAGCTGGTGTGGCCTGTGCCGTGCCTAGGAACGAAGTTAAAACTGAGTCGTACAAGTCCCTGTTCGGAGATGAAGAGGTCGAGAAGTTCATGCAGATGACGGGTGTACGCAGCTCTCACCGCACCTTGGAGCATCAGACCTGCAGCGACCTAGGATTCCGTGCAGCCCAGGAGCTGCTCGCTCACAAGGGTGTCGATCCTTCCGAGATTGGCGCTTGCATCTTCTCGTCGCATAGCCCCGACTATCGTCGACCATCCACTGCCTTCGTCCTCCAATATCGTTTGGGTATCCCGAAGGAGGCTGTTTGTTATGACATCAGTCTTGGATGCTCTTCCTTGGTGGTAGGCATGCAGACTGTCGCATCCATCATGAATACGGGCGACATCCGGAAAGCGCTGCTCTTTGTGGGTGATACCGCTGGCAAGTCTGTCTATCCCGAAGATCGTAGCTCTGCCATGCTGTTTGGTGAGGCAGGTGCTGTGATGCTTCTCGAGAAATCTGACGATCCAAACGATGAAATTAATGCTTTGATTCGTAGCGATGGCAGTGGCTACCGCTATATGATAGTTCCTGGCGGCGGATATCGCAACCTGCACGCCAGCGAGGAAGTGGTCATGTGCGAAGACGGCAACCCCCGAACGCTGATGAACAGCTTTATCCAGGGTACTTCGGTGTTCACGTTTACCATCTTCGACGTGCCTCGATTGATCAAGGACTTCTTTGTAAAGACCGAAACCTCTCCCGCCGACTACGATTGTTTCGGTTTCCATCAGGCCAACCTCTACATCCTGAAGCAGATTGCCAAGAAGACAAAGATTGACTTTGAGCGTATGCCTATCACCCTCGACCGCTACGGCAATACCTCGGGCGCTTCGGCAATAGTTTCGCTGTGCGACCGCTATGGAAATGGCAATGAGAACAGGAAGATCAAGGTGATGGCCTGTGGTTTTGGCATTGGCATATCGCTTGGTGCAACCTCTTTCGACATCAATACCGCCGACATCTTGCCTATCTATGAGGACGATGCCATCTATGAGGATGGCCTCATAACCGATCCTAACCAGCTCTACGAGAAGAAATAATGGTGACCAATATACTTGACTATCTGGAGCTTACTGCTCAGCGTCTCCCCGATAAAACTGCATTGGCCGATGATAAGTTGAGCCTTACTTTCAGCCAGTGGGTTCAGCAGGCCGAAAGCATCGGAACAGCCGTCGCCGAGGCTACCAATAGCACCATCCGTCGTGCAGTCCTCGTATTTGTCGACCGCCTTATTGAAGGATTGGTCGGAGCAATGGGTGCCGTCGAAAGTGGCAACTTCTATGTACCCATCGATTGCAAGATGCCTTTTGAGCGTGTGCGCCTGATTGCTGACGTATGCAAGCCTATTGCCGCTGTGGCTACTACTGCAGCCGACATGAAGACCCTCGACCAGATCGAGTTCAATGGGCCAAGGTTCCTTTACAATGAGGTTAAGGAACACGTGGCTGACAAGCAGACGCTGTCTGCTATCCGCGAACAGATTATCGATCTTGATCCCGTCTACAGCATTTTCACCAGTGGTTCTACGGGTGTACCCAAAGGCGTGGTGATTTCACATCGTGGAATGATCGACCTCGCCGATTGGTTGGTCGAAACCTTTGAGTTTACCGAACAGGATGCCTTGGGCAACCAGACCCCATTCTATTTCGACGGTTCGGTCAAGGACATCGTCATCTGCTTGAAGAGTGGAGCCACGCTCAATGTGATAGGGAAGAAGTATTTCACCTTCACCAAGCTCCTCATGCCGCTGCTGAACGACCGTCATATCACCGCCATTCTTTGGGCCACCTCAGCCATTGTGCTTGTCGGGAACAGCGACATTCTGAGTGTGGCTTTGCCCGAGCATCTGCGCCTTGTCACCTTTGCCGGCGAAGCCATGCCTGCCAAGCAGTTGCGTACCTGGCAGGAGAAACTGCCCAATGTGAGGTTTGTCAATCTCTATGGCCCTACCGAGATCACTGTCGATTGCACCTACTTCGATGTGAAGCGCCAGTATGCCGACGACGAGTATATACCCATCGGTAAGGCTTGCCGCAACATGCAGGTCATTGTACTGAAGGATGACGATACCGAGGCTGCTGTCGGTGAAGTGGGAGAGCTTTGTGTGCGCGGAACGGGTGTTGCTTTGGGTTATTACGGCAATCGTGCCAAGACCGATGAGGTGTTTGTACAGAACCCCTTGAATCCGCTCTTCAACGATATCATCTACCGCACAGGCGACCTGGTAAGACCCGCTGACGATGGCAACCTGGTCTTCGTTTCGCGCAAGGATTTCCAGGTGAAGCACAAAGGTAACCGTATTGAATTGGGTGAGATAGAAGTGGCTGTGAATGCTATCGAAGGTGTAACAAATGCCGCTTGCATATTCGACCATGATAATGACAAACTGGTCCTCTATTACACCACCGTAGATGGTCAGCCCATGGACATCATCAATATGGTGAAAGAACGCATCCCCGTCTATATGTTCCCCGAGGTTGTGAATCATTTGGCTCAGATGCCCTATAATTTAAATGGTAAGATTGATCGCATAGAACTGAAAAAGCGATATGATGCTGAAAAAGGTTGAGTCTTTCTCGCGTTACCAGGCAATCGTCGATCTTTTCGGACAGAGGGGTTGCGCTTCTAACGACTATATCCAGCGTGAGGCAGCCGACCTGATCGACCACGATTCCTTGTATGAGTATTGTGGCGAAAGGAATGTCTTCCTTTTGGTGAAGAAAGATGGCTTCTGGAGGGTATATTTCTACCTGAACGACTTCGATGAGATACTCTCCCTTCAAGGGGAATTGCTCGAAACCGAGATCCTATTTCGATGTAGTCTTGGCGAACCCGCCGACGTAGTTGCTTATTTGGAACGATGTGGATTCAGGCGTCATCTTGTCCGTGATCAATATGCCGGTGTCTACAAGGATTTTCAGCCAGCCAGGGTTAACGATGACATTGTAATCCAGCCCGCTCAGACATTAGCGGGTGTACAAGGAGCCTTCGACCTCTTCAACCAATCTTTCGACAGGTATAGTGGAGATTATGTCTCTCCCGAAGTCTATGAAGGATTGTTGGCCAGTGGCTCTGTTCTGCTCGCCTGGCATAGGCATGACGATGAGCCAAGATTCTTGGGCGCTCTCCATCAAACTGTTGAGAACAATGTGGCGTGGGTTTCGCATTTGGCAGTGAAAGGTTCCACTCGTGGTCAACATGTGGGACAGGCTTTGCTCGATGCTTTCGTGGAACGAAACATGGTTACGGAAAAGTCCAGGTATATGCTCTGGGTACAGCATCAGAACACCGCCGCAGTGAGCCTATACGAGAAGAAAGGGTTCAAATATTTGGGTAAATCCTCATTATCAATGATTATAATTTAATAATTAAAACGCAATGGACTATTTGCATGAACTATTACAATGTGAGGGCGAATCTTCAATTCAATTCATTAAAAGAAAGGCTTATTTCGCTAGGCTAATCCAGCATAGATTCGATTATTCCTCAAAATGTTTGAATGGCTTTTTGGATTCCGAAAATATCAAGCCTATCAACAATTCATTATTGAGTGATATAAAGTCATTTTGGCATTCTTATCTTGGGGACAATATCGATATCATAGACTTTCGATGGTATGATGTCTTTAATACAATTGAGGACGATAAGGATTTGGTCAAATACTATATGCCATTTGACTTTTATTATGCATTCATCGATGAGTATTTTACCAATCCTCAACATTCTGCACCCTGTGACGACAAGAATCTTTATGATTTATTCTTCCCAGATGCAAAAATGCCCACCACGCTCTTTAGAAAAGTAGGTCAATTCTATTTAAATGATAAGTACGAAATCCTTACTAAGGAGGAAGTCCTTGGTATTATCAGGACGCTCGAGCAAGTAATTCTTAAGCAAACCCGTTTTTCATGTGGGGGACAGGGAGTAAAATTTTTAAAGACAGATCTACCGGATAATATTTTACTCACAGAATTATCCTCTATTCAAGGTTCGTTTATCTGCCAGGAAATTATTAAGCAGCATCCCGAACTGAACAAACTCAATGATACTAGTTTGAATACAATTAGGGTTCAGACGCTGGTTCGGAATAACAAGGTGGAAGTTCTTTCTCCTTTGATTCGAGTTGGCCAAAAAGGATCCAAGACTGACAACTTGTCAAGTGGTGGAATGGCATGCGGCATCAATGACGATGGTACATTGAAAAGCAGAGTGTTTGATCAGAAGTTGCAAAAATATGAATTTTCTCCACAAGGATATAAATTTTCGGATATCAGGATTCCGAATTTTGAGAAATGTGTAGAACTTGTATCAAGGTCGGCCGTACGTTTTTCCGATATTACTAGATTAATGTCCTGGGATCTTGCCATTGACACAGATGCCAATCCTGTGTTAGTAGAAATGAATCTCACTTTCAGCGGAGTCGATTCACACCAATTGGCCAATGGCCCTATCTATGGCAATCACCCTGAGCCAATTATCGAGGAAGTGGTGAATAATAGTTATACCCTTCGAAAGTTCCTTCGACTTTGATACAATTTAAGAATTGAGAGGAAACGATTATTAAGAATAATTCTTTGTCGGCATTCGCCACTGCTCTCAAATTTAACACATAATCAAGTATTGCCTTATTTACATAAAAAATGGATATTTTTAAATGTGAAGATGAATCTTTGATTCAATTCGTAAAAAGGAAAGCGTATTTTGCTAGGATAATCCAACCGAGGTTAAATTTCTCAATAAATTTTTTAAATACTTTAATTAATAGTGGCAAAGTCAAGCCAATCGATATTTCTATGTTGAACGAAATTAAGTCATTTTGGCGTTCTTTTTTAGGCGACAATATCCAAATAATAGATTTTCGATGGTATGATGTCTATAATTCAATAGAAGACAATAAGGATTTGGTCAAATATTATATGCCGTGTGATATTTACTATGCTTTTATCGATGAGTATTTTTCCAATCCTCAGCATTCTGGTCCCTGCGATGATAAAAATTTTTATGATATGTACTTTCCTGAAGCAAAATTACCCAAGACTCTCTTTAGGAAGGTTGGTCAATCATTCTTAAACGACAAGTATGAGATTATTTCCATGGAAAAGGTTCTCAGTATTTGCAGAACTCATGATGAAATAATTCTTAAAAAAAGTCGCTTTTCTGGTGGAGGTCTAGGTGTTACTTTTATAGACACAAATATATCCGACAACGAATTGATTAAAGCACTCTCCTCAATTAATAGCTCATTTATCTGCCAAGACATTGTTAGACAGCATCCCGAACTAAACAAACTCAACGATACTAGTTTGAATACTATTAGAATTCAGACGCTAGTTCGGAATAACAAGGTGAATGTATTATCTCCATTGATTCGAGTTGGTAACAAAGGATCCAAAACTGATAACCTGACAGGTGGTGGTATGGTTTGCGGTATCAATGATGATGGCTCATTAAAAAACAGAGTGTTTGATCATAATCTGCAAAAATATGAATTGTCTCCGCAAGGATATAAATTCTCAGATATTAAGATTCCTAGTTTTGAAAAATGTACAGAACTTGTTTCAAAGTTAGCCATTCGTTTTTCCGACATTAGTAGATTAATGTCATGGGATCTCGCCATCGATGAAGATGCAGATCCCGTGCTTATTGAAACGAACCTCACTTTCAGCGGTGTTGATGTTCATCAATTGGCCAATGGCCCTATCTATGGCAATCATCCTGAGCCAATTATTGAGGAAGTGGTGAATAATAGTTATACCCTTCGAAAGTTACTTCGACTTTAATATTCTACCCTTATTCTACGGAGCATAACTATTTAGCGATTACTTTCTTCAATTCGACAAACCGATATAATAGATCATTTTAATTTATTCAATATTTATATGGAAAAATTATTGGAAATACTGAGGGACGTTCGTCCCGACGTGGATTTTGAGAACGAAACTGCTCTGATTGACGACGGTATTCTAGATTCGTTTGATGTGGTTTCCATTATATCTGAGTTAGACAATGAATTCGATGTTCAAGTGCGTATCAATGAACTTGACCCCGAGAACTTCAATTCTGCTGAGTCTATTTGGAACCTTGTTCTGGAATTGAAAGCTAAGAAGCAATAAAAATGGAGAAAAAGCAGTCTCATCAGGAACTGATTTATAACTATCCGCTTTATTCCATAAAACGTTTCCCCATATTGATTCGTTATTGCAAGCCTACAGCCAAAGCAATAGCCAATAAGATTGGAGGGCGTAAATCTTGGTTGTCAATCCTTGCCGACATGATTTGGTGTGATATCCGCTACGGAGCAATGGATAGCAGGGATTATCTCTTGTTCGAGTTCTGGAAGAAAAGCGCCTTTGAGAGAAATACCTTCTTTACAAAAAGACGTTATTATCGACTTCTTAAATCTTTCGATAAGGAAACATTCCTGCGTCTGGGCGACAAGGCTTTTTTATACAAAAAATATGCCGATTTTATTCATCGTAATTGGATGTTGGCCGATTCAGAAACAGATCAGAATCTGATTCGCGAGTTCTTTGCAAGGCATGACCGTGTGCTGGTCAAACCATTGACTTCCGAGCAAGGAAAAGGCATTCATGTCGCTCATAGCAATTCATTGCACGAAATCGATCAGATTATCGAAGGGTGCAAACTTAGTCCTGTATTGCTCGAAGAGGTGTGTGTCAACTGTAAGGAGCTTGATCGCATCAATAGCAGTTCATTGAATACACTTCGTGTTTATACCATTGTTACCAAGGATGGCGATGTCCAGATCCCTAGTGTCAGTCTGCGTTGTGGATGCGGTAATACTGTTGTCGACAACTGGGGCTCTGGTGGCGTTGGCTATCCTGTCGATATTGAGAGCGGCATCATCTATGCACCAGGGGTAGATAAAAAAGGTAATACCCACATCTATCACCCTGGAACCGATATCGTTATGCCCGGATTCCGAATACCTCGTTTCAAGGAGGCTTGTGAGATGGCAAAGCAAGTCATTCGTTTGGATACCAAGGTAGCCTATGCTGGACATGACATCGCAATCCTTCCCGATCGTCTGGAAATGATTGAACTCAATTTTCCCGGTGGCCATGATTTCTTGCAAGCAGTAGACCTGGTCGGAAAGAACGAATTAATGCAGAATATTAAGGTAAACTGAGAATGGCAAACCTTCAGTTACAGATATGGAAAGGATTTTGGATTTAACAGGAAAGGTCATCATTATTACCGGTGCAGGCTCCGGCATAGGTCGTGAAACGGCAATTCGTGCCAGCCAACTGGGCGCCAGGGTGGTGATGATCGATCTGGCGGAACAAGGTTTGAAGGAAACATTCGACTCCTTGGACGGTGACGGACACAGCTATTTTGCGGCTGATTTGACGGTCCCTGATATTATCGGAACTATTGTAAAGGATACGGTGGCAAAGACTGGCGGTTTGATACATGGTCTTGTGCATTGTGCTGGTATTAGCAGCCGCAAACCCTTGAATGTCCTCACAAAAGAGGGCTTTGGCAAGGTGATGGATGTCAATTTCTATGCCTTCGTCGAATTGGTGCGACAGGCATGCAAGAAGAAACATTTTGCCGAAGGCGGTAGCGTGGTTGTCATGTCCTCCATTTCCAGTATTCGGGGGTATAAGGCCAAAACCGAATACTGTGTGAGTAAAGCCGCCGTCGATGCCTTTGTCCGCTGCATGGCTCTTGAGTTGGCAGAGCGAAAGGTCCGTGTCAATTCTGTAATGGCTGCTGCTGTCAATACCCCCATGGCGCAGAAGGCACGCGAAATGAATGCATCCGTAGGTGCCTCGGAATTTAGTGCTCCTTTGGGTTTGACCGAACCTTATGAAGTAGCCAATACGATAATATTCTTGCTGAGCGATGCTACTCGAACAATAACCGGCACCAGCATTCTGATTGATGGAGGTGCATGTGTATAAATAAATATATTTGTAAATTTATAAAATTATGAAACAAGAAGAAAAAATCGCATTGTTGGAAGACATGCTGGAACTCGATGGTGGCACTCTGAAGCCCGAAACTGTTTTGGCTGATATCGATGAGTATGATTCAATGGCTAAGCTTTCCCTCATTGTCCTTATGGATGATGAATTCAGCAAAAGGCTTTCTGGAGAACAAATCCGTTTGTTCAAAACCGTTCAGGATATTATCGATTTCATGGGATAAAAACAGAATAAGATCATTTGGAAGAGCTAAGTTAACTATCATTTCTAACTAATATAAAATATCATTCGAGGTCAAAATAAACTGAGTACAACGATGGAATACAAATGGATGGTTTGTGTTAAATGCCAAACTTTCAATCATTCTTCTTTTGTTAATGATGCAATGGATGGTTTTTGTAGGCAGGAGACCTCATTTCCGTTCGTTTGCGTCATTATTGATGATGCAAGCACAGACGGCGAACAAGATGTGCTTCAATGTTATTTGAATAATCATTTTGACTTAGCCGACGGCTCTGTGTTCAGAAATGAAGAAACCGATGATTATACTCTCACTTTTGCACGGCATAAAAGCAATGAGAATTGCTTCTTTGCTGTATATTATTTAAAGTACAATCATTATAGGAAAAAGGCAAAGGACCCCTATCTCAACGAATGGGTTCACGATTCAAAATACGTGGCTTTATGCGAAGGGGACGACTATTGGATCAATTCGCGCAAACTACAGCGACAGGTTGATTTCTTAGAGAAGAATACTGATTATACTATGGCTTGCAGCAGAGTCAAACTGTATTCTGAAAAAAAGAAAGATATTGTAGGCGAGGACTACTGCTATACCCAAGATGCCACAGTAAAGACTAAAGATGTTATCTATCGCACAGGCTTGTTTATTTCAACTTGTAGTATTGTGTATAAAAATACGATTAAGGAGAATTACCCAGACTATTGTTGGAAATGTGCAGTAGGAGATTATCCGCTTCAGATTATGGCAGCAATGAAAGGAAGGATTTATTATTTCAACGATCCTATGTCTGTGTATAGAATTGCCAATCCAGGGTCATGGACTGCTCACCAGAATTTTAAAGTGCCGGATGCTCAGCGCATCAAACTCATCAAATCCAGAATTCGGATGTTGGCTGGCTTTTCGACTGATTTCCCTGAATTTAAGCATTGGTTTCAGAACAAAATCAATGACGAAATTCGAAGGAATATACCCGAAAGGACTATTCATGAAAAGGAGTATAATGATTTTGTCAAAGCCTTCAGCAAAGAGATATCTCAGTTTAGCCTACCCTGGCGGATTGATTTCCTTTTGAGATCAACAAAGCTTCCTTTCTTGAGGCGTTATTATAAGTGGTCCGGACGATTGTTTTATCGTTTTTGCTATAATAGACTTTATTATTAATTTCAGGAACTTTCTTCTGCACAGTTCTATTTCAATTAATAAGCATGGCAGATAATCTTCAGCAAAAGACATTTTCTGGAATGATTTGGACTTTTGCTCAACACTTCTCTCTTGATGGATTTGCTTTTATCCAGGGCATCATTCTTGCTCGCCTTCTTGTCCCCAAGGATTATGGTTTGATAGCCATGACCCAGATTTTCTTTGCAATTGCTCATGTATTTATTGACTCGGGGTTTAGCAATGCGTTGATGCGAAAAGTAGATCGCAAGGAAATCGATTATTCCACGGTTTTCGTGACTAACGTTTTTTTGACGTTTATTTTTGCAGTGGTACTTTTCCTATGTTCCCCTTTGATTGCAGACTTTTATAACGAGCCCATTCTTCGAGATATTGTTCGTGCAAATGCCGTCTTATTGGTGTTGAATTCAGTCAATGCGGTCCAAGGAACCCGTCTTCGCATCAATTTGCAATTCAAAATCTACGGTTTTATTAACGTAGTTAATACCGTTACAATCGGTATTTTGACAATCATTTTAGCTTTCCTTGGTTTTGGTGTGTGGTCGCTGATTTATCCCAATTTTCTAGGTCCATTCCTCAAGTATATCTTGTACTGGTATTACCAACATTGGAGACCTAAGTTTAATTTCTCATGGGCTATATGGAAAGAAAATTTTGATTATGGGTCAAAATTGTTACTATCGTCATTGCTTAATACAGTGTGGAATAACCTTTATCCATTAATCATCGGCAAGAAGTTCTCGGCGGTTGACTTGGGTTATTACACACGAGCTCGAGGATATGCTATTTTACCAGCCAGTACATTTCAAGGTGTGCTCGGATCCGTGACCTTCCCAGTACTTTGCTCCATACAAAATGATGATTCACGCTTAGAAACAGCCTATCGTCGTCTTATCCGCGTTTCTGGTTATATTGTCTTTCCTTTGTTAGTTGGATTGGCAGCTTTGGCTAAACCTGTTGTCATTGTACTGATTACCGAAAAGTGGGCAGCATCTATACCTTATCTTGCAGTCATTTGCTTCAGTGTTATGTGGCGTCCCATCCATATATTAAATCTGAATCTTCTGCAGGTAAAAGGCCGTTCTGATCTGTTCCTTCGTCTCGAAATCATCAAGAAAGTCCTTTCTCTGCTTGTTATACTTATCACTATGCGTTATAGTGTGATGGCCATGTGTATAGGTAGTGTTATCACTTCAATTCTATGTCTATATATTAATACCTATTATACCGGCAAACTCATTAACGTAGGTTTCCTTACCCAAATGAAGGATATACTTCCTTCCCTTTTTTTCTCTTTAAGCATGGGAGCATTGGTATATGCAACAACATTTTTCATACCAAATATGTTTCTCCAGCTGTTTTTGGGCATTGTTGTTGGTATAGTCTATTACTATGTGGTCTCTGTTCTGTTCAAATCTTCAGAATTGGATTATGTCAAACTATTGTTACGGGAAAATCTTATTAAGCGATTTCGTAAATAAACAATAAGCTGTCATAGACTTCTACAAAGGACTGCCCTCGAAGACTGAATAAAATCTTTTGAGGTTTATAAGGCAGACATAGCTCCGAGCTGTGTCTGCCTTTTTTCCCTTTCATTCGAATCAGGAGAGCTATTTTTGTAAGCATTCGGTGAACCTTGTCTTGCCAATGTAAAATCTTTGCCGTACCTTTGCCGCGCCCAAAAACAAAAAAGCCTCTATTTCTTTCCGCAAGGCAAATCGTTGGAGTGATAGTGCGTCCCCGTACGTAGATGCTCCATTTCCGATAGAATGTGGAGCGTCTTCGTACGTAGGCGCTCCATTTCCGACAGAATATGGAGCGTCTTCGTACGTACGTGCTCCATTTCCAACTGAATGTGGAGCGTCTTCGTACGTACGCGCTCCATTTCCGATAGAATGTGGAGCGTCTTCGTACGTACACGCTCCATTTCCAACAGAATGTGGAGCGTCTTCGTAGCTACGCGCTCCATTTCCGGTAGAATTTGGAGCGTCTTCGT
>Ga0310691_10001080_pt1 | contig 44213 bp, 39 predicted proteins | sample 176DNAGHGlowgp2_FD_203887 | JGI IMG/M metagenome (GOLD analysis project Ga0310691, IMG submission 203887) | Sheep rumen microbial communities from Palmerston North, Manawatu-Wanganui, New Zealand - 1766 DNA GHGlow gp2 (v2) (version 2) | ecosystem: Host-associated > Mammals > Digestive system >... | reverse complement strand
GCCGTTATGGCGCGTCTCTGTGGGCGCAGACATCGAGTAGAAAAAAAATACCTCTGCGCACTCTGCGTCTCTGCGTGGGATAGTTAGTGGTATGATTGCGGATAATCATAATTTTTTTGTTCAAAAATGTTTTATTTCAGAAATAAAAAAACTAATTTTGCAGCTGTGTTTACTAATGAAAACAGAAGAATGAAAAAGATTTATCGTGCAAACATCCTATATACCAAACAGAAAGACTGCTTTGAAATAATCGAAGACGGTTATGTGGCTGTAGGCGACGACGGTCGCGTCTGTCGTGTGGCAGCCGACCGCGACAGCCTGGGTTGGCCAGACGCAGAAGTGGTGGACTACAAAGACAAACTGCTGATTCCTGCCATGAACGACGTTCACGTTCATGCCGCACAATATCACAATCAAGGCATCGCCATGGACATGGAACTCCTGCCCTGGCTGGAGCATTACACCTTTCCCGAGGAGGCGAAGTTTGCTGACACTGACTATGCCGAACGCATTTACAGCCGCTTCATCAGCCATCTGCGTCGTGTGGGCACGATGCGTGCCGCTGTCTTTGCCACAGTCCATACGGAGGGAACGCGCCGTCTGATGCGACTCTTCAGCGAGGCGGGCATGGGGGCGCTGGTGGGTAAGGTGGCGATGGACCGCAACTGTCCTGACAGCCTTATCGAGACGGTGGATGAGGCTGTCAGCGGCATGGAGCAACTGGCTACGGAGTATGCCGATCCTCAATCCCTGGTACGCCCCATCGTCACCCCGCGTTTCATTCCTTCCTGTACGCCTGCTATGCTGAAGGCTTGCGGCGAACTGGCCAGCCGCTATGGGCTGCCCGTTCAGTCGCATCTGTCGGAGAACCTCGCGGAGGTGGCGAGTGTGCACCAACTGGAGCCTGACGCACTCGGTTACGGCGATGCCTATCGTCGCTACGGACTGTTCGGACAGACGCCGACCGTGATGGCCCACTGTGTGTGGAGCGATGCCGCAGAGCGACGGCTGATGAAGGAAGGTGACGTGATGGTGGCCCACTGCCCCACGTCCAACTTCAATGTCGCCTCAGGCATGGCGCCTATCCGCACGTTCCTCGACGAGGGAATCCGTGTCGGCTTGGGTAGCGACATCAGCGGAGGCCACGACCTCAGCATCTTCCGAACGATGGTCTATGCCATACAGGTGAGCAAGATGCACTATCAGCGCAACCACGACATGCCTTTCCTCCTTTTGTCCGAGGCTTTCTGGATGGCTACAAAAGGAGGTGGCAGTTTCTTCGGACGTGTCGGAAGTTTTGAAGAAGGCTACGACTTCGACGCGCTTGTCATCGACGACCACGACCTCTATCCCGAGGACTACACGCTCGAGCAACGTCTTGAGCGCTTCATCTACACGGGTGATGATCGTCACATCGTCCACCGCTTTTGCCGCGGAAAAGAAGTATAGGGGGAACTTTCTACTTTCTTGCAGAAAGCAGGTCGGCAACGACAAAAGTGCTGCCGCCGACAAAGATAAAGTCGTCGGGCGAGGCATCGCTGAGCGCGGCACGATAGGCTGCAGCGACGGTGGGGAAGGCGCGACCTTCCAAACCAAACGCTGCGGCTTTTTGTTGCATCTCGGTCGCAGGCAAAGCCCGTGCCACACTGGCCTGACAGAAATAATAGGTGGCGTCGTGAGGCAGCATGGACAGCACACCGCTCACGTCCTTGTCGTTCACCATGCCGAGGACGATGCGAAGCAGCCCCCCTCTAACTCCCCCCGATAGGGGGAGGACTTGTCCTCCGCTGGTTTGTACTCCCCCTCCTTGGGAGGGGGCAGGGGGGAGGCTTCTTACAATGTATTGGAAGCCGCCGGCGTTGTGCCCTGTGTCGCAGACGACGGTGGGACGGGTGCGGAGCGTCTGCCAGCGACCCATGAGGTGGGTGTTCTCAATGACGTGCGCAAAGCCGTCGCGGATGTGCTGCTCCGTCACTTTCGGAAAAGATTTTTGAAGGAAAGGTAGGCAGTGGAGCAGGGTGTTGGTGTTCTTCTGCTGGCAAAGACCTTTGAGTTCGACGTCGAAGGGAGCCGTTTGGGGTGTGTCTTCGGAAAAGATGATGGGGGAATGTAGGGAATTGGCTTTGCCTTCAAACACAGGTCGCGTCTCGTCGGTGTGTTCTCCGACGACGACGGGAGTGTGCTGCTTGATGATGCCGGCTTTCTCGCTCGCAATCTTCGCGAGCGTGTCGCCGAGCAGGGCAACGTGGTCGAAGGAAATGTTGGTGATGACGCAGAACTCTGGCTGAATGATGTTCGTGCAGTCGAGGCGTCCGCCCAGCCCGACTTCAATCACCGCCACGTCAACTTTCTGTTCCTCGAAATACTTGAAGGCGAGGGCGGTGACGACTTCAAAGAAGGAAGGGTAGAGGGGTTCGAAAAAGGCTTTTTCCTTTCGGACAAAGTCGATGACGCGGCGCTTCGGTATCATCTCGCCATTCACACGGATGCGCTCGCGGAAATCGACGAGGTGGGGTGAGGTGTAGAGCCCGACGCGGTAGCCAGCCTCCTGCAGGATGCTCGCCAGCGTGTGGCTGACGCTTCCCTTGCCGTTCGTGCCTGCCACATGGATGGTCTTGTACGAACGGTGCGGATGACCGAAGTGGGCGTCGAGGGCGAGCGTGTTGCTCAGCCCTTCCTTGTAGGCACCTGCCCCCTGGTTCTGGAACAGCGGCGTGCGGGTGTAGAGATAGTTGAGAGCGTCTTGGTACGTCATTCGAAGTACGAGCGGAACTTCTGGAATATCTTTTTCTTAATGCTGTCGGTGGGCTGGAAGTTGTCGCTGTCGGCAAAACGCTTCATCGCCTCCTTCTCGTCCTTCGAGAGCGTTTCGGGCATATAGACGCTGATGTTGATGACTTCGTCGCCACGCTGTCCGCGGTTGTAGCCCTGCACCTCGGGAATACCCTTGCCGCGCAGACGGAGCACGGTGCCAGGCTGGGTGCCAGGGGCAATGTTGATTTTCGCCTTGCCGTCGATGGTGGGCACCTCGAGCGAGCAACCAAGTGTGGCTTGCGGAATGGTGAGCAGGAGGTTATAGACGAGGTCGTTGCCGTCGCGCAGGAAAGTGTCGTCTTCCTTCTCCTTGATGATGATCTGCAGGTCGCCAGGCACACCGTTGTGCGGACCAGCACCGCCCTTGCCGTCGAGGTTGAGCACCATGCCTTCGGCCAGACCTGCGGGGAAGTTCACTTCGATGATGCTTTCGCCAGGACAGATGCCTTCGCCGTGGCAGTGGGTACACTTGTTCTTGATGATGGTGCCTTCGCCATGGCAGTCGGGGCAGACGCTCTGGCTCTGCATCATGCCGAACATTGTCTGCGTGGTGCGTACGATGCTACCGCTACCATGACAGGTCGGACAGGTTTCGATCTTTCCGTCTTCGCTGCCGCTGCCGTGACAGTGCTCGCACTGTACGTCGTTCTTAATCTTAAACTTCTTGGTGGTGCCGTTGACAATCTCCTGCAAGGTGAGTTCGACGCGCAGACGCTGGTCGCGGCCTTTATAGACGGGCTTGCGACGTCCGCCGCGTGAGCCTCCGCCAAAGCCTCCGCCGAATCCGCTGAACCCACCTCCGCCGAAGAGGTCGTCGAAGATGTCGCCGAAGTGGGAGAAGATGTCGTTCACATCGCTGAATCCTCCGCCGCCAGCTGCACCGCTCACGGCGTCGAAGCCGAACTGGTCGTATCGCTGACGCTTCTGCGGGTCGTGTAGCACTTCGTAGGCTTCGGCAGCCTCTTTGAACTTCTCTTCCGCCTCCTTATCACCAGGGTTGCGGTCGGGATGGTATTTGATGGCCATGCGTTTGTAGGCCTTCTTGATTTCGTCTTCGCTGGCGTTCTTCTCCACGCCCAGCACTTCATAGTAGTCGCGCTTTGCCATTATCAAAGACCCTCCCCCTAACCCCTCCCTGCGAGGGAGGGGAGAGGTTAGAAGGGTTAAGGGTTATAGAATTGTGTGAATAATTGTCATTTAATGAAGTAAGGGGGAGGGTCTGCTATTCTGCCACGGCTACTTTGGCGTGACGAATCACCTTGTCGTTGAGTTTGTAGCCAGTCTGCACACAGTCGAGCACCTTGCCGCGCATCTCGTCGGGTTGACCAGGCACCATGGCGATGGCTTCGTGAAAATCGACGTCGAAGGGCTGGCCCACGGCGTCAATCTTTTCCAAGCCCTCGTGCTTGAGCGCACTGAGGAACTTGTCGATGATGAGTGCCACGCCTTCCTTGACGGCAGCAACGTCCTCCATGCGGTCCATGTTTTCGTGGGCACGTTCGAAGTCGTCGATGATGGGCAGGATGGCTGTCATCACACGTTCGCCGCCGTTGCGGATGAGGTCGGCCTTCTCGCGGACCACACGCTTGCGGTAGTTGTCGAACTCGGCAGCCTGGCGCAGATACTTGTCCTTCCACTCTGCAATCTCGGCCTGAGCCTTTTCGAGCTGTGCCTCGGGCGTCAGCTGTTCTTCCTCACTCTGCGGCTGCTCAGCGGCAGTCGCCTCTGCTTGCTGTTCGTCGGCAGCCGCTTGTGTCTGCTCGTCCAGCTTCTCTTCTTCGTTTTCTATATCAATCTTTTTCATGTCGATAAATATTTTTCTATCTGTTATGTTCTGGCTCAAAGTCAGTGCCACACTGCCTTTCCGACGGTGGAGGTGACAGAGTGGCACATAGGAGCGGGGCAAGTTGTCAGTCGTTAAACACTTCGTCCCAACCCTCGGTGAAGCCTTCGTAGAGGAAGATTGTCAGAAACAGCAGGATGGGAGGCAGCAGCATGAATACTGCAATGCGCCAAATGCTGCCCCATACGCCATATTTCTGCCGAAGGTTGTTGTTGAAACAGTAGGCTACGAGTAGGGTATAGAAGAGGAATACTCCGAACACGAGGGCTACCATGATGTCTTCTTCAAATTCACTGTAGTCGCCGCTGATCAAAGATACAGCTATGTTGAATAGTCCAGTAACCGTGAGGGCAAAGAAGATCATGCTCACGAGCAGTAAGCCACAGCGCCATATCGTTCCCCACCAGCCATAGCCAAACAATTGCTTCGTGGCGACGATGCCCCATACGCAGGTGACGAGTATGGACGGACCTACCACATCGCTGACAATGGAGAAGAGCATCGACATCGTGCTCATCATCACCTGGATGAAGAAGCCCTGCGGAATGGTGTGGCGTGTGTTGCGCGGCGATTCGCGGAATATGAACCACGTGGGCAGAATCAACGCGATTGAGCTGACCAGCATGCCCCAGTCCTGATGTACGTCCATCCAACTGATGAAGTCGAAGAGGGGCTGCAGGATGTCGCCAGACTTGGGAGTGGTAGTTGGATTGAAAACTTTTTCCGGCAGCACATAGTTCTTCATCAGGACATAGAACAGGGACACGAGGAACATCATCTTGACCGGCGGGAACGAAACTTGGCGCCGGCCGTTGATGTAGTCGCTGATAAAGTAGCCTGGACGCCACAGCAGCTGCCACAGCGAATAGAGCATTGAGCGTCCGCCCATGCCCCACACGTTGAGGAACTCCTGCCAGATGCTCTTCCACGTCACACTGCCCACGTCGTGCTTTTGTCCGCAATAAGGACAGAAGTTGCCTGTGAAGTCGTGATCGCAGTTGGCACAGTGGTGGGTCGTCGTAGGGTCAAAGCTGTACTGGATGGGTTCTTCCCGCCATGCCTTGTAGCGCGACTGCAGCTCTTTCCTGTTTAGTTTTTTCATAGACAGAATGTCGTACGGTTATGCTTCGTCGTCGAGTGTGCTGGAAAGTTCTTCGATGGTATAGGTGGCAGGCAGTGGACGACAGTTGTAGCAAGAGGCCATCGTCTCGCCGTAGGCACCGGCCGAACGGATGGCCAGCAGGTCGCCACGACGGGTGAGGGGTAGGGTAATGTCGCGGGCAAAGACGTCGCTCGACTCGCAGATGGGGCCAACGACGTCGTAGAGGGCTGTGTCGGCATCGAGGAACTGCCAGTCGGTGAGCCGTAGGTTCTGCGTCTGTGTGATGTTCTCGATCTTATGCTGAGCCTGGTAGAGGGCAGGGCGAATCAGTTCGGTCATGCCTGAATCGACGATGACAAAGCGTTGCTCATGTCCCTCCTTCACGTAGAGCACACGGGTAAGGAGCGAACCGCACTGCCCGACGATGGCACGTCCGAGCTCGAAATGCAGCTCCTGGCCAGGCAGCAGGTGGAGGTGCTGGGCGTAGGCGTTGAAGAAACTGCGGAAGTCGGGCACAGGATTTTCGTTGGGTTGGTCGTAGTCGATGCCCAGTCCGCCGCCCACGTTGATGACTTCGACGGCGACTCCCTGCCGTGCCAGTTCGGCCTGCAGTTCGTTGATGCGCTCTGCCAGTTGGACGAAATCGTCCATGTCGAGAATCTGGCTGCCGATGTGGAAGTGAAGACCGCGCAGGCGTAGATGAGGAAGGGTGTGGCACAGGCGGATGACGTCGGCCATGTCGCGCATGTCGATGCCAAACTTGTCCTCGGCACGTCCCGTCGAAATCAGTTCGTGGGTGTGTGCCCCTACGTTCGGATTGATGCGCAGGCAGATGTTGGCAGTCTTCTTGCTCTGCTGTGCCAGGTGGCTGATGACCTCGAGTTCGGGGACGCTTTCGACGTTGAAGGCGAAGATTCCATGGTCGAGTCCGAGCTGGATTTCCCAATCTGCCTTCCCGACACCGGCAAAGACAATCTGCTCAGGGCGGAAACCTGCATCGAGCACAGTTCGTATCTCACCTCCGCTCACACAGTCGATGCCCAGCCCGGCAGCCTTGATTTCGCGGAGGATGCATGGGTTGGCATTGGCCTTGACGGCGTAGTGAACCACGTAGTTGGGGTGATGATGCAACTCGGCCTGCAACGCCGCGAGTGTCGTGCGTAGCAGGTCGGTATCGTAGAGGTAGAATGGGGTGCGTGTGCCTTGAATGTTGTCGATGTTCATTGTGAATGTGGGGTTTAGGAAGTTGCGACGGGTGCGCAACAAACTGAACACACTCGCTTCATCATTGCCTTGGCGAAAAAACGTCTGATGTTAATCGAACAGTTTGTCGCTCAGGGCCTGAAGTGCGCGTTTCTTGTCGTTTGCTGAGACGAGGAACGAAATATTGTGGTTCGAACCGCCATAGCTGATCATCCGCACGGGAATGTCGTGCAGGGCGCTGGCTACATCGGCTTCGAAGCCTACGTTCTGCCAGTCGAGGTCGCCTACGACGCAGATGATGCACATGTCCTGGTCGATGCGTACGGTGCCGAACTTCTTCAGTTCGTTGACAATCTGCGTGAGGTTGGTGGTGTTGTCGATGCTGACCGACACACCGACCTCGCTGGTGCAGATCATGTCGATGGACGTCTTGTAGTTCTCGAATATTTCGAACACCTTGCGCAGGAAACCATAGGCCAGCAGCATGCGGCTCGATGTGATGTTGATGGCAGTGATGTTGTCCTTGGCAGCCACGGCCTTAATCTTCTGCTGTTCGGTTTCGTTGCTGATGATGGTGCCAGGCGCCGTGGGGTCCATGGTGTTGAGGAGTTTGACGGGAATGCCGGCAAACTTGGCAGGCTGGATGCACGTCGGGTGCAGAATCTTGGCGCCGAAGTACGCCAGCTCGGCTGCCTCTTCAAAGTGGAGGTGGGCGACGGGGCGTGTGTTTTCGACAAATCGGGGGTCGTTGTTGTGCATGCCGTCGATGTCGGTCCAGATTTGGATTTCCGTCGCATCGACTGCAGCACCGAGCAATGAGGCCGTGTAGTCGCTGCCGCCACGCTGCAGGTTGTCCACTTCGCCGTAGGCATTGCGGCAGATGAAGCCCTGTGTGATGTATATTTCTTTGTCGGGCTGTTCGTCCAACTGCATGTGCAGCTTCTCGCGGATGTACTCGAGGTCTGGCTCACCGTTCTTGTCGGTGCGCATAAACTCGAGGGCGGGCAGCAGACAGGCGCTGTAGCCTTGTTCGAGCAGGTAGTTCGTCACCATCGTCGTGGAGATGATTTCGCCCTGTCCGACGATGATTTTCTCTTCGAACATCGTGAAGATGCCCTTGGTGAAGGAACGCAGGTAGTCGAACTCTTCCTTGATGAAGGCCAGCGTTTGCTGCTTGGTTTCTTCTTTCGTATAGAGTTCGTCGATGTGCCGTCTGTAGGTGGCCTCCAGTCGGTTGATGGTTTCGTTAGCTCCCTCGGGATTCTTCTTGTAGAGGTAGTCCGAAATCTCTACCAGCGTGTTGGTGGTTCCCGACATGGCCGAGAGCACCACAATTTTCTGCTCGCCGTCGGTGATGAGTCTGACGACGTCCTTCATGCGCTGCGGTGTACCTACTGACGTACCGCCGAATTTCAATACTTTCATATCTGTGTTGTTAGTTTTTAATTTTCACTTTTCACTTTTCACTTTCCACTTTTCACTTTTCACTTTCCACTTTCCTGTTCAGTCGTCGATGGTGTCCTCTTCGTCGTCGATGGGTTCGTAGCCGTCGGCTTCGTCTCCTGTGTCAACGATTTCGGTGAGATGGTGATCCTTGCATTGGTACACACGGCCTGGGAACATATCGAGCAGGTGGAGGTTGTGGGTGATCATCACCACGGCCGAGCCCTGTTCGCACACTTTGTGCAGGAGTTCGGTGATGTTGCGGCTGGTCTCGGCATCGAGGTTGCCCGTCGGTTCGTCGGCAAGAATGAGCTCGGGGCGGTTGAGGATGGCACGTGCGATGGCGATGCGCTGCTGTTCGCCGCCCGAGAGTTCGTTGGGGTACTTATATCCTTTGGTGCTCATGCCGACGAGGTCGAGCACTTCCTGGATGCGCTGGGTGATGTCAACGTTGTTCTTCCAGCCCGTGGCACGGAGCACGAAGCGCAGGTTGGCTTCGACGGTTCGGTCGGTGAGCAGCTGGAAGTCCTGGAAGATGACTCCGAGGCGGCGTCGCAGCTGCGGCAGGTGTTTCTGCTTCAGGTGCAGAAGGTCGAAACCCATGACGTGAGCCTCGCCTTCGTGCAGGGGCAGTTCGCCATACAGCGTCTTGAGCAGCGAACTCTTTCCGCTGCCCACCTTGCCAATCAGATACACGAATTCGCCTTTCTCGACCTGGAAGTTGACGTTGCTCAGCACTTCCTGAGCCTCCTGATAGACGTTGACAGAATTGTAGTTAATGAGCATACTGTTGTTTAGTGTTTATGCCATGTCGGGTCGTGACGTTCCCGCAGTTCGCGGCAGAGGTCCTCGATGCTCAGGCCTTTCGATGTGAGCAGCACGATGAGGTGGTAGAGCATGTCGGAGGCTTCATACACGAGTCGTTCGTTGTTTTCGGCCACGGCTTCGATGACGGCTTCGAGGGCTTCCTCGCCCACTTTCTGCGCCATGCGGTGACATCCGTCGCGGAACAGGCTGGTGGTGTACGAGCCTTCGGGCATTTCCTCGTGGCGCTTTTCGATGAATCGTTGCAGCTCTGTGAGGAACTGCACGGGATTGTCGTTGGTCTCGTTCCAGCAAGTGTCGGCACCGGTGTGGCACACAGGTCCGGCGGGCACCGCCTTGATGAGCAGCGTGTCCTGGTCGCAGTCGTTGAGGATTTCCTTGACCGTCAGTGTGTTGCCGCTCGTCTCGCCCTTCGTCCACAGCGTCTTGCGAGTGCGGCTGTAGAAGGTGACGAGTCCTGTCTCGACGGTTTTCTGATAGGCTTCTTCGTTCATGAAGCCGAGCATCAGCACTTTCTGTGTGCGAGCGTCCTGTATGATGGCGGGCACAAGGCCGTTCATTTTCTGAAAGTCAATGTTCATAGTCGTATTTCTATTCCGTTGTTTGAGAGATATTGTTTCAGTTCTGGGATTGGGATTTCGCCGAAGTGGAAGACGCTGGCTGCGAGGGCTGCGTCGGCATGTCCTTCGGTAAAGACATCGAGGAAGTGCTCTCGTCGTCCGGCACCGCCCGAGGCAATGACGGGGATGCTGAGCGTGTCGCTGAGTCGGCGCAGGGCATCGTTGGCAAAACCTTGTTTCACTCCGTCGTGGTTCATGCTGGTGAAGAGGATTTCGCCGGCGCCGCGTTCGTTAGCCTCGTGCGCCCAGTCGAAGAGGTCGCGGTCGGTCGGGATGCGGCCACCGTTGAGGTAGCAGGTCCATTTGCCTTCTTCTTCCCGGGCATCGATGGCGACGACGCATACCTGCGAACCGAAGTGACGGGCAATTTCGTCGATGAGTTCGGGACGGCGCAAGGCAGCGCTGTTGATGCTCACCTTGTCGGCACCGGCCATGAGCATCCGCTCCACGTCGGCGAGTTCGTTGATGCCGCCGCCGACGGTGAACGGAATGTTGATTTCGCGAGCGATGCGTTCGACGAGTGCAGTGAAGGTCTTGCGTCCCTCATGGCTGGCGGTAATGTCCAGATAGACCAGTTCGTCGGCACCTTGCTCGCTGTACGCCTTGCCCAGTTCCACGGGGTCACCCGCTTCGCGCAGATTCACGAAGTTAGTGCCTTTGACGGTTGTGCCGTCCTTGATGTCAAGACAGGGAATTATTCGTTTTGCAAGTGCCATAACTGTTCGATGTTTAACTTCCCTGTATAAAAGGCTTTACCAAAAACTACCGCAGGAATGCCTGCTTTGTGCAGGGCTTCGATGTCGGCATTGGAGGAGACACCGCCGCTGGCAATCAAGTTGAGTTGCGGAAACGTCTGCATGACGGAGCGGTAGAGTTCGGTGGCTGGCCCGTTGAGCATGCCGTCGCGCGAAATCTCTGTGCAGAGGACGTTGTGTACGCCCATATCGACGTAGCGGCGGAGGAAGGGGATGAGTTCCTCGGTGCTGTCTTCCAGCCAGCCGTTGATGCTGATGCATCCGTTGCGGACGTCGGCACCGAGTATCATACGGCCCTGCCCATACGCTTGGAGCCAGCGCTCGAACAGGTCGGGTTTTTGTACGGCGATGCTGCCCACGGTGACCATGGCTGCACCGGCTGCAAAGGCCTGCTCGATGTCGTCGTCGGTCTTGATGCCTCCACCGAAATCGACGATGAGGTTCGTCTTAGTGGTGATTTCCTTCAAGGCCTGCACATTGACGATATGACGTGACTTAGCACCGTCGAGGTCGACGACATGCAGACGCCGAAAGCCCATCTGCTCGAAGCGTTGGGCCACATCGGCAGGCGAAGTGCCATAAACGGTCTTCTGTGCGTAGTCGCCCTGTGTGAGGCGTACCACGTTTCCGTCAATGATGTCGATGGCAGGTATCAGTTCTATAGACATAGGAAGTTTCTCAGTATCTGTTCGCCCACCGTTCCACTCTTCTCTGGATGGAACTGCGTGGCGTAGAAGTTGTCGCGCTGCAGTGCCGAGGAGTAGCGGATGCCGTACTCGGTCGCGGCGGCGGTGTCGTCGCAGAGCGGCACATAGTAGCTGTGGATAAAGTAGGCATAGCCTTCCTCGCCCAGCCACTTAACGTGCTCACCGACTGGTTCAAATGTGTTCCAACCCATCTGCGGCACTTTCAGACGAAGGGTTTCCGTGGGGCAGAACCTTTTCACCTCGGCGTCGAACACACCCAGACAGTCTGTGTCGCCTTCTTCAGAATGGCGGCACAGCAACTGCATGCCGATGCAGATGCCCAGCACGGGTTGGGTCAGGCTCTTGATGACGCTGTCCAGACCATGTTGGCGCAGGTAGGCCATTGTCGTGCCGGCCTCGCCCTGTCCGGGGAAGATGACACGGTCGGCTGCACGCAGCAAGTCGGCGTCGTCGGTCAGCACAGGTTCCACACCCAGCCGCCGCACGGCGTTCACCACCGAGCGGATGTTTCCGGCGTTGTATTTCACAATGGCTACGTTCATGTCATACTTACACTTCATCTTGCAAAGTTACGACTTTTTGACCAATATTCTTATATAAGTATTACAAAAACAGCGAAATTGTAGAAAAAATGCAAGTAAAATGCTGTTTCGAAGTAGTGAATGATGTGCTTTTTGTCGATTTTTCGTAACGATGTCACACGAAAGCATTCGGTGATGAAACGGAGGAACTGCGTCGTCGTCTTCGTAGTGGCACACAAAAAACAGGCTGTGTCGTGTGTTTCGACACAGCCTGTCCGTTGCTTTGGCAAGAATTGTGCTACTTAGTTAATAAGTTGACAAGTTAACGAGTTGTCACTTTTCACTTCATCAGCACTTTCTTACCGTTTTCGATGACGATGCCGCGGTAGTCGCGACCGACACGCTGTCCGCTAAGATTGTAGCGAACGGCGTTGGAGTAATTGGTGTCCACATTGGCATCGATATCGTGGATAGCAGTTATCTTGTCGCCGATAATCACTTCGGTGGCAGGCTTGGGATTGTTCGGGTCGGTCTGGTCCTGATAGTAGAACTCTGTGGGATCAATGATGTTACCCAAATAACCCGTATGGTATTCGCCTGCTGATGGCTTGATAACTGGATATCCAGAACAATTCATCTCGGTAAAGTGGTAGATGGCTGCCTCGTTACCTCTTACAATCAATTCGGAGTTAACAATCGTTAGGTATGTATAAAGGTACAGATTATAATATCCCTGGGGTTGAAGTACTCCATCACTTATCATATCCCACGACACGTCGGAATACAGTCCATAATTCTTACCTTCTATTTCCATCTCACAACCGTCGATTGTGAGGTGCCCTTCTATTTCAGTCTGCATAGACTCCACGGGAATCGTCGGCATCTTGAAGAGCAAACGTATGGCTGCGTCATTGTCGGAAACAACTTTCGTGGGATAGGAATTCTTGAATGTAAGGTTATAACCTTTGATTGTTTCGGATTCAAGGCTGCGCAGCGAAGATACGCCTTCGCTCACAATGGTCAGGTCGGAAAGTCTGCTATCGATGATAGTGCCATCGTAGGTGCAATCCCCGTTGATATAGAGCGTCTTACTCGAAGCATTGAAACGGAACACGCCATCCTTGAGCACGTCGGAGGCATTATCATCAGTTACGAGTTTGTGGCATATCATGAGTTGACCCTCTTCTGGAACAGGCTCGATGATCACTTCCCTGGCCATATTGCCATCTGCATCGACCACCATTTGTGAGTTCACACTACCGGTGGCCCTGAATTGTCCGTTGGTGGGCAGTGTAATCTTTACGCCGTCGAGAGTGAGGCTGACAAATCGCCTGATGGCAGGATTAGAAGTGCTGGTGCTGATGGCATGGAGGACAGCATTACGTACGACAAGGTATTCAGTTTCCACACCCGACACACCACCATATTCGCCTTCGGTTTCAACTCTTACATCGTCGAAGGTGAGGGTGCTGTGGTTGCGAACGATAAAGCCTGCCTGCTTCTTGGCCTTCACTGTCAGTTTGCCTTCACCTGTAACGGTTGTATTGGCGTTGATACGGATAGGCCATACGTATAAGTGCTCTGTCTGGAGGGTAACATCTTTCGTCACATTGATGGTCAGTCCGTCGATGCCTTCATTGTTGATTATTGGTGCCTCAAAGCCGATATTAACGCTTTTGCTGACAGTGAGCGTTTTCGTGGCAGCATCGTAGGAAAAACCTCTATCGCCGAGGATGTCCTCAGCGTTGTTGCTTGTTACCTGAGTGCCGCAGACTTTGATAGGATAGTCCTCGACCACCCCGATGGCGATGGTCGCTTCCTTAGCCACATTGCCTTCGCTGTCCACAACATTGCCGTTATCGATAGCACCGCCTACGGGTTGGATGATTATACAGTCTTCGAGCGTGATGCTGTTGAAGTCGCAGACGGCGCCATCTGTACTTATGGCGTGGATGTTGGAACCTTTGACGATGAGATACTCGTTGGCAGGATAGCCCGCAATGCCCCATTTACCGTCAACCTCGATATCCATGTTGTCGATGGTGATGGTAGCGCCTACTGCATAGATGCAGCAGTCAGATTCAGATTTAATGGTGAGTTTGCCCGCGCCGGTCAGGGTTGCATCTTCTTCGATATGCAAACCTGTAAGCGACGCCTGCAGCGTCACATCCTGCGTGACGTTGATGGTCAGACCTTCAATGTTGCTATACACACAGGTGCCGTTGTAGCTGCCATCGCCGCTGATGGTGAGCACCTTGTTCTCAGGGTCGTAACTGAACGAACCGTCGCCAAGGATGTCGTCGGCATTGAGCGAGGTCACACGCTCGCCGAGAACCGTGAGGTCGTACGTCTTGATTGCCTCGCCCGTTTCGATGAGCACTTCGCGGGCGATGCTACCGTCTTGGTTGACGATACCCATGAAGCGGGTCATGTCCACGTAGCCGTCTTCTGGAATACTGATGTGGCAGTCCTCGAACGTGATGCCTCCGCCCAGTTCGAAGATGGCACCGAAGCCGCCACCCGCACACTTGGCATGGATATACGAGTTTTTCAGCACGAGTTTTTCAGAGGACTTGTTGCCCCAGAAGATGTTCTGGCCCTGGGCCTCGATTTCCATGTTGTCGATGGTCAGCGTGGCATCGCCTTGGATGTAGAAGCATCCCGCCATGCCCTCAGCGTTGGTCATGGTTAACTTGCCGTCGCCCTTGACGGTCATGCTGCAATCAGTTTCGTTATAAACCATGAGCTGGTTGCCGTACGACTCAAAGGCGACGTCTCTGGCAATGTTGAGCGTCAGGCCGTCGATTCTGTTGACGATGATGTTTTTGTTTTCGACCGAGACGTCCTTTTGAACAGTCAGCATGTTCGTCGAAGCATTGTAACTAAATGCTCCGTCACCCAGGATGTTCGAGGCATTCTGGCTCGTCACCTGAGTTCCACAGATGAACAAGTCGTAAGCTGTGATTTGAGCCTGCACTGCCAGCAATGGCAGGAGTGCAAGCAGCGTAATAAAAAGTCTTTTGTTCATAAGTAGGAGTATTAAAATATATAACTCTGATATAACTCTGAAATAATTTAGTCCACAAATATAAAAATAAAAAAGAAACAAAAAAACACCTCCCTCCCATAATTTAATATAATTTAACAAAAGAATGCTGCAAACAGGGTGCCGACTGAAGACGGGAAAGCGGCGCTTGAAGGGTCGCGTCGGCGCGGATGAAACACGGTCCGTGCGCGCTGTATTCTCGCTGACTGTGCTGTCGGAACTGGACGGAAGTGCGGAAAAAACTTAAAATCTCACTGTGATTTGTCAAAATCTCAGTGAAATTTGTAGAAATCACAATGAGATTTGTAGAAATATCAGTGGGATTTTGAGTTTTTTCCGCACAATCGACGGCATTATGGTGCGCCGCCAGTGAGTCTTTGGTGTGGATGTGTCGGGTATGCTTCGGCGTGCGGGCAAGTCGAGCCTGCGGGCGATATAGTTGCCCTGTGCGCAATATTTGTACGGGGACTACTCGTAGCGTATCGCCTCGATGGGGTCCATGTTGGCGGCTTTCTGGGCTGGGAAGTAGCCGAAGCCGACGCCGATGACGGTGCAGACGAGGAACGAGACGACGATGCTCCACAGCGGTATGCTGGTGGGCAGGCCGAAGGCGGTGCAGACGTAGGTGCCGAGCCAGCCGACGATGACTCCTATGATACCGCCGGTGATGCTGATCATGATCGACTCGATGAGGAACTGGTTGCTGATGTCCAGCCCTCGGGCACCGACCGACATGCGCAGGCCGATTTCCTTGGTGCGCTCGGTGACCGAGACGAGCATGATGTTCATGATGCCGATGCCGGCGACGAGCAGCGAGAAGGCGGCTGCCACGACGAGGATGATCGTAATCGTGTCCATCGTCGAGGTCATGGTCTCCATCATTTCCTGTTGCGAGCGGATGGTGAAATCGTTCTCTTGGTCGTCCTTCAACTTGTGGCTGGTGCGCAGGATTTGTGTGAGTTCGTCGATGGCGTCCTGCGACATCTCCTCGGTGATGGCTGAGCAGACGATGTTGGAGTAGAAGGTCTGGGCGAGCAGACGCTTCATGACGGTGGTGTAGGGGGCGACGATCACGTTGTCCTGGTCCATGCCCCAGTTGTTGTAGCCTTTCGGCTTGAGCACGCCGACAATGCGGAAGGGGATGCTCTTGAAGCGGATCATCTTGCCCACGGGGTCGGTTCCGTCGGGAAAGAGTTCATCGACGATGGTCTTGCCGACCACGCACACCTTGGCGCTCTTGCGGATGTCCTCGTCGGTGAATTCCTCGCCGCGCACAACGGGCCACTGCTTGATGTCGAAGTATTCGACGCTCTCGCCGTAGAGGCTCGTGGTGGTGTTGTTGGCTCCGTAGATAGCTTGGCCGGAGGCGGTTACTTCGGGTGAGACGTAGGTGACGAACTTCTTTTCCTTCATGATCGCCTCGAAGTCGGCGGGCTTGAGCGTTTGCATCTCCGAGGGGTCGCGGCGTACGCCGCCGCGGCGTTCGGCTCCGGGACGGATGGTGAGCACGTTGGTGCCCATCTGCTGGATGTTCTGCCGCACGCTCTCCTTCGACCCCTGGCCGATGGCCATCATGATGATGACGGCCGCCACGCCGATGATGATGCCGAGCATGGAGAGGAACGAGCGGAACTTGTTGGCTGCGATGGCACGCAGGGCTACTTTGAAGAGATTTAGGATACTCATAAGAAAGACCCACCCCCGACCCCTCCCTTGCAGGGAGGGGAGTCCAGGCCGGCCGGTATTTAATTTTTAATTATTAATTTTTAATTATTAATTCAAGTTAGTCTTGTTGTACCGGCAGTTTGTCCAGAGCCTCGGCCGCCGAGAGGATGTTTGTGTTTTCGGTGTCTTCGCGGATTTTTCCGTCGCGCAGCATGATGTTGCGCGAGGAGTACTGGGCAATCTCGGGGTTGTGTGTGACGAAGATGATGGTGCGACCCTCGGCATGGAGCTTCTGAAACAGGACCAGCATCTCGAACGAGGTGCGTGTGTCGAGGTTGCCGGTGGCCTCGTCGGCGAGGATGACGGCCGGGTCGTTGACCAAGGCGCGGGCAATGGCGACGCGCTGCATCTGGCCGCCCGACATCTGGTTGGACTTGTGTTCCAGGCGGTCGCCCAAGCCGACTGCCTGCAGGGCCTTGATGGCGGCTTCGCGGCGCTGACGGGCATTGTACTTGGTGTTATACATCAGCGGCAGCTCCACGTTTTCGACGGCTGTCGTCTTGGGCAGCAGGTTGTAGTTCTGGAACACGAAGCCAATCTTGCGGTTGCGCAACTTGGCTCGCTGCGACTTCGACATCTTGCGCACGGGCGTCCCGTCGAGGAAGTATTCGCCGGAGGTCGGTGTGTCGAGGCAGCCCAGCTGGTTGAGCAACGTGCTCTTGCCGGAGCCCGACGTGCCCATGATGGTGACGAACTCCCCTTCGTGTATCTTGAAACTCACGCCGCGCAGGGCATGCACCGTCTCTTCACCCACGATGAAGTCGCGACGGACGTCGCGCAGTTCGATGACGACTTTGTCCGTTTTCATTTCTTCTGGTTGTTTTGGTTGCGGTTGCGCGGTCCCGGCATGAAGGGGTTGTTCTGCTGCTGCTGACCTGCACTTTCTTCTTCGCCACCGACAATCTGGAACTCGGTAATCACCTCGTCGCCTTCCTTTAGGCCGCTGACGATTTCGGTGAGCGTGCCGTTGGTCGTTCCGGTCTGCACGGCATAGGCCTTGAACACCTTGCCTTCCTGGCGCCACACCTTCTGCGGGGCTTCCACGGTCTCGATGGTTTCGTCGTCGGCGAGCATCGCCTCGGTGGGCTGGAAGCGCAGTGCCTTGGAGGGCACGGCGAGCACGTTGTTCTTCTCGGCGGTGAAGATGGTGACGTTGGCGGTCAGTCCGGGCTTCAGCTTGAGGTCGTCGTTGCGGGCGGAGATGACCACTTCGTAGGTGACGACGTTGCTCTCGGTCGTGGCCTGCTGGCGTACCTGGGTGACGGTGCCGTTGAATACGTCGTCGGGGAACGCATCGACGGTGAACGTGACGCGCTGTCCGTCCTTCACACCGCCGATGTCAGCCTCGTCGATGTCGGCGATGACGCGCATGTCGGTCAGGTCCTGGGCAATGATGAAGAGGGTCGGCGTGGTCATCGACGACGCAACGGTCTGTCCTTCTTCCACTTTTTTCGCCAGGACAACGCCGTCGATAGGTGCCGTGATGGTGGCATAGCCGAGGTTGGTCTTGGCCTTCTGCACGTTCTGTTGCTGGACGACGATTTGCTGGCGCGCCTGTTCGTAGCTGAGTTTGGCGCTTTCGTATTCGTTGGCAGCGATGAGCCCCTTGTCGTAGAGGGTCTTGAAGCGCTGGTAGTTGGCGGCCTGATAGCTGAGGTTGGCCTGGGCATTGGCCAGGTTGGACTGCGCCGAGGCGAGCTCGCTGAGCAGGTTGGTCTTGTCCAGTTCGGCGATGACGTCGCCACGGTGTACGACACTGTTGTAATCGACGTAGATCTTGTCGATGATACCGCTGACCTGTGTGCCGACTTCGACCTCGGTGACGGGTTCGATGGTGCCCGTGGCGGTGATGCTGGTGGTGATGTTCTGGCGCTGTGCCGTCTCGGTGGTGTATGTCACCTTGGGCGCCTTGCTGCAAGAGGCAGCTATGAAGTACAAAGTACCAAGTACGAAGTACAGGGAAAAATTCTTGCTGTTCATTATGATGTAGCTGTGATGTTGACGAATTAGAGGTGGAGACTGTCGCCCTGATAGAAGCGCAGAAGGGCAAGATTGAGCAGGGCGGTGTACTTGGCTTCGAGCAACTGCTGCTCAGCCTGCAGGAGGTTGTTCTTGCCGGTGGTGAGCTCGACAATGTTCTTCAGTCCGAGACGGAACTGCTCGCTCAGCAGGTTGTAGCTCTCCTGCATGCTGGCGACGTTGGCCTTGGCTGCGACGTACTGCTGCTGGGCGTTGCGGGCCTGCAACCAGTAGTTCTCGATGTTGCGGTAGAGCTGCTGCTCTGTGTCCTGGAGCGAAAGGTCGGCGGCCTCTTTCGAAAGCTTGGCCTTGCGCACGTTGGTGCGGTTCTGTCGGTTGTCGAAAATGGGAACGGAGACGGTCAGCCCTACGCTGTTGTTCAGGTTTTTCTTCCACTGCTCCGTGGCGGCAGTCTTCATACCGCTGCTGTTGCTTGTGCCGACACCGGCCGACATACTGACGGAGGGATAGAAGCCTCGGCGCGCGATATCGACATCGAGTTCGGCTGACTCGATGCTGAGTTTGCTGCTCTGGATTTCGGGACGGACGGCGTAGGCCTGTGCATAGACGTCGGCTTTGGGGGGCAGGGGAGTGAGCACCTGTGCATCGTCAACCTGCGGCTTGGCCACGTCGAAGTCGTCGGTCCCGACCAGTTCGAGCAGCTGCTTGAGACGCAGACGGTAGTTGTCGGCCTGGGTTTGGGCGTTGACAACATTGTATTCGTCCTGACTCACCTGAGCCTCCAACTGCATGAGGTCGGCACGGGCAAGGCTGCCCACTTCGACCATTTCGCGGGCACGGTCGCGCTGCAACTTCGATGCCTCCAACACCTGCCGGCTCACTCCCACGGCTTCGTTCAGATATAGGATCTGGACGTAGTACTGCGTGATCTGTTCCTGAATGGTGTTGGCCGATGCCTCGGTGGCATACTCAGCCTGCTCGACCGTCAGTTTGCTCTTCTCCAGATTCTTTTGGTTGCGTCCTCCGTTCCAGACTGTCCACTGGGCGTTCAGCCCGTAGGAGCCGTTGTAGTTGACCTCGCTGTTGGTCGAAGTCATCGTACCGCCCGACAGGTTGACGTACGATTCGTTGAACGGACGCCACGAGGCATTCTGGTTGGTCGAGAAGGACAGAGAAGGCAACAACGCCGCGCGCCGCATGAGCACGTCCTCGGCATTTTGTGCCTGGGTCAGTCGGCTTTGGCGCAACGAGATATTGTTCTCGAGTGCGTAGTCGATGCACTGCTGCAGTGTCCATAGCCGTTGTGCCTGCGCTGCACCCGTCGCCATGAGCGTCATGGCGGCTGTGAGCAGAGGCAAGGTCCATTTTCGTTTCATTGGATCGTGTTTTATAGATTTTCTTCGCGCACATAGTCGATGGCGCGGTTGACATAGTCGAGCAGGGGACGGGCCACGCGGTAGCGGTCGGCTACGCGCTGGGCGAGGTCGGCACCGAGGATGAAGTCGTCGTCCACATTGGCGACGAGGCAATATACCTTATACTTTGTGTATTCGGCCCAGGGTCCGTCGGCATTGAAACCCTTCGGCACACGCTTCAGTTTCCAGGTGTCATCCAGCCGGAAGCCTGCTGTCGCCGCTTCTTTGACGAGGGCGTCGAAGTCGCCGTCGCCACCTTCGATGTCTTCGCGCAGCACACGCAGCACCCGAGGGTCGGCCATGTAGTCGCCCGCAGCCAGCATGTGTCCCTCGAAGCCCCATTCGTCGTGTCCTGGCGTGACGTGGAAGTAGTAGCCCGAGTAGCCCGACTTCTTGCCGCCGCGGCAGATGTAGCTGCCCATGTGCGTCTTATAGGGGTCTTTGTTCTTCGAAAAACGGACGTCGCGATAGATACGGAACGTGCAGTCCTTGGCCTGCAAGTCGCGCACCGTCGGGTCGTACTCGCCGATGCAGCGAATCAGATCCTCCGTCAGTTCGTTCCACCGCGCCTGCACCTCCAGATATTCGTCCTTGTGTGCCTGAAACCACTCCCTGTTATTGTTCTGCTGCAAACGGCGCAGAAATGACAGCACTTTTTTCATTTGTCGTGTCGAATTTGCTGCAAAATTAAGAATAATCTTGCTTTTTGCCAAATTCAGAGTGTCAAAAGATGTGAATAAGCAAAGAATTGCTGCGGCGGCTCATGCCCGTCTTTTCTTGGAGCAAAATTTGGCAAGGCAGAAAGAATGTCGTAAATTTGCCGAAAAGAAATGAATCATGATTGTAGAACAGCAACTGCGCATACTGCCGCATGAGGCCGCCAGCGAGCAAGACATAAAAAAATACTTGCAGAAAGAAAAGGGGTGGACTCCGCAGGAGATGCGCCATGTGCGGGTGCTCAAGCGTAGCATCGACGCCCGACAGCGCACCATCTATGTGAATCTTACCGTTCGTGTGTACCTGAACGAAGAACCGTCAGACGATGCCTTTCAGCACACGGATTATCCCTGTGTGGATGACGGGCCGCAGGCCATCGTCGTGGGTGCTGGCCCTGGCGGACTGTTTGCAGCCCTGCGACTCATCGAACACGGGATACGTCCCATCGTCATCGAGCGTGGAAAGGACGTCCACGAACGGCGCAAGGACATTGCTCGCATCTCACGTGAGCATGAGGTGAACCCCGAATCGAACTATTCGTTTGGCGAGGGTGGGGCAGGAGCCTTCTCGGACGGAAAGCTCTATACGCGCAGCAAGAAACGAGGCAGTGTGGAGAAGGTGCTCAGCGTGTTCTGTCAGCACGGTGCCTCGACTTCCATCCTCAGCGATGCACACCCCCATATCGGTACCGACCGTCTGCCAGGCGTCATCGAACAGATGCGCCAGACCATCCTGCACTGCGGCGGTGAGGTCCACTTCGGTACGAAGATGACCGAACTGCTGGTCGAAGGCGACAGGGTGGTGGGCTGTAAAGTAGAATCTTCTACTCCTCTCTCTGCAAACGAGGGGCAGGGGAGTGGGTCTTTTTCAGGTCCCGTCATTCTTGCGACGGGCCACTCCGCCCGCGATGTTTATCGCTACCTTCACCGTGCCGGCATTGAGATTGAAGCCAAGCCATTGGCGGTCGGTGTTCGTCTGGAGCACCCTGCCCAGCTGATTGATTGCATTCAATATCATAATAAGGAGGGGAAAGGGCAGTACCTGCCTACGGCTGAATACTCGTTTGTCACACAGGTGGAGGGACGCGGTGCCTATTCTTTTTGCATGTGTCCGGGCGGGACGGTCGTGCCCGCTGCCACAGGACCGGAACAGGTTGTCGTGAACGGGATGTCGAATGCCCTGCGCAACTCGCCGTGGAGCAATAGCGGCATGGTGGTGGAAACGCGGGTCGAGGACGTTCTGTCTCTGGTTGGCGACAACAGTGCACTGACCATGATGAAGTTTCAGGAGTGGCTCGAACGTCAGTCATGGCAACAGGGTGGACGGCGACAGACTGCACCTGCCCAGCGCATGGCTGACTTTGTCAACAATCGCCTCTCGGCCGACCTGCCGCGCTCGTCCTATACGCCAGGGCTCGTATCTTCGCCTCTGCACTTCTGGATGCCGGACTTCATCACGACCCGATTGCAGCGTGCCTTCAAGAGTTTCGGACACAACTCGCGCGGATTCCTCACCAACGAGGCTGTGATGATAGGGGTGGAGACCCGCACGAGCAGCCCTGTACGCATCCTGCGCGACCGCGACACCTTGCAGCATGTCCGCCTTCAGGGACTATTCCCCTGTGGCGAAGGTGCCGGCTATGCGGGGGGCATCGTCTCTGCAGCCATCGATGGCGAACGCTGTGCCGATATGCTGGCGGAATCTATGAACAATTAAATAATCGATAAGATGAAGAAGCTAATGACGATGTTGCTCCTCTTCCTGACGGTAGGCTCAGCAATGGGACAGGATGCAAAGGAGACGTACATGAAGGGTGTGCTGGCCCTGAATGCACAAAACTACGAATTGGCGGCGATGTATTTCGAGTCGGCAGCCAATGAAAACGTACCCGATGCGCAACTGAAGCTCGGTGGCCTCTACATGGTGGGCTACGGAGTGGAGAAGAGTCCCCAAAAGGCTGTGGAATGGTACGAACGTGCGGCTCGTCTGGACTATGCACCAGCGCAGTATGCACTTGCCCTTTCATATATCAACGGTGTGGGAGTGGAGAAAGACGATGCGAAGGCTATCGACCTGATCTTTAAGGCTGCCCAGCATGATTTCCCCGCAGCGCAGTGGCGACTTTCCACGCTCTATGAAAATGGGTGGGGACTTCCGAAAGATGCTGAGAAGGCTGCTTACTGGAAAAAGAAATACGAAGAGAATAAGGACAAAGCACAATCGCAGGATTATGTAAACGGAATGAAAAAGGAAATGGAAGCCCATTGAGCTTCCATTTCCTTTTCTATGTTATACTGTTTGTCGTCGGTTTAGAACTCGGCGTTCTTCGGAGTACGCGGGAACGGAATGACGTCGCGGATGTTCTGCATGCCAGTGACGAACAGGATGAGGCGCTCGAAGCCGAGACCGAATCCTGCGTGCGGGCAAGTGCCGAAGCGACGGGTGTCGATGTACCACCACAGATGGGTCATGTCCATGTCGCGGCGCTTGATTTCGCCCATCAGTTTGTCGTAACTTTCCTCGCGGACAGAACCGCCGATGATTTCACCGATCTGGGGGAACAGCACGTCGGTGCCCTGCATCGTCGGGCCAGGAGCTACGGCTCCCTTATAGCCGACAGAACCTCCGTCGTCGGTATCTTGGTTCTGCTTCATGTAGAACGATTTGAACGCACGAGGGTAGTCGGTCATGATGACAGGCTTCTTAAAGTGTTCCTCGACGAGGTAGCGTTCGTGCTCCGAAGCCAGGTCGTCGCCCCAGTTGCAGGGGAACTCGAACTTCTTTCCTTGCTTGATGGCCTCCTGAAGGATGTTGATACCTTCGGTGTAGGGCAGGCGCACGAACTGAGTATCGACCACACTCTCCAGACGCTGGATGAGCGTTTTGTCAATCATTTTGTTGAGGAACTCGAGGTCGTCGCGGCAGTTGTCGAGAGCCCAGCGAACGCAGTATTTGATGAAGTCTTCCTCCAAGTCCATCAGCTCTTCCTGGTCAAGGAAGGCAATTTCGGGCTCGATCATCCAGAACTCGGCCAGGTGGCGCGGCGTGTTGGAGTTCTCTGCACGGAAGGTGGGACCGAAGGTGTAGATGGCCCCCAGCGCCGTAGCACCGAGTTCACCCTCCAGCTGTCCGCTCACGGTGAGTGAGGTCTGCTGGCCGAAGAAGTCGTCGTCGTAGATGATTTTGCCCTCTTCGTCCTTCTTCAGGTCGTAGAGGTTCTTCGTGGTCACCTGGAACATATTGCCGGCTCCTTCGCAGTCGCTGGCTGTGATGAGCGGTGTGTGGAAGTAGAAGAAGCCGTGCTGGTGGAAATAGGTGTGGATAGCCATCGCCATGTTGTGGCGGATGCGCATCACGGCGCCGAACGTATTGGTGCGCAGACGCATGTGGGCGTGCTGACGCATGTATTCGAACGACTGTCCCTTCTTCTGCATCGGGTAGTCGGCGCCACAGGTGCCGTAGATTTCGATGGCCTGACACTGAATCTCCGAGGCCTGTCCCTGTGCGGGGCTTTCAACAAGTGTGCCGGTGACGTGCAGGCAGGCTCCGGTCGTGATTTGTTTCAACAACTCCTCATCAACCTTCGCTGTATCGACCACTACCTGTACGTTTTTGATGGTCGAGCCGTCGTTCAGTGCGATGAAATCGACTGCTTTGCTCGAGCGGTGCGTACGCACCCAGCCGCAGACATCGACCGTCTTTCCGTACTGAGTGTCCTGGAGTACGTCTATGATCTTGGTACGTTTCATAAGCTTAGTATTTTCTTTATTCAAAACTTCCCATGTGGAGCATGGCCACTTCCTGCTCGGTGAGGAAACGCCAGTCGCCGCGCTTCAGACCCTTCTTGGTCAGACCGCAGAACATGACGCGGTCGAGTTTGAGCACACGGTAGCCGAGGCTTTCGAAGATGCGGCGCACGATGCGGTTCTTGCCCGAGTGGATTTCGATGCCAATCTGCTTTTTGTCGGTGTCGGAGGCATAGCTGATAGCGTCGGCGTGTACTTCGCCGTCTTCCAGTGTGATGCCGTCGGCAATCTGGCGCATATCGGCGGCCGAGCAGTTCTTGTCGAGGAACACGTGATAGACTTTCTTCTTCAGGAACTTCGGGTGGGTCAGTTTAGAGGCCATGTCGCCGTCGTTGGTCAGCAGCAGCACGCCGGTGGTGTTGCGGTCGAGACGTCCTACGGGATAGATGCGCTCGCGGCAGGCATCCTTCACCAGTTCGAGCACGGTCTTGCGCTGCTGCGGGTCGTCGCTGGTGGTGACGTAGTCCTTGGGCTTGTTCAGCAGGACATAGACTTTCTTCTCCAGCGAAACGAGCTGGTCGTGGAAGTGCACGCTGTCGGTGCGCAGAACCTTTGTGCCCAGTTCGGTAACGATCTCTCCGTTCACCTTCACGACGCCGGCTTCGATAAACTGGTCTGCTTCGCGACGTGAGCACACGCCTGCATTGGCAAGGTATTTGTTCAGACGGATGGGTGCATCGGGGTCGTCGATGTATTCTTTGTACTCGATGCGCTTCTTCATCGAATACTTATTGTTGGGGTTGAAACCTCCGCGCTGCTGGCCGTAGCCTCCGCGCTGCTGATAACCACCACGCTGCTGGTAGCCGCCACGCTGCTGTCCGTAGCCGCCATTATTGTAGCCACCACGCTGCTGTCCGTAGCCGCCACGCTGCTGGTAGCCGCCACGCTGCTGGTAGCCTCCGCCGAAGCCGCGCTGCTGTCCGTAGCCGCCTTCGTTGTCGTAGGAACCATAGCCCTGCGAATAGTTCGGACGGGGACGATAGCCGCCGCGGTCCTGATTATCGTAGCCATAGCCACCACGTGGGCCTCCGTACTGCGGACGCTGACCGAAACCTTGGTTGCGGCCGAAGCCTTCGGGGCGGAAGCCTTGTTCGGAGTTGTGGCCGAAGTTGCGTTCGTTGCTGTTGAAACGTGGGCGACGCGGACGTTCCATGCCGTTCTGGTTGAAACGTGGGCGCTGCGACCCGAAGTTGTTTTCACGGTTGAACGACGAGTAGCCTTCGCGACTGTTGCCGTCGTTGTTCTTGTCTGCGGGTTTCTCAGCAGGAACCATTTCCTGCCATTCTTCAAATTCGCTCATTGTTTTGTTTACCTTAAAAATGATTAGTGATTATTTGAATAGTTGTCATCCTCGCGGATGAGCTTGCTTAAATGCCTGTATAGTTGTGGGGCGTGATCTGGCGGAGTTCGTCCTTCACACTTTCTGTCACGTCCAGTTGTTCGATAAATCCGTGAATGCTCTCGGCGGTGATAGCGCTGTTGGTGCGGGTCAGGGCCTTGAGCGCTTCGTAGGGGTGGGGATAGCCTTCGCGACGCAGGATGGTCTGGATGGCTTCGGCGCAGACAGCCCATGTCTGGTCGAGGTCGCGGTCGATGGCGTCGCGGTTGAGCAGCAGTTTGCGCAGGCCCTTCAGCGTGCTGCTGAGGGCGATGAGCATGTGTCCGAGGGGCACACCGACGTTGCGCAGCACGGTCGAGTCGGTCAGGTCGCGCTGCAGACGGCTCACGGGCAGTTTCTGCGCCAGGTGGCTCAGCACGGCGTTGGCCAGGCCGAGGTTTCCCTCCGAATTTTCGAAGTCGATGGGGTTGACCTTGTGGGGCATGGCGCTGCTGCCCACCTCGCCGGCCTTGATTTTCTGCTTGAAATACTCCATCGACACGTACATCCACATGTCGCGGTCGAGGTCGAGAACGACGGTGTTGAGGCGTCGCAAGGCATCGAACACCGAGGCCAGGTGGTCGTAGTTCGATATCTGTGTGGTCCACTGCTCGCGCTCCAGTCCGAGGCGTTCACTGACAAACTGGTTGGCAAACGTCTTCCAGTCGCGGTCGGGGTAGGCCACATGGTGGGCATTCATGTTGCCGGTGGCGCCGCCGAACTTGGCAGTCAGCTTGCAGGACTTGAGGGTCTGCAGTTGTTCTTCGAGTCGATAGACATATACCTGCATTTCCTTGCCCAGTCGTGTGGGGCTGGCCGGCTGTCCATGAGTCTTCGCCAGCATGGCGATGTCCTTCCACTCGTCGGCATAGTTGCGCAGCTGTGCGATCAGTTCCTCGAGCAGGGGCACGTACACCTCGTCCAGTGCCTCCTTCAGCGAGAGGGGGACGGAGGTGTTGTTGATGTCCTGGCTGGTCAGCCCGAAGTGCACAAATTCTTTGTACGCGTCCATGCCGCCCATCTGGTCCATCTGTTCTTTGATATAGTATTCCACGGCCTTCACGTCGTGGTTGGTCACAGCTTCGATGTCCTTCACCCGCTGTGCGTCTTGCTCAGAAAAGTTGCGGTAGATGTCGCGCAGGCGTTCGAAGTTCTGCTTGTCGAACGTTGCCAACTGCGGCAGTGGCAGCTGGCAGAGTGCGATGAAGTATTCGATTTCGACGCGAACACGATAGCGTATCAGCGCCCACTCCGAAAAGTAGCGTGCCAAGTCGGCTGTTTTGTTGCGATACCGTCCGTCTATGGGCGATATGGCGGTCAGCGAGTCAAGAGTCATGGGAGGATGGTCCTAAAAACGTGGTGAATGTTTATACTTGTTACTATCTCTTTCTGCTTTGCTATCAACTCCCTTGCCGTCGCAGCAAGTTGCGTTTGCCTTTTTACAGCTGCAAAGTTAAGCGTTTTTCTTCAATCTGCAAAACCCTCACACCTTATTTAATATATATAGGCGCAAATTTAACTTTTTTTATTTTTCGGCCGCAGGCAGACGGAAGGCTGTGTAGGCTTCGATGACGACAAAGGCGATGAAAGGCAGCAGCCACATGCTCGACCGCATATAGATGCCGAAGTAGAATCCTGGCGGCAGCAGAATCGCCACGACCGCCAGTGCCAGCAGCACATAGCTCAGGATGCGCTGGCGATAGAGGTGACGCACTGTCGGCTTCAGATCCTTGTTGCCAGCCATCACGCCGTCGCCATGGTTTCCAGCCATGCGACCGACGACGAACAGTACGGCACCCACAGCCATGACATAACCCGCCGCAGCTGGCGCAAACAGCCACAGGGCTGCGGCCACCACGACCATCGTCTCGCCCGTGAGGGCAATTATGTTCAACGTTTTCTGCATCGTGCTTTCACAAGCTATATGCTTTTAATTCTTAATTTTTAATTTTTAATTTTTAATTTTTCACTTTTCACTTTTCCCTTTTCACTTTTCCCGTTCATCCTCGATGATGAACACATCCTCGTTCTGCCGCTTCATGAAATACTTTTCGCGAGCCACGCGCCGCACAGCCTCGGGGTTGCTCTTCAGCTCTTCCAGCACACGCTTGTCCTCCTCGAATTTCCGCTGCTGTTCAGCAATCTTGTGCTGCAACGTCGCAATCTCCTGCTTCCGCTTGAGGCGCTGGGTGATGCTGTGTTCACCGATGAAACCGATGCTCACGACAAACACAGCCAGTGCGATGGCATATTTAAACTTCGACAGGTAGTGTCGGATGGGATGCTTCATGATGCTCTTTCTTTTGCAGTAAATACAAAAAATGAGACATCAGAACCGTTTCTGAGTCTCAATCTTGCTGCTCATTGTGGGCGCTGAGGGATTCGAACCCCCGACCCTCTGCTTGTAAGGCAGACGCTCTGAACCAACTGAGCTAAGCGCCCGTGCTCCGTTTCCGAAAGCGAGTGCAAAGTTACACCATTTTTCCCGAGCCACCAAATCTTTTACAGTTTTTTTTGTTTTTCGGCAGAAGAAAGTTGAGAAACCGCCGAAAGGCCCTGTCATCCCTGCTTGTGTACGCCTTGAGATCAGCCCGTCTTCGGCGTGAAATCACCCTGACGGCGGACACAACCCAGTGTGTGCGCGGAGCAAACTCAAAATATCACTGATATTTCTACGAATACCATTGATATTTTCAAAAATTCCATTGAGATTTTTACAAATATCAATGATATTTTGAGCTTTTTCGGGACATGAATTGACTTCGGAGTGTGGAAGAATGGAGTGTTTTGTGCAGATTGTACGAGTTTGAAGCGTGGAGAACGGGACGATCGACGCCGACTGGCGGGGTGCTCAGCAGGGACGAAATCTAAATAATCGTAAAATAATGGGGAAAAAGGTTTAACAAAACATAAATCATTTTGTCGGTCGAAAGATTTATTGTACTTTTGCCACAAGTTTAGAAAGAAGGTATGTTCAAACTTTTAAGTATCGCGCTGCTTACAGCAATCCTCACCGTGTCGTGCGCCGAACAGTATTCGGTGCAGGGCAGTTCGTCGGAGTCGTTGCTCGAAGGACGCATGGCCTACATCAAGACCATGGACGACAACAAGTACACGACGCTCGACTCGTGCGAGGTGCTGCACGGCAACTTCCACATGGTCGGGACGCTCGACTCCGTGCGCTACGTCACCCTGTTCATGGGCGACGACAGTTTTATTCCCTTCGTGCTGGAGCAGGGCGATGTGCAGATCAGCATCCAGAACTCGCAGATTCGAATCGGCGGCACGCCACTCAACGAACGCCTGTATGTATTCTTCACTTCGCGCGACTCGCTGGCCATGTTGCGTGCCGAGCTGCCGAAGCGTGAGAGCGAGATGTATCTCGAAGGCTATTCGCAGGAGGAAATCCTGGATGTGCTGACGACGGAGCAGCTGCGCATCAACAAGTCGCTCGACAAGCTGGAAACGCAGTTCATCACCGACAACTTCGACAATGTGCTGGGCGTGACGTGGTTTCTCGAACTTTGCAAACGCGCCTACGACATCTACGGCTACGAAACCACGACGCCCCAGATCGACGACATCTTCAGCCGTGCGCCCGAGACCTTCCGCCAGCAGCCTGCCATCAAGGCCTGGATGGAAAAGGTGAAGTAAGACAGACTCTCTCCACAGCACACGACAGACCCTCCCCCAGCACCTCCTTGTGAGGGGCTGGGGGAGGGTCTGTTGGGGGAGGGTCTGCTGGGTCGAGACTCCGTTTCTATTACCCGTTCATCGAAAGGAGCAGCTCCTCGTTGTTAAGTGTGCGCTCCATGTAGGTCTTCATCAGGTCCATCGCCTCAAGCGACGTCATGTCGGCGATGTGCTTGCGCAGGATCCACATACGGTTGAGCGTCGTCTGGTCGTGCAGCAGTTCGTCGCGACGTGTCGAAGAAGCCACGAGGTTGACGGCGGGGAAGATGCGCTTGTTGGCCAGGGTGCGGTCGAGCTGAAGCTCCATGTTGCCCGTTCCCTTGAACTCCTCGAAGATCACTTCGTCCATCTTCGAACCCGTGTCGATCAGTGCCGTGGCAACGATGGTGAGCGAGCCGCCGCCCTCGATGTTGCGGGCAGCACCGAAGAAACGCTTCGGTTTCTGCAGTGCATTGGCATCGACACCGCCCGAGAGCACCTTGCCTGAAGCAGGGCTGACGGTGTTGTAAGCGCGTGCCAGGCGAGTGATGGAGTCGAGGAAGATGACGACGTCGTGACCGCACTCGACCATGCGCTTGGCCTTTTCGAGCACCAAACCGGCAATCTTGACATGGTTCTCGGCCGGTGCGTCGAATGTCGATGCGATGACTTCGGCGTTCACGGTGCGGGCCATGTCGGTCACTTCCTCCGGACGTTCGTCGATGAGGAGCATGATGAGGTAGGCTTCGGGGTGGTTGCGGGCGATGCTGTTGGCAATGTCCTTCATGAGCAGCGTCTTACCCGTCTTGGGCTGAGCGACAATCAGTGCGCGCTGACCCTTACCGATGGGGGTGAAGAGATCGACGATGCGTGCCGAATGGCTGTCCTTCGAGTCGCCGCTGCACAGCTTGAACTTCTCGTCGGGGAAGAGCGGGGTGAGGTATTCGAAACCGACACGATCGCGCACGACTGCGGGGTCGCAGCCGTTGATCTTCTCGATGCTGGTCAGCACGAAGAATTTCTCGTTGTCCTTGGGTGGACGTACATTGCCCTCGACCACGTCGCCCGTCTTCAGTCCATAGTGCTTCACTTGGGCCTGGCTGACGTAGATGTCGTCGGGCGAGGCAAGGTAGTTGTAGTCCGAAGAGCGGAGGAAACCGTAGTTGTCAACTGTCTCAAGCACGCCGCTGGCGGTGATGATGTCCGAGAAATCGTAGGTCTTGGGCTTCGGTGCTGTGTACGCAGGCTGCGGATGTTCGTCGAGCATGGCAGGCTCGGGACGTCGCGACTGGGGCTCGGGACGCTCGGCTGCGCGGTAGGGCTCGAAGTAGTCCATGCCGTTGCGCATCAAGACAAACTCCTCTGACGGCACGTCTTGCAGGACGATGAAATCATTGTCATCGGAGGGCAGGGCTTTTTCGTCGGCAGTGGGTTGTGCGGCAGCCGCCTTCTGCTTTTTCGTCGTCTTCTTGCTGGTCTGTTCCATATTGACCACGACAAAGTCGGCGTCGGGCTTCTTCTCCTCCGTAGCCTCGGCTGCGGCCTCCGGCTGTGCGAGGGGGAGTTCTTGCTGGGCTTCCGTCTCGGCGCTCTTCTTGTTCTTCGACCCGGGCTTGCGTCCGCGCTTCTTCGGGGCTTCCTCTGCGGGCTGCTCCTCGGCGGTCGCAGCTGTGGCTTCTGCCTCGGCTGCGGTGGCCTTGGCCTCTTCTTCCTGCTTTTGGGTCTGGGTCATGAGGGCTTGTTCCTCGTTCGAGAGCGAACCAAAGAGCGAGTCATCGACCGTCTTGGTGACGGTTTTGTCAATTTTTTTGGCTTTTTCTTGGTTGGCAGTATAGACTCGATCGACCGTCTTGATGCGAGTACGCTTCTTTGCAGCGGTCGCTGTCTTGGGGGCTACGGCGGCCTTGTCGGCAGCCGACGCGACGGCAGACTGGTCAAGAATTTCGTAGACAAGGTCGAGCTCGCTCATGCCAGCGGTTTTAATGCCAAACTCTTTGGCGATTGAGCGCAGTTCGTCCAAGCTCTTGCCAGTGAGTTGTTCCTTGTTGTAATGTTGCATATATATAAATAATGTGTAGTTTCAGTTTTCTCTGCTTGTCATGAGGTTGGGGTAAACCTACGCGCACGACACACTCTCCGCCCTTCGCGTGGGCTGTGTCCCTGGATTCTGTGTTGAAAAAACTGGGTAGTTGAGAAAGGATTGGAAAAATGCTTTGGAAGGATTTCTTTCCAAAAAACTTACCAAGTGTTCTAAAAACGCTGCAAAATTAGCTGTTTTTGGCGAGACTACAAAGAAAATCCGTGTTTTTTTTGCGAAAAACACGGATTTGGTCAGGCTTTGAGTGTGGCGTTGATTTGGTCGATGTAGTCCAGCAGTTCGTCACGTCCTTGCCGCGACATGGCGCTGGTGACGAAGTGGGGTGGCAATGACTCCCACGACTCGCCGAGACGGTCGAGGTAGGCTTTGACCTTCTGCCCGATCTGGATTTTCGACAGTTTGTCGGCCTTGGTGAAAACGATGGCGAAGGGTACGCCGTTCTCGCCGATGAAGTTGAAGAACTCCAGGTCCTTGGCCTGCGGCTCGTGGCGTATGTCGATGAGGACGAAGAGGCAGGTGAGTTGCTGGCGGTCGAGCACGTAGTGGCTGATGAGGTTGCTCAGAATGTTCATCGAACGTTTTCCGCGCTGGGCATAGCCGTAGCCGGGCAGATCGACGAGATACCATTCTCCGTTGATGAGGAAATGGTTGATGAGCAACGTCTTGCCTGGGGTCGATGACGTGAGGGCCAGCCCTTTGCGGTCGGTCAGCATGTTGATAAGCGACGACTTGCCGACGTTCGACCGTCCGATGAAGGCGTATTCGGGCAATGTCGTCTGCGGACACATGTCGGCGCGTGGGCTGCTTGTCTTGAATTCTGCGGAGGTAATCTTCATTGTTGATGCTTGTTTTACTATGATGGCTGTCGGCTTTTGCATGGTTAGCTGTTCCCTATTTCGCTCAGTTCGAGCCATCGCATGGATTTTTCGTCGAGCTCGTCGTTGAGCGGGCCGAGGCGTTTGGAATGCTGTGTGATGAGCTCGACGCTGATTTGGCCCGACGACAGGTCGGCTTCGATTTGCCGTTTCTCGGCCTCGAGTCGCTCGATGTCCTGCTCCAGTTGCTCCATCTCACGTTTTTCTTTGTAGCTGAGGCGGCGCTCCTTCTCCCGCTGCCCTGGCGTGTTCCCTTTCTTTTTCGGGACGGAAACTTGGGTTGCAGGTTCTGCTTGCGGCTGCTTGCTTCTATATTCGGTATAGCTGCCCGGGAAGTCCTTCACCTCGCCGTTGCCGCTGAACACGAAGAGGTGATCCACCACTTTGTCCATGAAATAGCGGTCGTGGCTCACGACGATGAGACAGCCGCGGAAGTCGATGAGGTACTGCTCGAGGATTTGCAGCGTCACGATGTCGAGATCGTTCGTCGGCTCGTCGAGGATGAGGAAGTTGGGTGAGCGCATCAGAACGGTGCAGAGATAGAGCCTGCGGCGTTCGCCACCGCTCAGCTTGCTGACGTAGTCGTACTGTTGCTCAGGTGTGAAGAGGAAGTGCTGGAGCAGTTGCGAGGCGGTGAGTCGGCCGGCTTTCCCCATATCGACATATTCAGCGATGTCGCGCACGAGGTCGATGACGCGGATGTCCGACCGGAAAATGAAGTCTGCCTGGGAGTAATACCCGAAACGAACCGTTTCGCCGACGTCGATATGTCCCGAGTCGGGCTGCATTTCGCCCATCAGCAGGCGCAGGAACGTCGTCTTCCCGGCCCCGTTCGGCCCCACCAGTCCGAGCTTTTCGTAGCGGCTGAAGGTGTAGCTGAAGTCGCGGAGGATGGCCTTCTCGCCAAAAGCCTTGCTCACATCGGTCATCACGAAAATCTTGGAGCCGATGTAGCGGTTGTTCTGTTCGAGCCGCACGGTCGAGCTGTCAATCCGTTGCTTCGCCGTCTTTTCCAGCTCGTAGAAAGCCTCCTCGCGGTAGCGGGCCTTGTGACCACGCGCCTGCGGCATTCGCCGCATCCATTCGAGCTCCGTGCGGTAGAGGTTGTTGGCGCGGGCAATCTCCGCATTCCGTTGGTCGATGCGCTGCTGGCGCTTCTCCAGATAGTAGGAGTAGTTGCCGCGATAGGTGTAGAGCGTCTGGTCGTCCATCTCGATGATGACGGTGCAGACACGGTCGAGAAAGTAGCGGTCGTGGGTCACCATCAGCAGGCTCATCGTCGTGCGTCCGAGAAACTTGTCCAGCCATTCGATGAGTTCCACGTCGAGGTGGTTCGTCGGTTCGTCGAGCAGGAGCAAGTCGGGTTCTGCCTCCAGCACCCGTGCCAGAGCCACGCGCTTCACCATGCCGCCCGACAGGTGGCCGAACTGCTGTTGCAGGTCCGTGATGCCGAGCTGGGTGAGCAGCTGACGAGTCTTCAGTTCGTCAGCATGTCCCAGGCATTCCTCTTCGATGCTCCGGTCGGCAGGGAACGTCGGCGTCTGCTCCAGATAGCCGATTCGCAGTCCGTTGCGACCGACGATGCGTCCTTCGTAGTCGGCATCCCGACCGGCAAGTATGCGCAGCAGCGTCGATTTTCCTGTTCCGTTTTTGGCAATGAGGCCGATGTGCTCCCGTTCACCGACAGTGAACGAGAGGTCGTGGAACAAGACGCGATGCCCGATGCGCTTCGTCAGTCCCATCACTTCGAGGTATGGAGTATAGTTTGCCACGATTCGCTGCTCTTTCTGCCGTATAAAAATTTTTGCAAAATTACGCAAAATCAGCCGAAAAGCCAAGTAAAAGTTTGTAAGAACGAAAGTTTTATCGTATTTTTGCAGGTGAAAAGGCTCGGATATTGAATCCTTAAGACAACGTTTCATGCAGAACAAAGGCGTCTCAGAACACACACGCAACGTCATCATTCCGCAGTTGCAGGAGTATTTCGCCACGCAGCCCGTGCAGAAAGCATGGCTTTTTGGCTCGTTTTCACGGGGAGAGGAGCGCCGCGACAGTGATGTGGACATTCTTGTACGTTTTGACAAAGATGTCACGCTGATGCGCTATGCCCGTACTTATCGCCTGCTGAAACAACTGCTGAACAAGGAAGTGGATTTGGTGGAGGAGGGGACATTGCTGCCTTTTGCCGTGGATAGTGCTGAACGAGACAAAATTCTAATCTATGAGAGAGCGGATTAAAGACATCGACCGGCTACGGCACATCATGGAGAGTATAGACGTCCTGCTTGAAAGTCGTCGGCATCATACGATTGATGACTTGAAAGCAGACAGAATCCTATTCCACGGATACGTCAAGGAAGTAGAGATTATTGGCGAGGCTGCATACAAACTTACCAGGGAGTTTCGCTGCACACATCCCGACATTGAGTGGGACGACATGATAGCCATGCGCCACGTACTGGTACATGGCTATTACCAAATCAGCCCAGCCAAGTTGTGGGATACCGTGGTAAAGGATCTGGAGCCGATACGCCCGTTCATAGCCCACTACATAGACGAATGGTCAGAATAAGCCGCCGTCGTTCCTCACCGTAATCGGCTACAGTCATATCTTTTTAAGCTTGATGTCCCTGCTAAAACGGCTCAAGTGACGAACCATTCGGATTCATAGACCCCCTCTACCGGCAGCAGATACATCCCAACAACAATTTTCTTAGCTCTGTTCAAGTTCCCGCCACTCCGGCTCCCACAGGTGGCGCTGCATATCGACATGGCCGTTGGAGAGGAAACGGACACCCTCGGCTTCGAGGAGCGGACGGTGGTGAATCCAGTCGGGGGCGGTGCGGCCGACGCTGTTGACGACGCGGTGGCAGGGCAGTGCAGCGGCGGCAGGGTCGTAGCGCAGGGTGCGGCCCACCATGCGGGCATGGCTCGGCCAGCCTGCCCACAGGGCGATGAGGCCGTAGGTGGTGACGCGGCCGGACGGTATCTGGGCGACGATGTTCAGCACGTCGGCACGGAAGGTGCGGGCCTGCTCCGGCGACATCTTGTCTGGATAGTCCTTCATGGGGCGTTGGGGAATGGGGAATGACGCTGTGGTCGTTGGGGATTGACGCTGCAAAATTACGAAAAGTGGGGGAAAACGGCAAATCATGCATGGTGTTTTCTCGGCGAAAGTGCGCTGGAAAGTCGGCGCTTGTCCGGATGGAACTCAGCTGGTGTGCGCTGTAAACTCAAAATATCAATGGTATTTTCAGAAATTCCACTGATATTTTTGAAAATTCCATTGATATTTCTACAAATTCCAATGATATTTTGACTTTTCGGGGCACACGGGCTGAGTCGTGTCGGCGATGAACTGTTTTTTGTGGGCGTTCGGGTTGAGAAAACGGGGCGTCGTGTCCGCTGGTGGGCTGGGGTCGGCTGTCGTCCGTCGTGCTGTATTGCTCTCGCAGCGCCGTGGTTTGGCCGTAAATGTGAGCCATTCTTCTTTTTTTTATTTTCAATGTCCGAAAAAGTTGTGTAGCTTATAAAAAAGTTGTAAATTTGCCGTAATTTTCAGTTAGTGTGTAGAAAGAGGTGAAAAGAATCAGATAAAATCATTATATACAGACATGGAAAATAAAATTCAAGAACTGACCCAGAAGCTCCTGCACGAGGGAGTGGAGAAGGGTAATGCTGAGGCCGAGAAAATTGTGGCTGCAGCTCAGGAAAAGGCAGACAAGATTGTGGCTGACGCTCAGGTTCAGGCTGCCGACATTGTGGCTAAGGCTAAGAAGGATGCCGAGGCGATGGCTGGCAACACGAAGTCGGAACTGAAGATGTTCAACGCCCAGGCGCTGAATGCCCTGAAGACGGAAATCGCCAATGTCGTGTGCGACAAGGTGGTGAAGGACGTGGTGAAGGGTCAGACCGACGACAAGGCCTTCATGAACGAGTTTATGCTGAAGCTGGCCGAGAAGTGGGGTGCCCAGGAAGACATCGTCATCTCCGCCCAGGACGCCGAGAGCCTGAAGGCGCTGTTTGCCAAGAAAGCCAAGGCATTGCTCGACAAGGGCGTGAAGATCGAGCAGGTGAACGGTCAGAAGACTGCCTTCACCGTGGCTCCGGCCGATGGCTCGTACAAAGTGAATTTCGGCGATGCCGAGTTTGAGGAATATTTCAAGAGCTTCCTGCGTCCGCAACTGGTGGAAATGCTTTTCTGAAATTGAAAAGTTGACGAGTTGACAAGTTGACAAGCTGACAAGTTGCTTGTTCAATTGCCGATTCGACCATCTTTGGAATAAGATGTCAACTTGTCAACTTTTCGACTTGTCAACTAAAACAATAGACAATGGCCAATTACTATTGCTTGATGGCAGGAATGCCGGACATCGCGATGGACGAGGGCGACAAGTGTCCCGTCACGCTGGACGACTTCCGCGAGCAGTGCGACGAGGTGCTGACGGAGAAGGACAAGGGCCTGCTCTACTACTTCTATCTGAAGCAGGACTGTCTGAACGTGGTGCGGCTGCTGAAGGCTTCGAAGACCAACGACCCTGGGGAAGACCTCAGCGTCCTGGGCGTGGAGCTGAATCCGTGGTGCAACTACACGATGGAGCAGTATCAGGACCTCATCGGTGCCGCCCGCACGATGAACTTCAACGTGCACCGCTACCCTGGGTTCATGTCTTCCTTCGCGCGCGACTATAATTATAATAAGGACAAGGAGGGATGGTTTGCCGAGGACCAGATGTTGCTGGCCTACTACGACTATGCGGCGCAGTGTCCCAACCAGATGATCTCGGCGTGGTTCAAGCTCAACTTCAACATCACCAACATCATGACGGCGCTGATCGCGCGGAAGTACGGCTGGAACGTATCGAAGTATATTCTGGGTGACAACGAGGTGAACGAGATGATCCGCACGAACAATACGAAGGACTTCTCGCTCATCAACGAACTCGACTACATGGCAGACCTGATGAAGATTGTCGATACGGCCGATCCGGTGGAGAAGGAGAAGCGTATCGATGCCTTCAAGTGGAACTGGCTCGACGAGCAGACCTTCATGAACATCTTCTCGGTCGAGGCCGTGTTTGCCTATCTCTGCAAGCTGGAGATGCTCAACCGCTGGGAGGTGCTCGACCCCGAGAAGGGAAAGGAGGCTTTCCGTCAGGTGATCGAGAACCTGCGCGGCGAGGCCAAGGTGCCGGAAGAGTTCATCCGTCCCGACATCGCAGCAAGAATGAAAAGAAACTAAAAAACAATTATACAGAATGACAAAAGGTACAGTACAGGGCGTCATCGCCAATATGGTGACGCTGAAAGTGGACGGACCGGTCAAGCAAGGTGAAATCTGCTACATCGAGACAGGCGGCGACCGCCTGATGTCGGAGGTCATCAAGGTGATTGGTGCCGATGTCTTCGTCCAGGTGTTCGAATCGACACGCGGACTGAAAGTAGGTGCTCCCGCCGAATTTACCGGACACATGCTCGAGGTGCAGCTCGCACCTGGTATGCTCTCGAAGAACTTCGACGGTCTGCAGAACGACCTCGACAAGATGGAGGGCGTGTTCCTCAAGCGTGGTCAGTACACCGACCCCCTCGACCGTGAGCGTCTGTGGGACTTCGAACCCCTCGCCAAGGTGGGCGACACCGTGGAGGCCAGCGACTGGCTCGGCAAGGTGGTGGAGAACTCGCAGCCGCTGAAGATCATGGTTCCCTTCCAGATGGAGGGTACGGCTACGGTGAAGAGCATCGTGGCAGCCGGACAGTACAAGGTGGAAGACACCATTGCCGTGCTCGTCAAGGAGAATGGCGAGGAGCTGAAGGTGAACATGATCCAGCACTGGCCGGTGAAGTTCGCCATGACCAACTACAAGCAGAAGCCCCGTCCGTTCAAACTGCTGGAGACGGGTGTGCGCACCATCGACACCTTCAACCCCATCGTCGAGGGCGGTACAGGCTTCATCCCCGGACCGTTCGGAACGGGTAAGACAGTGCTGCAGCACGCCATCTCGAAGCAGGCTGAGGCCGACATCGTCATCATCGCTGCCTGCGGTGAACGTGCCAACGAGGTGGTGGAAATCTTCACCGAGTTCCCCGAACTGGTCGATCCGCATACAGGCCGAAAGCTGATGGAACGTACCATCATCATTGCCAACACGTCGAACATGCCGGTGGCAGCGCGTGAGGCATCCGTCTATACCGCCATGACGATGGCGGAGTACTATCGCTCGATGGGTCTGCGCGTGCTGCTGATGGCCGACTCCACGTCGCGTTGGGCACAGGCACTGCGCGAAATGTCGAACCGTATGGAGGAACTGCCTGGTCCCGACGCCTTCCCGATGGACCTCGGTGCGCTGGTTGCCAACTTCTACGGCCGCGCCGGCTATGTATATCTCAACAACGGCGAGGTCGGCTCTATCACCTTCATCGGTACCGTATCGCCTGCCGGTGGTAACCTGAAGGAGCCTGTGACCGAGAACACGAAGAAGGTGGCACGCTGCTTCTACGCCCTCGAACAGGACCGCGCCGACAAGAAGCGCTACCCCGCTGTCAACCCCATCGACTCCTACTCCAAGTACCTCGAATATCCCGAGTTTGCCGAGTATATCTCGAAGAAGCTGGGAGACCAGTGGATTTCGAAAGTGCTCGACCTGAAGACCCGTATGCAGCGTGGTAAGGAAATCGCCGAACAGATCAACATCCTCGGCGACGACGGTGTGCCCGTTGACTACCACGAGACTTTCTGGAAGTCGGAGATTATCGACTTTGTGCTCTTGCAGCAGGATGCCTTCGACGAAGTGGATGCTGTGTCGTCGCTCGAACGCCAGGAGGAAATCATGGATGTCGTGACCGAAATCTGCGAACACGAGTTCCAGTTCAGCAACTTCCTCGACGTGACCGACTACTTCAAGAAGCTCATCAACCTGTGCAAGCAGATGAACTACTCGCAGTTCAAGTCGGAACAGTACGAAGACTACAAGCGTCAGATCCGCGAAGCCATCGAAGGTAAGTAATAACAGCAAAAGTAAAAAGTAAAAGTTAAAAAGTAAGATGGCTTAGCAACCGAATGCGCCATTGGCACTTTTAATTTTTAATTTTTAATTTTTAATATCAAATTGTTATGGCAACAGCATTTCAAAAAGTATATACAAAGATTAGCCAGATTACGAAGGCAACCTGCTCGCTCAAGGCAACGGGCGTCGGCTATGACGAACTGGCCACCATCGACGGCAAACTCGCCCAGGTGGTAAAGATTGCCGGCGACGACGTGACGCTGCAGGTGTTCGAAGGTACTGGCGGCATCCCCACCAACGCCGAAGTTGTTTTCCTCGGCAAGGCTCCGTCGCTCAAAGTGAGCGACCAACTGGCCGGACGCTTCTTCAATGCCTACGGACACCCCATCGACGGAGGTCCGGAGATTGAAGGTAAGGACGTCGAAATCGGCGGCCCCTCGGTCAACCCTGTCCGTCGCCGCCAGCCCAGCGAACTCATCGCGACAGGTATTGCCGGTATCGACCTCAACAATACACTCGTGTCGGGACAGAAGATTCCTTTCTTCGCCGACCCCGACCAGCCGTTCAACGAGGTGATGGCGCTCGTGGCCCTGCGTGCCAAGGCCGACAAGATTATCCTCGGCGGCATGGGTATGACCAACGACGACTACTACTTCTTCCGCAACACGTTCTCGAATGCAGGTGCGCTCGACCGCATCATCTCGTTCATGAACACAACGGAAGACCCTGCCGTCGAACGTCTGCTGATTCCTGACATGGCACTGACCGCTGCCGAATATTTTGCAGTCGAGAAACACGAGAAGGTGCTCGTGCTGCTCACCGACATGACGTCGTACGCCGACTCGCTCTCGATCGTCAGCAACCGTATGGACCAGATTCCGTCGAAGGACTCGATGCCTGGTTCTCTCTATTCCGACCTCGCCAAGATCTACGAGAAGGCTGTGCAGTTCCCCGAAGAGGCTGGTGGAGGCTCCATCACCATCATCGCCGTGACGACGCTGTCGGGTGGCGACATCACACACGCCGTACCAGACAACACGGGATACATCACCGAAGGTCAGCTCTACTTGCGCCGCGACAGCGACATCGGTAAGGTCATTGTCGATCCCTTCCGTTCGCTCTCACGTCTGAAGCAACTCGTGGCTGGTAAGAAGACACGTAAGGACCACTCGCAGGTGATGAACGCAGCCATCCGACTCTATTCCGATGCTGCCAACGCCAAGACGAAGCTGGAGAACGGTTTCGACCTCACCGACTACGACAACCGCTGCCTCGACTTCGCCAAGGAGTACGGAAAGAAGCTCCTCGCCATCGACGTCGATCTCGACACGACAGAGATGCTCGACGTGACCTGGCAGCTGTTCCAGAAGTATTTCAAGCTGGAAGAGGTTAACATTAAGAAGGAACTGACCGACCAGTTCTGGAAATAACGAGAATATTTTTCTCCCATGGCAATTAAGTTTCAATATAACAAAACGTCGCTTCAGCAGATAGAAAAACAACTGAAGATGCGACAGCGCACGCTCCCCATCATCAAGAGCAAGGAGACTGCGCTGCGCCTCGAGGTGAAGAAGTGCAAGGACGAGGCCGACGAATTGGACCGCAAGCTGGAGCAGCAGATTGCCGGCTACGAGTCGATGTACGCCCTGTGGGGCGAGTTCGACCAGTCGCTCGTGGCACTGAAGGACGTCGAGCTGGACGTCAAGAAGATTGCCGGCGTGCGTGTCCCGATTCTGAAGAACATCCGCCTCGACGTCAAGCCCTTCGGTCTGTTCAGCGCCCCGAAATGGTATTTCGACGGAATCAATCTGCTGCAAGGCCTGGCCAAGACCGCTGTCGAACGAGAATTCGTCGTGGCCAAGCTCGGACTGCTCGACCATGCACGCCGCAAGACGACGCAGAAGGTCAACTTGTTTGAGAAAGTCCAGATACCTGGATTCCAGGAAGCCATCCGCAAGATTAAGCGCTTCATGGAGGACGAGGAAAACCTGTCGAAGTCGAGCCAGAAGATTCTGAAGTCGCTGCAGGAGAAGCGTAAGAAGGCCGACGAAGCCAAAGCAGCCGAGAAACAAGGAAAGGAGGGAGCCGCATGATTACGCAAATGAAGAAAATCACGTTCCTCGTTACGAACAAGGAATATGAGCAGTTCATCGATGGCATCCGAAAACTCGGTGTCGTACATGTTGACCAACTCCAGAGCGGAGCCACCAGCGAGGAGTTCGAAGCAGGCAAAGCCCTCTCCGAGCGTTTCAAGAATGCACTGAAGGAACTCGACTATGCCGTCGATTCCTACAAGGTGGACCGCACGTTCACGGCCATCTCTCCTGCTTCGCTCAACCACGCCAAACTCTGTGCCGAAGCCCAGAGCCAGGTCGAGCAAGTGGAATCGCTCGTCAGTCGTGAGCAGGATGTGAAACGTCAGATTGAAGCAACGGAAAAGAATATCAAGGCACTGGAACCCTGGGGTGAGTTTGACTTTGCCCAGGTTCGCGAGCTGGAGCAGCATGGCTACAAAGTAAGTTTCTTTGCTTGCCCCAACAAGATGTTCCAGGCCGATTGGGTGGACCAATACTTCGCCACAGTCATCAGCGAGGTGGAGAAGAAAATCTACTTCGTCACCTTCTCGCCAGAACATCCCGACATCACCGCCGAGACGCTCGAACTGCCAGCCAAGCCTCTTTCTTCCTACGAGGAGGAGTTGGAACAGCTGAAGACGCAGCTCGACGATATCCACGTCAACCTGCTCAGCATCAATGGTATGTACCGCGATGTGATACAGGCCGCACAGGTAGAGGTCGGCAACGAAATCTCACTTTCTCGCGTTCACCTGAGCTATGAGGCCGTGGCGGACAATGCGCTCCGACTGATGCAAGGCTGGATTCCCGCCGAGCGGGAAGAGGAGGTGACAGCTTATCTCGACCAGAACCATATTTTCTACGAAGTGGAACAACCCGTGCTGGAGGACGACGTGCCCGTGGAAATTAAGAACGGCAAGTTCAGTTCGCTCTTCGAGCCCATCCTCAAGATGTACTCGTTGCCGAACTACCACGACCTCGATGTCACACCGTTCTTCGCACCGTTCTTCATGCTCTTCTTCGGACTCTGCATGGGCGATGCGGGCTACGGACTCATCATCCTTGCCGTGAGCATTCTGCTGTTTAACAAGCTGCCGCAGGAGCAGAAGCCCTACGCCAAACTGGGCATCTTCCTCGGAGCCATGACCATCATCTGCGGTACGCTCACAGGTTCGTTCTTCGGCATAGACCTCACACAGCAGGAGTGGGCATTCCTTGCTCCAGTGAAGAAGTACTTCATCAACGAGCACAACTTCACCCTCTTCGGCTACTCGCCCATGATGGTCATATCGGTCATCATCGGACTCATCCAAGTGCTGCTCGGCATGGTGTTGGCGGGAATGAAGGCCGCAAAACTCTACGGCTGGAAGTTCGGCATAGGCAAGTTCTCCTGGGTGACAGCCCTGCTGTCCGCCACCCTGCTGTTCGGCCTGCCAGCCTGCGGAGTTGAGTTGCCTACGTTTGTCACTTATATATTCTACGCTTTGATCGGAGTGAGTGCCGTCGGCATTTTCTTCCTAAACAATCCGGCGAAGAATCCGCTGCTGAACTTCGGTACGGGCGTGTGGGACACCTACGGCATGGCCACCGGACTGCTTGGCGACCTGCTCTCCTACATCCGTCTGTTTGCCCTCGGACTCACAGGTGGAGTGCTCGGCTCGGTGTTCAATTCTTTGGCCATCAACATGACAGACTCCTTGCCCTGGACGTTGCGTTGGCTGCCGATGCTCATCATCCTTCTGTTGGGCCACGGCATCAACTTCGCCCTCTGCATGATTTCGTCGTTCGTTCACCCCATGCGACTCACCTTCGTCGAGTTCTTCAAGAACGCCAACTTCGAAGGCGGTGGCAAGGCCTACGAGCCATTCGAGGTGAAGACCTATAAAAAGTAAAGTATAAAATAAAACAATTCATAACAAAAATCAATCCAAAACAATCATGGGAATTATCTTAGCTTATTTGGGAGTTGCCCTTTGCGTGGGCCTCTCTGGCGTAGGTTCTGCCTACGGAGTAACAATTTGTGGTAATGCTGCTATCGGCGCATTCAAGAAGAATCCGAGTGCCAGCGGTTCGTACATCGCACTTGCAGCCCTGCCTTCGTCTCAGGGTCTGTACGGCTTCGTCGGCTTCTTCATGCTTCAGGGTCTGCTGCAGCGTGCTGCCGACGATATGATTGTCGCAGCCGCAGTCCTCGGTGCCGGTCTGGCTTGTGGTCTTGTAGCCCTCTTCTCGGCTATCCGTCAGGCCAAGGTGTGTGCCAACGGTATCTCTGCCATTGGTGGTGGTCACAACGCATTCGGTACGACCATGGTGCTCGCCGTGTTCCCCGAACTCTACGCCATCCTTGGTCTGCTCGTGCTGATTCTGATCGCCGGCGCATTCTAAGCAGTATCAATCATCAAGTTCAAAGCGGCAGGTTCACTTCGGTGGACCTGCCGCTCTACTATATATAATAGAATCAGTTTTATTGGTGTCCGGTAAAAGTTTTTATTGTTAAAGAAGTGGCTTTCAATCGCTGATTATATGCGATAGTGAGTTGCGTTTTCCAAAAGTAAGTCCCTAATCACTTATTATTCTGCAAATTCCATC
>Ga0310691_10001079_pt1 | contig 44216 bp, 39 predicted proteins | sample 176DNAGHGlowgp2_FD_203887 | JGI IMG/M metagenome (GOLD analysis project Ga0310691, IMG submission 203887) | Sheep rumen microbial communities from Palmerston North, Manawatu-Wanganui, New Zealand - 1766 DNA GHGlow gp2 (v2) (version 2) | ecosystem: Host-associated > Mammals > Digestive system >... | reverse complement strand
TCAAACGACTACGCTTCGGGAACTCCGAAGGATACGACCTCAACATACGGCGGAAAGGCTGTCAATAGGTATAAGGACAGCGGTGCCTATGTACATATTCTTGACTTTACAGAATTACGGACAGCGGACACAGGCTACTATATCGTAGTGAAAGACGATACAGGCGTATCGGGCACACAGTACGGTATAAGGGAGAAAGCGTTTGATACAGAAATCTCCGGCAATAAGGTAATGTGGACAGACTGGAGGACGGGTAAGGAGTATCAGATGAACAGATCTCATGCTTTCAGCATTTCCGATACTGTTTATGACGGACTTCTCCGCGACTCGATGAGCTATTTCTATCAGAATCGCTCGGGTGTTCCCATTGAAGCCGAGTACATTAAGAACGGCGATGCGGCTGAGCTTTCTCATGAGCGTTTCGGTCACAATCCCGATAAAGCCTATGTTCAGCATGACTGGGTGAAGTATTACGCAAATAAATTTGACGGCGATACTCAGTACAGCATAATAGCTACAAACGGCTGGTATGAATCGGACGACCACAGTAAAAGTGTTGTCAACGGCGGTATCTCTGTATGGACTCTACAAAATATGTATGAGATGTCAAAGCACCTCGGTGTTGACGAGAAGTGGGAGGACGGCAAATCCATCCTCATCCCTCAGGACAGCAATAATGCCAAGGGCTCCCCTGACGTTCTCGACGAGGCAAGAGTCGAGCTCCAGTGGATGCTTGATATGATGGTAAAGTCCGATGATCCGTATTTCGGCGATGATGCAGGTCTAGTATATCACAAGATGCAGGACCACATATGGACAGGTCTTGCAATACACGCATGGGATTATCAAGAATACGGAAAAACTATCCGAATCGTCAAGCCGCCGACGTATGCCGCTACGCTGAACATGGTCGCCTGTGCCGCTCAGGCTGCGCGTCTGTGGAAAGGAATAGATGACGATTTCGCCGCAGAGTGCCTTAAAAATGCCGAGACAGGACTTGCTGCCGCTGAGAAGCTGAAAGCAAACTGGTATAACAAAAACGGCATTTCCGCTGAACAGGATACTACGACAGGCATGAACAAAAGAGACGGCGACGTTTATTTCGCGCCGCTTGACCAGTCAGCAGTCGGAGAGACTTATGGCGATACCTATGTGACCGATGAGTATTACTGGGCACTCTGTGAGCTTTTTGCTACAACCGGAGCTCCAGAATATTACGACAAGCTCAAAGTCTACAAGAACATTAACGATTCCACGGGAATGGATAAGGCATTCGGAATGACCACAAATATCAGCGGCGGTGAGAATAACGGTTCGTTCGGCTCGTTCAACTGGGGCTGTACAGCAGGTCTCGGAACCTTGTCGCTCTACCTCAACAAGGAGCAGCTCAATGCAGAAGATGCTGCGGCTGTAGAGCAGTCCGTATGCAAGGCTGCCGACTGCTATATCAAGCAGGAAGAAGCATCTGGTATGGGTGTACCGTACGTCGGAGCCGAGCTTACTGATGAAAAGGGCATCGGTATCCCTGAGAGCGACCCGCAGACAGGTTATGAGCGTGGCTCAAATTCGTTCGTTGTAAATAATGCAATAGTTATGGCATACGCTTACGATGCGGCTAAGGCTCCCAAATACCTCAACGGAGCAGCTGCTGCTATGGATTATATCCTCGGACGCAACGGCAACGATTTCTCATACGTATCGGGATACGGCGATACAGAGTCAGGATGCGCTCTTCAGCGGCCTCACCATAGGCTGTGGGCTAACGACATCGACCCCAGCTTTCCAAAGGCTCCCTCAGGTGTATTATGCGGAGGTCCGAATGATGCAGTCAATGATGAATATATACGCGGCGCAGGATTGAAGAGAGGCGCGTTCGCAAGTCAGAAGTGCTACGTTGATTCAGGTGAAGCGTGGTCTGTAAACGAGGTCAAGCTCAGCTGGAACGCTCCTCTTGCATGGATAACCTCTTATCTTGAGGACGTAGTTCCGAGGGTCAGCGACGTATCATCTGAATCGACCACCACAACGACAGCTTCGACATCTTCAGTAGTAATCTGCGGCGACGCAAACTGCGATAAAAAGGTCACGGTAGCAGATGCAGTAGCTATCCTGCAATTCATTGCCAACAAGGACACGTATATGCTTTCCGATATTGGCAAGCAGAATGCTGACTGCTACAACGTCGGCGACGGAATAACTGCTAATGACGCGCTTGCGATACAGAAGCTCGACGCAAAGGTCATATCAAGTTTGCCGACAAAAACCATCGAATAACAAGTACGATGAGGTGCCTTCCAGTGTGAGGGCACCTCTCTGCGTTAATGCGAGCCTCTAATTGCATACAAACGTGTGCCTTTTACGGTATATGAAGGATCTTCTCTTAGCTTAAGAGGATTAAACTCAACGGTTTCATCATTCATTTCTTCAAGCCACTTTTGAATTTGAGGACCGTGTTTCTTCCCATTTGTCAGCATAGATATTTGTTGCCTCTCTCACATCCGAGTTCAACAGTTGTAAATCCGCTTATAGGAGCATAATTCTTGTTATCAAGATTTATGAACCCCATCATATTCTCGTTTGTTATGTTGGATTTAAAAGTTACTTTTTGACGTACCCACTCAGCACATTCTTTAGCTATAGCTTTCTGATTAAGCTCATTACGAAGTTTTACCTCAAATTCTGTGCCGTAGAGGCTACGTTCGCGATTGAGGCGTGGAATATAGAATTCTCTTTTCTCTTTACGTGCTTTTTCAGTTGTAAATGTTGGAGAGGTGAATATAAATCTTAATTCATCTATGTTTTGAAGCTCAGCCCTTAACTCCTGAAAGGCATAGATTGAAAAGCAAGCAGCAACAACAGACAGCTTACTTCCTTCTTTTATCTCAGCTGAAAGATCATCCTTCAAAGTTCTGGTAACATTGTTAATTAATTCAATTGGTATACCGTTCTCCATAATGCTCGCTCCATAAACAAATAATAATCGTTTATCCGATTACTATCGTATCTTAAATTACAGCACAATTTGACGATAAATTCAAGTATAAATCGTAAATATTTTGTCTATTTCAACATTGCTGATAGAATAGTATTAATAAGAGCATATATTAGCAATCCAACCGTAATGAAAGGATATCTATTCAAGCTTTTGATTCTCAGCCCTTACATATGCTTAAAATGAAATGCCGCCATGAAAGGCGGCACAAAATATATCTTAAATGCAAAATGCAGCATACAGCGGAACGATTTTCTTATTATCCTCGAAAGCAAAGTTCTTGGCGGATAGCTTAATCGCATATTCAGGCTTATAAGTCTCCATGTATACACGCAAACTCTTAGCTTTGGTATTATCAGCACTCTTGACCTCAATGGGGATCAGCTTTCCGTCACGCTGAATGATGAAATCGACCTCAGCGCCGCGGTCGGACTCCCAATAGTAGGTGCGGTAGCCGTTCATCACAAGCTGATTATTGGCGTAATTCTCGGCCATACCACCCTTGAACTCGTTGATATCCTCGACCATATACAGCACATCATTGGCGGTCAAATCCTTCTTAGCACATAGCAGTCCCAGATCAGAAACATATATCTTGAAGGAGTCAATGTCCTTATAATTCTCAAGGGGCTTCTTTATCTGCTCCGCTCTATATACCTGAGAAACGATCCCCGAAAGGCTGAGCCACTCGATAGCATTCTCAAACTCGGAAGCTCTCGCTCCTTTCTTGATTAGCTTATACAGGAATCGTGTGTTCTTCTTCGACAGCTGGACTGTGATATTGTCGTAGCAAAGACGAGTTTTCTTGATCTCGTTAGTCGTGTTATACTTGCTCATATCGTCGAGATAACCGAGCAGAATAGTATCCTGGGTATGGCGCACAAGCAGGTAGTCCTTGGTTTGTGCGAACTGCTGAACGCACTCGGGCATTCCGCCGACTATGAGGTATTGACGATATAGTTGCATCGCAGAATCATGTAAAGCACTTGGCATAGGGGTATTATCCTCAAAGTGTTTGCGTATCTCATTGACAAGGGCATCTTCGTTTAAAGCAAGCAGGAATTCTTCCATATCCATTGGATACATCGTCTTTATATCGACCTTACCCACAGGGAAAGAGAACTGCTTACGGTTTACAGCCACTCCCAACAAGCTGCCTGCAACGATGATATGATACTGAGGAGCTTCCTCACAGAAGTATTTGAGCGACGCCAGAGCACGTTCGCAAAGCTGAACTTCATCTAATATGATAAGCGTTTTCTCCGACACTATGGTAGTTCCTGCGATGTGAGAAAGAATAGGCAGCAGATATGCAGGACTGATGTTCTCGGCGAATGTATCTGCAAGCTTTGGATCAGTCTCAAAATTGAAATAAGCAACGTTATCGTAGTTCTTGCGTCCGAATTCAAGCAAAGCATAGGTCTTTCCAACCTGTCTGGCGCCTTGAAGAATAAGCGGTTTCCTGTTAGGACTATTCTTCCATTCTGACAAATATTCAGATATTTTCCGGTACATATCAGCACCTCCCATGTTATTTTCAGCATTATTATATCATATATTCATGTAAAAATCAATATGTTTTTGAAACAATTTCGCGGATATTTGCACAAATAAATTTAAAACAAGCACCGCCCGTAGGCGGTGCAATTAAAATCATAATCCAACAATATCATTTATTGAGAAGAGTACGGCTTTACCGGAGATAATGACCTTATCATCTGCACACTCACAGTATAGAATACCTGTACGGTGGGAGGCTTGGAAAGCTGTGATGTGAGATTTGTTCAACCGTTTGCACCAGTATGGAGCAATCATGCAGTGAGTTGAACCAGTGACTGGATCCTCGTTTAATCCGTACTTGGGAGCGAATACCCGTGAAACACTGTCGTATTCCGTACCCTTGGCAGTAACAGCAACGCAAGCTCCGTCCAGTTTGGAGATAAGCTCCATATCCGGTTGCAAGTCCCGAACCTCATCTTCGCTTCTGAGAACAAACAGTATATCACGGTCTTTGTACGCAGCAAGAGGAATTGTTCCGAGAGCTTCAATCATGGTATCCGTTATCTCAATATGTTCCAGCTTATAAGCCGGAAACTCCATTCTTATCAGTTCATCGCTCTTTTGAACGGTGAGCTCACCAATCTGGCCGTAGAAGTTGATAGTATCCGTATCCTGAGCATAGAAATTGAACAGAACGTAAGCAGTCGCAAGCGTAGCGTGACCGCAGAAATCGATCTCACTCTTGGGAGTAAACCAGCGTATATGATAGCGATCATTCTCTTTTACTGCAAACGCCGTCTCTGATAGGTTATTCTCAGCAGCGATACTCTGCATGATTTCTTCACTTGGGAAGTTGTCAAGTACGCATACAGCAGCGGGATTACCAGAGAATATTTTATCCGTGAAAGCATCAACGATGTATTGTTTCATTTGTTTCTCCTGTTCTATGAGAATGTGATATTAGCCTAAATCTTGATTCTGACATAATACTTCGTATCGTCTTGATGATGGATATATCCGCCATTATTCAGCATAACTCTGAGAGAAGCTGGATTATCTCTGTTTACACGCAGATATATCTCATCTTCCTGAACATCGTCTCTTATCTCATCGATGAGGAGTTTTAGTCCCTGAGAAGCATAGCCTTTGCTGCGATATTCAGGAGCTATGTAATAGCCGATATGTCCTGAGCCCTCAATAAGCGACTGGCATAGATAATGGCGGAAGTGAAATGTGCCAACGATATTATCATCATCCCAGAGATAGTATACTGTCTGCGGAACATATCCTTCCGGCAGATTATCTCCCTTTGACTGTGATATTATCGTTTCAAGAGCATTATCAAAATCTTCACGGCTTATACCGTGATAGTCGTTGAGAAAACCGTTCTCATCTACAGGAATATCGCGTTGAAAGAGCCATTCTTTCTCAATATCTTAGAAGTTTGCAGATTTTATTATCAGCATATTTGCCTCGTTACATTTCTCATCATTCTTTGAGATTTAGTGAATTATTATTTAGTAGCTTACGAGTATAATATCATATCACAGCAATGGTGTCAAGCGTTTCCGAAAAGAAGTTCGAGTAGATTATTATAACATAGTTAGAGAGCAGCTCCCGGCACAAAGGCTGGAATAAAAGTGTATACACTTCAAAGCTGCTCTCACATTTTGGGGGTAGCTAATGGACTAATTATTTAGCTTTTAAAAAACCATGAGTATAGAAGCAAAGGTGAAACTCTTTCTTACTTTTATCCTCAGGTTTTATAACAAGTCTGCACATCCGGCGTGTAACATCAGCAACATTCTTGGCAAGAGGAAAAACACCACGGTTGCCAGACTTAATCATAGAACCGTTAACGAAATTAGTTGGAGAATAAACGACATGTGCGTGGTATAACGATGGACCGTGTCTTTCTTCATGAATACCTATCAGCATCAAGTGAGTAGATAAATAAATGCCAAATATAGTTTCGGCAAGTTCCAATGCTTTTTCAGGCGTAGGTGCCGTTACCTCTGTGAATGAAAGAACCGCGTGACATATCGGTAACTTACCTATATTTCCCCAATACGATGCTGTACTCATCATCTGCATTACGGCATCGTCAGTATTGTACGGAGTAACTCCATATCCTTTTTTCAATACCTCTTTACCCTTTCTCGGGTAATTTATAATGGCACGAATACCAGCTTCATCAGCGTTGGTGTGAATTAAAATGATAAGCTGTTCCATAATTCGTTAGCTCCTCTCTGTGCTTGATTTTTCTTTGCAATAGATCCTGTACGTAAGGCCTCATCCACCAAATTCAGAATATCCTGTAGTTTTGCCATTGTAGCCGGATCAATACCTTTAATACCTTTAGCCATGTACTTTACAGCAACCTTTGAGTATTTTGTACCTATCTCTTCAGCTTCTCCTGAGATAAGCATATCAATATCCGTAGGCACGCGTACTGATCTCAGTCTTGATTTTTCATTTTCGTTTTCCATAAATATTTTCTCCTTATGTGTTATTATACAAACTCCCATACGCACGTATATATAATATATTAAATAATTATATTATATATTATATATTAATTAATATATTACGCAGGATACTTCGTATAGACTGTTTGTATTACAAAATAGTTGAAAATGTCATACAAAAAAACTCCCGATTATTCGGGAGTAGAAGTTAATTCAGAAAAACGAAAGTTGGTTATCAATCCAGCTGATTTGCTCAGCCTGATGGATAGTTTCGCCTTCATGTAAAGTTCCAACTAAAAACGGTGACTTCGGATCGTGCAGACGAATATTCCTTCTCACGTTATCTCTGTTGGAATTAGCGTAGCAGTAACGACAGAGATGAGCGCAGGTATCATAAGCACCAATATCAGTTCCAAGTACGCAGCTGCATTCCGCACGCTGTGATTTTTCATAGCAAATTGGCTTACCTTAGAAACAGAATCATTTCTTTCCCTTTTTCCTCAGTAGCAATGCCACATTGACTACCACGAACACCGAGCCAAAGTTGTGCCACAGCGCTCCTGTGATGGGTGTCAGCACACCGAATGCGGACAGTATCACGGCGCTCAGATTTATGACAAGTGAAGCTATGATATTGACTTTGATCTTCTTCATGACCCTCTGCATCATGTCAAACAGATAGGGCAAGCGCTTGATTTCGTCGCTGACAAGGACTGCATCTGCGGACTCTATTGCATTATCCGAACCGATCCCGCCCATAGCGATACCTGCGTCTGCACTTGTCAGGGCAAGGGCATCGTTCACGCCGTCGCCTATCATGCAGACAGCCTCGCCCTTGTCGGAATAACCCTTGATGATCTTCATTTTATCTTCGGGCAGAAGGTCGGTGTGAACAGTTTCAATGCCGACGCTCTTTGCGATATTGTTCGCAGCGGACGAATTATCGCCAGTCAGGAGCATCTCAGTTTCCTACCTGATGAGGGGGAGCGTATCATTATATTCACTTTTCCATGCTGACCGTCACACATGTCTCGAAACAAACTTTCAGAAAAAGTCGCAGACATTCATATTGGTAGTCCTTTAATAAGCGAACTTCTTCTCATGTGAAATAGATTATTATTTCAACGCACAGATTATCTCAGCGGTCAGCTTATCCACGGAAATACCATGAGCATCAAGCAGTTCCTCAGCCTTGAATTCTGTGTGGAATGCCTTGGAAATGCCGCGGCAGCGTACCCGCATATCAGAATCACCGTAGAATGCTGCAATATTCTGTCCGTAGCCGCCCATAACTTCACCGTCCTCAATGGTGATGACAAGGCTGTGGTCTTTTTTCAGTGAATCAAGAAGATCCTCGTCTACACCGCTGACAAATCTCGGATTGATGACCGTGATCTCTGTACCGGTCTGAGCCTTGACCTTGTCAGCCGCTTCCAGTGCCATGGGAACAAGTCCGCCCACTGCAAAGAGTGCGACCTTGCTGCCCTTGCGTTCAATCTTGTTTTTCAGAACTGAGTAATCAGTATCGTCAGCGACACCTGTCGATTTCAGATTGTCCACCACTCTGATTGCAACAGGGTGCTGCTTCTGCGTGGTTGCATAGCGGAACATCTGCACGAATTCCTCATTGCTTGCAGGTGCAAGATAAATGAGATTCGGGATATGAGCAAACATCTGAATATCGCAGAGCGCAATATGCGTATTGGAGTTCATACCGTAGGCACCGGGGCTAAGTATCAGAAAAGTTGCAGGACTGTCATTCAGGCAGACATCATGAGACATCTGGTCGTATGTACGCTGATAGAAAGGAGCGAATGTGCCGAATACCGCCGTGCCGCCGTTTCTTGCTATTCCGCCTGCCATAGCGACTGCGTTTTCCTCTGCGATGCCGACGTCAATGAACTGTCCACGGTCAACATACTCCTCACGGACACCCTGGACAAATCCCAGTCCCATTGGAGTTGCGGCATTCAGAACAATGGCATTTTCATTGGTGTCCAGCAGTTCCTTCAGGCAGTTGAACACAACGCTTTCTCCGCCCTCATAAGGGTACAGCGGTGAGCCGTCCTCCACATGGAAGGGGCCGCCTGCGTGCCAGATTTCACGGTCTTTTTCTGCATAGGGCAGACCTTTTCCCTTGATCGTGTGGATATGCAGCACAACAGGGTGTTCGATGTCCTTCACGCTTTCAAACAGCTCCACCAGCTTTGCGGTATCGTGACCGTCATCGAGATAGCGGTAGTCCAGTCCCATTGCACGGAACAGGTTGTCCTCGGCAGTGCCGTTTGATTCACGGAGCTTTTTCAGCGTTTTGTAGAGTCCGCCGTGATTTTCAGCGATACTTTGGTCATTGTCATTCACGATGATAATGAGGTTCCTGTCGTACTCCCCTGCGTAGTCGAGAGCCTCAAGCGCCTCGCCGCCCGAAAGGGAACCGTCGCCGATGAGTGCGATGATATTCTCACTGCGCTGATTCAGGTCGCGTCCCTTTGCAAGTCCGAGAGCAAGGGAAACAGAAGTCGAAGTATGACCGACAATAAACATATCGTGTTTGCTCTCATTGGGATTGGTATAGCCTGTTACATCGTGAAAATGCACCTCATCAAGGAAGGCTTCCTTTCGTCCTGTCAGAATCTTGTGGGGATAGCACTGGTGGGATACGTCAAAGACTATCTTGTCATTCGGTGAGTCAAAAACATAGTGAAATGCCACTGTCAGCTCCACAACACCCAGGTTAGGTCCCTGATGTCCGCCGGCTTTGCTTATCTTGTTGATGAGTGCGGCTCTTGTCTCGTCCGCAAGCGTTTGAAGCTGTGATACCTCCAGCTTTTTGATGTCGGCAGGGCCGTTGATTCTTTCTAAATACATAGTTTTATCCTCCTCAGATCTTAAAACCGTTTATCATCTTTACGAATGCAGGATCGCTGTGGTCAACTATCTCGCTGTGCCCAAGATCAAGTGCCGCGATCTTCTGCATATCCTCGTCTGAAAGGGTGAAGTCCCAGATGTCAAAATTCTGCTCCATACGTTCCACATGAACGGATTTTGGCAGGATCGAAACACCTCTCTGAGCATTCCATTTCAGCGCAATTTGTGCAGCGGTCTTACCGTATTTTGCTCCGATCTCCGTCAGTACAGGGTGGGTGAAGATACCGTGTCTGCCCTCTGCGAGAGGTCCCCATGCCTGTGGTGCGATACCGTATTCCTTCATGAGCGTGATCGCACTGTCCTGCGTAAAGAACGGGTGCAGTTCAACCTGATTGACAGCAGGCATGATTTCTACATTCTCGCAGAGATTTGCAAGGATCGCAGGATAGAAATTTGAAACGCCGATTGCTTTGACGATTCCCTCCTTGTAAGCCTTTGTGATACCTCTGTATGCTGCGAAATAGTCGCCCATAGGCTGGTGCAGGAGAATAAGGTCAACATAGTCAAGCCCCAGCTTTGCAAGAGATGTTTTCACGGACTCATAGGCTGTGTCCTCAGTTTTCATGTTGGATACCCACACTTTAGTAGTGATAAAAAGCTCCTCACGCTTTGCGATACCGTCAGCAATTGCACGGTTCACTGCCTTGCCGACAGCTTCCTCGTTCATGTAAGCCTGTGCTGTGTCGATAAGGCGATATCCTGTCTTGATTGCATCATATACAGCCTGTTCGCAGACAGCCGCATCGGGCACCTGAAATACGCCGAAGCCCTCAATCGGCATTTTTGCTCCTGTGTTCAGTGTTACGAATTCCATAATAAGTTCCTCCTTGTCTTATAGGTTCAGCCATTCTCTGACATCAGCTTCTGTCAGGTGATTTCCGTCAATGCTTTTGTGGACATTTCCCTTGCACAGCTTCTTGATATCGTCCGTGCCGACAGAACCGCTTCCGCCGTGGGTATTGAAAATATACACATTTTTACCGGTCAGGTCGTATTGCTCAAGAAAACTCAGCACGATCATCGGGCAGGTATACCACCATGCCGGATAACCGATCACAATGTCGGTATACTGTGATATATCCGCAATACCTCCTGCATAGGAAGGCCGTGTGTCCTTGTCACGCTCTTTTTTCGCCTGTGTCACACAGATGGGGTATATTTTTGAGTACGCCTTTTCCGGTTTCAGCTCAAACTGATCGCCGCCTGTTGTTTCTGTAATCATTTTGGCAGCCTTTCTTGTGTGTCCGCCCCATGAAAAGAATACGGTCAGGAATTTTCTTTCCGGCATATGATCCCTCTTTTCCGGTATTGATTTTGATACTGGTTTGTGTTATAATCAGAACAGATATCCTGTTACAAGCATATTATAGCATACTATTTTGGGTTTGTACAATGCTAATATCGGATACTGCTATAAATCATAATCATACTGAGGTGATGATATGTTTGAGTTATATCTTCTGCGGCAGCTTGCCGCATTCAAAGAATACGGCACACTTTCCGAAGCTGCCGAACGGCTGTATCTTTCGCAGCCAGCGCTGAGTCGGAATATGAGAAAACTGGAGGAAGAGATTGGTGTACCGCTGTTTGTACGCAGCCGCAATAAGCTGGAGCTCAACGAAAACGGCATACTGACTGCTGAGCTTGCCGGGAAAGCCTTGTCAGAGATTGACGGCATTGCAAAGCAGGTGCGGGACTTTGACCGCAGCCGCAGGACGATTTCGCTTGGCGTCTGTGCGCCCGCACCCATATGGAAACTGACTCCGCTTCTGTCGCAATTATACCCGACCATGACGATACAAACGGAGATCACGGAGGAAACGGAACTGCTGGAAGGTCTCCACAACGGACAGTATCAGCTGATCGTGCTGCATTTTCATCCGGAGGATAAACACTATATCAGCACTGCCTGCGGAACGGAAAAGCTGTTCTTCTCGCTGCCGCCGACACACAGGCTTGCAAATGAAGCCGCGCTGTCCTTCTCCGACCTTGACGGCGAGAGCTTCCTGCTGATGTCGGAGATCGGATTCTGGCACGATATGGCCGTCAGAAAGATGCCACATTCCAGATTTCTGATTCAAAATGACCGTTTTACTTTCGACGAGATCGTCAATGCCTCTGTTCTGCCATCATTCAGCACAGATACTGCAAATGAGTTTTTCGGAAACAGTTCAGACCGTATTCAAGTTCCCATTACAGATGAAGAGGCTGAGGTGAGATATTTCCTTGTCTGCCTAAAGGAGAATGATAAACAGTTTGAGCAGCTGTTTGAAATATTATAATAGCTAAGCTTTTACTTTTGTATGAAAGCTCTATCTATTCACTTTTCAATACTGATCATCACGCCCGATTTGAATCGGAACTCCAGATAGTAAAAGTGGAAATTATAGATTTATTACTTATAAAAACACCAGCTCCCGTAAAGGGAGCTGGCTTCTTTCAATAACGTTTATACCACCTATCGTCGTGTGAATTTCGTGTGAAAACGTGTGAATTTTGCCTGTTTTTTCTTCACACGCAACTGCAAAAATGCAGTTCAAACTGTTTTCTGTATGTAACAGAAAAGCCTGTATTTCGGTGTTTTACTCGAAATACAGGCTTTTTAATTCTGGCGGACAGAGAGGGATTCGAAGCATCTCCACACACGCCTGATATTTGCCGATATTTCGGGGGATTTCAACTTGCAAAACGGAGTCGTGTGCAGTTCGTGTGCATGTGTATTTTTACGCTACACCATCACTTTTCTCGGTACGGGTATCGCGTATAACACCGTACATATAGTCATCGAATATTTTGAGGCTGTCACGAACCCTCTGCTTGGGAGTTCTTATATATACAGCATCAAGAACCTTTGAATTTGCCCAACCACCGAGCTTCTCAAGAATCTCTTTCTGAACACCAAGTCCGTTCATTGTAGTTGCGAACTGTGCTCTAAGGTCATGGAAGGTCATCTTCATCCCGTGCTTCTTCAACAGTCTATCATAACGAGCCTTGATATTACCGTAGTTCTCATTAATGATAAAATCATCCTCGTTCTTGTGCGGCACCTTCTGAATAAGAGTGTAGATGTAGTCCGGAAGAGGGACATCTCTTGTAGACAACTCAGTCTTGTTTCTGTTTTCAATGACATCATGACCATTGATACATACTCTCGCACGCCTGACCTTTATGTATCTGCCGCCGTCGTCCTCATAGATGTCTCCGAACTGAAGACCTCTGACCTCTGAGATGCGCATTCCTCCGCACCAAACAGCAAGCAAGCACGGCAGCTCAACACTTGATCCTATTATTACTTTCAAGACCTTATCAAGATCCGGAAGCTCTTCTTTAACATTCTTAGGAGGAAACCTAAGCTTACGAGTAGAAGGTAGTTCAACCTCAAATTAAAGAAGCAGCACTTCTGATAAGGTCATATGCTGACTTTATCGACTTATAGCCCAAACCACGCTCAGCGTCAATATTGATCGCTCTCTGAATATCTATAATCTTTAAATCCGTGATGTAGTAGCCCATAATGGTCTGAAGCCTGTTCTTTGCTGCTACCTCATAACCGTAAAGTGTAGATGCTGCGATAACACTACGTTTGGAGTCGATATAGGCGTTGACTGCTTCTTTAACAGTTATCTTTGACGGAGTAATATCAACATGAAGTCTTCTAATCTCTTCAGCCGCAATAATTACCTCCATCTCCGTATCACCTACAATGGACTTTCTCAAGGGTTCGCCGTTTTCTTTTCTACCGTAGGTTATTTGTTTACGGAATTTCCCGTTGGGCAATTACTGTACGCTCATTTTTTTAGTTGTTTTCATTAACATCTGCCTTTCCATAGTAAGAAAGGCAGTATAACGATGTATTCATTATACCACCTTTCAAACGAAATGTAAAGAGGGTTGGTTACAGAGCCATGAGCTCGTCAAGTTCCATCCCCGTTACGTACAAGAGATTATCCATCCTTCCGAGGGTAACGTTCTCGGCGGACTTGTCGTACTCATGGAGCGTCCTCTCTCCTACCTGAAGATACGATGCGAGCTCAGCATCGCTGATTTCTTTAAGAGCTTGCCAGTAGCGTATACGCGCCCAGATGTGTTTATAAAGGGTGATTCTTTTGGTGTTCTTAGCCATTGTGTTCACCTCCTTCAGAGCAGCCGCAAGACTGCTCGTCGTCATTATTATCATTATCTGGAGCAGGCTCAAAAACAACAGTCTTGCCTTTGAGTGTTTTTATTATGTTCTCATTGCGATGACGACTGTAGAACGGTCCGTTGTCGAAGCAGTTACCCTTCTGAAGAGAATCAGCCTCATACTTATCACAGCCGAAGCGATCAGCATAACGTGCAAGATCATCACCCTTTGAGCGGTACGAAATTGAAAAACTGCGATCCGGATGAAGTCCCTCTGCCCCGAACAGGGGCAGAAGAATACATTCAATGCGTACTGTAGTTCCGAGCGTAGCTTCCAAGCAGTTAGGCAGAGCTTTACGATAGATTGCCGCCGTATCCTTGAGTGGAAGAGCATGAGCAATCATTTTGTGATCTCTGACTTCCTGAGGAAACAGTTCCTCCAGTCCGGTTATTACCGATTCAGCCGATATGTATGTTGTCACGCCATTTGGAAGCGTAACCCCACCAGCGTGTTTGGGAATCGTCAGGAATTTCTTATTCGGACATTCCTGAAGAGACCGCAGGAAGCTTTCAAAATGCTTCTGCACACTGACGTTAATACTTTTCGAGCAAAAGTTGTTTGTCTGCGAAATGCCTCTAAGGTTATTTCTCCCTTCGGAAAAATTAACGGCTTTGTCTTGCCTTTAAGAAAAACTGCGATATTTTCGCATGCACCTGCTTCGATAGGATTACAGATATAAGCCAAAGGCACTGGATTCTTCCACACAAACTTACGCTTACCGGTTTTGTTGTTGACTTCCTGATACTCGAGGCTATACGGGCTCTTGATTAATGAGGTTTCCTCGTAAAGCGGATCTGTTCCCACTGAATCAGGAATAAAATCATCAGGTAGCAACGTGACACCATCAACAATATAAGTATCGGTTATGAGAGGAGATGCGGAGGATAACTCCGCCCCCTCCTTCTTGATGCCTTCGGCCTGAAGTTGTTGTAACACTTCAAGCTGGTACTCTTTTTTGTGAGCGATAAATCGCTCCTCTTCCTTTTTTATGGAACGCTTTTCAGCCTCGGCATCTATGATATTATCAAGTTCCTTTGCCCTCTGACTTACAAACTCGATATCACAGCCACAACTGTAAACAAAATCCCAAGTATTCATTTTTTTCACCTCATATTTTTTTACTAAGCAGACTCCCGAAGGAGTCTGCTCACATAATAATACCCCATATTTTTAGGATTGTCAAAATTTTAAGTTTTGAAGAAGTGCCTATAATATGCAAAAAAGCATCCTGCATTATAATTACAGGATGCTTTTGAGGCTAAAAACCGAAAACAAAAAGTTTTTTGTTCGAAGCAAATTATAACTTTGAGAGAGATGTGCTCTCAGGTGTTGTCTCCTTGAAATGGTTTACACATGCTTCCCAATTCTCTAAAATAGTAGCCGCTTGTTTATATGGTAATCTGAATATCAACCTGCACACCTTATTTTCTGGGATAGGAGCATCAATATAGTGACCTGCACTTTTCAGCATTTCACGGCTCTGAGTTTCGTTAAGACCTAATTTATGGCAAATGTGCATAGCTGTTTTAAGTTTAGGAGTCGAACAGTTATTCAGATAATTCTTAATCATTGTGCTGCTCAAACCGGTTCTTTCTGCATAATCATCAATGATTCTATTAGCTGCATATGAAAAATCTCCGTTTTTGCCTTTAACTTGAACAGCCGTCTCTTTATTATCCTCGAACAAATAATAAGCCAAGGCATCGCCGTATGGTAGTGTTGAATTTAAGCGGCTGTCTTCTTTTGCAAAAGAATTGATAGTCTCTTTAAGATTATCAGAAATACAAGCTTCATATTCTTGCAGAAGCTCATTTTTATTACTCGAGAGGTAAGTCTGTCCGTAGTTTATGTATTTTTCACATTTATTATAAACGCTTTTTACAGCAAACTTTATACAGCACTCATCAGCATGTTCCCTCGCATAAGTGGTAAGATGAAAGCCAAGACCATCCTCATTTATAATAACATCTACATACTTTTGATCAACTAGACATACAACACATCCAAGATATATGTACCTGCCACTGTTAATCAGCTCAGAAAAATCCTTACTCTTCCGCAGCAGCCTCTCGTAATTGTCACGATTGATAACGAAGGTCTCGTTTCCTTTTAATGTTCCCCGAGGGAAAGTGAACGGCTTCTTCTTATCGCCATCAAACTCAATGATAGTACCGTCAACATTGTCGTAGCCCAACTGCCTCAGACGCTCCTTAGCTACATAAGGAGATACACCGTAGAGCTTAGCAAACTTGATAACGCAAGCTTGCATCCTATCGCCATGGTTCTCATAATGCGTTGAAGGATCGTCTGCTATTTCTTGTATGGCAGCATCGACAGTGAGCGCAGGTATCGCAAGGGGCATAGCAATGACATCTGCCTGCCACTCAGCTATATAGAGAGCTTGCTGGATATCGGTGAGAGTGTCAGTGGCTGCTGAAGAGAGCATGTCAACTTTTTCTTCACCTAACAGCTGCAGCAGTTTTAAGAATCTATTATGGAATTGAAAGTGAACTAATTCATGAGCAACAGTGACACGCAGAGTTCCGTCGAGTCCAACCGCATACCTATTATAATTAAGAAGAATGGTACCGAATGGAGCGAGTATGGTTTCCTTCCGAGGCGCTATACCATATTCTGTTTCAACATTATGAATGACCTCAACATCAGCCTCAGAAAGAATAATGCGCCCAAGGCAGTTGTCAGGAAGAGGCGAGAAATAGAGCATTTCCTTGCTAACCAACCTCTCGATGGAGATAGAGGCGTCCTCAAAGATGTTGTCTTTTGAATAAAACTTATACAAATTGCTTCCGATACGTTCTACTTCTCCTTCTGGAATATCCGGAAGAATAAACTGACTCAGAATATTATCCTTTGGGAACATATCGTTGGTGACTCTTCTGACACGTACGACTTTGATATCCCCGAATCTCTGTTCGAGATTTCCTCTTACTGTAACGATGAAGCTCAGAGTAACACTTTCCTCAACACCAACGGTCTTCACAGATACTCCGAGGTCAAATTCAGTGTTGTATTTTGCATCATCGGCAGTACATACCAGAGAGCGAATGACTGCTTCGGTTATCTGCGAATCATCCTTCAGGTGATTGGAAACTGCATCCTTAATCAACTTAATATGCTCATGTTGAAAGTAATCCTTTAAGTTGTCATACTGTGCCATAGTACTCTCTCCTAAACATGATAAATCATCTATCGTTCGGACCAAAAATAACATTTTTCGTTGTAATTACGTTTTTTCTGAAAAATCAAATTGCGTTTTTCTCAAAAAAAGACTATTTTTGCGAATTTTTGATTTTCATTTTTTTCAAAAAACGTAATCGTCTACAAAATTTTCATTTTTATCTCTACGCCCCCGCTTCTGCGGGGACGAACTTAAACACATTTATCTACTTAAATTATACTGACACTGCTTCCATAATAACATCAATCAGCGCTCCCTCAGCGATACCACTAGGGCTTACGTTAGGACGTACCCAGTCACGAACATCATCTTGCCTCAGCATCAACGGCATCCGGTCATGGACGCTCCTGACAGGTTCTACCGCCTCTCGAGTAATGACCGAGAACATAGGGACCTGCTTTCCGTTATGCTCCTCATACTGGTACAGCCCTGCGAGAAAAGCAATCTCAGCTCCTGTCGGTTGAATTATGAAGCGAGTCTTTTTTATATCTCGCTGCTGGCGACTGTTGTATCCTTCGTCAGTAGGGAGAACGTCCCACTCATAGTACCAGGAAGCAGGTATCACACAACGGCGAGTATGCCATGACTCTCGCCATAGGCTCTTTTGGTCGGCTGTCTCGATACGCCTATATGTAACGAAATGCCTCCCGTATGGGAGGCATCTCATTATTAACGTTATGATTCTTTAGGTTTTGCAAATTCCTTGAGAGTTGGAACTTCTCCCGTCGCCGTAGAGATGAGTGCGTAGTATGCAAGAACTGTTGAAGCGTCCTTTGCGTCTACCCTGCCGTCGCCGTTGACGTCGGCTGCTACACGCTGCTCGTCGGTGAGTCCGTCCTCGCCGCCTGTTGAAGCCTTAGCGTACGCAACAAGGATGAACGAAGCGTCCTTCGCGTCTACCTTGCCGTCGCCGTTGGGGTCGCCGAGAGGCAGAGTCTGCGTTGTGGGCGTGGTCTCGGTAGTTGTCGTGCCGCCCTCGCCTGTAGTCGAAGCCGCAGTTGTCTGCGATGTCGAGCTTGTCGATGTTGCTGCGCTGCCTGTGGCTGTCGTTGCCGAACCGGTGCCAGTTGTGCTCGACTGCGCGGGAACTGTAGTGCCTGCGCCTGTTGCAGTTGTTTCTGTTGAGCCCGCATAGCCCGCAGCCGTCGTGGAAACAGGAGCAGATGTAGTCGATGCGGGAGCCTCGGTCGTGGAGACGGGAGCTGTAGTCGAGCCACCCTGTGCCGTTGTTGCAGCCGTCGTTGTTGTCGAGCCGCTGCCGCTCGTTGTCGAAGCAGTTGTTGTAGTGGTAGCCTTATCGGAAACTGTCGTTACAGCACCTGTAGAGGCTGTAGTTGTAGTTGTTGCCTCATCGGAAACAGTCGCAGTCGCTGCTGTTGAGGAGGTCGTTGTTGTAGTCTCGTCGGAAGCCGCTGTCGTAGCCGCCTCTGTAGCTGTCGTAGTCACAACGTCGGAAGCTGTAGTTGTCACGATGTCGGAAGCAGTTGTCGCTGTGCCCTCTGTCGTGGACGCGGGAGCATCTGTCGTTGTCGTCTGAGCGGCTGTCGTAGTAGCTGTACCCTCAATGGTGGTTGCCGTGCCTTCAGTAGTAGTTGCGGGAACTTCGGTCGTGGTGGTTTCCGTGCCTGCCGCTGTAGTCGATGTCTCGGGAGCTGTAGTGGACGAGCCGCCTGTGGACGTTGCCGATGTTGTCTCGGTCGTTGTGCCTGTGGAGGTCGTGTCAGTGCCCGTGGTAGTTTCGCTCGAAGCCGTGGTCTGCGATGTGCTCTGCGTCGTGCCCGCGGAGGTGGTCGCAGCCGTAGTTGTCGCGGTCACGTTGCCTGTAGCGGTAGATGTGAGAGCCGCTGTAGTGGTCGATGCTTCGCCTGTTGAGGTCGTCTGAGCACCGCTTGCAGTCGTCTGCACGCCTGTTGAGGAGGCAGCAGTTGTAGCAGTTGTAGCCGCTGTCGTAACTGACGATACTGGCGCTGCTGTGCTCGCAGTAGTCGCGGGAAGTGTTGTCGCAACTGTATTCGTAATTGTCACAGGAAGTGTAGTCGCAACAGTATTCGCAGTTGTCGCGGGAAGTGTAGTTGCTGCTGTATTCGTGGTTGTAGCGGGAAGTGTGGTCGCAACTGTATTCGTAGTTGTAGCGGGAAGTGTGGTCGCAACTGTATTCGTAGTTGTAGCGGGAAGTGTGGTCGCAACTGTATTCGTAGTTGTCGCGGGAAGTGTGGTCGCAACTGTATTCGTAGTTGTCGCGGAAAGTGTGGTCGCCACTGTATTCGTATTTGTCGCGGGAGCTGTTGTAGCAGCTGCTGTTACTGCAGCAGTGGTAGTAGTCTCGGGAGCTGTCGTAGTTGCCGTTGTAGTTGCTGCTGTAGTTGCTGATGTGGTCGTAGTCTCGGCGTTCATCACCAGCTTTACGCCCGCGGCTTCATTGCCTGCTATCAGTATCTTTCCGCCGCTGACGATGAATGTGACATCGTCCGCCATGAGATAGCCTGTGGGAGCTACAAGATCCTTGAGCGTGTATGTGCCGTCCTCGGAGAATACGATAGTCGCATTCTTGCCGCTGAGCCATACGAGAGTCTCTCCTGCGGCGTTGATGAGCATTCCGCCCTCTCCGACCTGTACGAATTCATCGCTGAATACTATCGGGGTCACGCCGTCGGGCTTGACGCCTGTGAGCTGGAGCTTTGCACCCTCTATCAGCAGGTCGCTGACGTCAACTGCTGAGATAGGAACGTTAATGCGTGCAATTGTGGTCGTTGTGGATTCTGTCGTTGTAGATGCCGCTGTAGTAACGGCTGTAGTCGTGGTGGTTGCAGCTGCAGAGGTGGTAGTTTCTGCTGCTGTTGATGTGGTTGTCTCGGAGGGCTTTTCGCCTGACTTGATGACTATTTCTTTTATTACATTTCCGTTTTCATCATGGAGAATACCATCCTTTTCAATGACCTCACCATCGGGAGAAGCAACATAGCAATCCTCAAGGGTCAGCTTATTTGTAGAAATAGCAAATTCTGTAACCTTTATTGTTATATCCGAGTTGATTACCGTAAGATTCACGTCTGCGTCTGCTAAAAAACCGACATCACCGTTCATATCAATACTTGCATTTTTTATTGTAAGGTCTTTTATGTATCCTATGCATATTCGTGATTCATTTACAATTTTCAGCTTTCCGGAACCGGTAATAGTCGTTGCACCGCACATAATAAGCAGCGGGGCGTTTTCATCTTTAGTACGTGTCAACGTTGAATCCTTCTTGACGTCAATTGTAAGACCTTCTATCCGGCTGAATATGTCCTCCTCTAAGTCAACGTCCCCGTTAATGCTGAGGGTTTTGGCTGCCGGGTCGTATACGAGCTCCTTCTTGCCGTTTCCGAGGATATCCTGACAGTTGTCGGAGGATACCTGTATGCCGTCATCTCCGTTTACCCAGAGGTCGTAGAACTCAACAGCTTTCTTCGTCCTGACCTGAAGTACCGTCGTATTATCGGATGCTACATTCTGGTCATAGAATTCGGGCACAATGAATACTGTGTAGAGAGTATCCGCCTCGAGACCCGAAAGAGCAGCGTGTGTGGGGTCTTCCGCGTTTACTTCCCAGTTTTTCTCGGGAATCATATTGTTCGCGTCTTGAATAGCTGAAACAGCTGAGCCGATTGTCTCGCCGTATTTTTCCGTGACAGCTGCTATTATTTCCTTTTCTGTTTTACCATCATTCATCATCCCGGTGGCTTCTGCAATTGCAGGAACGATGTCAAGACCTGTAATGTCGGGGACATTCTTATATGTCATTATATGACTCACAGGCTTAGTGGGGAAATAATCCCAGGTGAGCGTGAACTGCTCCTCCTGAATGTCGGAAGCTCTCAGATTCTCTACCTTCGCAGATAATGTCCTTACCTGGAGCTGCGAACAGCAGTTTTCATTGCATATCGCCCCGTCGTATTTACAAGGCTTGACTATGAGTGTATAGAGCGTGTCGGGTTCGAGTTTCTCTACCGCCATGCTGAGTTCGCCGGGAACGCTTATCAGTTTGTCTTCCCGATGGATAATATTGCCCGAATCAAAGTAAGCCGCGGCTATTTCGGCGAATGTCTCATCATACTTTTCGGAAAAGTATTCCTTGACATCTTTAAGAGCCTTTTCAACCGCCAATTTGTCCGGCATACCGTCTTTGATATAGGAATTTATATTTTTTTCAAACTCATCCTTATACTCATCAGCGATATTGATAACAGAATTGATATTATAGCCATTCAGCTCAGGGATATTCTTGTATACCCTGATGCATACTCCATAGCCCTCGGGCATAGCGTCCCATGAAGTGTTAAATGAAACAGGTGTAACATCGGCTGCATTGAAGTTCTGTACCTTCATGACCTTTGTGGTCGCGTATGCATTTGTAACGCTGACAGTCTCAAGAGCAGCGCTCTCAGAATGAGGCATAACGTAGAATGTGTAATCCTCAGCAGGATAAAGTCCGTCTATCGTTATCTCGTTTTCTGTCGTATTGATAAAGGTCATGCCGGTATCGCCGAATGCAGGGTGGATACGTGTCATGAGAGTTGAATCGCCGACCTTCTCACTAAGTTCAGCGAGGTTATCAACGGGTGCATCGCCGAGAAGACCGAATACGTCAACGGAATCAACACCGGCAGGCATATCCCAGCTGAGCTTCACGCTCGTTGCTTTAATATCGTCCTCGGAGACAGTGAAATTTTCTATTGCAGGCAGAGGAGTCACGAACGAGCTTTCGTATGTTTCCTCAGAAAATACGCGCATAGGTTTAGCCGCACCCTGAGACTTATAATAATATGTGTTCAGACAGAGCTTATAGTTTTTTCCTGCTGCAAGCTCTGTGAACGTATACGAAGTGGTATCGGCAGGTATAATTTCATGTACAAGCTCATTATCATCACCGTCTTTTAATATGAGCTTAACTCCTCTTGCATTGACAGTATCCCATGAAACAACAGCGCCGTCTGAGGTGATATCAGTTATCTGCACATTCTCGGGAACGAGAGTATATCCGGGAACGATATTGAAATGCTCGTCCTCTGCGCCGCAATCCTTGCACTTTCGGCAGGTGTAGCCGTCTTTGCCGAAATCAGGCTCTTCTGTATGAAAGAGATATTCGCCGTTTGCCTTGTCTTTCAACCACATGTGCTCTGTTGCAGGGACATCCACATATGTTTCTGATGTGCACACTGAGCATTTAACATGAAGACGTCCTCCGCTTGTACAATTAGGAAACTTACTGCCTTTTAAGGGATTTTCCATATCCCAGGTGTGTACAGCGTTTGGAAGCGCCCTCGTTTCCTTCTTGTAGCAGCCTCCGCAAACACGCGTTTCTACTGTACAATCAGTCGGAGAGACCTCCCAGTCATACCAGAGGTGATGTCCGTTTTCACTGCAATCGCCGTCAAAAATGATGAATGCTGTATCACCGATGCCAACGCCGCGGAGCGGGTCTCTTGTCGATACTGTAACATCGCATACGCCGAGGTCGACGTTGTTTCCGTAGGTCAGTTTGTACTTTGCAGCCTGTGCAGGAGTGATCGTGTCGCCGACTTCTGACAGTATCGGAGTAAGAGGTTCGCCTGTCCAGTTGAATGCTGACAGCATATCCTTGGTAGTGGCTTCACCCTCAAAGCGGTAAGATACAAAAGTAAGGTCAGGCACAGCAACGAATTCATCATTGCCTCTGTATTTTGTTACATAATTCTCGGCAATGGAATCACCGTAAACAATGACCTTATTGTCAGAGGGGGCGATATTGTAGATCTCACTGCCTGTTGACTTAAATCCGATTCCGGTGTCTCCAAGATAATAGTTTTGCAGTCCATTCGGCAGAGCTACCCACTTGAGCTGCGGCATATCGAGAAATGCGAACATACTGATGTGTGTCACGTTTCCGGGAACATATACGCTCTTGATGTTAGTGCCGCGGAACGCCTCGCCGGATATAAACTCGAGCGAGTCGGGGAGCTCTATCTCAGTCAGCCCTTCACAGCCATAGAATGCGCCCCAGTTTATTATCCTGACGCCTTCGGGGATAGTCACGCTCATGAGCTTTGAGCTGCCTATGGGCGTATCAAACATACGTCCGGGTATCTCAGTGATATTATCGCCGAATTCAGCCGATACTACGCCCGGGAACGTGCAGGGGGAAACTCCGTCGGTCACCTTGCTCGCATTGAATATGAGCTTGTCGATAGTCGGGTAACCTGCCGCTATCTCTTCGTCATCCCTAAATGTAGATGACGAATTATAGCCGAAGAGATCATTGGGTATCTTGGTTACTTTATCTGTGATAGTAACGGTGCCGATATGAGCGTTCTTGAATATCTCACCGACTCCGCCATAATGAGAGGTGATGTCTGTATCTATCACGAGCTCATCTATCTCAGCGTCCCTGAATACGCAGCTGGAGAGTTCTATAGGCACGCCGTCGTCAGAAGAATTCGTGATGATGAGCCTATCTATCTTTGCTCCCTCGAACGCAGACGAGTCTATCTTCTTTATATATTTGCCGTCGATGACGGGATCTCTGAGATCTGTTCCGCTGAATGCGAAGGATTCTATATGCTTTGCACCCAGTATTGCAGGGATATTGCCTACGTAAATACTATCGATACCCTGAGGGCATACTGCAACGGTGAAATTGTCATCGCTGAATTTCCTGTATACTATACCGTTCAGCGAGACAAAACCACCTGTCATATCCTCGAGCTCAAGATATTTGAGGTTCGGGCAGTTTACAAATGCCGTCGGCTCAAACTCTGTACCCGCAGGGATAGTAATACTCCCCTTTATTCCCGAGCCGCTGAATACTGAAGAATCGATTTTCTTCAGGGTCGAAGGAAGCTCAGTAAACTCAGCTTTCGGGCAGTTATAGAACACACCGTATTTGAGCTCCTCGATATCCTCGGGCAGAGCGTTCAGTTTAAGGCTTGTACAATCCCTGAATGCCTGATTATATATTGCTTTGACCTTTCCGAAATCGACAGTTTCAAGAGCATTACAATATCTGAAGCAGTTTTCTGAGATGTGGTCAATGCTCTTCGGGAAAACGACACTCTTAAGAGCCTTGCACTCTGAGAATGCATCTCTTGAAAGATCAATGCCGGTGTTATCGTAGTCGAATTCAACGCTTTTGAGCGCTTCACAGCCGCTGAAAGCTGACCAGCCTATACTTCTGAGATTGCTCAGCACTCCAAATTCAAAGCTTTCGAGCTTATTACAGCCCTTGAAGGCATTTGTTCCGATAGAGCTGAGCGCAGGATTTTTGATGTAGTATTTACTCTCAGCTTCGTTATCCTCATTGATGATAAGGCTGCGCCTGTCAAAGCTGACAGAAGTGAGATTCTCACAGTCCTTGAAGTCTTCATCGCTTATCTTTTCGACCGAAGCAGGGAGCATCAGCTTTTTGATTTTCTTGTTGCCTGCAAAAGCATTTCTTATGCTCACAACTTCGTAATTATCAACATAGGTCACGCCGTTTTCAGTTCGTATGGTCGTGACAGGGTACGGAATGAAAGGCTCCCCGTTTTCACCTTTATACCATCTGATCTCGTAACCATGATTGCTTATGACCAATGTTCCCGAATTATACTTTTCCACCGTTTCTGACTCGTAAACTGTGAAATTTTTCCAAAGAGTTTTTATGAAAGTGTCTTTTTCAAACGGTATCATACTCGGCTCAGCAGTTTTTGCCGTTCTGGTCAGAACAGGCGCGCTGACAATGGCAGCCTTCGCTGAGAGCACAGCGCTCCCGAGAGCGCCCTGCGGCAGATCTGCGAAGTTCCACAGCAGCATTGCCGCTGCTGCCGTACCAGCTAAGATTCGGCGTTTCAGTTTATTCATAGTCTCTCTCCTCCTTGTCACTGTTCCTTGGTCAGACGATAAGTCATAAGCTCAATTCCATCGGCGGTCTCCGTTATCTCCACCCAAGAAGAAACCTCCTCGCCGAGCACCTCGCCCTTGGCTTCGCTGTCGAAGAAGAACTTGCCGTCCTCTTCCTTCCACGCCTTCTCTTCGAGTATCATCGTGGATCCGTCATAGAGTGTGAACTCACCCGAAGCCACTTCGGCTTCTATCTCCTCCTTCGGAACGTCTGCAGGTATCGGCATTACAACGAGCACCTTGCCGTCCTCGGTGAAGATGTAGCTGTATGCGAGCGACTCCTTTACGTAGTCCTCGGCATTCGCGTCTGCGAGAATGTCAGCCGCGCTCCGCCATTCAAGCTTTAATGTCTTGCTGTTGAAGACCTGTGTCTCTGCAATGTTCCATTTTCCGATGATTTCCATAATAATTCCTCCTTTATCCTAACGGCTCATGCCGGTTCAGGCTTTTTCGACCCTGTGCATATCGAAGAGTATGAAGCCGTCTCCGTCGGGAACTATCTCGTTCCATTCGGTATTGCCATTCTCGAATGCGGCGATGTAAAGCTTTCCGCCCTCTTCCTTCCACTCAGACGCCTTCATCAGATCATAGTCATCATCGTAGCTCTCAGCCTCGCCGGCAGGAGCGATACCCTTGGGAATGAGCATGAGTGCCTTGCCGTCCTCCCCGAACACGTAGACAGCGCGAGCCATGCCCTTCTGCATTGGGTGGACATTTTCGTCAGCGAGTACGTCCGCGACCTTTCGCCAGGTCTGCTTGAAACTCATATCAAAGACATTTGCGTCTGTTATCTTCCATTTTCCAACAATACTCATATTTTTCCTCCTTATGCCCACGGATCTGTGCTCTCGGGCTGTCTTATATCTGAAAGCAGGAACTGCTCCCAGAGGTACCATTTGCCGTCCTTTGCCTGCCTGAGCTGAACATACCTCGGAGAATCAGCTCCGCCGGACTGTATGAACATCTTGGCGTATCCCTGCTCCTGATACGAATACGGGTTCTCGCTGACCTTTATCGTGTACGGCTCAGCGGGAGTGTAGTCGTTCTGCGGCACAGCTCCGACGAAGTACGAGCGCGGAACATAGTCCTTGCCCATGAAACGGTCGCGTATGAACTGCTTGTCGTGCTCGGAAAGCGGCTGAGGTCCCTTGAGTGTGTTGAGCATCTGCAGTGAAAGCTCTGCGTTCTGCGGATAGAAGCACAGTGCAAGCACAGTGAGTGCTGCCGTATCGAACGGCGTTGCAAGCTGCGCCTGAGGCAAAGCCCTGAACTCATCAAGGGTATCCGGCAGTTTCGCGAACTGTACCTGAACTGTCTTGTTTCCGGCTGCCTTTACGGCATCGCGCGCGATACTTTCGGTCGTCTGTTTCAGCTTGTCAAATAGTCCCATAGTCTGTTCCTCCTTACAGGGTATATTAATATTAGTATATCTTTTATTTTACAGCAAGACCGTCCGCGAGGCAATAACGGAAGCCAAAGTTGACCCAAGAAGGTCATCTTTGTGCCAAATATTTATCAACAAATATGTACAAAGCTCACAAAGGGGCTGACACTGCTTTTCTACGTATAACAAAAAACAGGCTGCCGGCTATAAACTTGCGTTTCATAGCCGACAGCCTGCGTAACTGCCCGAGGGGGGCTCCCCTCAGTTATTATACTTCACCGTGATTGATGACAAGTCCGCCGCCTCTTGCCTCGATCGCAAGCTGCAAGCGGCTCTTGAAGCCCGTTTTCGCGAGCATCTCTGCGATGTTCCGTTTTACCGTGCTTTCCGACATATACAGCCGTTCGCCTATCTCCTTGTTGGAGGCTCCCGCCATCAGCTCGCGCAGCACATCCATTTCGATGTCTGTCAGCTCCGTGCTGACGATACGCCCGAACTGTATCACAGGCATTGTTGTGGGATAGATGGATTCGCCTGCCATAGTCCTGTTCATTATCTCAAGAAGCGGCTGTTCCTGCACCTCCTTGTGCCAGAAGCTCTCAACGCCTATCTCCTTTGCCCTGTCGATGTAGGTAACCTCCGGCATAGAGGTAACAAGCAGTATCTTCACTTCGGGACGCTCCTGCTTTATCTGCCTTGCCGCATCAAGACCGTCCATTCCGATACCCATCACAACGTCCAGCAGCACGAGATCTATATCCTGTTCACAGCATATTCGGACAGCTTCCTCTGCTGTCTGTGCCATTCCTGCGAGCTCGTAGTCCGGCGAGCTTTTTACTGCCGTCTCGAACATCTGCCGCACCATTTTCTGGTCATCAGCTATCACTATCCTGTATGCCATTTTCGTATTCCTCCTGTGCTTTCTCCGGCAGATGAAGTATCATTTCAAACTGCGGAGAGCTGTTTATTGTCATCGTACCGCCTGTTTTCTCTGTCATGCGCCTGAGATTGGCAAGTCCGCCCGTTTCTTTCACAGGTGCGCAGGGCGGTGTGCCGTTGTTGGTGAAGCGCATAACATAGCCGTCCGCTGTTTTTTCTACCGTTATATACGCAATATCGCCCTCAGCATGACGCAGGACATTTGTGACGTGGACGGTTATCGCTGAGTCAACGACTGAGCTGAGCGTTTCATCTTCAGGGAGTTCGCCGCTCAGCTCGATTCGGATACCGAGACTCTCTGCGTGTGTCAGACTGAAAAAGCACGGCTCCTGCCAGCTTTCCCGCTCTTCATCCTTCAGCAGAGCGATATTTCTCCGCCACAGCGAGAGCATTTCCTTTGTGTCGGTATTTTCGGGTGCGGCGAGGAAATGCTTGGTCATCAGCAGCATTTTGCCGAAGCTGTCGTGAATGTGCATCTTGATATGCAATGTCTCCTTGTCCATAATGATGTACTGTATCGAGGAGTTGAGCGCCTTCAGCCGCCGGTTTATCTTCTGCACCTTTTTCTGCTTTTCACGCAGTTCCTCTGTCAGTTGGTACTCCTGCGTGACATCGAAGGCAAGCAGCTCGTGTATAGTTCTGCCGTCAAGCTTATCTTCGCGATGAGCAAAGCTGTAAGCCGAGCCGTCTTCCAAGCAGACAACGGGTGATCCCCTGCCTGAGAAAACGGATCTCTGAAATTTCTCTGCGTCCATAACGCTGCTGCCTGTAAGCTTGCAGGCAATGCTGTTCATTTTCCGGTTTGTCAGCTTTGTCAGTCCGCCGTCCCAATAGAAGCATATCCCGACAGGCAGCTCGTCCATACATTCCTTGACGGACATCAGCGTCAGACTGCGTTTTCTTGTCCGGATACAGCTTATTATCTCCATAATGGCAATCCCCGTCAAAACAAGGGCGATCAGCAAAATAACAACGGGCTTTTCTATAAACGCTCTGTTATGATATTCGATATGGTCGATCAATACTTGTACCAGCAGCAGCGTGACGAGCATCTCTGCAAAAGAAAGCGCGATACGGCGAACATTTCCGTCCAGCAGCAGATGAATGATTATCGTCAGGAAGAATGCACAGCAACAGATCATCAGCCACAGCGTAAGTCCGCCTAAAATGCTCTGCATGATGCTATCCATTTGCTGCACCTCCTATGGCAAGAGTAATATGCTGTATATCGTCCTCGGTGTATGATGTGAGTTCCAGTCCCGTATGGTGGATACTGAGGCTGTCGGCGCGGACTTCGCTGTCTGTTTCTATCGAGAGCAGAGTATTCTCATCGGGAACTATCTTCACGGAAAGAGCACTTGCGGTATCTGTCACAGACTCAATGACAGCTTCAAACACATCATATGCTGCGATGAGCATTCCCGACGATATTTCCTTTGCCTCCCCGTTTACCAGCTCACAGACGATACCGAGCGCCCCTGTCTGTTCAATACTTTCCCGGACCGAGAAATACAGCTCGTCCGTTGACATCGTGCGGCTGCGGTCGGAGGCAAGCATAAGGTTTGAGCAGCGCTTGACGTATGTGCCTAACAGCAGACAGCGCTTCATTTTCTGCTCAAGTCCGCCGCTGCCGTTCATTATCCCGTCTATCTTAACAAGCTGGGGATGCGTATGGCGTGCGATCTTGTCATATAGCCTGTTCTGCGTTTCATATTTTGCCTTTTCAGCGAGGAAACGGTTTTCTTCCTCGATAAGATCATTTTCGCCTGCTATCTGCTCCGTCAAGTCCGCAATGTCGCTGTTTAGCCTGTCCAGAGCGGAGATGTCCTCGCTCCATGTCACGCTTCCGCCCCTGATAGTATGGGTCTTGCGTATGAAGTCAGTATTCCCCACGGTATCGGTGTGAGCTCCTGAACGGTATACCGTTTCTCCGTCAGCGCTTTCCATTTCCGCATTGATATGAGTTATCTCAAACAGCCTGTTGTATCCCGTGTTTGAAGGTATGAGCCCTATCCTGATACAGCCTTCCCAAAGTCCCATATACAAAATAAGGTATATCTCCTGTATGTTGTAAAGACTGATGCCAAACATATGCGGTGAATTTCCGCCACAGATATAGTAGATCACAACAAGAACAAAAGCAGCAGCCGACGGAATTATCGGTATATACCATTTCCTGCGGCACTGCGACAGCTTGCACTTTTTTATCAGCAGAAGGAAGGAACCGAGCGTGAAAGCGAACGCCCATACAAATATGACATAGTAGAGCCAGTGGAAGCTGATATGATCACTTGTGTCAGATGCTCTGCTGTACGAAAGTACAAAGTGGTGAAGGTCATTTGTAAGAACGCCGGACATCAGAACACCTGCCGCGGCCCAGAATACCTTTATAGGTACAGGCATAGCCGTACTTTCATCACGGCTGACATACACTGCTGCGCTCATCGAAAGCATAGGCAATGAAATAAACGAAATATAGAACAAGTAGTAAAGATATCGGTCAGCAAGAGCAGAATGTGTAAACAGCATCCACCGGCAGATGCGTACGATAAACAGCATAAGCAGAAATACAGCGATAGCAACTATATGCCGCCGGATACACTTATGGACTATCCTCTGTACAACAGACGCTGCCCATGCAATGATGATGAAGCTGTACATAATAGATGCCGGAGTGTGGATACACATCGGGAACCATGAAAACTGAGACAGGATATTTACAGTGAACGCGAAAGCAATGGCTATGACAAAAGCTGCAAAGTAATCCCGTTCCGTCTTTGCGGTATGAAGCAACGCACTGACCTCCCATTTGGTCTTTTCTGTATTATATCATAAAAGCGAAGCGTTATGATATAATTGCCCGATATGCAGGGAGCAAATCTCCGATTTGCGTATCTGCAAGGGCATTAAGATAAACTATAATGAATGCTTTTGCATTCATTATATCATATTATGTCTGGAATAGCAAGGATGCGCGGCGATATACTTCCGTTCCGGAGAACTCAGCCGCGACACAGGCTGCGGCGACACGCCGCTTATATCATATTATTTGACGAACAGCAAGGGCGCGCGGCGAAATTCGTCCGCCCCTGACAGCTTCGGCGCGTCAGAGCAGAGGATTTGTGACAGATACGGAAATGAAGGGGAAAACGAACAGTATAATGTTGACTTTAGCGGTGGAGTGTGGTTTAATGTGTGGAGCTGCTTTAGTGCAGAAATCCAACAATAAGGGTGAAAACAAATGACAAATAGTACGGAAGCACAGCCGTTTTACCGGCTGTGCTTCATAATGCTCACGTCGGGGCTGCTCGGCGGATTCGCCACAACTACACCGTCCGCCGCTCAGGCACAGAATATTGACGAGAACTGCCGCGCCGCCGTTGGGCATATGCAGAGAATCACGCATATGTTCATCCCAATAGGCTCGGTCTGAAAGCGGATGATCAGCTCCTCCACCGAATGAAAAACATATCGTAACTCCCATCGATATAATCCGCCTTTCTTCGAAAAATCAGCAGAGAAAGCTCCATGCCTTCTCATACCCGAATTATAGCACACCAGTGAGCAAAATGACAATCAGAAGGAATCAAATTTCTCATGTCAGCAACCTCATCTAGAATCGGATATACATATTATATCTCTATATCGCAGAAAACAGTGAAAGACAAGTATCCCAAATAATAATTTTATTGACAAACAGCCGGACTCACCATAAACGCAACATAAAAAGACGCCTCCCATACGGGAGGCGTCTTCATATCAAGTATTATGCTTTCTTTGGAGCCATAAACTCCTTCATTGTGGGGATGTCGCCGGATGATGTAGAGACGAGCGCATAGTACGTGAGTATCGAGGAAGCATCCTTTGCGTCGACCTTACCGTCAGTGTTGACGTCGGCTGACTTGTGCCTTTTCCGCAGGTCACCGAGTATATGTCGTAAGTGTACAGTTCGGCGACACATCTGCATCACCGGTTCATTATTTTATCACAGCTACTCAGAAAAGTAAAGACAGATACAAGGGACCGCCCGTGAAGGGCGGTTCTGCACTTATTGGTTGTTTGGATTCTGCATACGCATCTATCGGTATATTACGCCTGCAAGAGCGCTCATGAAAGCATCATTTCATTCTCAAAATATGTGTCCCTTCTGAGGGCTCAACATTAGTGCTTATTATCACACTATCTCACTCTTAACATTCGGATATCGTGAGTATATTAAGATCTGACAGGCAGACTTCTTATCACACCAGCATCAAACTTCTGTATAGCAAGGGCGTCATTCGCTGTGATACCGTCGCCGGAATTGTAACAATCCGCAGCAGTTTTGGCTTCATCTTTAAGATCGTACTTGTCTTTGTTCGCGATGTATTGCAGTATTGCAACTGCATCAGCAACAGTTACCTTCCCGTCAAGATTAGCGTCTCCTGCCATTCGCATGGCTTGGGCTGTTGTTGAAGCAGAAGTCGTAGTAGTTGTTGTAGCCTTTGTAGTCGTGGTGGTTACTGCTTTGGTCGTTGTTGTGGTCGCCTTGGTAGTAGTAGTTGTCGCTTTTGTTGTAGTTGCCTTTGTTGTTGTAGTCGCTTTAGTCGAGGTGGTGGTGGTTGCTTTTTTAGTGGTAGTCGCTGCCTTTGTAGTAGTGGTTGTAGTAGTTGTTGTAGTCTTATGCGGAACTGTTGTTGTGGTATATACATCGGGCTTCGGGTCCTCTGTGAGCTGCTTTATCGTGATGTCAAAGTATTCATCATAGGCTGTGTGTGGTATCACTTTGCCGTACGGAGTATCCGTATTGTAAGGTATGACCTCCACCGTGCAGGAATACTCAGTATCTCCGAGCTTGAACCTGTGCTCACCGTCAGCTCCGAATACAGCCTCCCCCTTTGAATTGGATATTCTCATTTCATAGTATCTGAACGGGTCGATATACAGGTTAAGCCCCGATATGCGCGGGCACTTTGAAAGCGGTATCTGTTCAAGATATGTTTCAGGTTCGGTCTCTTCATAAGACATAAAGTCGATGAAATTGCATTCGCCGATCTTACCCTTTTCTCCCATTTCAATGTGGAGCGCACCCTTTGTTTCGTCGTGGAGATAAACGAATGAGATACCCTCATAGAAATTTTTCGGGTCAGTTACGACTTCGACCTCTTTATGTTCGTCAGTGAGATAACCTCTGTAATCGTATACGTAAGAGTCCTGCTTTTCTTCATACCAACCGTTTATTGGACCTGCGCACTGCATAAATACGGTAGTGGTATTGTCGACAATGTAGTAGCCCTTGTTGTCATCCGAGTGCACAGGCCTTACCACATTTGCTGTGTGTGCCGGCAAATGTACACAGAGGAGATCGCGGTCTCTCGTTGCGATCTCGTCGCCGATGCTCATTCTTGAGAGCATATCAAATTCATACGCCATACCACCACATACACTTGAATGAAAACCGATAGCAGCAGTCGGAGAATTCATCAGTCCGCTCATTCTTAAACTCTTTGACTGGTCTTTGTCATAGGTATAAAGCACCGAATACCTTGTATTAGTACGGATGAAGTTTGTTATCTTCTCCATTTTCTGCATATTATTGAGCGAAGGATCATCTAAGTTGTATTTTTCTATGACCTCTCTGGCATACATCTGTCCGACAATGTGCTCATATTTAGACTGTCCAAGAGCATTGAGGAATTGAAGCCTGCCATTCAGATTCGGATTTTTCTTATACTCGCTCTCTGCGATCATATAACAGTCTTCCATATCCGGCATAGCCTGGAATTTTACACCCTCTATACTGACAAGCTCGCGGAATTTATCAAGATCGTCCGATGTTGAATAATATGCCTTGTCGATAGGGTCGTATACATAGACCTCGCTCAGTGGAGTATCGAGTCCAAATGATGATCTGTCAACCATATTGAGATTAGTAAAATCGATATAGACCGTATCCAATGAAGTTACATAAATGTCGTCCAACGACACACTGCTTATCTCACGGATAGTACGAGGTAACTTGACAGTGGTAAGCTTAACGCGGTCAGACGCCATATTAACTGTTATCGGCGTCAAGCCTTTACCTAAGACTGTAACAGTATAGCCGCCAAGTTTTTCGGGAATATCAAGAACACCGTGATATCTCCGGTCATTACTGTGCTTCGGGACATCGTCAACATTATCTCGTTTGCCAGAGGTGACTTCTGTGCTCTGGTGATATTTTTTTCGAGCGACTTATAATCAGCATAGAACCAGGTACACACGGCAGACACCTCCAAATGTATTTGCCATTATTATAGCACAGCTGCTCGGGAAAGTAAAGATTGTAAAAGAACCCGCCCGTGAAGGGCGGTGAGATAATTATGTATGGAGCGCGGATTTGTATTGTACAATCACGCACGCAAGTTGGATTGTGCAGACAAAGATGACAATTGTCACTGCTGTTGTGATGAATGTCACCTTTACAAGTATTATGTAAAGTAATATACTAAAAGTGCTTTGGTAGCCTACACAAGCTTAACAATTTGATTTAGAAGGAGATTTGGAACTATGGATTTTAGGATAACATCAAAGAAGCTCATATCATCTGCAATGGCGTTTTCGCTATTATCCGGCGTCGTTGTATCGGCAGATTCACTACCGCAGAAGACTCTCTTCCCGACAGGCGCTATCACTGCCTTGGCTGCCTCTTCCAAAACCTATGGGAACTGGGAATACGTCGAACTGACAAGATATACCGCAAAGGTTGTGGGATATAGCGGCAATGAGACAAACGTTATAATTCCCGAATCAATAAACAATCACACAGTAAAAGAACTGGGAGAGGGGTTATTCGCCGAAAATTCAAGCATCAAATCAGTCGTTATACCCAGAGGAGTTACTGCAATACCCAAGGAGACTTTTTTGAGATGCAGCAGCCTTTCCTCTATATCTCTTCCCTACGGTATCAAGACTATCGGAAAGGAAGCCTTCAGAGGTCTTTCAAGCCTTGAAACGATTTACCTCCCGAATTCTCTGCAGAGGATCGACGATGATGCATTCTATTTTTGTACAAAGCTGAAAACGGTAAATATGCCGTCCTGTGAATATGTCGGAAGTGGCGTTTTTTCACGTACCGGACTGACGTCGTTTACCTTCCCGTCTAATCTGAGATACATCGGTAACGGTATTTTTGATAACACCAATATCACCTCTGTCAAGCTCACAAACAGGGATTCAAGAGCATTCAGCGCAGAGGAAGGCGCTTTAACTAACTGGAATCTGACAAATATCGACGTACCCAATGCAGAGATCTTCGGCGTTCTTCTCAGAGACAGCGCTCTTAAAGACTCAAGAAAACTGACTAGCGTCAACGGTTCTTCGTTAGTACAGTATACAAGCTCAAGATTCGGTCCCTATACCAGACCGACGATCAAGTCCGACTATTTTGCTCAGATACAGAAGTATTTTGATACCGTTGATGCTGATAGGATTGGCTTCTATGAGGAGTACCTCAGTGCAGACATAAGATATATCGTAATGGATACTACTGCCGGTTGCAGAACAGACGGCGAGAAGATACTTGCTCTCCATGACTGGGTATGCAATAAGGTCGACTTTGATTACCTTCCCAACGGAAAGGAAAACCATGCTATTTACAACCATGTGGATTCTTCTGTATTTATGAGGGATAAGACTGTGTGTGACGGCTACGCTCGCGCTATGAAGCTCCTGCTTGATCAGGCAGGTATCGAAGCGTACTTTACTGCTTCCGGTACTCATGCGTGGACCATCGTCAAGCTGGGCGACTACTACTTCCATCTTGATGCCTGCCACGATGATCTCTCATCTCCTATGACATACGACCACTTCCTTAAGTCTGACGACTACATAAGCAAATGTGGCAGCCATAAGAACTGGGTGACCTCAATGGCGGAAAACGCGAACTATCCTCAATCGCGAATAATTTCATCCTATATTTATGGTACTCCTACCTGTCCTTATTCTATGGGAGATGCAAACCGCGACGGAAAGGTTGATAAGAACGACGCTAAGCTTATTGACAGTATCCTGAACGGCAGACCTATCTCTAAGTATTACGACGGAACTCTTGCTGACGCCGATCTCGACGGACAGCTTACTTCAAATGACGTATATACCATAAACAGGATAGTTTCAAACTCATAAACCTCAGGGTCGTATGGTCTTGCAGTCTGAATTAAAACTTAATAAAATAAAGAGCTCTGTATAAGTCGACTCGCCATAATAAAGCAAAAGGGCTTCTCCATAATTGGAGAAGCCCTTTCTAGTATAATGGAGTCTATCCTAAAATTTGTGTTAACCTCTGAACCTGTTTTGGGGCAAATAATAATCTCTGTCATTTTATTTGAACTGTAAGTAATTGCGTATTATAGATAAAAATCTTCCCTTAAGGCGGACAGATCTGATATGAACTAAGGGACGGACCACAGGCTGCTTTCACGATGAAAGCTGCTTCGGGCACGTCCCTGTTTTCTTTATTTGACGGATCTGTCCGCAAACTCTGCGCGGCTTTTCACCTTATTTTCCGAGATATCCCCTCAGCTCGGCAAGTCTGCTTTTCATGTCACTGAAGCCGAGCAGATACAGCGCTCCGAGCTTATCCATGTCGCCGTCAAATCTTGTGACTGTGACAGGTCTTGACGGAGCTATCAGGAATATTTCACCCGCCAACGCCTTTTCTTCCAGCATCCCGACCATTGAGTTGAAGTTCCCGTTGGTCTTTTCCATTGAGCTGAGAAGTTCGGGGTATCTGCGGTACATGAACCTTGCGGCTCGTGAAAGTCCCGGCTCACGGCGGTATGAGAGCTCTCTCGTCCGCACAACGACGATCTTCTTCTCGCCGCTGCTTTCCGCCCACGGAAACGGTATCTTCTCCGCACAGCCGCCGTCAAGGTAAGGCACTCCGTTTATCTTCACCGGCATTGATACATACGGTACGGTTGCCGATGCCTGTACTGCTCTTGAAAGGTTGCATCTGCCCTTTTCAAAGTATTCTACCTTGCCTGTAAGCATATTTGTTGCGGATACAGCCAGTCTGCGCGAAGGGTCGGAAAGGCGCTTTCTGTCGAGCGGAAGTTCCTTGATTATCTGCTTGAACAGATATGAGAACCCTGTGATGCCGTGATCGCGGAGAAGTGCTCCTATCCCGCAGTAATTCCAGTCATGGCGGTATGTTAGGTCGATCCTCGCTCCCCAGCCTATCTGTCCCGAGACGTATCCGATAGCTGACAGTGCTCCTGCCGAGCACCCCACGACCGAGGTGAAATTTATATCGTTCATCATCAGGCAGTCGAGCACGCCGAGGGTATACAGTCCCTTCCAGCCGCCGCCCTCAAGCACGATGCAGCCGTTTGTAAGAGTATCTCCCGCTCTGCCCGATGGGAGCTTGTCAAGATGTCGGTAAACCTTTCTTTCCATTATATCATCACTTTCTGTTTGGTATTATTCTTTGCAGCCGTTCAGATCGTTGTGATGAACGGTGTGAGCAGTATGATTATCATGCATACAGGGCATACATATTTGATCATCACTCGGAACAGCAGCTTTGCCTTGAACTTTTTCTCGCCGTGCAGCACCTCTTCCTCGACGTAAGTCGTTTTTGCCGCATAGCCGATAAGGATGCAGGTCAGGAAGGCGAGAACAGGCATCATAACGTTGTTTGTGATGAAATCAAAGAAATCAAGGAACTGCATACCTGCGATCTTGACGCCCGACCATGTGCTGTATCCCAGTACAGACAGCATTCCGAGAGCCAGCGTTACGGCGATAACGATAAGGCAGCTCACCACTCTGCCAAGCTTGAATTTTTCCATCACAACGGCAGTAACGGTCTCCATGAGCGATATAGACGATGTGAGAGCCGCAAGTGTGACGAGTATGAAGAAAGCTCCTCCGATGATCTCACCGGCAGGCATATTGTCAAATACAGCCGGCAGTGTCTTGAACATCAGGCTCGGACCCGCATTCAGCTTTTCGGTGCTCCCGCCCGAGAAAACAAATACAGCAGGTACGATTATGAGCCCTGCGAGGAATGCTACGAGTGTATCGAAGATCTCAATCTGTCTGACCGAATGCTCAAGCGAATCCTCTTTCCGCATATATGAGCCGTATGTTATCATAATGCCCATAGCCAGCGACATTGAGTAGAAAAGCTGTCCCATGGCTCCGACGATGGTCTTCAGAAGCTGATCGAAGGTGAAGCCCTTGAAGTTCGGGAGCACATAATATTTCAGTCCCTCAACTGCGCCGTCGAGCGTGAGAGTGTATATCGAGATACCGATGATGATGATAAGTAGCACGGGCATCAGGAACTTGCTGAGTATCTCGATGCCTTTCTGAACTCCGAGCATTACCACGGAAGCATTCAGCACGACATATATAACGAAGAATATCGTCGGCTGCATCGGGTGCGAGATGAAGTTATCGAAGAATGTGACCGAGCCGTCGCCGTAGGTCTCGGTCGCGACCGTATGTCCGTGTACGGTAATGAATTCGACCATGTATTTGGTGACCCAGCCGCCGATAACGCAGTAGTACGGAAGTATCAGCGTGGGAACAGCCGCCGCAAGAAGTCCAAGAGCCGAAAAGCGCTTGTCAACAGCTTTATATGCGCCGATAACGCTCTTGCCTGTCCTTCTTCCGATAGCTATCTCGGTTATCATGAGCGTGAAGCCGAACGTCACCGCGAAGATGATGTACACCAGCAGAAAAATTCCTCCGCCGTATTTTGCAGCGAGATAAGGGAATCTCCAAATGTTTCCGAGTCCGACAGCAGAGCCTGCTGCGGCAAGTACGAAGCCTATCTTAGAGCCGAATCCGACTTTGTTCACTGATGAGTTTGTTTTCGTTTTTTCCGCCATTTTTCAATGTCCTTTCATTAATGTCAGTAATTTTTGACAGTCTATCTATCATTATATCATATATTGTTTCAAATAGCAAGGGGCGGTGCGGCGGGAAACTGACGCTGCGGAAAGCTTGACACGAAACAGACTCCGCGGACACCGCGACGGCGGAGTGCCGAAATACTGACCTCTCAGTGGACAAAATTTACATTTTCCATTGATTTTTCTGCCGCAAAATGCTACAATTATGTTAAGGCAACACCGCACAAGCTTTGCGCGGTATTGCCTTAACATAACACACACGGAGGCGTAAAATGAATCTCTCAAAAGCACCGATAATAGCCGTTGTAACAGCTCTCGCGAACGGCTTCGCAGAAAAGAAGCTGCTAAGCGGCATAATCTCGGAAAATAAGAAAAACGGATTTGCGACCGTCGTTTTCTCGAATATTTACAATACCGTCCAGCAGAATGACAACCTGATGTGCGAGCAGGAAATATATGACCTCATACGCTCTCCCGATATAAGCGGTATCATTCTCCTCTGCGAGTCCTTCGTCGAGGAAGTCAGCAGGCGGCGTATCGCCTCTGTCCTCGCAGGAAGAGACATACCGATAGTCGGTATAGGCACGCGCCTCGCAGAATTCGAGGAGCTCAGATACACGCAGCTCTCGCCGAATGGAAGAACGCCGATTATGACGGCGACGGCAGACTCGATACCTTCGACCTCTGCCTTATGAGAAAAGATCTCCTCAATAAACAGTAATATTTCCCTTTTTTCAGAAAAAGTCCGCACAGGTGCTGTGGCTAAGCCGCTCACAGCCCGTGCGGACTTTTTCATTTTATATTATTCTTCAGCTGCTATTCTTCTACCTTGCCTGCCTTGAGCCTTGCAAGGTAGTCCTTTGTCTCGGAGGAGACAACTCCGGAGAGCAGTATTATCGCGACTACGTTCGGGATAGCCATTAGTCCGTTGAATATATCCGCAAGGTTCCATACAGCCTCTACTGCAAGATAGGGACCGATGAATACCGCAGCGATGTATACCCATCTGTAAATGCCGGCAACATACTTGTTCGCGCCTGTAAGATAGGAAAGGCAGCGCTCGGAATAGTAATTCCAGCCGAGAATAGTCGTGAATGCGAATACTGCAAGGCAGGACATAAGTATGAACGACGAGACCCTCTCGCTGAACGGCAGACCATAATCAAATGCGTCCATCGTTATCATTACGCCCTTGAGCTCGGCTGTGTTGTGACTGCCGGACATTATTATCGCAAGTCCTGTCATCGTACATACGATGATAGTGTCTATGAATGTGCCGGTCATTGTGACGAGTCCCTGACGGACAGGCTCGTTCGTCTTTGCGGCAGCTGCTGCGATAGGCGCAGAGCCGAGACCCGCTTCATTTGAGAATATCCCTCTCGCAACTCCGCTCTTCATCGCGTACATCATAACTGTTCCCGCAGTACCGCCTGCAACAGCCTTCGTGCTGAATGCACCCTCGATTATCGCCGAGAGCGCTGACGGTATCTCTGTGATGTGACAGAATATGATCGTCAGACAGCAGCCTGCATATGCAACTATCATCACCGGGACGATGACCTCGGAAACTGTCGCGATACGCTTGATACCGCCGATGACGATGAGCGCGGTGAGCAGCGTTATCAGTGCGCCGGCTATGACCGTCGTCCACGTATAATCCATACCGAACAGCGTTACCGTATGCTTCATTTCAGGGTCAAAAAAGGTATTCGCCGCAGATGTGATACCGTTTATCTGCGTTATCGTACCGATGCCCATTATTCCCGCAAGAAGTCCGAATACCGCAAATATCTTGCCGAGCCATTTCCATTTTTTGCCGAGACCGTTCTCGATATAATAGAAAGGTCCGCCGAGATAATTGCCGTTTTCGTCCTTTACACGGTACTTTACTGCAAGAAGTCCCTCTGCGTATTTCGTAGCCATTCCGAGAAATGCCGCAAGCTCCATCCAGAAAAGAGCTCCCGGACCTCCTGCCGCTATCGCTGTTGCTACACCGACGATATTTCCTGTTCCGACCGTCGCCGAAAGAGCCGTACACAGTGCCGCAAAGCTCGATACTTCGCCGCTTCCGTTCTCCTCGTTCTTAACCATATACTTCAGCGCAGTTCCGAGCCTTCGTACCTGAAGGAGCTTCAGTCTCGCCGTGAGCAGCACACCGCATACCATTATGAGGATTATGAGAGGAAGTCCCCATACATAGCTGTCTGCTACGCTTATAAAATCATTGATCTTATCCAAAGATGCACCTCCGGATGTCAAACTTCGTTAAAATTATATCACAAATCTCCCGTATTGTCAATGTCTATCCGAGCAATTATTTCTCAGCGCCCTTGAAATCAAACTGCCGCTTTGCAGCGCTTCGTACTCGGAGGCGGTCTCTGCAATGACGGCAGGAACGACTCATTCGTCCTTCTCCTGCTCCGCAAGCTCATTCTCAAAAGCTGGATCTGTTCGGTATACTTCAGAGCATGGCCGCATATGATTTACAAAAAAATCAGGAGGCTCACAATGAATAATAAAAACAGAATAAAGCTCATAGCTTCGGGAATAACTCTGTGCTGCTGCGCCGCGGCGGTCGGAGCGGTATCGGTGATAAGCAGCAGGAACAGCGGTGGGGCGGCTCCGGCAGCGCTGATGCAGGACGATGAGCTGCCGGTCATTATCCTCGATGCAGGACACGGCGCATCAACTTAAACGAGTTCATAACAAGCATAAAAATATCCGCCCGTTTGGGCGGATATTTCGCTGTATGTCGTTATTCGTATAGTTATGAAGTCTTGCCTGTCATATACTCCTTTAGTGATGGTACATCACCCGAAGCAGTTGAAGCCATAGCATAGTACGCGAGTATCGAGGATGCATCCTTTGCGTCGACCTTGACGTCGTTGTCCACATCAGAGACTGACCTCTGCTGCTCAGTAAGTCCGTCCTCGCTTCCGGTAGAAGCCTTAGCATAAGCAACAAGAATCGTTGAAGCGTCCTTTGCATCGACCACGCCGTCTTCATTGACATCGCCAAGATCATAATCAATCGGAGTTGTTTCAGTCGTCGTAACCGGTTCAGTCGATGCCGAAGCTGCAGTTGTTACTGTTGCAGACGTTGTAGTGAGCGGGATAGGAGATTCACCGAGCGACTCAAAGGTTATGCCGTTAGCCTCAGCATACGCCTGAGCTGTCGAGCCATTATAGCCTTTAATTTTTCCGGTATATACACTATTGGACCTGCTGTTCTCCTGAATATAACTATTTAGGATAACAGAACTGCCTATCTCACACATAGGATTATAAAAAGTGATCTCTTTTATATTTGCCTTGAACATATAACTACCAAATGTTCCGGCAGCAAATGCTCTGTATCCGACCGTTGATACACTACTTGGCAAAACAACAGAAGAAAGGCTCTGTGCAGCAACAAAAGTATTGTTTTCTATTGTTTCAAGAGTATCAGGAAAAGATATTTCATCAATATGCGAGCATTTAAACGCAGATGCTGCTATCGTCCTGACACCTGAAGGAACGCTATACGCTCCGTTCTTTCTTGGAGGAACTCGAATAAGAGTTGACATATCCTTTGTGAACAGCACACCATCGACGCTTTTGTAAGGAGAAATAATAAGATAACCATATCCTCATTCGATACTTTGTATCATTAAGATAACGTATGCAGTGGTTATCCCCCTGTTCTCTATTGTTAAAAGAACTCTGTGTGTAATATTTTTTGATTTGTATTGTTGTATTATTTTGTACTGAAAGTTGTATTTAATAATAATTACATATGTAATTGCTGATGTGACATTTGTCATCTTTTCTTTGTATTTAAGTATTGATATAATATGAACAAATGGTACCATTTCTAGTTTTAGTCTTAACAATTAATATTTTAATTTATGAAAAGGAGTAATCAAATGAAAAAACTAAGAAGAATCCTATCAATGTTTGTTGCTTCAGTAGCTTTAATGTCAACTATTTCTTCATATGGAACCCTTACATCCTCTGCTGCATCAGCTAGAAAAACTGTTGAAATATCAGGTCTGAACGGCGAAAAGTTCCATCTGGAATACATGGACTGTGGTTATAATTCTGTTAAAATTACAGGATGCGGACGATATGATAAGCATATTATTATTCCTGCAAAATTAGATGGTAAAAATGTAGTTTCTATCGAAGAAAATGCATTTGTTAATGCGGTCAACAGTTTGGAAGCTGTTGTTGTTGGTCCTAATGTCACTTCAGTTGGTAAAAAAGGTTTTGGCGTTAATAAGTGGGGACTGAATACTTATTTAAGCGGAGGAATAAGTGTAGATAACAGAAATATTAAATTAGATGGTTATTATAATGGTAGATTCCCAACAGGTAAACTTTACCTGAATAATGGAAAAGGAGATACATTCTATCAAGGATGTTTCCAGCCATACATAAAATTTAAACGCGGAGATATGAATGGCGATGGTTCAGTAGATGGTGGAGATGCGCAGTTAATTCTAAAATACGCTGTTGAATCCATTGCTGGAAATGCTGTATGGGATATTGAAAAGATTGCTAGAGCAGACGTTAATCGTAATGGAAACGTGGATGTTGAAGATGCGCAGTTAACACTTGATTATTATGTAAGTACGCTCTCTGGTAACTCAAAATCATTTGAACAGGTTTTATGCAGCAAAGGACTTTGATTACAATCACTAAGCAAATATAGTAATTGAATGTATTAATATTGAATTATAGGCGCCTATTGGGCATACAATAATCCCCTTAGAGTTCACACATTTTTGATTTTGGTGTGTCATTCTAAGGGGATTATATCATATCATGGCAATAAGGATATCTCAGGCATTGAGCAGAAGATAATTGCTCTGTATGCTAAAGGAATGACCACACGCCAAATAAGCGAAACTATCGAAGATATCTACGGATTTGAAGTCAGCGACGGTATGGTATCAGATATCACAGACCGCCTTCTACCGCAGATAGATGACTGGCAGAAACGTCCATTAGACGAAGTATATCCGATAGTATTCATCGATGCTGTACACTTCTCAGTGCGTGATAACGGACAGATCAGGAAGCTTGCCGCATATGTGATCCTTGCTGTCAGCATATGACAGGTCACAAGGAAGTCCTTTCAATACATATCGGTGAAAACGAGAGCGCCAAGTACTGGCTTGGCGTTCTGAACGAGCTGAAAAATCGCGGAGTTAAGGATATTCTCGTCATCTGCGCAGACGGACTTACAGGAATGAAAGAAGCCGTATCAGCTGCATTTCCGCAGACTGAGCTTCAGCGCTGCATCGTTCATCAGGTAAGGAATACACTGAAATACGTCGGTGAGAAGAACAAGAAGGAGTTGGCAAATGACTTAAAAACGATATATCATGCGCCTTCCGAGGATGCTGCTCTTGAAGCTCTTGATCTTGTTACTGAAAAATGGGAGGACGATTATCCCAACGCTATGAAGAGCTGGTACAAGAACTGGGACGTAATATCACCGATTTTTAAGTTCTCATCTGACGTCAGAAAGGTCATTTATACCACCAACGCTATAGAGAGCCTTAACAGTGGCTATCGCCGTCTGAACAAGCAGAGAAGCGTATTTCCAAGCGATACAGTGCTCTTGAAGGCTCTGTATCTTGCAACGCATGAGATAGCTAAGAAATGGACTATGCAGCTGCGAAACTGGGGCAAAGTTCTGGGCGAACTGGAGATCATGTATCCCGACAGGCTCGGCTGAGGCGCCGAATATCAGCCTGATTCCATTCCGCTGCGCTCCATTCCAGCAGGCTGATATCCAAAGAACCTTGACAAATTACAGTATCCATTGTATACTGTAAAAAAATCTGAGCGGCTGAAT
>Ga0310691_10001076_pt1 | contig 44281 bp, 36 predicted proteins | sample 176DNAGHGlowgp2_FD_203887 | JGI IMG/M metagenome (GOLD analysis project Ga0310691, IMG submission 203887) | Sheep rumen microbial communities from Palmerston North, Manawatu-Wanganui, New Zealand - 1766 DNA GHGlow gp2 (v2) (version 2) | ecosystem: Host-associated > Mammals > Digestive system >... | reverse complement strand
TCGCTCGAATGCTGGCGCCTTGCATTGTTGCTCGCGTCCCGGGTAGGCTCACGGCGGGGGGGGGAGGGTTTCCGTGTCTTTCCGTACGTTTCCGTGTCTTTCCGTGATTCTGCTGCAAAGGTACACATTGTTTTTGACATTTACCCCCCTTTTTCGGCAGGTGCTTAGGGAAGTTCGCACGGGGCCCCCTATGGTCCCCCAAGGGGGACAAAAATGAAGACCGCGGTCTTCACGCAATAAGAGCGCGGTCTTACAGCCGTAAGACCACGCTCTTCCAAAAACAGCCCCACAGGGCAATCATCAATCATCATTCATCAATCATCAATCGTCCCCCTTGGGGGACTACAGGGGGCTGATGGTGATGTGCACGGCTTCCCCATCCTTGCGTTCCTTAAGGAGGGTCATCAGCTTCTCCAGGGTGCTGCGGCTGTTATAGACGTGCCCGGGGAGGAGGGCACGACCTACGAGGATGCAGCCGCTGGAGTCCTCGGGGTTGTTGCCTGCATGGATGCGGATGCCGGTGCGGTAAGGCACCTTTAGCAGCAGGGGCAGCCAGCGCTTGAACTTGGGGGACCACGTGATGGCCACGTCATAGCGGCCAGCAGGGATGGCCTTGGGACGCAGGTGGTTGGCGGGATGGAGGCTGGGCTCCAGCGTGTCGCAGAAGTGTGCGACGCCCATTTCATTGATGATGCCGAGTTTGCCGGCGGTGTAGGTCTGAGTCTGTTCTGTTCGTTCTAGTAGGAGTTCCATTGTTTTGTTCACGGGCTTTGCCCGTAGTTTAAAGTTTAAGGTTTAAAGTTTAAGGATCACGGAAAAACACGGACATGTACGGAAATGCACGGAACTTTTGGAGCAGCGAGAGCCATAAGAGCTTGTTCTTAAATGGCCGAGTCGCGACAAAAGTCAACAAAGTTAAATTCACGGAAATCTAAATCAGGTTTATAACTGAACTTAAATCAGGCTTAAATCAGGACTTAAATCTTTTGTTCTTCTGACACGAATAGCCGTAATTTCCATAATCTCTTTTCTTGATTATTATGATTCATTATGGCCATTTATGTTCAATAAAAGATATTTAAGTTCAAATTTCTGTAAGATTTATGTTCCCCTTCATTGCCAGGTATTGTTCGTAGGTGACGCAGCCTCGGGACATGGCATTGCGGCGTTGGCGCTCTTCGGCGCGAATCTGTTCCTCGATGGCACGGTTTTCGGCGCGGCGGGCAGCCTCCTGAGCGCGGTAGCGCTCCATCTCTAACTGCCGCCGTTCGTCTTCAGTCATCGGGCGCTCCTCGACGGGCAGGTCGTTGTAGCGGCCTTGCATCACTCGGGGAAAGTACTTGGCGGAGAGCAGGAAATCCAGGTCGTTGCGGGCTCGCTTGCCGGTGCGGCAGTTGAGGAAGTCGCTCTGCATGGCGTTGATGACCATCTGCCGCACCTTCTCCACGCCCCAGTCGGCCTGTCGGAATTTCAGTTCGCGCTTCTGCTCGTGCGTCAGGCAATCGAGCTGTGGCAGACGGGCGTGGTATTTGATGCGCTGCTCGTTCCAGAAATGGATGAACCATTCGACTTCTTGTGAGCGCCAGCTCTGAGGCTCGCGCATGTTAACAGACTGTCGTTCGTCTGCTATTTCTTTACGGCTTTCTTTATTCATTTTCTTTTTGCTACTTTTTCTTTTCCTTTTTCTTTCAGTTTTTCTTTAACACGGAAATACACGGACATAGACGGAAACACACGGAATTTTTCATGGAAACAAATGTGCATAATACTCATAATTTGGCTCATCAATTCAAATAATAATATTTATGCTTATTTGTGGCTGAAATTATGCTCATTATGCTCATTCGTTTCCAATCTTCTCCAGGAATCCCATCAGCCTGTCACGCAGCAAGCAGCGCCAGCCGCCGCGGTCGGTGTCCCAGTAGGCGAGGGTGAGGGGAGAGGGCTTGCGGCGCCCTTGTGCGCGGTAGCCCTCGGGGATGAGGGCGGTGGCGCGTGTGCCGTGGGCATCGCGCATAGCGCCGTTTTTCTTCAGATATACCATGTGTACGACGCCCTTCTTCAGCGCCTCCTCCAATGCCACAATATCGTGGCAGATAGTGGTGCTCTCAGCACCTGCATTGTCAATCTTCTTCATAGTTAAATTTGTGTTCAATGAGTAATTGCGTCAGTTCCATTTCCACATCGATGGCGGTGGCGCCGGGGCCGAGGGTGGCAATGACATGCGGACGCATGCGCTCTTTCCAAGCCAGACGTATCTGCAATCGGCGTGTGCGTTCAGTAGGGGAGATCCGCAGGTTCTCCCAGTACTCCTTGCTACGGTGGCAATTCTCTCGCTGTCGTATATAGCGCAGGTTCGTGATGCGGTCGTTGAGGGTGTTTCTGTCGATATGATCTGCCACCCATTGCCTCGTGTTTGCGGGCTCGAAGCCGAAGTAGGCCAGCAATGTAGCATGGTAGCGATAGAGGTGTCTGAACTTGCCCTTATGCTGGAAGATGTATTCGCAGCGTGGCCGTAGGCTATGGCTAAAGCTCGCCTTGTTACCATAGCGATAAAGCACAGGCTTCAGTTCATGGCGTATGCGCTGCACGCCGTGGCGTTTGCTTTTGCGCGTAACCACATGCCAGATTCTCACAGGTCTGTCCTGTCGCAGGTCTTCGGGGTCATACATCAACACCCCCTCCCATGTGGGTAGCCATTCGAGGCGGGAGGCTTGTTTGTCTTCTTTTTTCATAATTCAAAAAGAGTTTAAAAGTTCAAGGGTTCAAGAGTTAGCTTCGCTGACTTTTGTCGCGACTCAGCCATTTAATAGCAAGCTCTTATGGCATTCACTGCTCCAAAAGTTCAAGGAGCTCGTTGGCCTCGTCTCGCATGAACTGTAAGATGCCGTTGGCCTTGGTGTGTAGCATCTGCATGCACGTGGTCTCCGTGAGCAGGTAGCGCATCACCCATGGCGCGTCCTCGTCCGCGTCCCGCAAGTCGCAGATCGCATCATGTACGTTGTTCAGGTCGGCGTTCAGCCCCTCCAACTTCAGCATCTTCCGCTGGACTTCATTGTAAACTTCGTCAGTCATAGTGTAAAAGATTAAGGGTTTAAAAGTTTAACTTGTCGTAAACATTATCGTTTATCGCCGCAAAGGTCAGCATATTTTTTCGGGGCGAAAAACTTTTATTTTCGACTTGCAAGAAAATCTTTCATTTCGCGAATGCATCTCTTCTGTTCTTTGGAGAGTTTGTATTTGCAGGCACTCTTGTAAATGCTGTTCCTATCGGTCACGTTCTCCAGCTTTCTGTGAAGTTCAATTTGACTAACGTCTTGATAGATGTTCAGCGCCTGTAGGTAGAAAACAATCGCCGTCATGACGTAGCGATTCAACTGTCCCCGCTGCCGTCCTTTCTTCATCACCAGCGCATTCGAAAACATCGCATCGCAGACCACAGCCTGCCACAGCTGCCGTAGCAGTGGCCGCCACACCTCTGTTACATACTCGTCGATAGCAGCGACATACGCCAGCGCCTCGTCGCACAGCAGCCTATGCGTCTGCTGCGCCTCGTTCTCAACAACCATAAAATCAATACCACACTTCTGCAAATGGCAGAATAGGGCCATCACTTCGGGCTTGTCACCCGCTTCAAAAATTACTCTCATTTCTTCCAACTTATTTAGAGAGTTGGGAGTGATGAGGGCGCCCGGTGCTCATCGCAGAAACGTAGCTACATTACGAAAGATGCACCGCAACTGCCGACTCCTGCGACAAATTGCGGTGCAAAGGTAAGAAGTTTAGATAACAGTACAAAAATTAGTGAAGTTGAGATAAGTTGAAGATGAACAAATCTCAACTCACGTAAATAATGCAATGGGATTATGCCTGTTCGAATTTATCTTTTATATTTTTAAGCAACTCTTTATCTACTTTCCCCAATTTCATGGGTTTACGTTCACCTTCTTTTATCTTATTACTTATAGGTGTATGTGAACATTTGATGTTCTTGAATTCTGCCTTGACTGATGGAATTGTAGGTCTGTCTATCCAATCTATCCACATCGCTTCTTTGAGAATATCGGCAGCAGCGGTATTAATCTTGTTGCCCATAAGACGATGTATTTTTTCTAATATCTCATCAGTCATTTCTTTATCTTTTATAAATTCTCTGAAGTCGTTTCTTGGCCTTCGCTTCATTTGGGTTGCCTGATTTGCACTGTATTTGGGGTCCCGAATAATTTGGTATATATCTTCCAAAGCGATTACAGTTCCATCTATAACTGTATGCAGCAAAGTCCTAAGCATATCATGGTCTGTGCGTAGCTCTTTCCAAGAATCAAGATCCTCACAATGATCTACTAATTCACTGAGACGTTTATTACAACAAATTTCTTCCACCAAATCAAAGATTGTATCTGCATCATTTTGTTCTTGTTCTTCGTTGTTGTACGACATACTAGAAAATAAGTCGTGATATGCATCATTGAATAACCTGATATATTTCTCTATCTCAGACATCTTTATAGAAGTGATGCCAATTCCTTTTTCTCTATGCATTATACTTATATTTAGTAAATACATCTCAAAAGAATGCACTTCAATACATGCCGCAGCCATCATCAATTTCGAGGTAATACCTCCCTGTCGATTTATGTTCTTGATGACGGAGAGAATTCTGTCTGCTTTCTTCCGGAATTCATCGGTTTTTAACTCAAATATTTCGTTCATCTCTTTTTCATTTATAAGTACAAAATTATTTAGTCACGACCTTCACACTCTTCCCGCCGACCTTCACAATCAGTATCTTTTCGCCAGATGGAACGGCGAGCTTTGTTGTGCCAGTTGCCGCGGCCTTCGTCTGGCCGATGAGACGCCCGTTTAGGCCATAGATCTGAATGAGTGTGCCATCATCTGCGCCTTGCACCGAGATAGAACCATTGTTGAACAGAACCTGGGTGCCAGATTCGGCTTCGACACTATTCACACGAGTGGGGTCATCTCCCAACTCCACAATGTTGAGGAAATACATGCTCCATCCTCTTTCGACATACTTCTGTCGAGCTCCTGCAGGTACATATAATGTGCCCTCGGACTTAAACTGAGTTGGGAAAATCGCTTTGTCTAAGATAAAAGGAGATGCTGACATATAGGTGATTGTTCCCATATTACTACAGCCCGAAAAAGCATCGCTTCCGATGCTTGTCACACTCTCGGGGATGGTGACGGTGGTCAGGCCGCTGCAACCTCTGAACGCGGAACCACCGATACTTGTCACGCTCTCAGGTATGTCAATGGAGGTCAGGCCACTACAATTATTGAAACAATAATCACTGATGGAGGTCACGGTGTTTGGAATAACGAGTTCCTTTATTTCCGATCCGTTTAAGATTAAATGTTGTGCATAGTAAAGAGGATTCGATGTGTCGTTGTCAAAAGAAATCTTGAACCACGATTCACAATCAGATATATTGACTGAATTCAGGCTGGTGCAATCATTGAATGCACTATTCCCTATATCTGTTAGGCATTTACTGATGGTGATTGATGTTAAACTACTGCAACCAAAGAATGAGTTGTCACCAATAGTCGTCACACTCTCAGGGATGGTGATGGAAGCTAGAGCATTACATCCATAGAATGAGTTGTTACTTATGCTCGTTACACCATTAGGTATTACAATGGAAATCAGGCTACTACAGCTACGGAAGGCATCCCTCCCTATGTTTATCACACTCTCGGGAATTTTGATGAAGGTTAGGTCACTACAATAAGAGAAAGCGTTGTCACCTATGTTTGTTACATTCTCACTTAAAACATATTCAGTTACTTGACTTCCAAATATAGCGCCTAATGATGAGCCCAAAGCCACAAACACATTACTATTAAGCTCAACTTTTAAAAGTCGACTACAACCATAGAATGCGTCTTTTCCTATACTTGTCACATTCTCGGGGATGGTGACGGAAGTTAGACTCCTGCAATCAGAGAATGCGTAATCTCCTATGCTTGTCACGCTTTCTGGTATGGTAACAGACGATAAGCACGAACATTGATGGAATGTGTAACTTTCGATACTCTTCAAACCCTCAGGGATGGTAATGGAAGTCAAGCCAGAGCAGCATGAGAAAGCATAGTTCCCGATGCTTGTCACACTCTCGGGGATAGTGACGGAACTCAGTCCACTGCAATAAAAGAATGCGTAATTTCCAATACTTGTCACACTCTCGGGTATGGTAATGGAGGTCAGACCTTTACAATTATAGAAGCAATAATCTCTGATGGAGGTGATAGTGTTCGGAATCACGAGATCATGAAGTTCCGATCCGTTCAAGAATAAATGTTGTGAACGGGGACTTGAACTATAATTAAACCACGATTCAATATCAGATATATAGACGTAGGCCGATTTGCAATTATAGAATGAGGATTTTTCGATGCTCTTCACACTCTTGGGTATGGTAATGGAGGTTAAATTGCAGTCTTCGAATGTTCTTATTCCTATGCCTGTCACGTTATCACCTATAATATATTCTTTTACTTGATTACCAAAAATATTTTTTAATACTAATGGTGAATTAGGATCCGTTTTCGATACGATTGCATTGCTATTAAGCTCAACTCTTTTGAGATTGCTACAATCACCGAACGCACCTTTTCCAAAGTTTGTCACGCTTTTACCTATAGTGACGGACTTCAGGTCTTTACAACCATAAAACGCTCCATCTCCTATGCTATTTACATTATCACCTATAATGTACTCTTTTACTTGGTAGCCAAAGATATAACCACCTAATGATGCCTGCCAATAAGACCTTGAAACGATAGCATCGCTATTAAGCTCAACTGTTAAAAGATTACTGCAATTATAGAAAGCATAGCCTCCAATGTTTGTAACAGAATTGCTAATAGTAACGGAGGTCAGGCCACTGCAACTTCTAAACGCAGAGCCACCAATGCTTGTCACACTCTCTGGTATGTCGATGGAGGTCAGGCCGCTACAACCTGAGAATGCATAATCTCCTATAGTCGTTACCCCTTCAGTAATAATTATAGTCTTCAAATCTGCTCTATATGAATGCCATGGGGCATTATTACCACTACAATCAAGCATCGCACCATTTCCCGTAATCGTTAGCGTCTGAGTGCCCTCCTCATAAGTGTAGCTTAGTTCATCTCCACATGTGCCGCTGTCATCGGCATAGGAGAGCAATGGTAAAAGGAATGCAAGCAATAAGGTAAATAGTTTTTTCATAGTCGGTATTTTTAGCTGATTATTATCGTTTAAGCACAAGAAAAAGAAAATGTGGACAAATTACATCGCCCAGCCAACCTCATACAGCTTCGGGGCTATCTTCTTGCAGCGTGTAGCTGTTTCGGCCTATTCCTTTGAACTTTCAAATATTCTTGTTAGAATCCCTCAAGTGGATTGTTTAAGGAACGCATTTTTGTTTTGTATTCGGAAGTGGCTTCTTTTGCTGCGTCCTTCAATCTCTTATTGAATTTCTTAGCGTAGCTCTTACTTAATTCAACATCCTTAAAGTCTTCACCAAGCCAAATTCTATACTTTACATAATAGTTTGAGAGGAACTCGTCAATGTCTGGGATGTAATAGATAAATCTGGTGACATACCTGCCAGGCATCCATGAATTTGCCAAATGATTATAGTAACCTTTAAGGAAAAATTTGTGGACAGGTTCATCACCATCCATTTCAAGATCAACAATACTACCATCCTCAGTTTTCAAGTATAGATGTGGCATTGTTTCTCTGTCGATAGAGTAGTACCCATTCGAGAAATATAAGTTAACCACACAGTAGTACTCATCTTTGTTAACAGCGATGTTAAAAGTCGGTTTCCAATAGCTCCCTACGTAACCAGCTTCAGCTCGGAACGCATCAGAAAGAGCCCAACTGGCAAACTTTTTTGGCTTGTAAATACTATCATTTGCTTCCTCTTGTGCAAAGCAAACGATAGTGACCATCAGAAAAAATAGGAATGTAGCAATCTTTTTCATAGTTACGTTAGTTTATCTGTTTTGTTTTATATTTTTATGGTTATCTCATTTACACAAGACAACAAAAACGTGGACAATTTACATCGTCTACGCATTCTGAGGTATTGGGGAAAACCTATCAATCTTAAACGAGCAAATGTCCACGCCGAACGGCGTGAACGATCTACTTCTGTTCTTGATTGATTCATCTAATTCCCCAATTATCAGAATGCAAGAATCGAAAGTGGACGTCCAGTTTTATGTCCTTATGATGTTGTCTATGTCATAGTGAGTTGTTAAGGGTTCAACATATCTTGATCAGGCTCCTTTACTAAGGTTGAATCAGCTTCAAAAAGCCTTCTTCGTGGCCCTTTCGCTTGCAAAAGTAGCGAATAGTTTTGAATCCGCTGCAAAATTATCAGCTTTTTTCGAGATGGGGCACAAAAAAGCACGCTTAGACCCTTTTTTACACGACGCGTCTTATGGGGTGTCTTCGAGGGCGGGGATGTCGTCTAGGTCGGTGAGGGGGGGGAGGGGGTTCTTGTCGCTTTGCTTGGCGCCGAGTTTCTGGAGCTTGCCGCAGGTCTGAAGGATGCTCTGGCCGGTGGGCTGGAGCTTGCGCTCGCCATCCTCGTAGGCTTGCTGGGCTTTCTGCAGGGAGGCGCCGATGGCCTGGTATTTCTTCATGAACTGCCCCACGCGGTCCATCATCTCGCTGGCGAGGGCATAGACTTTCTCGTGGTTCTGTGCCTGAGCAATCTGTGTCCAGGTGAGGCTGATGATGCGGAGGGCGGCGAAGAGCGTCTGCTCGTCGGCGATATATACGCCGCGTTCCATGGAGCGGCGCCACAGGTCGGGTTGCGCGTTGAGGGCTGTCCATAGGGCGCCGGTGTTGGGTACGAACATGATGACGTAGTCCATCTTCACCTTCGGCGGCTGTATGTAGGCGCTGTAGTCCTTGTGTGCCAGACGGTTTACCTGCTCCTTGAGGCTGGCCACGTGGGCTGCGAGATAGCGCTGGCGGTCGGTCTCGTTGTCGGCGTTGACATAGTCCATGTAGGCCGCCAGCGACACCTTGGCGTCGATGATGACCTCGCGGCGCTGGTCGAGATGCAGGATGACATCGGGGCGGAGGCGCGCGCCGTCGTCGCTCACTACGGCGGTGCCGGAGGCATCGCGGATGGTGGCTTGTGTGTCGTAGTGCACGCCGCGTGTCAGGCCTTGTGCCTCGAGCAGCTCGTCGAGGACGGCCTCGCCCCAGTTGCCCTGCACGGTGTTGCTGTGGCGGAAGACGCGCGTCAGCTCGTCGGTGCTCTTGCGGGTGGCTTCGCTCTGTTGCATCATCTGTTCGATGATGGTCTTCAGGGCTCCGCTGTCGGCGCTCTGCTTGACCTGAGTCTCGGACATCGCCTTCTGCATCTTGTCGATGGTCTCGCGCAGGGGCGTGACAATCTGGCCGATGCTGCCTGCCGATGCCTCCTGAAACTCCTTCTGGCGCTCACGCAGCATGACGTTCGTGGCATCGCGCAGCTGTGCGGTCACCTTGGCGATGGTCTCGTCGAAGCGGGCCTGCTGTGCGTTGAGGGCTTCTGCGTGGCGCTGTTCTTGTGCTGCCTGCGTCTCCTGGTGGTGCTTCTCGGCCTCGGCCAGTTGCTGGCGCACGGCCTCTTCTTTGAGCTGGGACATCGCCACAGCCATCTGCAGACGGTTACGCATGAGATACCACGCGACGAGGGCGCCCACGACGGCGCCAATGGCAATTCCAATGATTATTTCCATGGTGAAATCGATTATTTGCTGACAAAGGTACGAAAAAGAAATGAAATGCAGCTCTTTTTCGCGGAAAAAATTATTTCGCGGCCGCTATCATCGCACGCGCAGCTCCCAGAACGCGACGGCGGAGGCGGCAGCCACGTTGAGGCTGTCCACGCCGTGAGCCATGGGGATGCGAACGACATAGTCGGCGGCCGTGATCGTGGCGTGGGGGAGGCCGTCGCCCTCGGTGCCCATGATCAGCGCAAGGCGTTCTTCGGCCGCCAGGCGCGGGTCATCGAGGCTCACGGAGTCATCCGTCAGTGCCATGGCGGCCGTCTTGAAGCCTAAGGCATGCAGCTGCTCTTGGAGGGTTGCAGTGCCCACGGCGTCGTTCGCCTCTATCCATCCCCAGGGCACCAGGAATACGCTCCCCATCGACACCCTCACGGCTCGCCTGTTCAGCGGGTCGCACGAGTTGGTCGTCAGCAGCACCGCATCGATGCCCAAGGCCGCTGCCGACCGGAAAATGGCACCGATGTTCGTGGTATCTACCACGCCGTCGATGACCACGATGCGGCGGGCACCGCGGCAGATATCTTCCAGGGGACGCGGCTGAGGACGTCGCATGGCGCAGAGTACACCGCGTGTGAGCGTATATCCCGTCAGCTCAGCCAGCAGCTCACGCGCTCCGGTATAAATAGGGATGTCGCCCACACGCGCGACGATGTCCTTGGCATCTCCCTCGATATGGCGTTGCTCGCAGAGGAGTGACAACGGCTCGTAGCCCGAGTCCAATGCCACGCGAATCACCTTAGGACTTTCCACGATGAATACGCCCTTTTCGGGCTCCAGCCGATTGCGCAGCTGGGCCTCTGTGAGCGAGGCGAAGACGGCCACGCCGGGGTGATGGAGGGAGGTAATTGTGGTGATAGGGTTGAGGGTTTATGGTTAAGGGTTTATGGTTAAGGGTTAATGGTTGAGGGTTTATGGTTGAGGGTTTATGGTTGAGGGTAATTTTCAATCTCTCAATTTTTCAATCTTTCAATTTTTCAATCTTTCAATTTCCTCCAAAGAGGAAGATGGCGGGCGTCTTGGAGAGGTCGGGGAGGGTGGTGCGGCGCCAGTCGGCAATGGTATGCGTGTGAATCCACTCGCTGTCGGTGGTGATGCCGGCTGCGATGCAGAGGCGGGTCTGCGGACGCAGGGTCTGGCAGAGGGTATCGAAGAGCTTCGCGTTGCGATAGGGCGTCTCTATGAAGAGCTGTGTCTGGTGTTCGCGCACGGCGCGCTCCTCCAGCTGCTTGAGGCGTTTCATGCGGTCGGCAGGGTCGATGGGCAGGTAGCCGTGGAAGGCGAAGCTCTGACCGTTGAGTCCCGAGGCCATCACCGCCAGAATCATGGATGAGGGGCCTACGAGCGGGACAACCTTAAAGCCTTTGCGCTGGGCGATGGCCACCACGTCGGCACCAGGGTCGGCCACGGCGGGGCAGCCGGCTTCGGAGATGACGCCCACGCTCTCACCTGCCTCCAACGGCTTCAGGTATTTGGCAAACAGTGCTGCATCGGCGTGCTTGCCCATGGGATAGAACGTGAGCTCGTCGATGTTGATGTCGCGATCCACGCGCTTGAGGAAGCGGCGTGCAGAACGCACTTCTTCCACGATGAAATGGCGGATTTTGAGTATCACCTCACGGTTATAGGCAGGCAACACACGCTCTTGTGGTGTGTCACCCAACTCCACGGGGATGAGAAAGAGGGAGGGGGTCATCGGGAATATTGCTGATAGGCATTGATGGCATCGCGTACAATGGCATCGCGCGTCATTTGGGCCCGTTGTTCGGCGGTGTAGTATTCAGCGTACAGCGGGAAGTCCTCGCCGAGGTATTTGTCGAGGCTGATGCCGATGAGCGTGTCGCTCACGACAATGCTCTGGTTGAGACAGGACACCTGCGTGTAGATGTGCGGCACCTTGAGGTTGGGGTTCTGCTTCTTCAGCTCCTCAAAGGCGCTGTTGAGGTCGGCCTCGATATCGCTCATGTCGCTGTACTGGCGGTGTACCTCGTCGAGCAGCACCTGAACGGTGGAGTCGAGGTAATAGTGGCGCAACCGCTGCTCCACGTCGGGCTCATTCACGACACCCAGCTTCAGGACATCCTCGATCAGCAGCTTGGTCTGCATGGGGTACTGCGTGTTCATGCGGTGTAGTGCCGTGTAGCTGCCCAATGAGACGTATTCATCAAGCACGCGGTCGTAGCGGTCCAGCACCACCGCGTTCTCGTCCGGTCCCCCCTTTTTCCAGTCTTTCCAAGGCTGTGCTGTCCAACTCCACACGCCGATGGCGCAGAGCAGTATCAACAGGATGAAAAGAGGGAAATGACGCTTCATGAATCTTTATCTTTGTTAAAATTCGGCACAAAGATAGTGAAAACTTGTTTACGAACCAAACAAAATGCTAAAAAACTTAAAGATTTACTGAAAAATGTGCTACCTTTGTCCCCGTAGTCGCGTATGTACCTTATTTATCAGTACGATAATGAAAGTTTTACTCATCAATGGAAGTCCCCGCGAGAACGGGAATACATTCACGGCCCTCAGCGAGGTGGCCAAGACTTTGAACGCCGAAGGCATCGACACCGAAATCATCCATCTCGGCAAGAAAGCCGTGCAGGGCTGCATCGCCTGCGGGTGGTGCGGTCGCACGGGACGGTGCACGTACCACGACGACCTCTACTATCAGGTGATGCGTAGTGTGAAGGACGGCATCGACGGCCTCGTCATCGGGTCGCCCGTCTATTATGGCGGCCCCAACGGCTCGCTCTGTGCCCTGCTCGACCGCGTCTTCTACTCGTTGGGCCCCGACCTCCAGTACAAGCCCGGCGCCAGCGTTGTCGTATGCCGTCGCGGTGGAGCCTCGGCCGCCTTCGACCGCCTGAACAAGTACTTCACCATCCTGAACATGCCCGTCGTCAGCTCCCAGTATTGGAATATGGCCTATGGCCAGACACCCGGACAGGTGGCACAGGATGAAGAGGGTATGCAGACGATGCGCACCCTTGCCCGCAATATGTCGTGGATGATCAAGCAGTTGAAGGGCCGCCCCGAGCAGGAGCGCCGCGTCTCCACCAACTTCATCCGTTAACGTATAAGCTCATAGAATGAAGCGATTCTTCAAGTGGCTGGGCGTGGCGGTGGCACTGCCGTTTGTGGTGGTGGCGCTGCTGGTTGTGCTCGTGTATCTTCCGCCTGTGCAGGACTATGCTGTGCGGAAGGTGGCGACGTACGCGTCCGAGCAGACGGGGATGCGGATTTCTGTGGAGCGCCTGCGGCTGACGTGGCTGCTGGACTTGGATGTGCGCGGCGTGAGTGTGGCGGATAGCGTGGGAGATACGCTAGTGGCAGCCCGACGTGTGGTGGTGGACCTCGATATGTGCGAGGTCTGGCACAAGCGGGTGCGGGTGGAGGCCTTGCAGTTGGACGACGTACAGCTGGACACGAAGGATCTGGTGACGACGACGGTGGTGCGTGGCCGTCTGCGCCAACTGCGCCTCAACGATGACATCGACTTGGCGGCGAAGCACGTGGCGGTCGCAGACCTGGCGGCCCAAGGGGCTGACGTGGAGGTGGCGCTGCTGGACACGACCGTGGTAGATACCACGAAGAGCGAGCCGCTGGGCTGGGTGTTTGCCATCGGGCAGGCCACGCTGAGCGACGTGCATGTGCGCTTGCTGCAGGAGCATCGCGACTCCGTGGCATCGATGGCGGTGCTGCTGGACATGGATTCGCTGGGCTTGCAGGTCGACAGCATCATTGTGGATTTGGAACGCGAGCATCTCAGCGTGCCGCAGGCGCAGCTGCTGACGCCGCAGTCGCGCATCGATGCCTGGACGGACATGGACTTCAACGCCTTCACGCCCGGTGCCGGCGGACATTTCGAGGGCGGTGTGGGGCTGAGTTTCACGAAGAGCGACCTGCTGGAACTGGGCGGCGAGATGCTGCCGAAGAACTTTGCGAAGGCCTACCCCGATGTGCCGTTGCGCGTGAACCTCGCGGCAGCGGGCAATATCGACAGCCTGTCGATCACGCGTGTGGAGGCCACGCTGCCGGGCAGCTTCTCAGTGGAAGCGCGTGGCGATGTAGGCCATCTGCTGGACTCGACGGCGATGGCTGGAGCGGTGGATTTCAACGTACAAACCAAGAATATCAATTGGGTGCGCGGTCTTGCCGGCGGCGCACTGGACGGCATTCAGCTGCCGCCCATGCAACTCAACGGTACGGCCCGGGCGGCCGGCACACGCTACTCCGCGAATGCGCTGCTCAGCGAGGGGCACGGCCTCGTGGCCCTCAAGGGCGACATCGATGTGAGCGAGCCCCTGCGCTATGCGGCCGAAGTGAAGACCACGCGCCTGCAGTTGCGTCATTTCCTGCCGTCGCTGCCCTTGGGACCGCTGACGGCGACCGCCACCGTGCGCGGCACCGGAACCGACTTCCTGCGCCCGTCGGCGCGACTGGATGCCGATGTGCGCTGCACACAGCTGACCTACGACCGCTATGACCTCAGCGGCAGCACGCTGCAGGCGCAGCTGGCCCGTGGGCGTGGCCATGCACGCCTTGCCATGGACAACGCGAACCTGGCGCTACAGGCCGATGTGGATGCGCTGCTGGCGAAAAATACAGACCTCACCTTCGCCCTGGACCTGAGCCGTGCGGACCTGCAGGCGTTGGGCCTGGTGGATCACCCGTTCAAGATGTCGATGTGCGCGCATATCGACGGCACGACGGACCTGCAGCGCCACCACCGCCTGAGCGGCAATATCAACGATATCATTCTCATGCCGCTGGACTCGATCTTCCGTCCTGAAGACGTGACGCTGGAGGCGCTGTTGGAACCCGACACCACCTACGCCTTCGTGAGCAGTGGCGACCTGAGCCTGCGCATGCGAGGGCATACTGGCTACGACCGTCTGCTGGGGCAATTGGGCCATTTCACCGATGAGCTGAACCGTCAGCTGGCGGAACACCAGATTGATGAGGATGCGTTGTCGCGTCGCCTGCCACAGGTGGATTTTCGGCTCTCGTCGGGGCAGCACAACCCGCTACACGATATCATGGCGGCGATAGGCTACGATTTCACAGACCTGCGTTTCGGCATCAACCTGGACCCGCTCATCGGCATCAACGGCGGCGGACATATCTATAGCCTCAACACGGGTGCCGTGGTGCTGGACACCATCCGGGCACATATTTATCAGGACAGCACCAGCGTGCGCATGGATGCCCACGTCCGCAACAACCGCCAGAACCCGCAGGTGACCTTCGATGCCCGCCTGAATACCCAGCTCATGCGCGACGGCACGGCAGGCGCACAGCTTCAGTACTTCGACGACCGCGGGCAAAAGGGTGTGGATCTGGGCTTGCAGGCGAAGATCACGGCCGACACGCTACAGGTGCATCTCGACCCGCTGAACCCCGTCATCGCCTATCGCACCTTCCACATCAACGCCGACAACTATATTCAGCTCACCAAGAAAAACCATGTCGATGCCAATGTGGATCTCATCGCCGACGACGGCACGGGCCTAAAGATCTATTCCACGCCCAATGCCGAAGCGCTGCAGGACTTGTCTGTGAGCATCAACCACCTGAATCTCGGCGAGCTGTCGAGCGTAGTGCCTTATCTGCCCAAGCTGGGCGGTTACCTGCACGGCGATGCCCATCTGATACTGGATGAACACCTGAATGTCTCTACAGATATGGAGGTCGATGACCTGCACTACGAGGGTGTGTCGCTGGGGGCTATCGGCCTGCAGGCGGTATATCTACCCAATAGCGACGGCAGCCACTTCGTAGATGGCAGCTTGCTGCACATGGGGATGCCGGTGGCGGCGTTCACGGGGACGTATAAACCCTCGGCTGCTGCCGAGGGCACGGCGGAAGGAGAGGCAGCCAAGGGCGCGGAGGATCACTTAGATATTGATGTGCAACTGGATCGCTTGCCATTCTCGTTGGCCAATGGTTTCCTGCCCGACGATGTGGCACGGCTGGAGGGTGTAGCGCTGGGCGATATCCATGTGGGCGGCAGCAGCTCGAAGCCCCAGGTCGATGGCAGCCTGATGACGTCTGGGCTTAAGATCGTGTCAGCCCCCTATAACCTGCGACTGCGCGTGGCTGACGACACGTTGGTCGTGCACAACAGCCAGCTGAACCTGGACCGCATTACCATCTACTCCACGGGTAAGAACCCGTTCACGATGGACGGCACCATCAACTTCGCCGACCTCGACAAGATTGCGCTGGATGCCACCATGAAGGCCACCGACTTCGAGCTCATCAATGCCAAGAAGACGCCGCTGTCCAAAGCCTATGGCAAGGTGTATGTCGATTTCAATTCCTTTGTGAAGGGCACGCTGGACAACCTGCGCATCTTCGGACAGCTGAAGGTGCTGGGCAAGACAGATGTGACCTACCTGCTCACCGACTCGCCGCTCACGGCTGACGACCAGTTGGCGGAGCTGGTGGAGTTCGTGGATTTCACGGACACGCTGAGGGTGGAACAGGTGGAGGCGCGCAAGCCCAAGCACATGAATGTCACCATGAGCATCGAGATTGAGGACATCACGCAGGTGCATTGCCTGCTGAGTAACGACGGCTCCAGCTATGTCGATCTGGAGGGTGGCGGCACGCTCATGATGACCTATTCGCCCGAGAAGGAACTGCAGATGAACGGCCGCTATACCATCAACAGCGGTACGCTGAAGTACACGATGATGGTCATCCCGCTGAAGGAGTTCACCATCAAGAGCGGCAGCTATGCCGAATTCCACGGGCCGCTGACGAATCCCACGCTGAACCTCGCCGCCACGGAGCGCATGCGTACGACGGTGACCGAGAACAACCAGCCGCGCAGCGTGAACTTCGAGGTAGGTCTGAACGTCACGCAGACGCTGCAGAACATGGGCTTAGAGTTCACGCTGGAGGCTCCCGAAGATATGACGATACAGCACGACCTGAGCACCATGAGTACCGAGCAACGCGGCCGTCTGGCTGTGACGATGCTGGCCACGGGCATGTATGTCAACGATGCCGGCGCCGCCACTAGTGGCGGTGTGACGGGGCAGAATGCGCTGAATGCCTTCCTGCAGAGCCAGATTTCCAACATCACGGGCAAGGCCCTGAAGAGCATCGACCTGAGCATGGGTGTTGAGCAGGGTACGAGTTCCACGGGCGGCACGACGACCGACTACAGCTTCCGCTTCGCCAAGCGCTTCTGGGGCAACCGCATCAGCGTTATCGTGGGTGGTAAGGTCAGCACGGGCGAGAATGCCGTGAATACGGGCGAGAGCATCATTGACAATGTCAGTGTCGAATACCGCTTGGATGCGGGGGCTACACGCTATGTCAATTTGTTCTACAATAAGAACTATGAATCGATCCTCGACGGTGAGGTCACGGAGATGGGTGCCGGTCTCGTCCTGCGCCGCAAGACCCAGCGCCTGGGCGAGCTGTTCCTGTTCAAGAGAAAGAGTGAAGAAGTGAGGGAAGTGAAAAATGAAAGAGTGAAAAATGAAAAATAAGAGTTACCTTCATATCTTATCGCTCATGGCGAAGGTGAGCACTCTCCCCCTCCAAGGGGGCGTGAGGAGCTGTGCTTTGTATTTTTCACTTTTCACTCTATCATTTCTCATTCTTTCTTGTTCCACCACCGAGCATCTGCCGGACGGCGAGCAGCTTTACACGGGTATCTCGGAGATTGCATACGGACATAAGGCGGGTGGCAAGAAGGCGGCAAAGGCAGACAGCACGGGCGTCATCACCGCCGTGGGCAAGGCATACAACACGGTGTCGGATCTGTTGCGCGGCAATGCCCAGCCTCAGGACCTGCAGGCGATGCTCAAGCAGAACAAGGACCTGAGCCCCGAGCAGCGCGACTCCCTGCAGCAGGCCTCAAAGGTGCTCACGGAGGCCACCGCCACGGCCAAGACGGAAGTGAATGCAGCCTTGGCCTATGCTCCCAACAACGCCATCTTCGGCAGCTCCAAGCGGCGCTGGCCGCTGCCCATCGGCTTGTGGGTCTTTAACGCCTATGCCGAGTCCGAGAGCCGCTTCGGCCGCTGGATGCTAAACACCATCGGCTCCCAGCCGCGAACCATCAGCATGGCGAATCCGCAGCTGCGCGTGCAGGTGGCGCGACAGACACTGCGCAACTACGGCTTCTTCCACGGCTCGGCCGGCTATGAGGTGCAAACCAATCCGCGCGACTCGCTGAAGGCGAAGGTCGCCTATTCCGTCTATCCCGGCCCGCTGTTCACGTTGGGGACGATCGAATACCAGCGCTTCACAGGCCTCACCGACAGCATTGTACGGCGAACGATGCGGAGCTCCAACCTGCACACGGGCGATGCCTTCAGCGTGGTCAACCTGGATGCCGAGCGCAAGCGCCTCAGTGACCTCTTCCGCAACAACGGCTTCTATTACTATCGTCCCGAATATATCACCTTCCGTGCCGACACGCTGCAGACACCTTACACCGTACACCTGCAGGTCCGTCCGAAGCCGGATATGCCGGAGCAAGCCAAGAACTGCTTCTATATGGGTCGTACGACGGTCACCGTGCTGCCCTATGGCACACGCCAGATTACGGACAGCATCCGTGGCCGCAATTTCACCTACCGCTGGGCAAGCGAGGAGGGTTCGAAGAAACCGCCCATCCGCCTCGGGGCCATCATTCATAACCTCTATTATGAGCGCGGCTCCATCTATCGCCAGCGCCTGCACGAGCTCATCCAGAACAAGATCTCGGGTATGGGCGTGTTCTCCAATGTCCAGATGAACTACGCGGCCCGTGATACCAGTGCCACCTGCGACACGCTCGACGTGAACATCTTCGCCATCCTCGACAAACCATGGGACAGCGAGTTCGAGGCCAAGGTGACGAACAAGAGCAACGGCCTGCTCGGTCCGGGTGTGGCCTGGGGCATGACCAAGCGCAACGCCTTCCGCGGGGCCGAGAGCGTCCATTTCAAGGTCTATGGCAGCTATGAGTGGCAGACGGGTGCCACCGTCGTGGAATCCGATGAGGGCCGCGGCTTCCTGAACTCCTTCGAGTTGGGAAGCTCGCTGACGCTGACCTATCCGCGTCTGCAGTTCTTCGGCCTTACCCGCAAGCTCAACCGCCGCGCTGAGGCTTCCACGAACTACAAGGTAGATGTCACGTGGATGAACCGTGCCGGCTACTTCAGGATGATAAACTTCGGCGTGCGAATGACCTACACCTACCAGCGTGTGCGCCGTTGGAAGCACGAGCTGACACCCCTACGCGTAGATTACACGATGCTCTCCCACACGTCGGCCCGTTTCGACTCCATCATGGACGCCAACCAGGCCATCTATGTCTCCATGCGTGACCAACTGGTGCCGTCCATCGGGTACAACGTCTCCTACACGCGCCGTTGGCGCGGCGGCCACCAACGCACCATCTTCCTGGGAGCCAAGGAGGCCGGCCATATCATCAATGGTATCTATGCGCTGGCCGGCCGTGCCATCAAGGAACGCGACAAACACCTGCTGGGCGTGCCATTCGCACAGTTCCTCAAGCTCACGGGCGAGTGGCGCGAGACCTTCCCACTCACGCCCAGAAGCTGCATCGCCGTGCGCGCATTCGCGGGAGCTGTGTGGAGCTATCATAACAGCACGATGGCCCCCTATGCCGACCTCTTCAGCGTCGGCGGTGCCAACAGCATCCGTGCCTTCGCCATCCGCAGCATAGGTCCCGGTAGCTACCACCCCTCCAATGGCAAGTGGAGCTATGTGGACCAGGTTGGAAATTTGAAGTTCGAGGCCAACGTGGAGTACCGCTTCCCCATCTTCGGAGGCTTGGGTGGTGCTTTGTTCGTGGATGCCGGCAATGTATGGCTGATGAAAGCCGACCCGGCACGTCCCGGCGGCGATATCGATGCCAAGCGTTTCTTCAAGGAGGTTGCCTTAGGCACGGGTGTCGGTTTGCGCTATGACCTGGACTTCCTCGTCCTGCGCTTCGATATCGGTGTCGGCATCCATGCGCCTTACGACACGGGTCGCAGCGGCTACTACAATATGCGCCGCTTCTGGGACAGCCTCGGCTTCCACATCGCCGTCGGCTATCCGTTCTAAGAATGTCTGTCTGGGAATTGTGGGGAACTATGCGAGTCCCATCTTCTTCGCCTTCTCGATGACGAAGGCGAGGGCGGCATCGTGGTCGTTGGGGATGAGGCCGTCGAGGATGGCGTCCTTCACGGCAGACTTCAGCACGCCGACTTCGCGGCAGGGCTGCAGATGGAAACGCTCCATGATTTCCTCGCCGCTGACGGGTGGCTGGAAGTTACGGATGCGGTCGCGCTCCTCCAGGTCGATGAGCTTTTGACGCACGAGCTTGAAGTTGTCCAGGAAGCGCTGCTTGCGCTGCTCGTTCTTGCTGGTGATGTCGGCCTCGCACAGCAGCATCAGGTCGTCGATGTCATCGCCCGCCTCGAAGAGCAGACGGCGCACGGCGCTGTCTGTGACCTCGTCGTCGGCGATGGCGATGGGGCGCATGTGCAACGACACGAGCTTCTGCACGTATTTCATCCGCTCGTCCAGCGGCAGCTTCAGGCGGCGGAAGATCTGCGGCACCATCTTCTCACCTATATAATTATGGTTATGGAACGTCCATCCCAGCTGCGCATCCCAGCGCTTGGACTTGGGCTTGCCGATATCGTGGAGCAGGGCAGCCCAGCGGAGCCAGAGCCCGTTGTCCGTCCTCTCCACGCTATCAGCGCGAATAGAACGAACCACATTCGTCAGCACCTCCAGCGTGTGCCATAGGTTGTCCTTGTGGGCACGGCCATTCACTGTCTCTACGCCGTGGAGAGCATAGAGCTCGGGGAAGATGAGTTCCAGCAGGCCGCACTGGAAGAGCAGCTCGAAGCCGCGGGCAGGGCTGTCGGAGGCCATGATTTTCTGTAGCTCCTCAATGATACGCTCGCCGGAGATAATCTTTATGCGCTCGCGGTTGCGCTCCAAGGCCTCGAAGGTCTCTGGCTCTATCTCGAAGTTCAGCTGCGTGGCAAAACGGATGCAACGCATCATCCTGAGCGGGTCGTCGGAGAACGTGATGTCGGGGTCCAGGGGTGTGGCGATGATGCGGTCCTCGAGGTCCCAGATGCCGTCGAAGGGATCCACGAGCTCGCCGAAGCGCTCTGTGTTCAGGCAGATGGCCATCGCGTTGATAGTGAAATCGCGACGCTGCTGGTCGTCCTCCAGCGTGCCGTCCTCTACGATAGGCTTACGCGAATCGTGGCTATAGCTCTCGCGGCGTGCGCCGACGAACTCTAATTCTAGATGCCCGCTCTTCACCTGCGCCGTGCCGAAGTTCTTGAAGACACTCACGTGAGCACCCTTGCCCAGTCGCTTAGCCACGGCCTTGGCCAGCTCGATACCGCTACCCACGCACACGACGTCGATATCTTTCGACGGGCGCTCCAGGAACAGGTCGCGCACATAACCGCCCACGACATAACACTCCACCCCCATTTCATCGGCAACTTGGCCGATGGTGTGGAAGACGGGACGGTCCAGTATGGTGGCGAGTTGTTCGCGGTCGAGATGTCTCATGTGTGCTAAAAAAGGCCTTTGTAGAGTTGAAGGTTGTTAAAACAGCGGCAAAAGTAATAAAAAAGGTTGAGCCAGCAGGTCTGAATGATTGTTTTTTTGAAGAAAAGGCTTACTTTTGCAGTTGCTATGAAAAAGAATGCACGTTTATATCTTCTCTTGGCCGTGGCGGCGATGTTCTCCTGCACGGCAAAGGACGAACCTGCCGATGCCCCTGCAGCTGCCATGCTGTCGGAGGCCCGCACCTTATTAGAACAGAAAGATTATAGCGCCGCTCGCGACACCATCCTGAGCCTGCGCCAGCGTTATCCCCAGGCGTTGGAGGTGCGCCGTGCCGCCATCCTCACGCTGGACAGCGTGGAACTCTTGGAGGCCCGTGACAGTGTGGCGGCCTACGAGCCGCAGCTGAATGCCGCCCGCGATGCCTTCCATCAGATGCCGCCGCGCCTCAACGGCAAGACCAACGACGCCTACTACGAGCAGCAACGCCTCGTCATGGCCATGGACCAGCGCTACGACGAGCTTTGCGCCAAGGTGAAATTCTTCCTGCGCAAGATAGACATCGACAAACATGCGAACTAAGAAAACATGAAAGAAGCGGGCCTCGGGGCTCGCTTCTTTCGTTATGTTCAGAACAGGAACTTCACGGCATCGTTGAAGAGCGCCAGGGCCATGAGAGCAAAGAGGAGTGCCATGCCCACGTACTGGGCGCGCTCCATGAATTTGTCGGAGGGCGGTCGGCGCGTGATGGCCTCCACGAGGAGGAAGAAGATGTGGCCACCATCAAGGCCGGGGATGGGCAGGATGTTCATCACGGCCAGAATGATGGAGATGAAGGCGGTGATGTTCCAGAACGACTGCCAGTCCCAAACTGCTGGGAAGAGGTTACCGATGGTGCCGAAGGAGCCTACGCTCTGCGCGCCCTTCTTGCTGAAGAGGTATTTCAGGTCACTCACGTAACCCTTCAGCGTTTCCCAACCATAGGCGATGCCGGCGGGGATGCTCTCCCAGAAACCGTAGTCGCGATGGACATACTCATCCTTATAGTAGATGGGGTAGAAGGACTTGACGATGCCCAGCATATACTGTTCGGTGAGCTGAATGACGGCGGTGTCGGGGGCTGCGTTCTCGTTGGCGAAGACGATGGGGAGTGTGCGCAGTCGTACGCTGTCCTCGTGGCTGCAGCCTGCCGCCAATACGTCGGCCTTGCGGGCCATCACGGCATCAAACTCGTGCCACCATTCGATGTCCTTGCCATCGACAGCCAGCAGACGTGCACCGGGCTTCATGCCAGCTAGCGCGGCGGGCGAGTCGGCCATGACGCTATCTACACGTGACGGCACGCGGATGGTGAGGAAGCGCGGATCCTGCTCAATCATCTCCAGCAGGTTCACGCCCTCGGCGGGCATCGCAATCTGCACCTCAGCGCCGTTGCGTAGGACGGTGACCGTCTGGGCCTCGGAGATGGCGCGAAAGACGCTGCCATCCCAGGCTTCGAGGGCCTCGCCATCGACCTTCACGGGGATGTCACCGTCGCGGAAGCCCAGATCCTGGGCCATCTCGTTGTAGGCGAAGCCGTGGCGGATGTGCTGCATGGGCAGTGTGTCGCTGCCCCAGGCAAACAGGATCATGGCGTAGATGAAGAGCGCCAGCACGAAGTTGACGAGCACGCCGCCGACCATGATAAAGAAGCGCTGCCACACGGGCTTGGCGCGGAACTCATCGGGTTGTACGGGCTGCTTCATCTGTTCCATGTCCAGGCTCTCGTCCACCATGCCTGCAATCTTGACGTAGCCGCCAAGGGGAATCCAGCCGATGCCGTACTCGGTTACGTTGTCCTTGAGTTTGGGGAAGAGGCGTGTGATCCATTTGTCCTTCGTAGAAAAGAGATGGAACTTCCAGTCAAAAAACATATAGAACTTCTCCACCTTTACCCCGAAGAGCTTGGCGAAGAAGAAGTGGCCGCCCTCATGCAATACGATGAGGATGGCAAAACAGAGAATCAATTGAAAAGTTTTAATCCAGAAGATGCTCATATATAATTCGTTTAACGTTTAACGTTATTTCGTTATTTCGAGGGGAGAATTAGTTCGGCCGCAATGCGTCTTGCTTCGGCGTCGGTGGCGAGGTAATCCTCGTAGGACGGGGTTTTGATGAAAGGTGTGCGCTGCATGGTCTGTTCGATGATATCGGGCATTTCCAGGAAGCGGCAGCGGCCGTCGAGGAAGGCGCGGTTGACAATCTCGTTGGCGGCATTCACGATACACGGCATATTGCCACCTTGGCGCAGGCTCTCGTAGGCGAGCGCGAGGCAGCGGAAGCGGTCGGTGTCGGGGCGCTCGAAGGTCAGGTCATGCATGGCATACCAGTCCAGACGGTCGAAGGTGCTCTGCAGACGTTCGGGGAACGAGAAGGCCAACTGAATGGGCACGCGCATATCGGGCACGCCGAGCTGCGCCTTCACGGCACCGTCGGCAAACTGCACGGCGCTGTGCACGACGCTCTGCGGATGCACGACGACTTGGATCCTGTCGGGCTCCACGCCGAAGAGCCACTTGGCCTCGATGACCTCGAAGCCTTTATTCATCATGGATGCGGAGTCGATGGTGATCTTGGCGCCCATGTCCCAGTTGGGATGCTTCAGCGCCATAGCGGGTGTAACGGTCTCCAGCTGTTCGCGCGTGAACGTGCGGAAGGGACCTCCGGAGGCTGTCAGGATGATCTTCTCTATCGGAGACACCTCGCCCATAATGCTTTGGAAGATGGCGCTATGCTCGCTATCGACGGGCAGAATGGGCACCTGGTACTGTCGGCAGAGGCCGTTGATGAGCTCACCGGCCACGACCATCGTCTCCTTGTTGGCCAAGGCGATGGGCTTGCCAGCGCGTATGGCCGCAATCGTGGGGGGCAGGCCTGCGAAGCCTACCATTGCCGTGAGCACGATGTCTATCTCATCGCCTTCCACTACCTGGCAGAGCGCCTCGGCACCCGCATAGACGGCGATGGGCAGGTCGGTGAGGGCGTCGCGCACGGCGGGGTAGTAGGTGTCATTGGCAATCACCACGGCGGCGGGCTTGAAGGTCCGTGCCTGCTCGACGAGCAGCTCCCAGCGGTTGTTGGCCGTGAGCACGCGGGCCTCGAAGCGGTCGGGGTGCTCGGCGATGACCTGCAGGGCCTGTGTGCCAATGCTGCCGGTGGAACCGAGGATGGCGATTTGTTTAGCCTCTCCCCCTGCCCCTCCCTTGTTAGGGAGGGGAGTAGATACCTTGGGCTGTTGAGTATATTCCATATGGATCAGCTATTCAAAGTTAAGAGTTCTTCGGGGACATCGACATAGAGGCGACGCTCGCGGTGGTCGGCGCGCAGGATGAAGTCCTCATGGGCGGGAATCAAGATGCTGCGGCCATCGGGCGTGGTGACTTCCAGGAGGATGTTGGCGGTCTGGTCATAGACGGCGGTGACGGTGCCGAGGAGACCCACTCCCCGTTCCCCCGTGAGGGGGAGAGCCTCGCTATCACTTGAAAGCTGCGCGCCAGCCTTCTCCCCTCCATCACGGGAGGGGTTGAGGGTGGGTCTGATGACTTCAAAGCCTATAAAGTGCTGCCAGGTCAGGTCCTCGTCATCGGGCTCCGTGGGCGTCAGCGCCTTGGGGAAGAAGACTTCAGCGCCGACGAGGCGGGTGGCGGCGTTGACATCGTCGATGTCCTCGAACTTCACGAGGGCGGTGGTGTCAGAACGGAAGCGCCATTCCTCCATGAAGAAAGGCACGAGCAGGCCGTCCAGCCGCAGGAACAGATAGTCGGCCTCCACGCGGTCCCAGACATCGTCGGTGAACTGGAAGGCGACCTCTCCGCGCACGCCATGCGTGCGCGTGAGTGTTCCTATTTTATAAACCTCATTGTCGGAGATCATGGGGGTTATTCAATTCTCTTGATGGCTGCGCCGAGGGCATTCAAGCGGGCCTCGATGTCCTCATAGCCGCGGTCGATCTGTTGGATGTTGCTGATAGTGCTGGTGCCTTCGGCGCTCATGGCTGCGATGAGCAGGGCGATACCGGCACGAATATCGGGCGATGTCATGCGCGAGGCACGCAGGCGCAGCTGGTGGTCGTGACCCACGACAACAGCGCGGTGCGGGTCGCACAAGATGATCTGTGCACCCATATCGATGAGCTTATCGACGAAGAACAGGCGGCTCTCGAACATCTTCTGGTGGATGAGCACCGAGCCCTTGGCCTGCGTGGCCACAACGAGCAGCACGCTCAGCAAGTCGGGCGTGAGGCCCGGCCAGGGGGCATCACTGAAGGTCATGAAAGAGCCGTCGATGAAGGACTCTATCTCGTAGTGGTCGTGGCAGGGCACGTAGATGTCATCGCCCTGACGCTGTACGTTGATGCCCAGTCGGCGGAAGGTGTAGGGGATAATGCCGAGGTCGTCATAGCTGACATCCTTGATACGGATGCCGTCGCCGCACATGGCAGCCATGCCGATGAACGAGCCCACCTCAATCATATCGGGCAGGATACGGTGGCTGGTGCCGTGGAGCGTGCCGACGCCGTGGATGGTGAGCAGGTTCGAGGCGATACCCTCGATACGCGCGCCCATGGCGTTCAGCATCTTGCAGAGCTGTTGAATATAGGGTTCGCAGGCGGCATTGTAGATGGTGGTCGTACCCTCGGCCAGCACGGCAGCCATAATGATGTTGGCCGTACCCGTCACGGAAGCCTCGTCGAGCAGCATATACGCCCCCTTCAGTTTGTCGGCCGTAATCTCGAAGAGGCCGCGATCGGCGTCGTAGCTAAAGCGTGCGCCGAGTTTCTCCATGCCCAGAAAATGGGTATCGACGCGGCGACGCCCAATCTTATCGCCACCGGGCTTCGACACCAGTGCGCGGCCGAAGCGCGTGAGCAACGGGCCCACGAGCATAATGCTGCCCCGCAGGCGTGCCGAGCGCTCCAGGAACTCATCGCTGGCGAGATAGTCGAGGTTCACGGCATCGGCCACGAACGTGTAGTCGCCCTTGGCGTTCTCCGTGACCTTCACGCCGATATCGCGCAACAGCTGAATCTGGTTGTTGACGTCGGCGATATCGGGGATGTTCTGGATGTGCACGGGCTCGTCGGTGAGCAGCGTGGCACACAGCACTTGCAGTGCCTCGTTCTTAGCGCCTTGTGGTGTGATGACTCCTGAGAGGCGATGGCCGCCTTCGATTTGGAATGAACCCATGTGTAAGAGTTTAAGGGTTTAAGAGTTCAAGAGTTCAAAAGCGTTTAACGTCTTCTTTTCTTCTTGCTGGCGTTGCTGCCGGGCAGATGGCCGTTGCTGACGGATGCGAAGTGGAAGTTCTCGGGCAGCGTGGCCTGGCCGTCGGTGTAGCGTTCGAGATCGCCAGCCACCTTGCGCTCGTCCATCGCGTCGCGGTTCCAGTTGTAGAGGCTGCGCTTCATGAAATTCGCCATCATACTGGTCAGGCGTTCGCGGTTCTCGCCCTCGGGCATGTCCTTGAGCTCCTTCATGAAGGCCTCGGTGAGATGGCCGTAGTGGCGGTAGCGGATGCGTTGCATCGGGTATCTCAGGGGTCTGGGGCGCGCGGCGATTTCCTCGGCCTTCACCACCTCGAAGGGGTAGTCGATGTCCAGCTGGTAGCCGGAGATGATGGCCAGCTGGTCCCATAGCTTGCGCTCATAATCGGGCTGTTGCTTGGCATTGGGGTTCATGGTGGCCATAATGGCTACGATGCTCTCGGCGCACTGCTGGCGCTGTGCGCGGTCCTCGATGCTCATGCAGATATCTACCATCTCCTGAATCGTGCGACCGTATTCGGGAAGAACGAGTTTCTCGCGTTGAGTGTTGTATGTCATAACAGATCCTTTGGTTTAGTGGCAATGAAGTCCTTCAGATAGAAGGGCTCGAAGTAGGCGACATCGACGGTCTCTCCCCTCGACAGCGCGCGCGCCGCCAGCGGGTACATGTGCTTGGCCAGCGGCTGGATATTGTCCAAGAAGTGGGCGTTGGGGTGGGTCAGGACGGCCTTGCACTTGGCGGCGCCGTCGCCGAAGAAATAGACGGGGCCGCGGTCCAGCCATTCCTTGTAGGTGTCGGCCTCCACAATGTCAGCCTGCACAGCGCGCAGGGGGTGCAGCGCACGGTCATAGACGGCGGCATAGACCTCCATGCGGCGCGCGTCGATCATCGGCACGAAGAGGGCTTCGTCGGGGATGTCCTCGCGATAGAGGAGCACCGGCACACACAGCAGCTCCAGCGTAGGCACCGCCACGAGTGGCACGCCGCGACCGTAGGCTACGCCCTTGGCCATCGACACGCCGATGCGCAGACCCGTATAGCTGCCGGGGCCTTGGCTCACGGCCACGGCATCCAGCGGAATCGCGTGGCTCTCGGCAAAGCTCAGCGCTTCCTCCACGAACACACCGCACTTGGTGGCATGGTTCGGTCCCTCGGAATCCGTCTGCTCGAAGATGACGTGGGCATCCTCCGTGACAGCCACGGAGCACACCTTTGTGCTGGTCTCAATATGTAAAATACAAGCCATCTTATTCTTTTTAGGCCGCAAAGGTACACATTATTTATGATTAAAACTTCTGTTTTACGTTTTTTTACTACCTTTGCACCCGAAAAACGTTGAAAAAAGAATTATGATATTGTCTATGACTGGCTACGGCAAGGCTTCCGCCGAGTTCCGTGGCAAGAAGATTACCGCAGAAATCAAATCTGTGAACAGCAAGGCCCTTGACCTGCAGACCCGCATTGCTCCCATCTACCGCGAGAAGGAGATGGAGCTACGCGCCATGATCAGCAACACGCTGGAGCGCGGCAAAGTCGATTTCAGCCTCTATATCGAGCGCGATGACGCCAACGCCGCCACGCCCATCAACCGTACTGTCCTGAAATCCTACGTGGATCAGATTCGTGATATCGTCAAAGATTATGACCTCGACGAGCCCGAGGAGCAATGGATGCCGACCCTCCTGCGACTGCCCGATGTCCTCTCCAAGACCGAAGCCGTGGAGCTCGCCGAGGACGAATGGGACGTAGCACGTGGCGTCGCCGAAGCAGCTATCGATGCCCTCATGGCCTTCCGTCGTCAGGAAGGTGCCGCCCTGCAGCGTAAGTTCGAGGAGAAAATCGCTAATATCACCTCACTGCTTGCGCAGATTGAGCCCTTCGAGACGGCCCGCGTGGAGAAAATCCGCAGCCGCATCGTAGAAGGCCTCAACGCCATCCCCGAGGTGCAGGTGGATCGCAATCGCCTCGAACAGGAGATGATCTACTACATCGAGAAACTCGACATCAACGAGGAGAAACAACGCCTCGCCAATCACCTCCGCTACTTCACCGAGACCATGCAGAACGGCCACGGACAGGGCAAAAAGCTCGGTTTCATCGCGCAGGAGATGGGTCGTGAGATTAACACCACCGGCAGCAAGTCCAACATCGCCGAGATGCAGAACATCGTTGTGAAGATGAAGGACGAGCTGGAACAGATTAAGGAACAGGTCTTAAATGTGATGTAGTATGGGTAAAGTCATTATCTTCTGTGCCCCCAGCGGCAGCGGCAAGAGCACTATCATCAGCAGCCTCATGCCCCGCAAGGAGCTGAACCTCTTCTTCTCTGTCTCCGCCACCACGCGTCCGCCGCGCGGTCAGGAGCGCAACGGTGTGGAATACCTTTTCATGACACCCGAGGAGTTCCGCAAGCACATCGCCGCCAACGACTTCATCGAGTACGAGGAGGTCTATACCGACCGCTTCTATGGCACCCTCAAGTCGCAGGTTGACAATCAGCTGGCCGAGGGACAGAACGTCGTCTTCGATGTCGATGTCCACGGTGGCCTGCGCCTCAAGGAGTGCTTCGGCAGCCACGCTCTCAGCCTCTTCATTCAGCCTCCCAGCATTGATGTGCTGCGCCAGCGTCTCGAAGGCCGCGGCACGGACAGCCCCGAGGTCATCCAGCAGCGCCTCGACCGCGCCGAGTACGAGCTCTCCTTCGCCCCCCACTTCGACCGCATCGTCATCAACGACGACCTCGAAGCTGCCAAGGCCGAAGCCTACAAGGCTATTCGTGATTTCCTCTCAGAAACCCTATAAGCCCCAGAGGACTCATCCTTAAACTTTAAACCTTAAACCTTAAACTTTACTCCCCATGACAGTCGGTCTCTACGGCGGCAGCTTCAACCCCATCCACGAAGGGCATCTTTCCCTGGGACGTTGGCTTGTCAGCCACGCCCTCGTGGATGAGCTATGGTTCCTGGTGTCGCCACAGAACCCCTTGAAGCCCGCCACAGGCCTCCTCGATGACGACGCCCGCCTCCACCTCGCCCAGCTTGCCGTAGGTCGCAAGCGCCATCTGCGCGTCAGCGACTTCGAGTTCCGCCTGCCCCGTCCCTCCTTCATGGTTCACACGCTGGGAGCCCTCCGCACCGCCTACCCAGACCGCGACTTCGTCCTCGTCATCGGTGCCGACAACTGGCACCGCTTCCCGCAGTGGTACCAGTCCGACGAGATCCTCCGCCACCACCGCATCCTCATCTATCCCCGCTCAGGCTTCCCCATTGATGAAGCCTCCCTCCCTACGGGCGTCACCCTCGTCCACACCCCCCTATTCTACATCTCCTCCACACAGATCCGCGAGGCCATCGCCCACAACCCCGCATACAACGGCTTTGGCCTCAATCCCCGCGTTTGGGCGGAGATCAAGGCCAAAGGTTACTATCGTTGAACGTCTTTAGACGATGCCCTGTGCCATCATCGCTTTGGCGACTTTCATGAAGCCGGCGATGTTGGCGCCTTTCACGTAGTTGACGTAGCCGTCGGGCTCGGTGCCGTACTTGACACACTGGGCGTGGATGGCGTGCATGATGCCGTGGAGGCGCTTATCGACTTCGTCGGCGCTCCAGCTGATGTGCATGGCGTTCTGGCTCATCTCCAGACCGCTGGTAGCCACGCCGCCTGCGTTGACGGCCTTGCCGGGAGCGAAGATCATCTTGGCCTCGATGAAGGCGTCGATGGCCTCGGGTGTGCAACCCATGTTGGAGATCTCACCTACGCACTGCACGCCGTTGGCGATGAGCTGACGGGCATCGTCGCCGTTGAGCTCGTTCTGCGTGGCACAGGGCAGGGCGATGTCGCACTTGACCTCCCACGGACGTTTGCCTGCAACGAACTTGGAGCCGGGGAACTCCTCGGCGTAGGGCTCGCAGATGTCATTGCCGCTGGCACGGAGCTCCAGCAGGTAGTCTATTTTCTCGCCGCTGATGCCGGCGGGGTCGTAGATGTAGCCATCGGGGCCGCTGATGGTGATGACCTTGGCGCCGAGCTGTGTGGCTTTGGTGGCAGCGCCCCATGCGACGTTGCCGAAGCCGCTGATGGCCACAGTCTTACCCTTGATGTCGAGGCCGTGGGTGTTGAGCATCTCGTTGACGAAGTAGAGGCCGCCGAAGCCCGTGGCCTCAGGACGGATGAGCGAGCCGCCGTACTCCAGGCCCTTGCCGGTGAGCACGCCGCTCCAGTCGCGTGTGAGCTTCTTGTACTGTCCGAAGAGGTAGCCGATTTCGCGGGCGCCGACGCCGATGTCGCCTGCGGGGACATCAATCTCAGGACCGATATAGCGGTAGAGCTCGCTCATGAAGGCCTGGCAGAAGCGCATGACCTCGGCATCACTCTTGCCGCGGATGCTGAAGTCGGAGCCGCCCTTGCCGCCACCCATGGGCAGCGTGGTGAGGGCGTTCTTGAAGGTCTGCTCGAAGCCCAGGAACTTCAGGATGCTGAGGTTCACGCTGGCGTGGAAGCGGAGGCCGCCCTTGTAGGGGCCGATGGCGCTGTTGAACTGCACGCGGTAGCCGAGGTTCACCTGCACCTCGCCCTTGTCATCGACCCAGGGCACGCGGAACGTGATGATGCGCTCGGGTTCTACGAGGCGCTCGATGAGCTTGGCGCGCTCGAACTCTGGATGCTGGTTATAGACCTCTTCGATGCTCATGAGCACCTCGCGCACAGCTTGCAGGTACTCTTTCTCGCCTGGATGTTTGGCCTCCAGGTTGGCCATGATGGTTTCAATCTTCATAAGTCAGTTAAGTTTATAAGGTTTTTTAGATGATAAGTCTGTCAATAGCACGACAAAATTACCTCTTTCTGCTGAACCGACAAAGAAAAAAAGAGAAAAAGCGCCGTTGGAGCAAAGAAATAGTATATAGTAAATCGTAGAATCGCAAATAATCACTACCTTTGCCTACGAAAAAAACCAAAATCCCTCAACCATAATCATGAAAAGAATCTTCTTCCTCCTGACCCTCTGTGTATGTCTGCTGCCCGCACTGGCTGGCGAGCTGACCCTCAAGGACCTCACTGCCGGCGCCTACAGTGCCAAGGGCATCTACGGTGTGCGACCCCTCAACGACGGCGAGCGCTACAGCCAGCTGTCAGCGGACTCGCGACAGATCATCGCGCGCTCCTTCCGCACGGGCGAGCAGACGGCGGTGCTCTTCGACGTGGCCACCGCCCGCGGTGTGCGCCTCAACAGCATCGACGGCTATATCATGAGCCCCGACGAGCAGACCATCCTCATCCAGACCGAGACGAAGCGCATCTATCGTCACTCCTTCACAGCCGTGTACTATATATATAATGTGAAGAACCGCACGCTGGAGCGCCTCAGCGACGGCGGCCCGCAGGAGGTGCCTGCCTTCTCGCCCGACGGCACGATGGTGGCCTTCGTGCGCGATAACAACCTGTTCCTCGTCAAGTTGCTCTTCGGCAATGCCGAGAGCCAGGTGACGAAGGACGGCGAGTTCAACAAAGTCATCAACGGCAAGCCCGACTGGGTCAACGAGGAGGAGTTCTCCTTCGCACGCGCCTTCGACTTCAACGCCGACGGTACGATGCTGGCGTGGATTCGCTACGACGAGAGCGCCGTGAAGCAGTTCTCCTTCCCGCTCTACAAAGGCGCGAACCCTGCCCTGGAGGAATATGCCGACTACCCAGGGGCCTACACCTACAAATACCCCATCGCGGGCGAGCAGAACGCGAAGGTCACCGTGCACAGCTATGACATCAAGAGCCACCGCATCCAACAGATGAAGTTGCCCCTCGATGCCGACGGCTATGTGCCCCGCATCCGCTTTACCAGCGACCCCGAGAAGCTCCTCGTGCTCACCCTCAACCGCCATCAGGACCGCCTCGACATCTATGCCGCCAATCCCCGCTCCACGGAGTGCAAGCTCATCGTGCGCGACCAGATTGACAAATACATCACTGAGGAGCCTTTCAAGACCCTGCAGGTGTTCCCCGGCGGCTTTGTGCTCGCCAGCGAGCGCAGCGGCTACAACCACCTCTACCTCTACGACCTCAACGGCACCCTGCAGCGCCAGCTTACCAAGGGTGACTTCGTCGTCAAGGCGTTCTACGGCTACAACCCGCAGACGGGCGACTGCTTCTATGCGGCCAACCCCGAAGGGCCGCAGTATCAGGCCGTCTATCGCGCCGATGCCAAGGGCAACGTCACCTGCCTCAGTCAGGAGAAGGGCACCAACGGCGCCACCTTCGCCAAGACCTTCAAGTACTTCATGAACGTCTATTCCAACATCACCACGCCGCCCGTGACCACCCTCAACGATGCCAAGGGCAAAGTGCTGGCGACGCTGGAGGACAATGCGTCTCTCAACTCTAAACTCTCAACGCTCAACTTGCCTAAGCCCGAATTCTTTTCGTTCAAGACCAGCGAGGGCGTAGAGCTCAATGGCTATATCATCAAGCCCTCAACTCCCCTCCCTGACGGGAGGGGCACGGGGGTGGGTCTTCCCGTTGTCATGTACCAGTACAGCGGCCCCGGCTCGCAGCAGGTCCTCGACTCCTGGTGGGTTGGCAACATGGGCGGCTGCCTCTATGAGCACTACTTGGCGCAGAAAGGCTTCATCTGTGTGTGCGTGGATGGTCGCGGCACAGGCGGCCGTGGTGCCCAGTTCGAGAAGCAGACCTATCAGAACCTCGGTCTGCTCGAAGCCAAGGACCAGGTGGAGACCGCCCTCTATCTCGCCTCCCTACCCTATGTCGATAAGGACCGCATCGGCATCTGGGGCTGGAGCTACGGCGGCTTCAACACGCTGATGTCCATGACCGAGGGCCGCGGTGTCTTCGCCGCCGGTGTGGCTGTGGCGCCCGTCACCAACTACCGCTTCTACGACAGTGTCTATACCGAGCGCTATATGCGCACGCCCAAGGAAAACCCCACGGGCTACGACCGCAACCCGATGACGCGCGCCAAGAAGCTCCACGGTGCCCTCCTCATCTGCCACGGCACAGCCGATGACAACGTGCACTACCGCAATACCGCCGAGTTCACCGAGGCCCTCGTGCAAGCCGACATCCCCTTCATGCAGCTCGTCTATACCAACCGCAACCACTTCATCCAGGGTGGCAACACCCGCCAGCACCTCTACGGCAGCATCACCCGCTGGTTCGAGGACCATCTGAAGTGAATCCCGGTCGTACTATGAAGCATGGCTTAGTACTCGAAGGCGGCGGTCTGCGCGGCCTCTTCTCCGCAGGCATCATGGACATCCTCATGGAGGCTGGCGTGTGCTTCGACGGCGTCGTGGGTGTCTCCTCGGGCGCCTGCTTCGGTTGCAACTACAAGAGCCATCAGCCTGGCCGCGTCCTGCGCTATAACCTGCGCTACGCCCACAACCTGCGCTACTGCAGCCTCTGGTCGTGGCTCACCACTGGCGGCATCTTTGGCCCTCGCTTCGCTTACTACGACCTCCCCCTGCGTCTCGATCCCTTCGACATCCCCACCTTTGACCGCGACCCGATGGAGTTCCATCTCGTCACCACCGATGTCGATACCGGCGCTGCGGTCTATCGCCGGTTCGACCATTTCACCGAAGATATGTTGGAGTGGATCCTCGCATCCTCGTCCATGCCCATCGTCTCGCGCATCGTCACCATCGGCGGCCAGCGCCTCCTCGACGGCGGCATCGCCGACTCCATCCCCCTCCGCTATTTCCAGGAGCAGGGCTTTGAGCGCAACCTCGTCATCCTCACGCAACCCGCAGACTATCAGAAACAACCCCTCGGGCACCTGCCAATCATCCGCCGTGCCTTGCGCCACGCCCCCGCTCTCCTGACCGCCTGGGAGCACCGCCACGAGATGTACAACGCTCAGCTCCGCTATATCGCCGAGCAGCAGGCCGCCGGCAACTGCCTCATCCTCTGTCCAGAGCACACGCTCCCCGTCGGCCGCATCTCCCACAACCGCAGCCACATGCGTGCCGCCTACAGCCTCGGCCGCACCCTCACCCTCTCCCAACTCCCCCGCATCAAAGCCTTCCTAGCCGATTCACTTAATCCCTGAGTCACCCCCAACGTTTCTTTCCGCATTTTTCCGTTCCTTTCCGTGTTTTTCCGTGTCTCCCGTGTATTTTCCGCCCAAAATCCTTTGCCCGAATCGGATTAATCGCTACTTTTGTGGCGTGATATTTAAAATTCCGTAAGTTGTATGGGAAAACTGATGTTCCTTTTATACTTCATTCTATCTGTATTTCCTGCTGATGCGACCGAAAACAGGAGACATATTCATGTTATACGTCGAGGGCATAAGAAATCCCATAGAGGCGATACCGTAGCTAAGATATGGATTGAAGAAAATGGACAAAAGAAAATAGAAGTCGCTTGGTCGGAGCTCTCTGCTGACGAAGAGGCATTAATCATAGAGGCCATCAATAAACATTGGAAAGAGTTGAATGGACTCATTGACGAGGTCTTTGCAGGTAAGAAAATTCGAATTAAAAGAATTAAATAAACCAATAGGAGGATTAGAATATGTGTAAATTCAAGGATACGCAAATTGGCATCAAGAAACTTGACTTTAATGTTAAGCGTGGTGCGATGGCAGCCTTCCTCACGGATGGCCGCGAGATTATTGTCCCCATCTCAATGTTCCCAGACATTAAGCACCTCACTCGCAAGCAGCGTGAGGACTGGATGATTATGGATGACCAATACTTCTCGTTTGAGAATCTTAGCCGCATTTACTCCGTAAAGGACTTAATGCAGCTATAACCCCTTAAACCATTAACCATTAACCCTTAACCATTATTCACCCCTTAAACTGTTTATGAAATAAACCATAATAGATAGACATACAGACAGAAGCGTCCGCTTAGATTCTTGTTTTCTGAAATTCGCCAAATTAAAAGAAAATGTTTCAAGAGTAAAAGCACGGATGCTCACGCCGAGGCGTGGGCTTTTACTCGTATATGAAACATTAGGTGTTTGGCGATACCTCAGAAAACGTAGACGAAGTGAAGTCCACGTTTTCTTTTTGTATACTTATCACAACCACCGGTCTAATTATTTTATCCATTTTATGTTTAACTTCTTATATTAAATTAACAATTATGAAACCCAAACTTTATCTTGCTTTAGTCCTCTGTATGATTTGGACAAGCGCGACATTGGCAGATGAAACAATTGACGGAATCACGTACACGTTGAACACATCCACAAGTACCGCAACCGTCACGAACACACCAAGCGGAAGTGTAGTTATCCCTGCGACGGTTACGTACAACAATCGCAAGTACAACGTAACTGCTATAACGGGTGTGAATTCTGGCGTTACCACCGTTGAGATTCCTGATGGCGTAACATCTATTGGTACAGCATTCAAAACCAAGTTTTCATTAACATCAATTGTCATTCCTTCTACTGTGCAGCGAATAGAGTATAATGCCTTTTATTCATGCTCTTCGCTGATTTCAGTCACACTGCCTGAAGGGCTGACATATATTGGAAATAGTGCGTTTCGTAGTTGTTCAAAGTTGTCAAGTATTACCATTCCGACAACTCTTACAAGTCTTGGGGAAGAGGCATTCGCAGGCTGTGAAAACCTAAAGACTATTACGTGGAATGCTAAACATTGTGTTGATCTTGGAGCATCCCCATTTTACACTACGCTTTATTATGATAACTACAATTACTCAGGTTATAGTTTCTACGGCAACGACTATACAACGCAAATTAGTTTTGGCGAAGAGGTAGAATATATTCCAGCATACTTATGTAGTGGTTTTTATGCACTATCAACAGTTGTTATTCCAAATAGCGTCAAAGAAATCGGTGATTATGCTTTCGATGCCGTTCGTTTTAGTACAACCTATAGTAAATACAAATTTGACAAGACATTGTCTTCCATCTCGTTCGGAACGGGATTGGAGAAGATTGGATCTTATGCTTTTTATGGAAGGAGTATTTTATCGGAAGTTACAATTCCCGATAAGTGCACTACAATTGACCCCTTTGCGTTTGCTAAATGTAGTAACCTGTCTAAAATAACCTTGGGTAAAGGCATAAACACCATAGGTGCTTGTACATTTGGCGCAACTCCATTAATTAATACTATTAATATTTATGCCACTACTCCTCCTGTAATAAATGGGAAATCTGTTTTTGGCAGTATCTCAATTGGCAATAATAGTTACCCATGCATCTCAGACTTGATGGCTGTCACGCTGAATGTACGTTCAAAAGCCCTTGACGCCTACAAGGCTGCTGCCGTGTGGAAAGATATGTATGTGCAGGCTATGGAGAATGATATACGTACATTTACGCTTTCTGTTTCATCAGCAGACGAAAGTAAAGGAACAACCACACAAGGTGGTGCCTATGATGAAGATAGTGAAATCCTCATCTATGCCGCAGCCAAAGAAGGCTATAAGTTCAGTAAATGGAATGATGGTAATACAGACAACCCGCGCACAGTTAGGATGATAGGTAATCTTTCATTCGTAGCACAGTTTGAGCCGTTTATTCCTGTTCCTAATTACACCATAACAACAAGCGCTAGTGCTGTTGAAGGAATTGTAGTGGGCGGTGGTGTTTACGAGTTGGGTGCTCAAGCTACATTGGCTGCAGTAGGGAACACAGGTTACCATTTTACTCAATGGACAGACGGCAATACAACCAACCCACGCCAAATAACAGTTACGTCAAATGGTTCATACACGGCTCAATTTGCCAAAGACCCTGCAAAATACACTTTGACAACTTCATCCACTAATGCCAGTCAAGGAGTAGCATACGGCCAAGGTAAATACGAAGAAGAAACTAGCGTGGCTATCTTCGCTGTTGCCAACGATGGTTACCACTTCAGCCAATGGCACGATGGCAACACCGAGAATCCGCGCACTGTAACTGTCTCTGCAGATGCCATGTATTTTGCGAACTTCGCACAAGATCCTATTGCTCCCACATTGTACGAATTGATCATAAAACCAGCAAATGCTGCACAAGGCAGGACCACAGAAGGTGGCGCTTACGAATGGGGCAAGCAGGTGATGATCTATGCACATCCGGCAAGTGGGTTTGTATTCAGCCAGTGGAGCGATGGTAACAAGGAAAATCCACGTTTCTTGACGATCAACCGCGACATAGATTTGACAGCACAATTCGAGACGCAACCCGTTGACGGCATCAGCATGACAACGACAACAACAACAGATTCTCCGTCAGTACGTAAAATTGTTCGTAACGGAAAAGTCTTCATAGAATATGATGACAAGACCTACACAATTCAAGGAGTTGAGGTGAAATAATTAGAGGACATACCTATCACTTTTTTCCAGCAGGCTGTATCGCACGATGCAGCCTGCTGCGCTGCCTGAGCGAACCCTCTACAGTGTCTGCGCGTAGGGACTATAGAGGGTCAGGCGAGGGAGTAGTAGTGTCTCGCGGTAAAAGAGTACAGGATTGTATTTATGATCAATTTATGGTCTGATTCATGGTCATTCGTGTGAAAGAGGTAAAAGCTGTATCTTAGTATAAATCGATTGCCACAAGGCTTGCTGTTTAGCTCCTTGTGGCAATCGTTCTGTTAAATGTAGATGACGAAGATAGGGTGTCGCGAAATGCGACACCCTTGGCGGAACCCAGAAAACAATGCTCATCAACGAGAGCGGGCTCTACGCGCTCATCCTCTCGAGGGCATTCGAAGGATAGCGCCAGCATGGGAAAAAACATGTGGGCTCAAATTTGAGCTGACATCGAGCACCGGCGTGGGAGAAAAAGTGTGAAGCGTCGCAAGCGCCGAGCGTGTGTGAAAGAAATAGATGCTGGGGTCGCAGGAAAAAACTGTAATCTGTTGACATCTGTTGACATTTTGTGAGTAGTTTGTTGATATAAGGATAGCGGCACCCGATTCTTGCGAAAGGGTGCCGCTGGTGGTTGAGGGCTCAAGGGATGAGGGGGGAGCAGGCTCAAAGGATGAGGGGGAACAGGCTCAGAAGGATGAGGATGAACGGGCTGAAAATTCAGCCCGTTGACTACGGCTAAAACTCAGAATTCAAGTTTGCGGAAGGTGTTGGGGGTATCGGTGTCCTCGATGTAGCCTTGGCAGCTTGAAGCATTGCCACCTGCTGCAAAGCTTGCTGTCGCGTAGCACGCGACGATGGACGCCCCAATGAGAGGCGCACCTGCTGTGCAGAGTCCTGCATGCTCTGATAAATTGAATCGATGAAAATCTTCTGTCCTAGGCACTAAAAAACGTTTTTTCGACGAGAAAGTTTAAAACCTTACACCTCGCGCAAAATGGTTGCAATTGATTGCTATACAGCAGATTGCAGCGCGCAACCCCCTACGCAACCTCGCGCAACCTCGCGCAAGGTCGCGCACACTGGGTGCTGGGGTTGGCTGCGTGCAGGGTTGCGCGAGGTTGCGCGAGGTTGCGTAGGGATATGCGCGGGGTAATCAACTGACTTTCATGGGCGTTATGAAGATTTTGCGCGAGGTGTAAGCTTTTCAGACATTTCTAAGAATTTTGTCATGAGAGGTGCCGTAATGAATATCATGGAGGCCTGGAGAAGAAGGATGCGTCCTTCCGCCTATTACGACGCGTCGTAACGCCCCGAGGGACGCGTCGTAATATTTTTTCTCACACGTGGGAAAAATAAGAGGACCGCGGTCTTGTGGGCTGAGGACCGCGGTCTTCGGGCCGAAAGAGTGCGGTCTTCAGGCGTGTTCCATGCATGGAACTCGTTGGCTGGCCAGTCTCATTTCTTTTTGTCTTCCAAGTAGCGCCGTTTCTTAGCGCTCATGGTTCTTGCCTCCTTCGCGGCCTTTGCAGCAGTCCTGACAGCGTTCTCTGCCTTGCGTATCTTGGCCGCAGCCTGACTAGCGCGTCGTTTGCGGTCTATGGCTTGTGCTATTTCCTTGCGCTTAGCCTTCTTTTCATCACGGATGGCATCCTTAGCAGCATCGCTGGCTTCTACCTCAGCCTTGCGCTTGGCAATCTTCTCCTCCTCTCGTGCCAGCACGCGTGACTGATAATCGGGATTTGACAACAGCTCTTTGCGGAAGGGAGTGGCGAGGATGTTCAACGCCAGTTTGGTGGCCTTCGTGCGTGCATAGCGCCAGCTCTTGCTCATGGCCTCGCACAATACGGTTCCATCGGTTAATACGGCTTTGGCACGATGAAGCCCGCCTTCGGTCTCTTCCATCTCTAAGGAGAGACGGCGCCCGTCGGTATTGCGCACGATGGCGTCGGCCTGGGCAAGCAGATTGGCATTGCGTCGTTTGTGCTGGAAGAGATAGATGTTCTCGTCGTTAAGGATATACTTGCCGATGAACCAGTTGCGGATGTCTTCATCAAGCGTGGTCACATAGCCGAAGATGGCATACACGAAGATGTGCCTGTGCGCCGTGATGTCGAACTTCTCGCCGGCACGAACAAACTGACGCAGTTTCCACTCGTCGAACAGCCGTTCCAGCCGTTCGTTGCGGAACAGGTTACCCAGCACATGCTGCAGCCGCGTGCCCTCGCCGGAGAAATAGCGGTAGAGCACCTGTGCCACCATGCCCTTGAACGCTAACCTGCCCTTAACAGATCAGGAGGCCATGAGGTCGCTCATGATGTCGTCGGAGATCATGAGGGCGGATTCGGCGAGGCGGAGGCGATGGGGGGGGATGAGGGGCCCCCTGTGGTCCCCCAAGGGGGACGATTGAGAAGTGTCAGGGGTGGGTTGTTCAAGGATGAGGCGACGCGCGTGAAGGTGGGGGGCGGCGTTGGTGAGGAGGGCATCGAGGCGGGGCTGGCCGAAGCGGGAGAGGAAACGGGCGAGGTCGATGCCCTCATGGGTGCGGAGGCCGCACATGACGGCTTCGTTGTGGAGATCGGTAGTTGTCAAAGTTTCATAAGAGCAAGGATCGGCCCCCTCCTGACCTCCCCGAGGGGAGGAGTAGAAGGACAGATATTTGTCAAGACTTGGGAGGTTGGCACGGCGCGTGCGGAGGCCGTCGTAGCTGTGGGCGCCGGGGCCGAAGCCGAGGTAGGGGGCGCCGGTCCAGTAGCTGCTGTTGTGGCGGGAACGGAAGCCGGGGAGGGCGAAGTTGGAGATCTCGTAGTGCTCGAAGCCTGCTTGGCGGGCGCGCTGGCAGAGGAGCTGGTACATGGCGACGGACTCCTCGTCGGTGGCCTCGCGGAAGCGCCCCTCGTCGCGCCAGCGGGTGAGGAGTGTGCCCTCCTCGTAGCTGAGGGCGTAGGCGGACAGGTGCTGGATGCCGAGGGAGAAGGCGGTGTCGAGGTCGTGCTCCCATTGCGCGAGTGTCTGGCCGGGGAGGCCGTAGATGAGGTCGATGCTGATGTTACGGATGCCGTCGGCCTGCAGGCGACGGACGGCTTGGATGGCGGTCTGGCTGTCGTGGCGACGACGGATGAGGTGCAGGAGCTGGTCGTCGAAGGTTTGGATTCCTAATGAGACCCTGTTGACTTCGCGCAGCCTGCTCCCCTCCATCACGGGAGGGGCTGGGGATGGGTCTAAGTCATCAGGGTTCATCTCCAGCGTCACTTCAGCCCCGTCTTCGACGTCGTAGTTGGCATAGACGGCATCGAAGATCTGCTGCAGAAGAGTGGGGGAGAGCAGCGAGGGAGTGCCGCCACCTATATATATTGTGCGTACACGCGTGTGAGGGATCTCATGACGACGCTCGGCGATCTCGCGGCAGAGGGCCTGGACATAGTGTTGCATTTCCTCCTCGCGCGTGGTGGAAAAGAAGTCGCAATAGGCACATCGGGAGCGACAAAAGGGGATGTGTATGTACAGACCCAACAAGGCTCTTTTTAGTTTAAAGTTTCAAGAGTTTCAGGTTTCAGGATGCAAAGTTACAACTTTTTCGCTAAAAAAAGTCAAAAGGTGAGCGGAGTTTGAAGAATTATTGCTACCTTGCGCACGTTTTTGTGGAAAATGGGCCTCTGAGGCACCTCTTAAGGCTCAAAAAACGATACTTATAAACTCATAACTAAATACCTTACCGTCTTATGAAGACTTATCAGACGAAAGAAATCAAGAACATTGCCTTGCTTGGCAGTGACGGGGCTGGTAAGACCACCCTCACCGAAGCGCTGCTCTATGAGAGCGGCATCATCTCGCGTCGTGGACGCATCACGCAGAAGAACACCGTCAGCGACTATCTGCCCGTAGAGCAGGAGTACGGCTACAGCGTCTTCGCCACGCCCTTCCACGTGGAGTACAACAACAAGAAGCTGAACATCATCGACTGCCCGGGTTCCGATGACTTCGCCGGCGCAGCCCTCACGGCCATGGGCGTGACGGACACTACCGTCATCCTGCTCAACGGTGCCGCAGGCCCCGAGGTGGCTACACAGAACCACTTCCGCCTCACGGAGAAGATGCAGAAGCCTGTCATCTTCCTCGTGAACCGCCTGGATGAGGAGTTCGACTACGATCACCTGCTGGAACAGCTTCAGGGCATCTATGGCTCGAAGGTAGTGCCCGTGCAGTACCCCATCAAGACCGGTCCGGACTTCAACGCCGTCATCGACGTGCTGCTGATGAAGAAATACTCCTGGAAGCCCGAGGGTGGCGCACCCATCATCGAGGACATCCCCGCCGACCAGATGGACAAGGCCATGGAGATGCACAAGGCACTCGTGGAGGCTGCCGCCGAGCACGACGAGACGCTCATGGAGAAGTTCTTCGAGACCGAGGAGCTCAGCGAGGACGAGATGCGCGACGGTATCCGTGCCGGACTGGCCAGCCGCGGTATGTTCCCCGTCTTCTGCGTCTGCGCAGGCAAGGACATGGGCGTGCGCCGTCTGATGGAGTTCCTGGGCAATGTCGTTCCCTTCGTGGATCAGATGCCCGCCGCTCACAACACGCGTGGCGAGGAGGTGAAGTGCGACGCCAACGGCCCCACAAGCCTCTACTTCTTCAAGACGGCTGTAGAACCGCATATCGGCGAAGTGCAGTACTTCAAGGTGATGAGCGGTGTCGTTCGCGAGGGCGACGACCTGACGAATGCCGACCGCGGCTCGAAGGAGCGTATCGCACAGCTCTTCGTCTGCGCAGGTGCTAATCGCACGAAGGTGACGGAGCTCGTGGCCGGTGATATCGGCTGCAGCGTGAAGCTGAAGGACGTGAAGACTGGAAACACCCTGAATGGCAAGGACTGCGACAACCGCTTCGCCTTCATCAAGTACCCCGAGCCCAAATACATCCGCGCTATCCGCGCCGCCAACGAGGCTGAGACGGAGAAGATGATGAATGTGCTGCAGCGCATGAGCCAGGAAGATCCCACATGGGTCGTTGAGCAGTCGAAGGAACTGCGCCAGATCCTGGTCAAGGGTCAGGGTGAGTTCCACCTGCGCACGCTGAAATGGCGCATGGAGAACAACGATAAGATCCAGATTGTCTTCGACGAGCCCCGCATCCCCTACCGCGAGACCATCACGAAGGCTGCGCGCTCCGACTATCGCCATAAGAAGCAGTCCGGCGGTGCCGGTCAGTTCGGCGAGGTACACCTCATCATCGAGCCCTATGCCGACGGTCAGCCCGTCAGCGAGGTCTATCGCTTCGGTGGTCAGGAGTTCCGCATCAACGCCAAGAGCGAGGAGGTCATCGACCTCGAGTGGGGCGGCAAACTGGTGTTCATCAACAGCGTCGTCGGTGGTGCCATCGATGCCCGCTTCATGCCCGCCATCCTGAAGGGTATCATGAGCAAGATGGAACAGGGCCCGCTGACGGGTTCCTATGCCCGCGACGTGCGCGTCATCGTCTATGACGGTAAGATGCACCCCGTCGATAGCAACGAGCTCTCCTTCATGCTCGCAGGCCGCAACGCCTTCAGCCAGGCCTTCAAGGAGGCTGGTCCGAAGCTGTTGGAACCCATCTACGATGTCGATGTCTTCGTGCCCGGCGATAAGATGGGCGACGTGATGAGCGACCTCCAGGGCCGTCGCGGCATGATCATGGGTATGACCTCAGAGAGCGGCTACGAGAAACTTTCTGCCAAGGTGCCCTTGAAGGAGATGTCCAGCTACAGCACCTCTCTCAGCTCCATCACCGGCGGCCGCGCCAGCTTCGTCATGAAGTTCGCCAGCTACGAGCTCGTGCCTGCCGACGTGCAGCAGAAACTCCAGAAGGAATTCGAGGAGAGTCAGAAAGACCAAGACTGAATATGATAAAGAAATCCCCTCCCGGCTGGGAGGGGATTTCTTTTTTTATCGTGCCTCTTGGAAGGTGATTTGGTAGAAGCAGGGATAGACGTTGCTGCTGGCGTCGCTCTGTCCCTGAGCGTGCGGAACGATGAGGCGCACCTGTGAGATCTGTTCCTCTGAGGTCTGGCGACCGATGCGTATGTAACTGAAGGGCATAAGCCAGCCACCTGGCACGCTGGTGCTGCCGTAGCGGCGATACATGGCTCCGCCACCGTTGTCGGTGTTGAAGGAAGCTGTGAAGGTGCCGTAGGAGTTGGAGATGTCGATGATGTCGGGCGTCGTGCTGTAGTAGAGCGTCTCGTTGCTGGTCTGCACGGTGTCCGCCATGATATTGAACTCGGTGTAGCGGGCAATGACCTGCTTGCTCTCGCCGGACTCCAGACGGTTGCCGACACCTTCGCGC
>Ga0310691_10001074_pt1 | contig 44340 bp, 75 predicted proteins | sample 176DNAGHGlowgp2_FD_203887 | JGI IMG/M metagenome (GOLD analysis project Ga0310691, IMG submission 203887) | Sheep rumen microbial communities from Palmerston North, Manawatu-Wanganui, New Zealand - 1766 DNA GHGlow gp2 (v2) (version 2) | ecosystem: Host-associated > Mammals > Digestive system >... | reverse complement strand
ATATAGTGAAGTAATTCCCCTGTTTATAAAAGGTGCGTAATCATAAATAAATTCAAGAATTGTTAAACGTGAGGTATATTATGGCAGTAATTATACAAGACATGAGTATGCCAGCACGATGTTGGCAATGCCCTTTCCATTTTCGAGTAGACAATGCACACACCGCATGTTCAAGACATCCAATGGAAAAACCGGTAGAAGATGGAGACAAAAGGCCAGAGCATTGCCCGTTAAAAGAAGTTAAAATGACACTTAATATAGGAGTATAAAAAATGCTTACCAAGAAACGAAATGCTGTGTTCGGAAGATACCCGTGTTGTGATTTGGTAAATAATGCAATCCGGTTTATTCTCGACGGAAAAACGGATTATGCGATTGAGGAGCTCCTGCAAGCGATATGGAAATCTAATGGGTATATGCATGATGATATAGTTCGTCAGGTGAATGAAGTCCATAAGCGCATATTGGAAGAACATCAAAGCAACTTAAATTGAACGGATATTTAAGTCAACTATATGGGACTTTCGTCTCCGCTCTTAGCGGATGGTTGGGGTGGCGAAACAGCGTAGGGTCGAGGGATGGCTACGCATTAAATAGCAGAAAAGAATACAAAGGAACACAATCGTGACAACGATTAGGAGAAAAAAATGAATAACTTATTAAATACTTTAAAGAATGAAACTAATTATACCCATACAGAAAATGGCGCTCTCACGCACAAAACAACAAATAGTGCGCTAATGGATATGTTTGCTATGGGCGCCGCGATGCGGAAACGTTCTATTGAAGATATTATTCTTCTATTTAAGAACGCATATATCGAAAATGCAGAGCTGGCTATGAAGATGCTTTTCTATATCCGTGATGTGCGCGGATGCGGCCAGGGCGAACGTCGTTTCTTCCGTGAGTGTATTAAGTGGCTAAGCACCAGCCCTATGTTAAATAGTATTCGTAAAAATATGAAATATATTCCAGAGTTTGGTCGCTGGGATGATTTATACGCTTTTGTTGGTACTCCATTGGAATATGAAGCAATGAATTTAATTTATGAGCAATTAAAACTCGATATTGATTGTAAAACACCTTCTCTATTAGCAAAATGGCTCAAAAGTGAAAATGCTTCTAGTAAAGAGACGAGGCGTCTTGGCGATATAACTCGTAGTTATTTGGGGATGTCTCATAAAGAATATAGAACAACATTATCTATGCTGCGGGCGCGCATCAATGTTGTAGAACGTCTTATGTCTGCTAATCGTTGGGACGAAATTGAGTTTGATAAGATTCCTTCCAAGGCTGGTCTTATCTACAAGAACGCTTTCGCTCGTCGTGACATCATCAAGGCGAAATATGAGAAGTTTGCTAAGGACAAAACTACTAAGGTAAATGCGGGAACGCTTTATCCTTATGAGGTAGTTGAAAAGGCAATTAAGCTAATGTCCGAAGACTTTTGGGGACGGAATAATAATATAGCCATAGACAACGTAGACAGGCTTATGATTAACAAATATTGGGATAATTTAACAGATTATTTCAATGGCGCGACTTTGGATGCTCTTTGTATGATAGATACTTCTGGGTCTATGCGTGGTACTCCTATTAATGTAGCAACCTCTATTGGCCTATACTGTGCAGAACGGAATCTTGGCCCTTGGCATAATCATTATATTAGTTTTAGTTCTAAACCGCAATTAATTGAAACATCTGGTGTTGATTTTTGTGATAAAGTTATTCGTATTGTTCGTACCAATCTCTGTCAGAATACAAATATCGAAGCCGCATTTGATTTAATTCTAAAAACCGCTGTAAAAAATAAACTACTTAATAGAGACTTGCCGAAAAACATTATCGTCATTAGCGATATGGAATTTGATGAAGGTACTACATGGTATGATGGCGTAAAACTCACTGTGATGGAATCTATCAAAAAGGAATTTAATCGTTATGGTTATACAATGCCGCATCTAATCTACTGGAATGTAGATGCGCGGCACAACAACATTCCAATGCTTGATGATGGGCCAGTTACTTATGTTTCTGGTTTTAGTCCTTCTATTTTTACTTCAATACTAACAGGTAAGACTGGATATGATTTGATGTTAGAAGCAATTACTAATGAACGATATGCGTGTATTCACGCATAATGGGTTGATTATATCAACCCTATTTTTATAGGAGGGACTATGGGAACTTTTTGGTATCACGGCCGTATGTATGACGATACTTAGGCCACAGAAAAAATGGATGAATATGAAGCTATAATAAAAGAGTTAGAGAAAAAAATTAACGAATTAGAATTGAAAATTTATAGGATGGAAAACCATGTGGAAGAAAATTGATACTATTAAATTAGAGACGCCGCAAGACTTATTAGCAATGTTATCGCTTACTATTGCCACTAAGCCGCAATCTACAACTATGTATTCTTTTTCCACTTCGCAAGAAAATGTAATATATCTAATAAATCAACATACTCTTCCATTTTATAACCCTAATATACTTCAAGAAGCAAAAAATATTAAAGCTTGGGATAAAGTAAAGAATTGATTTTTTATAAAAAATTTGATATAATAAATTATCAAAGAAAAGGAGAGGGATATATATATGAAGGTACTGGTAGTTGTTGACGCGCAAAATGATTTTATTAGTGGTTCTCTTGGGTCTGCACGCGCGCAAGAGACTGTTGAAGAAGTAGTAAAGGCTATTGATGATTTCAATGATGAAGAAACAAGAATTTTTGTAACTATGGATACTCATGATAATTCATATTTAGATACAAATGAGGGCAGGCACTTGCCTACGTATCATTGTCTAACTTGTACTCAGGGTTGGGAACTTAATCAGAAGATTAAGGCCGCTCTGCGGAATTCTCGCGCGCACGTGCATTATTTAGTGAAATCTACCTTTGGCTCATTAGACTTGCCAAAGAAGTTGCAAGACTATTTAATTCCACGCGATAAGTTGGATATTACGCTTGTCGGATATTGTACAGATATTTGTGTAATCGCTAATGCGGTTCTATTAAAAACTTATTTCCCAGAAGCAACAGTACGAGTGCGCGCCGATGCTTGCTGCGGCACTTCTGCTTCACGACATTATGATGCTTGTACAGTAATGGAGTCTTTGCAGATTGAGGTTGAATAATTATGCGTGAAACTAATTTAGATGAAACTATACCGTATCGTAAAATTAAACCTTCAAATATTAGTAAATCATCTAAAAAAAGTAAGCATAAACATGAATATGAATATATTTTGTATCACTATGTTGGTTCTTTTGAAGAATATTATATAAGGCGTAGATGTATTATTTGCGGGAAAATGGCATATAATGATGATTATGATAGATTCCCTATGACTGAAAGGTTAAATGATGGGCGTGCATATTCTCGTATGTTTACAAAAGAAGAAATATACGAAAGATATAAGGATTTGCCGCAAGTAGAAGGGGATAAATTAATATTATGACAGAAGAGCAATAATGGAATCGTTACAAATTGAAGTTGAATAATGAAGATTATTATTTGTCTAATTATTCTAAAAATATATAATCTATTTAGAAGGAGGGAATAAAATGGAAGATGCAATGATTATAGAAAAAGTAAAACAACATTCTAAATATGTTACTGAAAAAATTAAAGCATCTCAAATCATGACTGTGTTAATTGGCTCACAAAATTATCAATTAGACACAGAAAATAGTGATATTGATACTGTCACTTTTGTATTCCCTACTTCATATGATATTGTTTTCAATAAAAAGCCTGTTAGCTCAGAGTTCAATGTATCAGATGGAAAATGTGTTGTAAAAGATATACGCCTTGCTTTTGATTTACTTAGAAAGCCATCGCCAAATAGTGTAGAATGGTTTATTACTAAATATAAATATTATAATCCATTATATGAAAATATCTTAAAATATTACTTAGAGAATCAAGCAATACTATTTTTATTGACTCATGCCAATTATAAAAATGCTATCGCGGCGACAGTAGGTGCTGCGCGAGGATATTATTTGCGAGGGAATAATATTAGTGATGGGAAAAAAGTTGCTAATGTTCTAAGACTAAAAAATTTTATTTTGAACTATTTAGACGAAGAGTGTAATCCAAAAGACTACTTCCTTTTTAAAGAAGATGAATTACAAATCGCTCGCGCTATGAAAAATGAAAAAGAAAATTCATCATTCTTTATTAAAAATCTGTGCGATATTATTGATGAACTTTTAGAAATACAGCAAAATTTTTCGATAACAGAAAAGCATCATATCAATGAAAAAAATGGTGCTGCGCTAATAGATAATTTTCAAGAAGTTTTATTTAATAAATATTTTAATTTAGTAATCAAGTGATTAACTTTTCGTTAATCACTTGATTTTTTTTAAATTTTTTGATATAATATATTTACAAGATGAGGAAAGGAAGTAAGAAAAATGGCAGTAGCAAAGAGTTATGAAAATTATCAAATCTCCGGCGAGCCTTATGACCGTGATGGTAAGAAGTATGTTATTGTCATTGGAAATTGTAAGCGGTGCGGCGGCTCAGGTCATTATTCTATGAATGCCATGGGAGATTCTACGTGCTACCGCTGCGGCGGCTCTGGCAAGGAAAGAATGGAAGTTCGTTGGTATACTGACTCGCAGCGCGCGTCCATGGATAGGGCCGCAGAGCGTAGAGCCGCGGTAAAGAAAGAACAAAATCATATTAAGTTTGCTGCGAGAAATGCTTTTGGATTCCTCGATAATGGATATATTACTATCTTTAAGGGCGATACACACATTTTGAATGAATGGGCGCACGAAACGTATCCGTGCCGCGCTCGTTATGCTAATCATCTGGGATGGTACGTTCCTTCTAATAAAGAAGTCGAAAATTTACCTGATGGAATTACTCCGATTAAGCTTACTTGGGATGAAGTTCGTGATGAAAATGACCCAGAAAATCTCAATATGAAAGATTATGATGAAGTAAAAAAGTATATTGATAAACTTTTGTATGGCGAAAAGCAGGTTAGTAAAAGCGAGTATCAAGGTACAATCGGAGATTGGATTGTCCGTGAAGTAATTGTAAAGAAAAATATTGAAGTAGAATCGCGGTATGGCCTCTCTCATATGCACATTATGGAAGATAACGATGGAAATGTGTATGTGTGGAATACAGCCAGTAAAAATATTGAAGTAAATACTGCCCTTACTATGAGAATGAAAGTAAAAGACCATAAAGAATATCAGGATACTAAACAAACCATAGTGTATTATTGCAAGGAGAAATAATAATGGGCTGGATTGAGGATGAAAAGAAAAATCTAGAATTTTTGGATACTATTGATTTTATTCCATATTTAAAGAAGAATGGTAGTATAAAAGAAGTTATTAATGAAATACAAACGGATTATTCTAATAAGAATATGATTCCTGATTTCTTAGAGGGGTATGTCTTTAATAATATTACTGATGAAGAAGTATTATTATATTTGCGTGACAGATATAATATTACTGCTTATGAATATATTGATTACTATTATATTCTTCCAAAAGATATTTGACTTGATAAAAATTTTATAGTATAATATATTTAGAAAGTGAGGAGTAAAGAATGTATAAGAGTGGAGATAAAATTTGGTTTCAGTTCCATCCAGATTATGAAGATACGAATTGGTATCCTGGCACTATTGTGGAGAAAACTCCATACTCTAAATGTTATAGAATTTCTGTAAAAGGCCAAGTGCGTTATTTCTTCGCGCCAGATAGCCGAATTAAGATTCGTAATGAAGATGTTGATGAGCAAGCCGTATTTGAAAGGCTACATAAAATGGAGTGGCCTTATTAACAAATAGGAGAAGAAAAATGAGGAAGCGACTTTATTTTGAAAACTCTAATGGTGAAGAACGAGTTATTAAAAATAATGCCCAAACTTGGGAAGAAGTTGCTGATGCTATCAGAATTTTTATTCGTAATTGTAATGTTCATAAACTTAATGATTTAAAATATAAGTACGGTAAAAATTTTGATGAATCCAAGTTTGTTCCTTTTAAGTGGTATTATACAAGATGTTGGCAGCAAGAAGACGGGCGCACGCGCATCGACGTTGGCTCTCACACTGAGTTCTTTATTTGGGAAGGCTCAATAAATAATGATTGAATATACCACTTCACATGGATTATATTCATATCAATAAAAACTTGATTTTCTTTTAAAATTTTGATATAATATACTTACAACAAAGAAAGGAAGATTTTAATGGAAAGTCAAAGATGGTATGAAGATGATAACCCTCGCCCTCAGAGTAACGAATCAGAACTTAATAAGATAATTTCTGATCTGCATCAGGAAAATACATTGCTTCGTCAAGAAAATTGGAGACTAAGAGAAGAAATTATCCGCTTAAATACAGAATTAGCTAAATATAGAATTTAATAAAGAGGATGATAGCGATGCTAATTGATTGCTATGAATGCACCTGCTATGGTGATTATTACCTTGACGAAAACGGCGAGTGGGTAAGCTCCTGTAATGATTGTCCGTTTAATCAATATACTGATGAGGATGAAGATGACTACGCTGAATAGGAGGACTAATGATGAGTGACCAAAAAAATCTTATTGCAGATTTTGAAAAAGCGGTTCGGAATGCGTATGGTCAGGATTGGTATTTTGTAGATTTGACAGTTGAGGATGGATTTAAAATCCTCGATATATTGAAAAAGCAAGAGCCAAGAGTATTAACATTGGATGAGGTCAAGGGATTACAATCGCTTAAAGATGGTGCTATATGGCTTGAAATATGGCGCGGTGTAGTATTTCCAGCACTTCCAGAAATGTTACTATCACATATTTCTTACTTTGTCGCAATCCCGTTTGATGGTTATAGAAATTGGGTGGAAGATGAATATTATGGGAAAACATGGCGTTGTTGGTCATCTCGCCCAACTAAACAGCAGATGGAAGAGGTGAAGTGGGATGACCCAAATTCTTACTGAGCCGCAATTTATATCAATGGGTATATTTTGCCCCAAATGTCATGCGCCCGCGCACTGGACACAAGTTGATAAGCATCATTACATAATGGATAAGATTTGCTCTAATTGCGGCGCTGAAATGCCTAAGATTGAGAAAGTCGAGTTATTAACAAAAAATTGAATTATAATATATAATAAGAAAGGATGATATAAATGCTTGATAAAGACGGTATCCGGCAGCTCGCTTATGTAGTAATTATTGATGGTATCGAGCCTATTCCTGGCTATGACCGCGTAGAACATGCCATTGTTGGTGGCTGGCGAGTAATTGTTCAGAAGGGACAGTTTAGTGTTGGCGACCCTGCAATTTATTTCGAGATTGACTCTCGTGTGCCATCTGATAAAGAATGTTTTGCGTTTCTTGAAAAGCGCAATTATAAGGTTAAGACCTTAAAGATGTGTAAAACATTAAGCCAAGGATTACTTATGCACGCTGAAGATTTTGGTTGGCACATTGCTCCTGCACTTCATATTGAAGGATATAATACTCCTTATATCGTAGATAATGAAGGGCATAACCATAACGTAGAAAATGAATCTCGCTTCCTAACCAAGAAACTTGGCGTAACTTATGCAGATGATGAAGATAATCAGCGTAAGGCCGCGCCAGTAGATAAGTATAAGAAAATGACCGCTCGCCATCCACAGCTTTTTAAGAAGCCATGGGCGCGCTGGATGATGCGCCGCGAGTGGGGCCGCAAGGTTATGTTTTTCTTCTTTGGTAAGAAGAAGGATAAGAAAAATAGCTGGCCTATTTGGGTACAAAAAACTGATGAAGAACGTGTCCAGAATATGCCCTGGATTTTAAATGATAAAGAAGATTGGATCGCTACCGAAAAGATTGATGGTACTTCTACTACCTTTACTATGAAACGTGGTAGGTTTGGTAAAAAGTCTTTTTATGTCTGCTCTCGTAATGTTTGCTTTGATACCGTAGATAAGCCTTGTTATTATGATAGCAATGTATATTGGGAGATGGCTAAAAAATATAACATATTTGATGTACTTTCTAAAATGTTAGATAAAAATCCTTCAGAAGAGTGGATTACCATTCAAGGTGAAACTTATGGCAAAGGTGTACAGCGTCGTGAGTATTCAATGAATGACCATGATTTTGCGGCCTTCAATCTTATTTTTTCTACTAAGGGGCGAGTTGGCACCATTGAAATGATTGATACTCTTTCTCAATACAATATTCCTTGCGTACCAGTTATTGAAAAGAAAATGAAAATTAATCAATTTGAAAATGTAGATGCTATCCTCAACTACGCAGAAGGCAACTCTCAGGTAGATGGGCAGCCGCGTGAAGGAATTGTTTTTCGTTCTATTGATGGCTCAAAATCTTTTAAAGCAGTAAGTAATAGCTTCCTGTTAAAATATCATGGATAAAGGTTTAATAAGATGAACAGAATTGACGTAATTCATAATTTAGAATCTTGCCTGGCTATACAATGTGATGATTGTATACAAGAACATGCCTCACATTATCCTCTGGACTGTGAGGCATATGATTCTTTTATTCGGAGCGCAGTAGAGCTGTTAAGGGCGCAGGAGCCGAGAGTGCTAACACTGGATGAAGTTGTGAACTCCGACGCTCCAATTGTTGTAGATTATTACGATATGCCTCTATGTTATGCAAGCTTTGAGCGAGATGTTTCAAGCAAAAAGTGGGCGAGATTTTACACATTTGGCGAAGAAGATTTTATTAAATTATTGATAGAGGACTATAATAAAAGGAACACATGGCGCTGCTGGTCATCAAAACCGACCGATGAGCAGAGGGAGGCTACGTCATGGACGAAGTGACAATTCTTAACACCTATATGGAGTGGACAAGATCGAGCACAGCAATCTTATTGTTCTTCAATTACTTCCTAGCCGCTGGAATCGTCGGCGGGATCGTTCTGCTTGTCAACGGTGATGAATACATCGGCGGTATTGTGATCGTTCTCTGTATAGCCGGTATAATTTTAACGTTTATTTATGTTCCAAAGACCGAGCACATCCAAGCCACGCTGGATGATTCAGTTTCATATGTTGAATTGACCGATAAATACGAAATCGTCAAATCAGATGGCAGGATCATAACAATGATTGAGAGGGAGCAGAAAGATGACAGGTAAAGATATTGTAAAGTTTATTGAAGAAAATAATCTCTTTGAATATACGATAGAGGTATACATGAACAACTCTGAGGGGGTCCATGATGTGTTAGAGTTTGAAGTTGATCACGAATACAAAACGCTTACAATTTATTAAGGAAGTGAGAAACGATGAAACTAGCAATGATATTTGAGTCGAGCGATGAGATGCCTATGTCTCCAAAAGAATTTTGTGACGAAATGAAGAGACTGGCGAAAGTTAACGATACGGAAGCATGGCATATATATGCTGACGATTTGATGTGTTCCTTGCTCAGAACACTTGGTTACGAAGATGGTGTAGAAGTCTTTGAATCTGAGAAAAAATGGTATTCGTGATAAGGAAGAATAAATATGAAACAAAAAGAATTTAACATAGAAGATGCCGCGCGCGGAGCTAATCCATATTATGGACATCCATCCCATATTAACAATTGTTAGTGTTGTGTCTGGGCGTATGAAATGCGGCGCCGCGGCTTTGATGTTATCGCGGGGCCGCAATAGTTAGCTTTTGATTAGCCGCATGAAATGGTAAAGGTTATTGATGGCGGTAAATGGATTAGTGTAACAAGATCAGGTATCACACGCCTTATGAATCGTTGGGGCATTGGTTCGCGCGCAATTCTATATCTTGCATGGGGTAAAGGGCCTGCGCATGTAATCAACATAGAAAATACAGAAAAGGGCTTAGTATATATAGACCCACAGCCAGGAATGATTGTTGATGGAAAAAGATATTTAAATAGGGCTAGAAATATGCGTTTAATGCGTGTTGACGATAAAGAAGTTACAGATAAAATCAATAAACTTGTTTGCGACCCACCAGACATTATGCCAGAATGGGTAGCCAGAATGATTACATATCATTGTTAAAGGAGCAATAAAATGAAAAATAATTTTCAGCGCAATCTTTGTATAATTTTTACTTTTATGAATGTTTTCTGCGCTTTGCGAGGAGCCGTGCGATATGATTCACCAATTTGGCTATTGAATTCACTAGTCGCCGCACTATGTTTTATTGGAGCATTGAAGGAACAATGAAATATAGAAAGAAGCCAGTAACAATTGAAGCGATTCAATGGACTGGAAAAAATAAAGAAGAAATAAAAAAGTTTGTAAAAACTAATATGTTTTTTTCTGATATAGGGGAACTATATATTTATACCCTAGAAGGAAAAATGTGTGCTTCTGTTGGAGACTATATAATTTGTGGCGTAGATAACGAATTTTATCCATGCAAACCAGACATTTTTGAAAAAACATACGAAAGAGTTACTTCGGAAAAGTAATTGGTAGAAAAATACTGGTATGCCATTACTTATATACGAGGAGGTGATTCCAATGACTGTTGACGAATGCCGTGTGGAGACATAGAAACATATCGAAAAAGTACGTAAATACATACGTTTTTTTACAGATAAGCTTACTACACGCGGCGTAAATCATGATGCCAGCAAGCTTGAATCGCCAGAAGTAGAAATTTTTGCTGAACATACTGATTGTTTAAAGGATTTAATATATGATTCTGAAGAATATAAAGAGCATTTAGCTGCGATGAAGCCAGCATTAGACCATCACTATGCTACTTATCGACATCATCCAGAGCATTTCTAGAATGGGATTGATGATATGAATTTAATTGATTTAGTTGAAATGTTTGCTGATTGGAAAGCATCTAGTGAACGGTAGAAAGATGGTAACTTATTATTATCTATAGAAAAAAATGCAAAGCGTTTTAATATTTCTGCTTAGCTAAAACAAATTTTAATCAATACTGCAAAAACATTAGATGAAATGGAGTAATAAAAATGAGTAACGAAATGAAAATTTTGGCGCTTGAAATTAGACGAGATAAGCTTGCTGCGCGCGGGCCATGGAATTTGAATATTATTAGGAAGATTAATCGAAGGATTAAGATGCTACAAGAAGCCCAGTAATGGGCTTTATTTTTTATAAGGAGAAATATATGGCAAACTGGGTACATTATGGAACTGTTATTCCAGTCTTTGATCTACATGCAAGATTTTGTTATTTTTTAGATTTAAATAAAGAAAAGCCAAATGATAGTCCAATAGTAGCAGATGCAAAAAAGGCTACTTATACAGATGCTAGCATTACATTAAACTCTTATGCGACAGGACTGTTCAATATCCCACAAAACGAATCAGAAAAAGAACATGAAACAATATTATCTGCAATAACTTTTTTACAAAACATTGCGTAGAGTGAACGAAATAAAGAAATTCGTATCGTCAAACAATATATAGATGATATTAAAAAGTCTATGCAAGAAGGCGGTTTAGCTGAAATTCTAAAAAATGATAAGCATGATGACTTAACAAATTTATTAAATGATTTAGAAAATTTTTCTAATAATCCAACAGCAGGAAGTAACTTTGAAGATTTTTATAAAAAACTTATTTTAATAATAACCAGTTTAAGAACGTCTGTTGAATAGTTCAAAAATCGCATTGAACAATTAAATGATAGTGACAGAGATTCTTGGTCTAAAATTGCAGAAGATAATATTTTGTTTAGAACCGGCGGAGACATAGATACCGCATTAAAAGGCGCATTAGGAATATAGCAGCGAACCCAGGATGGAAGTCTTTCTAGACTTATTATCTCTAATATTAATAAAACTCTTGCAAAGTTATTTCAAGAAAATGCAGAATTATTTCTTACTGCCAATCCTGCCGCGGTTGTCGCTGGAATAATGATAGAATTTGAAGTTTTTATACAAGATAAATATAAAAATATAATGACCATAGGAGATAAAAAAGAACGCGAAAAATTAGTAGATGCGCTCTGGAAAGAATATGAAAAAAATGAATAGAGTTTTCTTAATGAATTAAAAAATAATACTGATCGTAGTAGAAGAATGCTTGATTCCATATCTTCAAAAATGGGATTTGGTAATTTAAAAGAGGTTGAGGATGGAAAAAAGGCATTTGATGAACGTTAGAGATTAATTGAAAAATAGAAACAATCAAAAACCAGAGACACTCGTAATCAATTAAATAAAACAATAAGAAAAATTTATGGTGATAGTTATGTTGATGACTTTGAAAAAAACTTTAAATGGAATATGACAACTGGAAAGAATGGCTAGCATGGATTAATTTATGAACTTTTTGAAGCTCTTAGATCAGACGGCGCAAATATTCGAGGCAGCGCGGGTACAGATGTTGTCGTTTTAGATATTGGCAAAATTAATATGGATATTAAAGAAAGCGCATAGACTCAATTAGATAGAATATAGCAATAGTTAGAAAAGAGCGGAGCAATTAATAGTCTAAGAAAAAACAGATATACAGATTTAAGTAAGGCATATGAAAAGACTAATGAAGCAATGCGCGCCGCAACGATGAAGCTAAATAAAATTTTAGAAAAAAATAAAATTCCAGAAGATATATTTATATATCATGAATCTCTTAAATTATATGCTTCTGTTGAAGAAGGGAAGCATAATGAATTTGAAGGCCGAACCCTTGGCATTTTAAATGCTTTAGATAGTCTTTATACAGCAAATAATATTGCCGGATTAGAATTGCCCAGTCAGGAAATACTATATGGTATAGTATTAAATCTTGCAAAAGGCGCGGTCGCAGCAAGTTCTAAACCTTTGGTTGAAAATTATCTATCTATTTTTGCTGGATTATTAATGTTTGACGATATTTAGAATATCGCTCTTGATGCAGCTCGGTAGGCACAAACGCAAGTTTTAGACCATGGAGAAGCATTAAATATTCATTTATATCTATTAAATGATATTTATGTTCCTGGGTCTTTATTATTAACATCAATTGCTAATGCAATGTAGGAAGGCTATAAATAGATTACATCAGAAAATAATGCAAGAGCAGTAATTGATGTTTCTGCCGCAGATCAAATAATAGGTTAGTATTTATCATAGAGAGCGGATGGATCGAGACCGTATAGGATTAAGGATTGGCGTGAAATTGGAAATAGTATGGCTGGCGCAATTAAGGTAAAAATTTTATTTTTAAAATCTTTTCTTGATTTTATGGGAAGTTTAGATAATTATATGAAATAATTTTATTACCTATAATAGGAGGTGAACCCAATGCAGCAATATCAATAGCAAGTAATTCAATGGTTGAGTAATAATATCTGGACTGTCTTGGTGCTTGCTTCATTATTTATTCAAATTACCCCTATTAAAATAAATCCTTGGACATCATTGTTCCAATGGATTGGAAAAACAATAACAGGTAATGCTTGCAGTAAAATTGATAATGTAATTGAGAAAATTAACTGTATCGAAACTGAGGTTAGAAATAACGAGAAAGATCGTATACGTTGGGAAATTCTCGATTTTGCTAACTCGTGTCACAATGGAAGAAAACATACAAAAGACGAATATCGCCACATTGACAAACTAAATAGAAAATACATTCAACTGCTTCAAGAAACAGATGATAGTAATGGAGAATTTGAAGCAGAATATGAATATATTTAGGAACTTTATGCTGAACGAATTCGTAAAAATGATTTTTTAGAAAATAGGGAGGGTATATCTCATGACTAAATTTAGAAGATGGATCGCGGCAGCAGGTGTCCGCGCAATTAAAACCGTAGCTCAGACCGCAGTAGCTACAATTGGTACTACCGCATTAATGTCTGAAGTAGATTGGAAAGTTGTTGTTTCTGCTTCTGTTCTTGCTGGTCTACTAAGCTTACTTACTAGCGTGGCCGGCCTGCCAGAACTCAAAAATGACGAAACTGAAAACGAAGAGTAATTAAATACTTGCTTTTTTCTCTTTTTTGGTGTATAATATTATTATAAAGAAAAGGAGAAAAAAAAGATGGTAGAGAGACGAAGTAATGAAAAAGTAACAAAACTTGAAATTTACACAGATGGCTCATGTAAAAAGTCTGGACAGTCAATGGTGTTCGGAGGATGGGCCTTTATTGCGTCTCGTGACACCGATGAAGTCTATTCGGCGGCGGGTAGCGAGTATGGTACTACAAATCAGAGAATGGAACTTCAAGCAATTCTTGAAGCTCTACATTTCGCTGAGGCGGCCCGCCGCCCTTCTGAAAAAGTAGTTATTTATAGCGATTCGGCTTATGCTATTAACTGCTATCTTGACGATTGGTATATCAATTGGATAGATAATGGCTGGGTAAATGCCAAAAATCAGCCAGTTGCTAATAGAGACTTGTGGGAGAAAATCGTTCCTTATTTTGATAATTTTTGGTATGAATTTAAAAAAGTAGAAGGGCATACGGGAAATTATTGGAATGAAAGAGCTGATGAACTCGCACAAGCCGCGGCCGAAGGACTAAAAAAGACATGGCGAGGTACTAAGAATGAAAAGATGTGAATTATATTAGGTCATACCAAGCATGAGAAGATGTGAATTATTTTAGGTCACAAGAGATGAATTTAATTCACTTGTTGATGAACTAAAAAGTTATCGTAGAGAAATAGCAACTGATGAAGATGAAATATATAATATATTGAGAATTTATAGCACTAAAACTCATAGACTATTATGTGAGAAATATGTTCCGCGTGAAGTAGAAACAGAAGAATTATATTATATATATAATCTACCAGATGATGACGAGCGCGGCGCTCCTAAAATTAGAAGAAAAGTTGTATTAGAAACGCAGGAAGAAGTTCAAGCTTTTTTTGATATTATATCTAAGATACAAAAAGGTGAATTAAAATGATAGAACTATTTCCAGATGTTTCTCCAACTTTTAAAAAATATGCGCGCTTTATCATTGAACAAGCTTTATATTAGAAAGATATTTTAACTTCTATTCAAATGATAAAAGAATTTTCTGATACTTGTATTAATGAATCAGAAAAAGATTTTATGGATTTTTATTTAAATTTAATTTTAATGGAGACAGCAGATGAAAACAATTCTAATCAGCGGTAAAAGCGGCTCTGGAAAAGACCAGTTTGCTAAATATTTATATGACATTTTAGACAAAAATGATTTTAGAGTTTTAGTTATTCATTTTGCAGATTATGTAAAATATTGTGCCGCTCAATATTATAAATGGAATGGTGAAAAAGATGTTGATGGCCGCACACTATTACAACATTTGGGAACGGATACTGTTAGAAAAAAGTATCCAGAATATTGGGCTGAGGGTGTCGCAAAGTTAATTTCTGCATTAGAAAATGATTGGGATTATGTACTAATTCCTGACTGCCGTTTTATAAATGAATTTAAAATTGTAAAAAAATTCAATAAAGATAGTGTTCTTGTAAGAATAAATCGTTTAAATGAAGACGGCACATATTTTCTAAATTCTGCCCTCACTCCACAACAACATTCTCATATTAGTGAATGTGAATTAGATGACTACGATTATGATTATATTGTAGACAATAGTTTTGATTTGGAAGAATTGAAAAAGCGTGTAAAAGAATTTACTATGGAGATTGTATAATATGAATTATTTTTTAAGTGAGCCAATGAAATATTGGTCTATGAGCGCGGCGATGCCTATCGAAACAAGGCGCCAACACCTAGAACGGATGATTATTAGCAGAGAATATCTCTGGGGCCAAAAGTATGATGGAAATTGGTCTCGTGCCGTAATAACAAAGGACGGGGCCGCGCTTCAAACAAGAGGTATCTCTAAAAAGACTGGAACTTATGGTGAGATTCAAAACAAAGTTTTTTTCTGGAATAATATTGTTGAAGCATTTCAGCAAGGCGATACAGTAATTTTAGGAGAAGTATACCTTCCAGGCGGTATTGACAAAGATTGCGGTAGCATTCTAAGGTGCTTAGACCAAAAAGCTTTGGACAAGCAGAAAGACATAAAGTTACAATGGCGTATTTTTGATGTATTAGCTCTTGATGGAGTTGATATGTTTAATACACATTTTTCTGAAAGAATTAAACACATTCCAGAAGTTGTAAAGCGCATCAATTCTCCATACGTATTCGGAATAGAATATCATGAAATGGATGATAATTTTTTTGACAGTATAAATGATATTTTCGCAAATGGCGGCGAGGGTGCTGTTTGCTATAAGAAAAATAGTATTTATATTCCAGGGAAGCGTGGCCCGCACTCGTGGGATACTGTAAAGGTAAAACAAGAAATTGCATCAGATATTGATTGTTTTATTACTGGAATTGAACCGGCTACTCGCTCATATACCGGTAAAGATATTGCTAATTGGCAGCTTTGGGAAAATATTAGAACTGGTGAAAAAGTTGTTGGCCCATATTTCTCAGAATATAGAACTGGTGGTTCATATGAACCTGTTTCAAAGAACTACTTTTACAATTGGCCTGGCGCTATAATTGTAGGAGTTTATGATAAAAATAATAATATTGTCCCTCTCTGTAAAGTCGCAGGACTTACAGAAGATTTTAAAACAAAATTGAGAGATGATTATGCTGAATGGGATAAATGTCCCGTTACAATAGGTGGGATGATGGTTTCAACCGCACAAGCAGATGAAAATGGTTTAGGCATTTCTGTGCGGCATCCTTATTTAAAATCAATTAGAAAAGATGATATTGATATTAAAGATTGTACATTGGCAAAAATTCTCTCATAATGGAGGCTTTTATGGATTTTGATTTAGAATTTTTAGACCTTCCGGAAGTTACCGGCCTTGACCCAGTAAATTATCAATATTTTAATCAGCTATTAAGGAATAGAACTGTTGTATTTAATAAAGATATTGATGAAAGTATTATTGAACGAGTATATCTTCCACTAAAAGATTTTGAAGAAGATGACTCTATCTTACCGGTGACATTAATTATTAATAGTCCAGGTGGCTCTGTTTCTGATAGTTTCTTTTTAGCATATTATTTAGAGAACTATAAAAAGAAATTAAATATTATTGTTACAGGATGTGCTGCATCAATGGCTACGGTAATTCTTGCGGGTGGTAGTAAGAATAAGAATGTCCATAGGGTTTGTTATCCAAGCACTTACGCCCTAATTCATGATGGCTATATTACTCTTAATCCTAGCGAGTCAAAGACAGCTGGAGATATTATGGCCTTTAATGATAAAATTGATAAAGATATTAGAGAATTTATTTTAACACGAACCAAGATTCCACCAGAACAATATGATTCACAGTCTCGCCATCAGTGGTTTATTACAGCCAAAGAAATGCTAGATTACGGACTCGTTGATGAAATTATTGGGAGTGGAGATTAATGGTTATAAATTTTTTAGACACCTCCGCAGTTTTAAATGGTGGATTAGAAATATATTCCCCATGTTATATTAGTCCAATTACTTTAATGGAATTGGAGAATATAAAATAGTGCGGAGATAAAGAAAAGGAATATAAAGCTAGACAAGCAATAAAAAAAATTATAAATTCATTTTCAATACAAATACCAACTTTTTCTCAATTTTAGATAAAAAGAACATTGAAAAAATATAAATTTTTATCTGAAATAAATGACCATTTAATTATTTGTACGGCAATCCTACTTAGTAAGAAAAATGGTGTATTTTTTATTACGAGTGATGGCGCGCAACTTTTATTCGCAAAAGAAGTTGGCTGTTTAACGCCAATTCTTTTAGATGAAAAATTGACACATAAGGAGGAATATAAAGGCTGGACAGAATATTATCCATCATATGAGCAGCTTAACTCTTTATATTCAGAACCGACAAAAAATGTATTAGGTTGCCGCACTAATCAATTTGCCAAGATATACTCTGAAAAAGAATTAAAAGATGTTTTATTTTGGGACGGTACTAAATATCAATCATTAAAGTACCAAAGCTTTAAAGGCTCACTTGGCGAAAAAGTTGCTCCAAGAAATCTAGAACAGAAGATGTTATTTCATTTGTTACAAAATGACGATATAAAGATAAAACTATGTCTAGGAGGCTTTGGAGATGGTAAGACCTGGACTATGTTACAACATGCTTTAAAGGGTATTAAAGAAGGTAAATTCTCAAAAATAATTTTTGTAAGAAATAACATAGTAACAAAAGGTAGCCGAGATATTGGTTATCTTAGCGGCTCTCTGATTGAAAAAATCAGACCCTATTTAATGCCAATCGCGGACTTAACAAGTGAAGAAAATTTAGATGAATGGATTGAATCTGGCGTTATTGAACCCGTCCCACTCGCCTTTATGCGCGGCCGCGATTTTAGTAATGACACTCTCGTATTTTGTGATGAAGCAGAAAACTTAACAAAAGAAAACGTTCAATTACTAATAGGCAGAATTGGAGAAGGGTCATAGTTATGGTTCGCTGGTGATTTAAAGCAAATAGACCATCAAATTTTTGAGAAAAATAATGGCCTGAGAAAAATGATTGATTCACTCGCAGGAAATGAATTATTTGGAATGGTACGACTAATCAAATCTGAAAGAAGCAAAACTTCTCAACTTGCAGATTTAATGGATTAATTCTTTACTTTTTATAAAAAATATAGTATAATAAAGAGGTAGCAAAGGAGACTTTGAGATAATGTTTTTACAAGCTCTTTATTTTTTTTAAATAAAATTATATTTTATTTGTTTGAAATATTTTTATCAGAGGTGTGGGAATATTGATTGAAGAAATTATAAATAAATATATCCAATTCTGGCCTTTATATTTTAAAAACCAAGGGGAGGCCGCAGAAGCACTAAATATTAGTCGCTCTCATTTTAATAAAATTATTAACAAAAGAGATTTTCCTTCAACATCGTTATTAATAAGAATGGAAAATAAAATGAAAGAGTATAATTTTTAAAGGTGATAACATGTCAAATAATCAAACTTACCGAATTTACACTCGTTGGCTAGCTGTTGAATTGAGAAAGTTAGGCTTTAAAATAATTTCAACAGATGTCAATAAGTATCATCCAGAATATACAGTATGGGTTTTTGAGAACAGTCAAAAACTTCAAGCAGCGATTTCAAAACTAACAAAAGCGCACAATCGTGCTTGAGGAGGTTTCCTAATATGCCAAATTATGCTAATCAATTAAAACTTGAACTTACAGAACTAGATAAAATAACTCATAAGCAAGATGATGGAAATAGATTTATTCAACCAATTAACTTTAAATATGAGGCCGCAGCAATGAGAAATTTAAATGGTAACGCTTTTAAAATTTGGCGCTATCTTTTAAGGTGGTATGGAAAAGATTATTTTTTCTTTTCACCCTCAGCTATTCGTAAAGAATTGGGGCTCGGTGAAAATGGAGCAACTTCCGCGCGAAAAGAGCTTGAATCAAAAGGGTATATAACACCGGTAGAAGGTAAAATAAATGTTTATAGATTTACCCCAGTCTTGCCTATAGATTATGAAAGATTAAAAAATATAAGAGATTTAACTAATGACTGAACGCCACGAAAAAAGTGGCGTTTATTGCCACAAAAATCGTGGATAATTCCACGAAAATCGTGGCGTTCAAAACCACGAAAATCGTGGATGTGCCACGAAAAAAGTGGAAATGCCCACGATTTTCGTGTAAGTAATATAAATATAATATAAATATGTAAAATAAATAAAATTAAAAAATATATATAAAAATATGGTCGGCGCGCCGACCAATCTTTGACTTTTTTCTAAAACAATGATATAATAAAATAAAAGATAAAGGAAATTTATGGGAGGAATAAATATGGAAAATTTTTATAATCAACTAATTGACGAATACTTTAAGCGTCATCCAGATGCAGGACTCGCTTGGTGGATGCTACCAGTAGAAGAGCAACCTGATTGGTTTAAGCAAGAAATGTATGATATTATGTGGGATTTGACGCATAAGGAGAATAAAGATGAATAAAGAGCCTCTCGGATACTTAGGTGGCGATATTATGACACATGGGTCTAATCTCGCACGCCAAGAAGAATATGATAAGTTTAAAGCCGCGGGCATTCCTGGCGAAGTATATAGCCCTGTCCAAAACAAATCAATTAATGATAAATCTAATATGACCGAAGAAGAAAATAATCATCTTGCGGAAAAAATCTGCGAAGCAGATATCGAACGTCTATGGAATAGTGATTATACTGTTCTATGTCCAGAGCAAAGCGCCATTGGCACTATGTGCGAAATGGGCGTTTTATATGGGTGGAGATATATGGCAGAAAAACTATTAGATATTTTTTATAGTGATTTGCCTGAGGAAGAAGCAAGACATAAAGTAATTGAAGAAATTATACGTATATCTGATAAAAAGAACTTCGCCCATTACTTTGATATTCGCACAAATCATCTAAATGAAAAAGATTGGCGCCGCAGTTTTAGCATAAATCAGATGTTATATGGAATGATTTTGTATGCCACCGCAGATGGCACCTTACACAATTCCTTTGATGAAATTATTCCAATTTTAAAGGAGAACTTTAAAGATGAATAAGATTATTCATTTTTTCTATTCTCTATATAATCCATACCCGTGCGGCCGCACCGAAGCCGATAGTTATTTATGTTGTAAACGAAAAATGAATAGATGGAATTTTTATCTAACCAAAGATAAAAAAGAATGTTATTGCCGTTTTTGCAATACTATAAAAATTGCAAGTAATCATCCACTTGATTTTAAACAACCATATAAGGAGTAATTGTATGTCAGAATTACCTATAATAACTCCAAATGAAACATAGCTAAATAATATTATTAATATTACTTCTAAATAGGGCGAACCAATTATATATTGTAATAAAAAGTTTGCTTATGAATTAATCAATCTAGTAATGAAACCATACCACAGTACAATGAATTGGGATGAAGTTTGTGATAGTGGGTATATTGGAAAATATAAAGGAACTCCAATTTATATAACACAAACTTTTCCAGTATATACACCTTACGCTATAATTGTTCCAATATTTAAATATAAAGGAGAATAAATAATATGCGCGACCCATCAAGAATTAAAATCTTTTGCGAGCGTCTCGCCGCAGTATGGCAACAATTTCCTGATTGGCGTTTTGGGCAACTCGTTGAGAATGTCTTTCAAGATTTACAGCAAGACCCTTTCTTTATTGAAGACAAAGAAATGATTGAATTTTTTGAAATGTATGTAAAAAGTCAGGAAATTATTTCTGATAATGATTTAGAAACAGAATGGAGATAAAAGGAGAAGAATATGTTATATAATATTAATGATAAACTACCAGTAAAGCGTTTAATTGTAGCAGCATTACAGCAAGTTATTGCTTGTTTTGTTGCAACAGTCTTAATCCCACAAATCTGTGGCCTTCCAATTGCGCCAGCGATGTTAGGAGCAGGAATCGGCACCTTAATTTACCAACTATGTACCCAGGGTCAAAGTCCGATGTTTATTTCATCTTCTGGGGCTTTTGTCGCTGCAGTCATTGGCGCGCTGGGACTTGGTGCTACACCTAATTATGTTGCGGTATTAATTGGTGGTATTATTGTGTGTATAGTCTATTGTGTTATAGGCGCAATTATTAATACATGCGGTACTGAATGGATGAATAAAGTATTACCACCCGTAGTTATCGGTCCAATTGTTGCTGTAATTGGTTTAAATTTGGCTACTTTTATTCCAACTTATTTTCAAATTAATGGTCAATATAGTCTGCTTGGTATTGGCTTAGGAATGCTAACATTGGCAATTACAGCGCTTATTTCACATTATGGTAAAGGCTTTATTCGCAATCTGCCATTCCTATTCTCAATTTTAATTGTTTATGCTTTCGCCGCGTTATTAACAATTTGTGGTCTTCCTATTATTGATTTTACCGTATTCAATAATGTAAAACTCATCCAGATGCCCGATTTTACCTTCTTACATTTTAGTGCATTCGATTGGTCACTACTTCCGCAAATTTTAATGCTATTCCTACCTTTATCACTTGTGACAATTGCAGAACATACATCTGATCACAAAGCTCTTAGTGCTGTTATTGGCCTTGATTTAACACAATATCCTGGTCTTGGCAAAACACTAATTGGTGATGGCATTGCTACCGCCGCAGGATGTTTTATTGGTGGATTGCCAAATACAAGCTACGGAGAAAGCGTTGGCACCACAGGCTTTAGTAAAATTTGTTCTCGTTATGTAATTACACTTGCTGCTATTATTATGGGCGCGGCCGCATTTTTTGGTCCGCTTCAGGCATTTCTTGTAAGTATTCCAAGTGCTATTTTTGGAGGGTGCGCCGCGGTACTCTATGGCTATATTACATTAAGTGGTATTCGTACTATTAAAGATAGTAATATTGATTTGAATAATAATAAGAATGTTACTATTATTGCCTCAATCTTAACGCTTGGAGTTAGTGGAGCAGTTTGTAACTTTGGCGTAGTAAGCATTGGTACAACAGCTCTTGCAATGCTAGTCGGCATTATTTTAAATCTAATCCTAAAAGACAATAATAAAGGAAATGAGAATGATTAATTTAATTATTAGTTCCATATACTGGTTTTTAAATGCTATTATCGGAATGTCAGCAATTGCCTTTTTAATTATTATTACTTCACAATTTATCCATGATGAAGATAAAGAAAATATTCATTTTGTTGTTTTTAGTTGGTTTGCCTTTATTGGCGGCTTATGTTTTTTAAATGCAATCAATATTTTACTTAAATAAATAAAGGAGCATAATATGGGAACTAAAAATAAAATTTTTACTGTAATTCTTCTTATTGCTTTAATTATCCTTCTTCTCACTGGAATGACACGAATTGCGCGCGCCGCAACTGTTCCAGATGGACATGTCGGAATTGTTGTAAAATGGGGAAAAGCACGAAATGAAGTACTTTCACCAGGCTTCTATTTTACTGCTCCATGGACTAGTATCAAAAAGATGGATTGTCGTTGGCAAAAATATGAATTAAAGACTTCGGCTTTCTCAAAAGATATTCAACAAGTAGATGTACAAATGTCTATGAGCTATCAACTTCATGCTGACGGCGCGCTTGAAATGTATAGAACTGTTGGATTAGATTATGCTGATAAAATTATGATGCCAAGACTTCTTGATGCTTTAAAGAGTACTTTTGCTAAATATAGTGCAGAAGAACTTGTAAATAAAAGACAAGAAATTAGTATTAAAGTTTATGATATGCTTAGAGAAGACTTGCTAAATTATGCTATTACTGTAAAAGAAGTTGCTATTGAAGATATTGATTTTACTGATATATTTACAGATGCAATTGAAGCAAAGCAAGTAGCTACGCAAAAGAAACTTCAAGTTCAAACTGAACAAGAGCAGGCTACTATTGTTGCTAAGGCCGAAGCGGAACGCGCGACTATCAATGCACAAGCAGAGGCGGAAAAAATCCGGATTAGAGCCGAAGCGGAAGCAGAAGCAGTTAGAATTGCGGCTGATGCAGAAGCTTATCGTCTTGAACAAGAAAATAAACATATTACTGAGTATACAATTAGAAAGCAAACTGTTGAAAAATGGAATGGACAGTTACCAACTATTACGAGCGACGGAACGCCAATAATTGACTTTAGGAGTATTGAAAATGAATAAAGTAATTAACGTCTCAGAACCTTGGTTTATAAATATACCCTGTGAAAATGGAAATAAAGTATACATAAATATCAATTATATATCAAATATTATATACAATAAAGATGATGACCATACTCAAATTTACCTTGTCGGAAAACCTGATTCTTTTTATAGAATAAAAGGTGATTATACACAAAGAATTATTCAGGAGACAACGGTATTATGACAGTTGAAGAAATTATTCTTGGACTTGAATGTTGTTCAGTTATTGGTACAAGATGTCTTGAATGCCCTTATAGAAAAGAAGTTTTTTGTAGAGAAGAATTGTGTGAAGATGCGAGTAAAGAAATAAAGGAGTTAATTAATGACAATTAACGAAGAAATTAGAGAAGCATTGTATAATTGTAAGACAAGAGATGCCACCTGTATAGATTGTAATTATTGTGGTGATAGATGCGGCGCGGAACTTGCTATTGAAAAGTTAACTCCACATATTTATACAACAGCAGATTTTTTAGATGCAGATTTAGGATATTTAGAATATAAGAATAAAATGGGCATTTATCCAGTATTAATTAATCATTTAGATATTAGTAATTATGTACTTTCTATTATTTTCAGAGATAAAACATCAATTATATTAGATTTGTATGAAAATAATTTTTATTGGCGCATTTGGAATATTTACCCGTCACTCAAAGATAGAGAATGGAACAAGTGGAGAGTAAGAGATGAATAAAAGAGATAGAGTATTGCGTGGATTAGAAGTATGCCGCGCTGAAATTCCATCGTGTAATAAGTGTCCTTATATTGATTTTAAGAAAAATTGTGTAAATAAATTACATGAAGAAGCATTAGAAGAATTAAAAAATTATCAAATTATAAATGCTATGAATGAAAATAATATTATTTTTAAAAAGCCTCCAATATATAGCTATACCATTGATTTTTCTGAATTGAATTAATAAGTCAACTAATAAGTTGACTTTTTTATATTTATATGATATAATAAATATATAAAAAAGAAGAGGTAATATAAATGAAATGTGAAAATTGTAAGTATATGAAAGATAGCTTTGGCAATTATATTGAATGTGTACTTTTGCATCGTTTTATTGATTGGTGGTATTGGAATAATAAGGAAGTAGAAGATTGCCCCTTAAATAACGATAAAGAAGAAAAGTATCATGGGGCGGCATTTATAGATTTGGAGTAATAATATGGAATATAATTTAGAGCTTGAAAAAGAAAAGAAATGCTGGTTATATGAATATGGATGTCCATGCCGAACTGCTGGATGCTGGGGATTACCTGATGATGGGTGTCCGGTATATGAGTGGTTCAAGCAAGTTATTGAATATCAAGAGTCAATTAAGTAATTGACTCTTTTTTAAATTTATGTTATAATTAAGTGTAAAGAAAAGGAGGATTGATATAGTGGCTTATGATGCTAATTCAATTCAGGTAAGAGATTTCAGAACTGCCGCGCGCACAACTCCTGGCATGTATATTGGAGCAGATGGACAAGATGCAGTTTTTAACTGCTTCCTTGAAATTCTTAATAATTCCTGTGACGAAGCTATTATGGGGCGTGGTAATAAAATTGAAGTTCTTGTAATGCCAGATGAAATTACAATAACTGATTATGGTGCAGGAGTTCCTCGTGGCCCAAATAAAGACTGCGAAGAGGTTCTTGTTGAATTATATACCACAGCTCACAGCTCTGGTAAGTTTGAGAACAGTAACTATTCTCGTGTACGCGGAATGCATGGTGTCGGCGCGAGTACAGTTTGTGTGTGTTCAAAACAATTTACAGTGTGGACGCGCCGCGATGGGGCAGAATGGGAATTAACTTTTATAGATGGAATTCCACAATCTAATGTTGCTAAACAAATTAGAAAGACAAAAGAAACTGGAACAACAATTTATTTTAAACCAGATAAAAATATTTTTCATATTGATGATAATATTCCAGCTTTTGATTTAAGTCGAATTAGGGATGAACTTGAACTTACAAGCTATTTTATTCCTAATGTATCTTTTATGCTTATTGATGGCACAAATGATAATAGAAAAACATTTTTATCAAAAAATGGACTAAAAGATTTTGCCGCGGCAAAAATTTCTAATCCTCTTCATAAAAATTATATTTATAGTACTAAACATTTTGATGGAGATATTGACATTGAAGTTTTTGCTCAATGGACTGCTGGAAAAGAAAAATGCTATGTTTTTTCTAATGGCGCTTTAAATAGTGGCGGCGGTACCCCAGTGAGCGGCATGAAAGCAGCTTTTACACGCACTATTAATGACCAATCTAAAGAATCATTTGATGGTGATATGATTCGTAAGGGTCTCGTCACAATTATTAACATCAAGCATCCTCATCCAGTATATCAAAATCAGGTAAAAGATAAAATTCAAAATCAAGAATTGCGTGGCTTAACACAAACTGTTTTTACTGAAGCAATTAAAGATTGGATTGTAAAAAATAGAGAAGATTTTGAGAAAATTATTGGATTACTTGTCCGTGATAAGAAAGCTGAGGCCGCGGCAGAAAAAGCGAGACAAGGTGTCCTTAATTTTGAGAAAAAAGAGACAGAGCATAAGAAGCAAAAAATTACTTCTTCTGACAAATTTAAAGATTGCGAAAAACATGGTCAAGACTCAATGCTTATTATATGTGAGGGTAACAGTGCTTTGGGCGGTCTTATGCCTGCGCGTGACGTTAATAAAGAAGCATTATATGCTGTGCGCGGTAAGGTCAAAAATTTATTGAAGCACCCACTTGATGAATGTCTTGAAAATCAGGAAGTTTCTGATATTATTATGGCGCTTGGTTGCGGTATTAAAGAGAAGTATAATAGCAAGAAATTAAATTATGGCAAAGTGGCTATTGCAACTGATGCAGATGTCGATGGCTTTTCAATTATGTGCCTAATTGCAACAATGTTTTATGTTCTTATGCCAAAATTTATTGAAGAGGGTAGATTATGTTGGCTTCGCGCGCCCCTTTATAAAATTGAAAAAGGTAATCAAAAGATGTTCGCATATGATGATGATGAGCTTGCATCAATTAGAAAAGGCCGAGAAAACTGGGAAATTACTCGCGCAAAAGGCTTGGGTGAGTTGAGCGCGGATGATATGGAAAAGTCAATGCTCCATCCTACTGAACGTCGGCTTGAAATTTTAACAATTAAAGATGTTGAAGCCGCGGCTGAAAGCATTATGATGTTAATGGGGCCGGAAGTTGAAGGACGCAGAGAATTTCTATTTGAAAATGTTGATTTTAGTATTTTAAATAGGTGATAATGTGAACGATAATGATTTAAATAATTTTAAAATAAAGTTAGCTCCATTTCCAAAAGATGATAATGCTTCTACAAAATATAAATGGTATAAAGAAAATGAAGAAATATTAAATGAACTTTTTAATAAAGTTTTTGAAGATGAATTTGAAAAATATATTTCCAGATTTTGTAATATTACAGATGTAAAGTAATTGACAATAATTAAATTCTATAATATAATTATTATAGAAAATATGAAAGGATAGAATTTATGATTCTTGAAAGATTACACGAACATTATCTTAAAACTCAGGAAAATCCATGGGATGATGCAGCATTTAAAGATATCTATTATATGACGAATGACGCAAGGGGAGAATTTGGAGAACAGCTTGTTTCAGATATTTTCCATGCCCTTAACTATAAAATTGATATGGATATATCTAATAACAATATTCATCCTGATGGTCATTATGATATAAAAGTGGAAGGACAACGTATAGAGATTAAAACTTCTTGTATATCTTGTGGCTCTATGTGGCAGCATGAGCCTCTATATAAACAAAATGTTTGTGATTTAGTTATTTTTATTGATTTTAATTATGATGAATTTTATATTACAGTAGTAAAAAATAATGAACTTCCACTTGATAAGACCGTTGCGGAACTATTTGGGCGAAAGCACGGGACTCTAAGAAAAAATAAAGATGACGGATATAAACTTGATTTTTCTCATACTACTATAAATACTCTTATTAAGAAAAATAGATGTAAAATATTTAATAATGACGTTACAATGGAAGAGTTAAAATATTTTATGGAGGGACAGTTTAATGACATGTTATGATTTATATCAAAAAGCTCTTCAAACAAAAGGTTTTTCTGCAATTATAAAAGAATTAAATATAGTTTCGGGTACAGCAAAACGTTGGGAGTCACTCTAGAACGTACCAGAACAATATAAAATTGATCTTATGCGGTTATGCGAAATACCAATTGATTATTCACAATTATCGGCACGCGAAAAAGATCAATTTTTTACACCAGAAAAAACAGCAGAAAATTGTATTGATATTTTATATAACATAATAGAAGAGAATGGTATTGATATTAATGAATATATATTCATAGAACCATCCGCGGGGAAAGGAGTATTTCTTAATTATTTACCAAAAAATACTCTAGCATTTGATATAGAAAAATTTGATAATAGAGTACAAGTACAAGATTTTTTTACATGGCAGCCAGAACAAGATAAAAAATATATTGTAGTAGGGAATCCGCCTTTTGGATTACGTGGACAAAAAGCATTAAAATTTATTAATAAATCTTTAACATTTGCAGATTTTTGTGCTTTTATTCTACCTCCACTATTTGATAGTGATGGTAGAGGGACACCAAAAAAACGCATTAATGGTAATTTATTATATACAGGTCAATGTGATTCAAAATATAATTATCCAGATGGTACTGTTACAACGGTTGCTACAATATTCCAAATATGGACTAGCCTTAAAAATTTAGGAGAAGAAATAAAACCTAATGAGAAGCCGATAGGCTTTCAGATTTACTCACTATCAGATGGAGGAACTCCTGGTTCAACAAGAAATAAAGATAAATTATATATATGCGATTATTATTTACCTTCTACTTGTTTTGGGGAAAATAATGTACACTTATATAATAATTTTGAAGATTTACCACAAAGACGTGGATATGGAATTATAGTATCAGATAATACATTACGGGAAAAAATTCAAACGATAGATTGGAGTAAAATAAGTTTTTATTCAACAAACGGCGCTTCAAATCTCCGTAGCTCTTTAATTATTAATGCTATAAACAATTGACAATAACTAAATTTTATGTTATAATAGATTGTAAAATGAAAAGGAAGTGAAAATTTTACTCTCGGTAGAATTTATTGTAGTTTCATTCTAATAATTCTACTTATATTATGAAAGGAGGCGATAATTATGTATAAAACTTTTTCAGAAATGAATGAGCTTTTACGAACTGCTTCAAATATTAATCCTAAAAATTGTAATGGGAAAAGTATTGAAGCCATCGCAACTGAATTAAATATAAGTACTGCTATGCTTTATAAATGGCGTTCTGGTAAATCAAATCTTTCATTAGATAAATTAGATTTATTACTTAAATTTTTTGAAGAACAAGAAAGTGAACGTCTTAATATGGCAGAAAGAATATTAGGATGGTGAATATAATGGCTAAATTAATAAATGAGGTTGGAAATGTTTATGGAGATTTAACAGTAATATCGAGAGCAGAAAATCATATTAGCCCAAGTGGGAAACCTCGTGTATAGTGGAATTGTTTATGTAAATGTGGTAACACTTGTGTTGTTTTGGGCGAAAGTTTGAGAACTGGGCGTACAAAATCTTGTGGAAAATGTGATAGAAGAAAAAGAAATAGTGAAATTATTAGTGATAAAGTAACGCAAGAAATGATTGGTCAAATTTATGGTTATCTAAAAGTATTAGATGCGAGTGGATATGAAACTGATACAGAAGGAAAACAAAGACGTAAAGTTAAATGTTAGTGCCTGTTGTGCGGAAAAGAAATAGAAGTTCGTACAAATAGATTAAAAAGTGGTATTATTACTAGTTGTGGGAATCATAATCACTCGCGTGGCGAGTTATATGTAGAATCTTTTTTGCAATCAATTGGTTGTCAATTTAAAAAAGAATATACTTTTTCAGATTTAAAAGATAAAAAGAAACTTAGATTTGATTTTGTAATTTTCAATTATAACAAGCCATGTAGTTGTATAGAGATTTAGGGACGCTAGCATTATGATACAAATAATGGATGGTATAATCCTGATATTGTTATACACGATAAAATGAAACAACAATATTGTGATGAAAATAATATGCCCTTACTAGTATTAAATTATTGTGGATAGGAAAAGGAAAATTTTTCTACATGGGATAACTAGATAAGAATGTTTTTACAAGGAGTAAATAATGATAAAACAAATTGATTTTAAAACGACTATTGAAGATGCCTTTCTTAAATATAGTGCTAGCGTAGCTCAGGATAGAGCTCTCCCAGATTGTAGAGATTTTTTGAAGCCTGGCTTGCGGCAAGGACTATATGCACAATTTACTAATAAACTCACTTATAAAGATAAGTTTCAGAAAGCACAAAAAAGTGTTGCCGCAGCAATGAGTCAATCGTATGTTCATGGCGACGCCGCAATGTATGACACTTTTATTCGCGCGGCTCGTCCATGGTCATATCGTTATCCAGTAGAAGCGGTTCAAGGTAACTATGGTAATCCTTCTTCTCCTGATAGCCATGCGGCGGCTCGTTATGTAGAAATGAAAGCCGCGGAAATATCTAATTTATTTTTTGATGGATTGAAGAAGAATGCTATTGGAGATCAGAAATATTGGAATTATGATAGTACCGAAGAAATTCCATCTGTATTTCCGTCAATTGGCTTCTGGAATATTGTGAATGGATGTTCTGGTATAGCCGTTGCTATGGCGACATCCGTTCCACAATTCAATTTGCGAGAAGTAAATGAAGCGCTTATTAAAATTATTCAAAATCCAAATGTAGATTTTAATGAAATTTATTGTGCGCCAGACTTCGCAACTGGCGGAACAATTACCAATGCCGCACAAGTAAAAGAAAGCTTACGCGCAGGTAAGGGTGAATCAATTCGTTTAAGAGCAAAATTAGATTATTTCCCCGACCAAAATATGATTCAAGCGACTGAACTTCCTTATGGTGTATTTACAAATACTGTGATTGACCAGCTTGCTACACTAACCAACGAAAATGAAAATTATGGTATTGAACGTGTAGTAGACCATACAAAGAAAATTGCTGATATTCGTATTTATCTTTCTAAGGGCGTTAACCCGAAGAAAATGATGGCGAAACTTTATAAAGATACTTCGCTCGAAAATTGGTATTCTATCAATATGGTTCTACTTGACCAAGGTAGATTTCCGCGAATATTTGGATGGCGTGAGGCGTGTGACGCATACATTGCTCATATTAGGCAATGTAAGCGTAATATTATTCAATTTGATTTAGACAAAGCCCTTGCACGAAAAAATATAGTTGATGGTCTTATTAAAGCCTATTCAATTATTGACGAAGTTGTAGCTACCATTCGTGCTTCTAATAGCCCAGCAGAAGCCTCTATTGCTCTACAATCAAGTTTTGAATTTAATGAAGAACAAGCAAAAGCAATTTTGGCAATGAAGCTTTCTTCATTAACGAAACTAGATATTGTTAAACTCAATAATGAATTAAATGAGCTTGTTAAAAACATTGAATGGTATACGCATCTTCTAAATGATGCGGCCGCGCTTGATGCAGAATTGGTAAAGATTCTTCAAGAGGTTGCAGATAAATATGGGGATGCGCGCAGAACAAAAATTTTAAATCTATCTGACGATAACGAAAATAATACCCCTATTCAAGAAGAAGAGCTTGGTATTCTTTTATTTGATAATAATACTTTTAGAGTTGTTAAAAAAGAAGATTTACAGGGTTCCAAGCGCGGCAGAGCCGGCACAAATGTAAAACCACCAAAAGGCTCCAATCTAATTAACACTCTTTATACAACAAATCTTGGAACTGTTATCGCATTTACAAACCTAGGCCGTGCATATAGTTTTAATCTTTCTAACTTAAATCATAGTCAAGACTATTCTATCTATGAGTTATTAACTTTAAAAGATAATGAAAAAGTAAAACTTTTAATTGATGCTACTTCTTTCTGTAATTATAAATACTTAGTGACAGTAAGTAAAAGCGGTTATATAAAGAAGTCATTGATTAAAGAATACAATATTCATTCAAATCGTGGTATCGCTGCGGTAAAGTTGGATGATAATGATTCATTAGTTAGCGTTTTCTTATGTATGAGTGATAATGATAGAGTTTTTATCACCAGTAATAATGGTAATTATAATTTTTACAGTCTTGATAATGTTTCTAGTACTGGTCGCGCAACTCGTGGTGTGAAGGCAATTAAACTACAAGAAAATGACTATGTAAAAAGTGCGACCGTTATAAAAGAAAATCTGACTTATCGTGGAATATTAACAATTTCACAATCTGGAAAAGGAAAAATTACTCCGGTAGATAGTTTTAGTGAAACTTCTCGTTGTGTTAAAGGGCCACAAGTAATGGATTTAAAAGATGAAGTACTTGCCTTAGTTTATGCTGTACCAGAAGGACAAGACAAAGTTTATATTACTTCTGACAATAAAGCAGTATTAATTGATGTTTCTACTCTACCTATTCAAAATAGAGTAACTTCTGGTGTTAAGCTTATTAACGTAAAAAACTTAAATACAAAAATTGAAATTATGTGAGGTTTAATATGAATCGTAAATATATAAATCTTTTTAGAGAACTAGCGCATTCAACAGAAATTCTGGCTGAAAAAGTAGCTGCTTCTGAATACAAAGGAAAGACTGATGAAAAGACACAATCAGCAATTAAAATGCGTGATGAGTATGCTGCTATGTATGATAGGCTTAGAGATGAAAATTTTGATGATACGTCTCTCACTCGAAATGATTTTGCTAAACTTTTAATCGCTAATGGAGTTGTTGTCGGTAATTTAAATACTCGTAAAGAAATTCTTGAAACCACAATTAAAGGTTATCAAGATACTATTATGCCGATGCTACAACGTGTTTATGATGAATCTACCACTGACGAAGAAGCACAAGCAATCGCGCAACAAATCTTTGTTATTAATAATCCAAGTTTTAACGAAACTAAATAATTGACTTTTATAAAAAAATATTATATAATATATACATAAAGAAAAGGAAAGAGCCTCGACAGATGAAAATAAAATCTAATATAGAGGATAAAGTAATATTTGACTTTTATAGAAAAATGATATATAATATGTATATAAAGAGGGAAGGAAACTTGCCGCTTTAATATAAAAAACAAATAATAAAAACACAGTAAAAAAGGAGATTGATAATTATGACAGCTAACAGTGAACTAATTCTAAACTTTCTAAAGAAGAACTTCGGTAAGGAATTTACAAAGCAGGAAATCGTAGCGGAGCTTGGAGTTTCCCTCCCAGCAGTTACAGGCAGTATTAACGGTCTAATTAAGAAGGGCAAGAATGCCGGTGTAGATTATGTTACCACTCGTACAGAGGAAATCGAAGTTGAGCCAGCGACGGAGACTCGTAAGGCGAAGATGAAGACCATTTCTTATCATACTCTAACCGAAGCGGGCCTAGCTTATGATCCAGTTGCCGAGGAAGCGGCAAAGCAGGCGGCCAAGGAAGCAGCCAAGGCAGAGCGCGAAGCTGCAAAGGCTGCTAAGAAGGCGGCGGCTGCTGAGTAAGTCTTCTAAGGCGGCCGTTTGGTCGCCTTATTTTTTTAGTAGCATAAATAAAATAACAACAACAATAAAAAGGAATGATGAAAATTATGAAAGAAATTACAGTACAAGCACAGAATAAAGTAAATATTAATGGTAAGCTACTTGATGTTACAACCGGTTCTGGTACTCTAAGTGATGGGCGCGCATACGAAAGAGCGAATCTAACTGTTCGTGTTCAGCAGTCTTATGGTGGGCGAGATGAAGTTAGTGAAATTCCAGTAAGTATGTTTGCGTCTCAATTTACGACTCGTGGTACACCAAATCCAGCATATAAGAGTCTTCAAGATCTAAAAACCTTTAAGACTGCACAAGATGTAGGATTTGATGACGCAGATACCGTAAGGCTAACAGGATGTTCTCTCAGAGAAAATGCATTCGTATCTAAGAGTGGTCAACTAATTAATGGATGGCAGATTAATACATCTTTTATCAATAAAACAACGATGCAAGATACGGCAACATTTGTAATTGATATTTTCATTATGGATATGCATGATGAAGTAGACCGAGATGGTGACTCTACTGGGCGACTAGTAATAAAGGGCGGTATTGTCCAGTATGGTGGAAAACTTGATGTAGTTGAGTTTATTGTAGAAGGCCCAGAACAAGTTGATTATATTCAGAGAAATTGGAATATTAACGATACGGTAACTGCGAAGGGACGAGTAAGAGTAACTTCCGTAGAAGTTAAGGATTCCGGAAAGAATAGCTCTTGGGGCGAAGATATTCCAGATACTACAACTCGTTTTATCCGTGAACTTATTATTGTCTCTGGCGATGACGAAGGTAAGGAAGAAGAGTTTGCCTATGACCCGACTGATATTAAGAAAGCATTTAATGTAAGAAAGGCTAATATCGAGCAGCTCCAAATGGATGCTAAGAAAGCTTCTTCTTCAAAGCCAGCACAAACCAATTCTTCAAAATATAGTTGGGAGTAATCCTAACTATATTTCTTTGGAGGTATAAGCTATGGCCGATATTAATATATTCGAGTTAGAGCCATCAAAAATTTCTCGTGATTTAAAGGGTAAATTTTTAATGATTTACGGACTACCTAAAGTCGGTAAGTCAACCTTTGGCTCTTAGCTCCCACGCTCTCTCTTCTTAAATTTTGAGCAAGGTACTAACGCTCTCGCAGGCATCCGTAGCGTACCAATTCTACGATGGTCTGATTTTAAAAAGGTTTTAACTCAGCTTCGTAAGCCCCAGGCACGCGAAATGTATGATAGCATTGTAGTAGATACTGCCTCAATCGCTTGGTAGCTATGCGAAAAATATGTTTGCCAAAGAGAAGGAGTTGAAACTATAAGAGACATCCCGTGGGGTTAGGGTTGGGGAATGCTACGCAATGAATTCTCAGAATGCTGGCGTGAAATAACTCTTCTTGGTTTTGGTATTCTGTTTATTGCTCATAGCAAAGAACGGCCAACTGAAATGCGAGACGAAGAAGGAAACACAATCACCGCAGTCGCGCCAGACTTACCAAACCAATGTTACACTATTATAAATTCTATTGTAGATATTATCGGATATGTTCAAGTACAAATGAACCCAGATGGCTCAACAGAAAGATATTTATACACGCGCGCAACACCCACAGTATTCGCTGGAAGTCGTTATCAATATTTGGCACCAAAAATTAAGTTTGGCTATCAAGAATTGGTAGATGCTATTGGAGAAGCAATTGATAGCGCAGTAACGAATGACGGCGCACAAGTGACAGACCATACTGAATTTGCTCAAATAAAAGATAGGCCATTCCCGACTATAATGGAAGAAGCCAGAAATATCTGGACAAAATATTTGGATGAGGCTTCTACTGATGAAGAGAAAGAGCAGCATCTAAATATTATGAAAGATATTATTAGAAAAGTGTTCGGTACAGAAGACTTCAAACTTAGTCAGGCTGTTCCTTCACAAGCTGATTTAGTAGAACTATTCATTGATGAAATGAAAAACCTATAATAAAGCCCGTATAGGGCTTTTTTTATTTGACTATTAACGAAACTTGTGATATAATAATAAGAGAAGGAGTGAAATTATATGCACGATATTTTTTATTTTACAGACATTCACGGTAATTTAAAATTATATAATAAAATTGTACAATGGTGCATTAAACAAGATTCAGAATGTACCATTATTTGTGGCGGCGATGCTTGTGACCGTGGTGATTTTGGTTATGAAATTATGAGGCAGCTTTTAAAAGGTTCTCGTTTTATTTATTTAAAAGGCAACCATGAAGATGTATTTGTTCATGCAGCAAATTTTATTCTTCGAGACTATAAAGGAGAATTGGAACAAAAAAGTGTTGAATGTTATCTGCATAATTGTTATATCGAAAATTTTTATAGTCATGAAGTGAAGCTAAGCATCGTAAATGGTGGTATAAAAACCTTAACCGATTGGATGTTAGATGGAATGTCGAAAGATTTTGTAAATCAAATAAATAATTTATATATTACTTTCTCTTATAATAATATTGATTTTTGTCATGCGGGTGGTAGCTATGAAACTTTTGTAAGAGTTGCGAATGATGAGTATTTTAATAATATAGTTGATTTAGATGATAAAGAAGAAATACTATGGGATAGGAATAAATTTAATTTAGGTTGGAAAACTGATAGAATTTGTGTTCATGGCCACACTCCTACTATTTGTTTACCAAGTAGATTTTATAACAATAATATGAGTAAAAAAAATATTCATCCAATTAAGTACTGCGGAAAAGATTCCAAAGAATATAATGGATATAAAATTGATATGGATGCAGGCGCCGCGATATATGGACGCGCATATGTATTAAATGTTCTAACTGGACATGTCTATGGCTTTGATGAAATACAATCTTCTCCATTTGAAAATTTCAAAATTTTATGATATAATTATATATATGGAGGTAGAGAAATGAGAACAACTAAACAATGTCATTCTTGTAAAAAACAATTTAAATATAGTGATTTAATTGATTATGCATCTCCTGGCGCAAAAACTATGTATAGTTATTGTAAAGATTGTCTAAAAGAAAAACAAGATAGAGATGCTTTTTCTATGAAAGTTTGTCAGATTTTTGGTATAAAGAGTCCAGGCCCGCAAATTTGGACAGAACGAAAAAGATTACGAGATACTTATGGTTATACAGATCAAACAATTATAGATTGTTTAGACTATATTTATGGAGTTGAAAAAAAGAAAAAATTAACTGAATCTTTGGTTCTAATTAAACCACCCATGGTAGAACGAATGATGAAATATAAAAAACAAAAAATTGGTGGTATTGTTCAAAGCTTACAGACCGAAATGGTAGAACATATTGTTCCTGTTAGAGAAAATATAAAAAGTCAAAAAATAGAATGGAATCCAGATGATTGGTTGGATGATTGATAAAGGAGGGTTTTAATGACATTATCAGATAAAATGGCTATGCGCCAAGTTATCGGTAGTTTAATGAAAAATCCGCTTCTTTTTTTAGAATATACAGATATTTATCCAACAGATTTTGATATAAAAATTGCGCGAATATGCTTCGTAGTAATAAAAAAATTATATGAAGCCGGTGCCGCGGTATTAACGCCAATAGAAGTTGAACATGAAATAGAACAATATGAAAATAGTGCAGCTATTTATAAAAAAGATGGCGGATTAGAATTCCTAGTAAAAGCATATGAAATATCTGAGCCAGCAAATTTTGATATGTATTATAAGAATTTAAAAAAATATGCTTTACTAAGAAGATTAAAAAAAGATAATTATGATATTAGTGAATTTTATATAGATGATAAGGATATAGATAATCCATTAAAAGCAATAGAAATTCAGCAACATTTTGATTCAGCTTCAATTGAAGAAATATTAAATTCAGTTGAAGGAAAATATAATGAGATTAGAAACGAGTTCTTAAATGGTGGAAAAAAGAAAGGCGACCCAGCAGAAGGTATTTATAAACTAATTGATGACCTCTGCAAAAGTCCAAATATCGGGCCGAGTTTAGAAGGGAAAATTTTTAGTAGCGCTTGTAGAGGTGCGCGCGCAGGTTGCTTTTTTCTGAAATCCGCAAGCACCAGTGCGGGCAAAACTAGAACAAGTGTATTTGATGCTTGTAGATTAGCTTATCCAGTTAGATGGTCACATAATAAGCAGACTTTTATAGAAGAAGTAGATAAAGATGGTGTTTTTAGAGAACCACGAAAAGTATTATTCATTGTTACTGAGATGGATAAGGAAGAACTCCAAACTATTATGTTAGCATATTTATCAGGAGTTGACGAAGACCATATATTAACTGGTAAATATGAACTTGGAGAAATGAGCCGAGTAAAATATGCGGCGAAGATAATTGAAAAATATAGCGGTTATTTTATTATAGAAGAAATTAGCGAACCGAATCTTACAAATGTTGAAGCAACTATAAAGAAATATGTAACAATAGATAATATTAAATATTGTTTTTTTGATTATATTCATAGTACAGCAAGTATGATTAATCAATTTTCTAAAAATAATTTAGGTGAACATACTATTTTGATGATGATGGCTAATCAGTTAAAACAAATTGCAAAAGATTATAACATTTTTATTTTTTCTGCTACACAAGTTAATGTTGGTGCAATGATGGATGATGGAGAATTTAAAAATGAAACTTGTATTAGAGGCTCGAAGGCTGTATCTGATAAGGCAGATATGGGATATGTAATGACAAGGGTAAATGATAAAATTTGGAATATGATTCAACCAGATTTAAGAGCGGCTTGTCGAGCAGGAATTATAGATGAAACAATTTTAAATAACCCAGATAAAAGACCTACTCATATTTTAGATATATATAAAATGCGGCGGGGCCGCTATAAGAATGTAAGAATATGGACTAACTTACATTTAGGAACTGGCAGACGAGAAGATTTATTTATGACAACTTCTGATAATCAGCCTATTGGAAATACAATTGATTTATTTTCTAGTGCGACTGAATTACCGATTGAATGGAATGATAAAGAATGCTAACAACATTAAAGAATATAGATGAAGAACTAGAATATAGTACAATTGATAGAAAAGATATAATAAATTCAATTACAATTTATGATGTAAAATTCTTTCTTGAAAGTTTAGGTGTAGATAAGATTTCTATAAATGAAGAAAAGGGTATCTTGATTTGTCCAACGATATGCCATAACGAATTGCATGAAGCAGAATCTATGAAGCTTTATTGGTATCAAAGAAATAAAGTATTTCATTGCTATACTGAATGTAATGAAAATATGACGATTTTTACTTTATATAAAAAATTTATAAAAGTAAACGAAGGAAGAAATATAAGTGATGATGAAGCAGAGGATTATGTAAAACATTGTTTAAAGCATATTGTTATTATTAATACATCTCAACGATATACCCATGATGATTTAGATTTAAATAAATATAAATTTAAAGATAATATTCCTCAATTAGAAGAATATAATTCTTCAATTCTTAGTTACTTTACTCATTATTATCATCCATTATGGTTAAAAGATGGAATAACAAAAGAAGCAATGGATAAGTTCCAAATAAAATTTTCATTAGGTCAAAATAAAATTATTATTCCTCATTTTGATATAAATGGCAGATTAGTTGGAATACGCGCGCGAACCCTAGAAAAAGATGAAATAGAAAAATTTGGAAAATATAGACCTTTTCAAATCGGTAATAAAATATATACTCATCCACTACAATTTAATTTATACGGCATTTATGAGCATCAAGAAGGAATTCGGAAGAGACGCGCAGCGATCATTGCAGAAGGAGAAAAATCTGTATTATTAGATGATGGATATTATGGAGAATATAGTAATACAGTAGCATGTTGCGGCTCTACTTTTAATAAATATCATGTTCATTTATTAACAGACGTTCTCGGTGCTAATGAAATTATTGTAGCATTAGATAAAGAATATACTGATTGGCGCAGTCAAAAAGCAAAAAAATATAGAGATAAGCTTGAAAGTCTATGTAGAAAATATAAAAATCAAGCTACGTTTTCATATATATGGGATTATGACAACCTATTAGAAGAAAAAGATTCTCCCTTTGATAAAGGAAAAAAAATTTTTGAAGAATTACTAAGAAAGAGAGTGATTATAAAATAATGAAATATAAACTAAAAAATAATTATACTACAAATCCAGAATTAGCATTACAAGAAATATTGGTTTCTCGTGGCGTAAAAGATATTTAGACTTTTTTAAACCCCTCTTTCGATTGCGAGTTAAATCCTTATAATCTAAATAATATAGAGGCCGGCGCGCGCATGTTGCTAAAACATCTAAGAAATAATGATTCAATACTTATTATTCAGGATTGTGATGTAGACGGAATTACTAGCGCGAGCATTATTTGGCTTTATTGTAAGCATATTTTTCCAAATGCTAATTTAGAATTTAGAGTTCATGAGCATAAACAGCACGGTCTTTCTGATATGATAGACTGGATTGAAGAAAAAGATAGATGGCAACTTGTAGTTGTCCCAGATGCAGGAAGTTACGATATAGAATATCATCAACGATTATTTGAAATCGGTACAGAGTGCCTTATAATTGACCACCACGAACAACTTTTAGGAGACGATGGGCAGCCAATTGTTTCTAATTTTCCTAACACAATTGTTATAAATAATCAATTATCCCCTAATTATTCTAACAAATCACTCTGCGGCGCGGGCGTAGTATATAAATTTTGTGAAGTACTTGATGATTTACTTGGCATTAAGCAGGCACAAGAATATTTAGATTTAGTTGCTCTTGGTGAGATTGCTGATGTAATGGATAGAACAACTTCTGAAACGAACTTCTTAATGCTTCAAGGATTAAAAAATATAAAGAATAAAGGATTCAGAATTTTATTAGAAGCTCAATCTTATTCATTAAAAGAAAAAGCTTCTTATCCATATCCTAATCTCACTCCTATTGATGTCGCTTTTTATATTGCGCCGCTATTAAATGCAATTACAAGAGTCGGTACATTACAAGATAAACAGGCTGCCTTCTACTGTTTTATCGAACCAGATAGATTGTTACCAAGTACAAAGAGGGGTGCGAAACCAGGTGATACAGAGCAGGCTGCCGCGCAAACAGCACGAGTGGGTGCAAATGCGAAAGCGAAACAGAATAGAATTAAGGAAAAAGCATTAGACTTAATTGATTTTAAAATTCAAAAATATGATTTACTAGAAAATAATATTATTATTGTAGACCTAGACGATAACGATGATATTCCATCAGAAATGACCGGCCTTATTGCTATGGGTGTTGTTTCTAAATATAATAAGCCTTGTTTAATCGGTAGAACTAATAGCAAGAATGAATTATCTGGTTCTGCTCGTAGTAATAATAGTTTCGCGGGCCTGCCTAGTTTAAAACAATTTTTAGAGAATAGCGGTTATTTTAATTATGTTGCTGGGCATGATAATGCTTTTGGGCATTCAATTAATAGTAATAAAATAGAAAAATTCTTACAATATAGTAATGAAAAATTAAATCCTGCTGACTTTGAAAATTGTTATTTAGTAGATTATATATTAGATGCAAGAGATAATAATAAAGATTTATTAATAGCTTTAAGTGAACATCCTGAATACTTTGGTAATCATATTGATGAAGTTACTTTAATTATGAAAAATGTTTCTCTTCAAAACATTCAAGTTATGGGAGCAAATAAAGATAGTATAAAAATTAGTTATAATGGAATAGATTATGTAAAATTCAAAGATTTGGATTTTATAGAAAAAGTTATAGCCAACAGAACAAAAAACATAATTTTCTACGGAAGGCCGGCACTAAATGTATGGATGGGGAAAATTTCTGTACAATATCTTGTGTCAGATTATGAGTTTGAGGAGGATAAAGATAAGTATGAATTCTAAAAAATGTTGCGACAATTGTATTCATTATGCGTGGTACTATGATTTATGTAAATTATATAATACAAAAGTAGATGAACGGCAAGTATGTTCTAGTCATCAAGAATCGCAATTTCTTACTTGTGAAGAATGTAAATATGAATATGATTGTCCTGTTATGTGGTCATATCTAAATGCCGCGTGTCTTGTTCTACAAAAATCAAAAAGTAATATATAAAAATAGAACTTGACAAATAACCGAATTCATGCTATAATTATTATAGAATGATAGAAAGAGGCGATTGTGTGAGTAGATACCCAGGTAGTCTTCATAATCACACCGATTATAGTAATGAAACCTTACGAGATTGTATAAATAAAGTTAATGCCCTAATTGATACAGCTATTCAGTTAGGGCATGAATGCGTTGCTATAACTGACCATGAAACAATTTCTAGTTATGTTAAGGCAGAAAAATATTATAATAAAATTAAAGAAAAAAATCCAAATTTTAAGCTTATTCGTGGTAATGAAATTTATTTAACACGGAATGATTTAAATGCAAAAAACTTCGATAGGAATAAGGATAAGTATTTCCATTTTATTCTTCTCTGTAAAGATTTAGAAGGCTATCATCAAATTTGTGAATTATCTACAAGAGCTTGGAAACGTTCATATATTAGTCGTCGATTACGCCGTCGTCCTACTTATTACCGTGATTTAAAAGAAATAGTAGGGAAGAATCCTGGACATTTAATTGCTTCAAGTGCTTGTTTGGGTTCACAGTTAGATAGATTTTTACTTCAATATATGGATACAAATAATATTGATTATTATGAAACAGCAAAAAGCTGGTGTCAATATATTGAAAATATCTTTGGTAAAGGCAATTTTTATTTGGAAATGCAGCCTTCAAATAATAAAGAACAAATATTTGTAAATAAAAATTTATTGAAAATTAGTAAAGAACTTAATATTCCATATATTATTACAACTGATAGTCATTACTTACGGCCAGAAGATGCTTTTATTCATGAAACTTTTTTAAACGCGCAAGAAGGCGAACGCGAAGTAAAAAGTTTTTATGAAACAACTTATATGATGACGGATGAAGAAATTCGTTCATTCTTTCCATATTTGACAGAAGAACAAATTGAGGTCGCGTATAAAACTATTAGAGAAATAAAAGATAAATGTGAAGATTTTAGTATTTTAAAGCCACTAGAAATTCCTCAACTTCCTTGGAGAACGTATTACGATCCTGGGGATGAAAAAATTCTTGATGCTATTAATAAAATGCCCGCAATTAAAAATTTTGTTTATTCTACAAGTAATGCGGATAATATATTAGCATACGCAGTCATTGATGGAATTGAACGCCATCAAGATTTACAAAATAAAGAAGCATATGATGCTTTAAATGAATGTCTTGAAATGACTTGGACTTCAAGTGAAATAAATAAAGCACGATGGTCTGCGTATTTCTTAAATCTTCAAAAGATTATAGATGAATGTTGGAATGCGGGAACATTAGTTATGCCCGCGCGTGGCTCCGGTGGTGGCTTCTTACTTTTATATGCATTAGATATTATTCAAATTAATTGTCTGCGCGAAAAAACAGCAACATATCCATGGCGTTTCCTGAATCCAGCTCGTGTGTCAGTACTGGATATTGACGTAGATATTTCTGGTATTAAACGCGCGCAAGTATTGGAACACCTAAGAGAATTTTATGGAGAAAATCGTGTATCGAATGTTGCGACTTTTAAAGTAGAGAAATCTAAATCTGCTATTTTAACTGCCGCGCGCGGTCTTGGAATTGAAGTAGATGATGCTCAATACATTTCTTCATTAATAACAATTGAACGTGGCGCCGCGTATACATTGAAACAAATGTATTATGGCGATGAAGAGAATGACATCAAGCCTAATTTAACTTTTATTAATGAAATTGATAAATTTGATAAACTATGGGAAGTAGCTAGTAAAATTGAAGGACTTATCTGCGGAATGGGTATTCATGCTGGCGGCGTTGTATTTAAGGATAAAGATTTTACGGAATCTTCGGCCTTGATGCGCGCGCCGGATGGTACAATTGTAACTCAATTTGAGCTTCATGATTTGGAAGATGTTTCAGAAATAAAGATGGATTTACTTTCAGTTGAGGCCGCAGATAAAATTCAAGTTTGCTTGGAAATGTTAATAAAAGATGGCTATATTAAAGAATATCCAACTTTAAGAGAGACATATGAACATGCATTAAATGTTTATCAAATTGAACGTAATGACCCAAAGATGTGGGATATGGTTTATAATCATAAGATTATTTCATTATTCCAAATGGAACAAGACAGCGGTATTCGTGGCATTAAACTAACGAATCCAAGAAATGTTGACGACTTAGCAACTTTAAATTCTGTAATTCGTCTAATGGCCGCAGAAAAAGGAGCGGAAGCGCCATTGGATAAATACGCGCGCTTGCGTAAGCATCCTGAAATGTGGGAAAATGAAATGATTGAATATGGTTTGAATGAAGAAGAAAGAAAGCTTCTTCATAAAGAACTTGATATTTCAAATGGATTATCAATTACGCAAGAGCAGTTTATGAAATTAGTTCAATTACCAGAATGTGGTGGATGGGACTTACAATTCGCTGATAAACTTCGTAAAAGTATTGCTAAGAAAAATCCTAAAGAATATGAAGAAATAACAGAAACATTTTTTAATAGAGTTAAAGAAAAAGGATTGGATTCACGATTTTGTCATTATGTTTGGGATGAAGAAATAGCATTAAGTCGTGGATATGGTTTTAATGCAAGTCATACTCTTGCATATTCAATTATTGCTTTACAAGAAATGAATTTAGCATATAAATATCCAATTGTATATTGGAATGCGGCAAACCTTATTGTTGATAGTGGTGGCGTTCAAACTATTGATTATTCCGATGATGAGGAAGGAGTAATTGAAGTTGAACAAGAAATTGGAGAAGATGAGAAAGAAGAACTTGCAGAAGAAGATTTAGAAGAATGGGAAGAAGCAAATACGATAATCAGTAATGGAGAAGAAGAAAAAAAGAAAAAGAAGGAAAAGAATATTGATTATGGCCGAATTGCTTCAATTATTGGTAAACTTGGTAATTATGGTATTAAAGTTTCGCCGCCAGATATAAACCGTTCTTCTTATACTT
>Ga0310691_10001073_pt1 | contig 44410 bp, 33 predicted proteins | sample 176DNAGHGlowgp2_FD_203887 | JGI IMG/M metagenome (GOLD analysis project Ga0310691, IMG submission 203887) | Sheep rumen microbial communities from Palmerston North, Manawatu-Wanganui, New Zealand - 1766 DNA GHGlow gp2 (v2) (version 2) | ecosystem: Host-associated > Mammals > Digestive system >... | reverse complement strand
ACGACGTTGGTAGCGGGCGTGATGTCCGTTCCGCTGGCATCCTTCGTGCCATACTCGCCGGCCTTGCTGTAGTCGCAGTTGATGCCACTGGGGTTCCAGCGTGTGGCAACGAGCTTCTCGCCGTTGTCCATCAGCGTGGTGTTGAGCCAAATGCAGACGGGATGGTCGCTCCAGGCACGTCCGAAGTTGTAGGAGCCGGCATTGTTCTCGACGACGCAGTTGTTGTAGACGTAGAGCTCGGAGTTGGCCGAGATAGTGGCGCTTGAGCGCTCCTCGTTGACAATCTTCACGCCCTCGAAGTAAGCCTTACCGTTGCCGCACATATAGTCGACGCAGCCGTGGATTTCACCGCCTTCGAAGTAGTAGACGCCGCCTACCTTATGCGAGTAGTAGGTATCCTGGTATGACAGGTGGCGTACGTTCTTGTTGATGGTCTTGGTGCCCTGGTCGTGCAGCGTGGGAGCACGTCCGGCGCTGCCGGCGCTGTAGTAGTCGAGTGCGTTCTGCAGGGTGAGGTCCTGCAAGTAGAGACCCGTACCCGTGTTGACCAGCAGGTCAGCCTTGCCCAGTCCTTCCTGCGACGTGGCGGGCGCATTCTTGATGATAACGCCCTCCATCGACTCGCCGATGATGGAGACGTTGTTGCCGCTAACGGTGGTCAGCACGCTCTCGCCGAGGTCATAGGTTCCGTTGGGCAGGAATATCTTCGAGTTGGGCTCCGAGCTGGCGGCGTTGATGGCCATGATGAGGCTGGCAGCATCGCCGGCGGGCACAATGTAGTAGTCGCTCTCGGTGTCCTTCTCCAGGAACTCGCTGACGTTGTAGACGGTCACCTTGTGCAGGTAGGTCTGTGCAGCGAACTCGAACGTCAGTTCTCCGTCCGGGCCCTCATAGTTGACGACTGTCGTGCCTCCGTCGGCGTCGGCCTTGGCCGGTATCTCGTTGCTGATGACGGCTCCCATCGTGTCGTATGCGGTGATGGTGGTGCCGTTGCCATACTGGCAGAGGGTGAGCACAATCTGTGCCTTGCCAGTGACGTTGACCTTGAAGCTGCCTCCGGCATCGAAGGTGAAGCCGTGGTTGTTGTAGTACGCGCCGCCCTCTACGCTGAAGTTCTCGTGGTCTTCAGGATAGAAGATGTTCGAGGTCAGGTCGTAGGTCTGGATACTGCCCACCTCAGGAGCCTGCTCGATGGGCGTGACGCTGGCGTTGACGCTCACGTCGCCGTTGACCGCGTCAGTAGCCTTAATCTTCACCTTGTTGGCGTAGACCCATCCGCGGAACTTCTCGCCCTCGGGGATGGTCAGCTGGCTCTCATACTCAGCAGGCACCTCGCCGATGGGGTCGCCCTCATAGACGGTCTTCTTGCCGAGCACGTTGCCGTTCTGGTCCTTATAGGTGATGACTGCCTCGCTGACCTCGGTAGCCTCGGCCTTGAAGTAGGGCAGGTACTGGATGGGGCCGAATGTCAGCACGTCAGCCTCACCAGTGTATATATAGGTGATGGCTGAACCGTCCTGGTGGTAACATGTGGCGGTCTTCGGGTCGAGCGTGGCGATGGTCTCGTTAGCAGCGTTCTTTACGGGGAATGCTCCAGCAGTGTAATACTGGCATCCGCCGATGGTGAACTTCACGGTGCCGTCCACGGGAACGACGATGGTGACATTGCGGTAGCCGTGGTCATCGCCATTGTATGTGCCAGTGAAGGATACGCCAGTGGGCAGGGTGGTAACATCAAATTCTGATGCCAGACGGACGAGATTCATCTCGAAGTCGACGAACGAGCGGGGCACGAACTCCTTGAAGACAATCTTCTGGAGCACACCCTCCGAACCGGTCTTGCGGTCGATGTAGATGCCCGTCACATCGGCAGGCAGTTCAATGCTGCCAGTACCCGGACTCTCGGTCACGGCCACGGTGCCGATGAGTTCGCCCTTCGTGGCCTTGCCGTCGTCGCCGAGTGTGCCACGGCTGACATTCACCTCATAGGGGTCGGCTGTCTTGCGGTTGCCGATGGTCAGCGTCAGTGTGCCGGCCACGGCAGGCTTCTCAAAGTATGCCCAGCCAGAGCTGTTGAGCTTCACGCCGTGCATGCCGTTGTTGGTGCCGGCGGCATCGTTGACATAGCTTGCGAAGTAGAGGCCGTTGTCAGGACTAGTGGTCGGTATGGGGGTGTCGGCATCGTAGCTCCACGTCAGGGTCACGGGTTCGCTGGGCTGGGGCTCCTCGACGGCTGCAAGGGTCATCGAGGCTTCCTGTGTCTCGGCGTTGAACACGACGGTGACGTCGTACTTGCCGGCGGTCTCAACCGTTGCGAAGAGGTTGTCGCCTTCGGGAATCCAGGTGTTGCCGTTCTTCACTATCTTGTACTCGATAGTGCCCACGGGCAGCTCGGCGGCAGCCCATGTCTTAGCGTAGGTGCCGTTTTCCTGCTTCTCGAGCTTGTTGGCTTCGAGCGTGCCGTTCCACTTCTCGCCGAAGAATCCGGCATCCTCCGTCTCCTTCAGCCAACCGGCCACGACGTAGACATCCTCGGCGGCACCGGTCTTGCTGACGGTCAGTTTCATGTCCTTGGTGAGCGTCAGGTTATAGGTGCCCGGCTCGCTGAGCACGATGCTGCCGTTGCCCTTAACCAGCTGCACCTCGGTGTCAAGGGTCACATTCTGGTCGCCCTCGGCATAGGCCCAGCGGTAGTTGGCGTTGAACGTCGACCAGTCGGCATCGGCTGCATTTTCTTCCTCAGTCAGCTGCTTAGTGGCGACGGCGAAGTATGACTTGCCCTCGCCGTTGCCGCCGGCGTTCCACTGATACTCATAGACGCCCTTCTCGGCGTTGTAGGTCATCTCGGTCATGGCCGTACGGCTCCAGCCGTTCATGTCGCCGATGAGGTAAATCTTGGCGACCTCCTCCTGCACTACGGGCAGGGTGATTTCCAGCTTGTTCCAGTAGCCGTTGGCGGTCTGTTCGATGACCACCACGTCGGCGTCGTCCGTAGCGGTGAAGGTAGCGGGGTCGGCATCGGCCGTGGCAGCCGTCTCGCCGAACTTCAGGGCGTTGGCGTTCTGATAGGTCTTCACGCTGATGGTGGCTCCCTTGCACGAGGGCACAGTCACCTTCGTGCCGGCGTTCACCTTGTGCCAGCCGCTGCCGTTGTGGGCAAACTTGCCGCTGGTGGCGTCTACGTCAATGCGCACGTCGATGGCCTTGCCGCCTACGGTGGCCTGGGTGACGATGATGCCCGTGTTGTTCTGGAAGTTGTACTTCGGCGCGTCGTTATAGCCGCTCAGGTCGCAGCTGATGGTCACGGCCTCGGTGCGGACGTCCAGGCTCACCTCGTTCGGGGTGTACTGGGCGGTCAGCGTCATGTCGGCGGTGGGGGTAATCTCCTCACCCACGGCGTAGGTCGTCGTGCCGTCGCTCCAGCCCGTCAGGGTCTTGTCGGCGGCATAGAGCGTGTAGTTCTTCGGGGCAGTAATCTTGTTGCCGGCCTCCACCTCGACGGGGGCGGGAGCCACGCCGTCAGCCTCGCCGGCGGCGAAGGTCACGGTGTACTTGGTCACCTCGGCGGGGATGTCGGCTGGGTCGATGGCCTCCACGGCGAAGTAGGGGTTGTAGTTAGCCTTGCTGAAGTGCAGCGTGGTGGGCTCGTTTGTGCGGTAGTAGGCCACGACCACGTTGGTGTGGTCGTTCATCCACTTGGCACCCTGGGTGTTCAGCTTGGCCACCTCCGTGCCGTTGTCGTCGGTCACGGTGATGTCGTTGCCGAAGTCGTGGGTGGCGTAGGTTATCTTCACCGTACCCTCCACAGGCACAATGGCCGTGAAGTTCGAGCTGCCATAGCTGCTATGCACATGACCGTTGACGAGAGCAGCAGCCTCCTCTTGATTGTCGGTCGTGCCGATGGTGCCGTCCTCAGCCACGGTGATGAGCACGTCGCTCCCGGTCAGCAATTCGGGGTGTTGCGTCAGGTCGAGCTTGATGTCGCGGAAGCTTGATTCCTTTTCGCCTGCCACCTCCTTGATCTCGGTGGGATAAATCTGATAGTTTTGGTTGCGAACGCTACCGAAGCCAGTGATGTCGTAAGCCTTGTCGGCCTCTAAGGCGGTGATGTCCAGTCCGAACTGGTTGTAGACGATGAGCATCTCTTCGCCTATCTTGAAGGTCAGGGTCTTATTGTCGGCTGACACATACACGGCACCCTTGATGGTGACGTAGTTGTTGATGTTGTTGGCCAGGGCGTTCAGCTCGATGACGGAGGGTACTACCTCATTATTGCTGGAGGCCACGGTGACGGCGATGTCGCTGGCCGTCATCGACAGCTCGGGCAGACTGTTGTAGGTATAGAGCTGTCCCTTCACGCTGCCGCTGATGATGTCACCGGCCGTCAGACCTAATTCTCTGCCATAGAACAGCATGTTGTCCTTGCCGTCGGTGACGTAGGTGTAGCTGCCCGATACATAGCGCACCAGCAGGTTCTCGAACTGATAGGTCACGTTAGTCCTCGTGGACGTGATGTCCTGCAGCATGTCGGCGATGGCGGTGTACTGCTTGTACACGTTCACCTTGAAGCTGGCCGACGAGCCTTTGTAGGTGTTGTCGCCGGTATACGTAGCGGTGATTGTCGCTGTGCCGGGGGCAAGCAGCTGCAGCGTCGTGCCCTCCACCTTGGCCACCTCCTCGTTGTTGCTGGTCCATGTGACGGCGGCACCGTCAATCGGTGCTCCGCTGGCATCGTTGACCACGGCTGTGGGCAGATTCATTGTCGAGCCCACGGTACCTGTCTGGTCCTCACCCACAGTGACGGTCGTTGCCGTGCGGGTGTCGGCAGGAGCACCACCTTCCACCTTCTTGTACAGCTGAATAGCCTGCTGGCCACTCTTGTAGTAGCGGAAGCGCGTCTGGCCGCTTCCAGAATTGTAGCGCAAGCTCATGGTGCTGCCGTCAAATGAGGCAGCAATAACAGCATTCCCCTCATCGTCGATGGCAATTGTGTTGGAATACGCAGTAGCGTCTTCGCTCGTCTTCAGTCCATTGCTGTTGCTCGAAACACCAATGTACTTGCCCGATGCGCTCTTCACCGTGCCGTTCTCCACGTCGATGGTAAATGTCGCAGCGTCTATGTCTGTAGACGAAGCAATCATGCCATCTGCTATGTCAACGGCAACAGTGTTACTCACAGCATCCAACTCGTCGAGTGCACCGTTGAATGCTACATTGCCTGCCTCGTAGACAATCAGGTATTCGCCACTCGCCAAGTCGTTAGTGGACGTTACCTTCTCGTAGTCGGCATGCACTACTCCGCAGAGCATCGCCAGGATGCTCAGCATCGAAAAACGTAATAGTTTGACAGCGTCGAAACTACTCGCATTCGGCCAATGCCAAGCTTGAGCTTGGCTTAGCTCTCGTTTAATCGTAGTTTTGTACTTCATAATTTTTGGTTTTAAGTTAATAATATAATAATATAATAATGTTCGCGCGTAGGTTAGTGATAGTTTTGCAAAGGTATGAAAAAAAAACAGAAATCAGGCACGGTGCGTTGCCTAATTTCTGTTAAAAGTTTCGTAAACGTTTACGAGTGGGGAGCTATTGCCAACAGGTATCTATGTGTAATCACCACTACTTTACGACCTTCGTGGTAACGGTCTGTCCGTTGGCCATGCGCTCCATGCGGATGTTCAGGCCGTGCTGTGGCTGGCTGAGCTGTCGCCCGTCTAAGGAGTAGTATTCTGTTGCCTTGACGTTACGGTCGTTGGTCATGGCCCGTATGCCACTGGGGTCAGTGAATTGCAGGGTGGGGCCTGCACCGTTGTTAGCGTTGCTTACCACGCTCTCCACCAGACTGGCATCGTAGGCCGTATAGGTGTATTCATTGGCCGGGATGAAGTAGTCGATGCTTCCCGACTTGGCCTGATTGTCGGCAGCACCGTTGCAGTTGGCGATGGTAACGTTGTAGTCAGTCTTACCGCTGCTGGTAGCATAGTTCCTCCAGGGCCTTTTTTTTGTATTGCTGCTGGTGAAGGCACAGGCCTCGATATAAACGTTGCTCTTGTAACCGCCGCCCACGCAGTAGTTGGCCACGGAGCTGCTGTAGAGGCAGTTCAGCGTGTGCACCTTTCCGAAGCGGACACGTGGCATGCGCTCCCTGCACCCATCGTCCCACCAGCAGTTGGCGAAGGTGGTGCGCAACTTGCCCTCGTCGCCGTTCTGAGAGTCGCCATTGCCAATCAGATTGGTGTAGCGATGGTCTTCCGAGCTGCCTCCATACCCTTTACCACGTGCTGGCAGCAGGTAACGGAATCGGCACCATGTCACGCTGATGTTGTCCGATCCGTTGACGATGTCGAAGTTGCCGTCCACGCCGTCTTGGAAGTCGCAGTGGTCTACCCAGATGTTAGTGCTGCCCTGTGTACACAGGTTGTCGTTGCCGTTGAAGTCGCAAGCGCCTGCACTCTTGAAGGTGATGTTACGTATGGCAATGTTTTTGCAGTTCTTCAGCAGCAGTATGCCAGTTTTCTTGACGGCTGCATTCTTGTCGTTAGAGCTGGTGGCTATGTCCTCGTTCATGTTCTCGAATGTGGCTCCGGGCAGTCCGATGACGGTTTTGTTCTCCACTCCGTTCACCTCATACTGTCCGTCGAAGGTGATGGTGCCTTGCACATAGATAATCTTGCTCGTCTTGTCGAACGACTTCGGCTGTATGGCAGCCTTCAGCTGTGCAAAGTTTTCCACAGTCACGGTCTGTCCCCCTTCACCTCCTGTCACGCTGGCAGCAAAGCCGATGGGTGCATTCTGGTCATACTCCGACAGTCTGCTTACGTCAATGTCCTGTGCGCTGACCGCCGTGGTCATGGCCAGCGCCGCAATTGTCAATAGTTGTTTCTTCATTTCTTGCTGTATTTCTTTCCATTAATAATTACAATACCCTTGTAGTCGTCAGTCACGCGTTGTCCGCGAAGGTTGTAGATGTTGCCGTCCTGACGAACGACCACGGGCGTGCTGATACCTGTGGAGCCAAAGGTAAGGGTAGGGCCCGCCTGGTTCTGGACTACTGACGGTACGTCGTTAGTGGTAGCTACGGTGTAAGCGTAGGGCACTGTCACTGTGCTTCCGAACGACGACGGCTTGCTGACGCTGGTGTTGGCAATGGTGTTGTTGGCAGCCCACGTCACTGCTGTGGCATCGTTGCTTTTGTAGCAGTTCTTTACTCCCACCTCGAAGTAGTTACCCTCAATGAGGAATTCCGAGTTCTTGCGGGGGTTCATGCACAGGCTGGCCGAGCTGCAGTTATAGTAGTTGTTCAGCATGTGAATCTTACCCACGCGCCCCATGGGCATGCGTTGCTTGCATCCCGGTGCCCACCAGTTAAAGGCGAAAGTGGTGTTCAGAAAACCTGTTTTCTCGCTGTCGCTGCTGCCGATGAGGTTGGTGTTCTGGTGCATATACGAGCGGTCGGTATATCGGAAGATGCACCAGCTGACGGTGTTGAAGTCGGCACTCTGTGTGATGTCGAAGTTACCGTCCATGCCGTCTATGAACTCGCAATGGTCCACCCAGCAGTGCTTGGAGCCTGTGCAGGAGATAAGGTCGTAACCACCCACGTCAATAGCACCGGGGCCTTTGAACGTAATGTTGCGGATAATGATATTCTGACAATTGCTCAAAGAGATACATCCCGACTTGCGGTAGTTCTCACTGTTGTCATTTGTCAGTTCGATGATTATTTTGCGGGTGTTATACTCCGCTTCTTCAGACACAGACTGTCCATTGGGAAGCGTTCCGCCACCGCCACTGGTGCTCATCGATGGCACACCGGCCGCATTCAGTGCTTCCTTGATTTCGTCCGTCACATACCATTTGGTACTGATAATAGCATTATTGATGCCGATGATGGTCTTGTCAATGCCAGAGATACCTATGTTGCTCGATACGATGAACTCACCATTGTTACCATCGAGAATGACGACATCGTTGTTTTTGATGGCGTTCTGGATGGTCGACTTCATGTCCTGTCCGTTCGATGTCAGCACCTTCACCCTGCCCTTAAAGCTGTCGGGCACGGGGTAGGTATAGCATCCGCCTCCCGTTACGTCGTACGTGCCGGCATCTGTTCGTGACGTGGCTGTACAGAAGCCGAACGGCTTGCCCAGGTCATAGTCCTGTGCCCATGCCGCCATGGTCATCAGCACCGTCATGATTGTTACTACACTCTTTTTCATATCCTTGTTCTTCATTTAAATGTCATTCGTTTCTTTCATTCCTTTCATCCGGAAAACCTCATTTAAGATTTTCCGTCGTATAGCCTAGCATTTCCATCTCCAATGATGCCCAGATGAAGGGACCTACACCTTTGGCGTCGTTGGCACGAACGGGTTCCGACAGGTAGTATTCGTAGCTTCCGTCGCGTCGTCGGTTCTCCTTCACCTTACCCTTGGGGTTAATCAGCTTCATGGCCGTCATCACCTCCGTGGTAGCTGCCGGTCCCAGTCCTGCCACCTCGCAGCACTGTGTCAGCGAGATGGTCTTGTCCTCATGGACGCGTATGAATCGGTTCACCATGCTCTTGTATGCGCGGATGGCAGCATCGCGGTATTTTCCGTCGACATACCCCTTGCGGTAGGCCTTCAGCAGCACGTAGGTGAACATGCTCGAGCACGTGGCTTCCAAGTAGTTGCCCTCGCGCTCCGGCTGGTCCATCACCTGATACCACAGTCCCGACTCCTTGTCCTGCCACTTCAGCACGGCGTCCAGATCCTTGCGCAGCAGTTCAATCACCTCCGTGCGCCAGGCGTAGTCCTCGGGCAGTGCGTCCAGCACTTCGATGAGTGCCATGGAGTACCAGCCCTGTGCTCTTCCCCAGCAGTGCTGCGACAGTCCCGTCTGCTGGTCGGCCCAGAAGGTGTGGCGCGTCTCGTCGTAGGCGTGACGGTTCAGTCCCGTCTTGGGGTCCAGCGTGCGCTGGTAGGTCGTCTTCAGCTGGTTGACGGCATCGTCGTAGATGGCGTTCACCGCCTTCTTGCCGTCTTCGGTGATGGGTGCCGTCAGACAGCGGAAGGGCAGTCCCATGAAGATGCCGTCGAGCCACACCTGATAGGCGTAGATGGCTTTGTGCCAGAACACGTTGTCGGCCAGCGTGCGAGGCTGGTTCTGCAGCTGTCGCATCATGGTGCGCATGGCTTCCAGGTTCTTTTCCTCCGGCCACTTCTGGTACATGCGCGTCACGAAGTGTCCGGTGCGGATGTTGTCCAGGTTGTAGTCCAGAATGTCGTAGCCCGTAATGTCGCCCTCCTGGCTGATCATCTTGTCCGTGTAGTCCTGACAGTACTGGCGAATCTTCTCGCCACCGTATTTCAGATAGGTGTCCAGCATGGCCTCCAGCTCAATGCCCATCACGTAGCTCCACTTCGGCTTTGAAGCAAAGTCCAGCAGGTACGACCGTGGCACGCGCTGCATCTCCGAGTATGTGAGCCACTCCGAGTAGTGCTTGTAGGGAGCCTCGGTGAGTATCATCGACTCGTTCACCTTCATGTTGTCGTAGCGTACGTTCTCGGCCAGTCCTGTCTGTTTGACGGCTTGGTCGGTGACACCCTCGAACTTGCAGTTCTTCACCGTGATGTCCTTCACCGTGTAGCTCAGCTTCGGGTCGTCGTATCCCACTATCATCACGCCATAGCGCGACTTCTTGCACGTCACGTTCTCCATCCACACGTTGCGCACCTGCGGGTAGAATCCGCGGCAGCACACCTCGCGGGGCTCATAGTCAGTATTGATTTTCAGCACGGCCTCCTTGCACTGGCCCACGGTCACGTCCCTCATGTTGATGTTCTCTATGACGCCTCCGCGGCACGAATTGGTCTTGATGCGCAGCACGCGGTCCAGCGACGGCGAGTCCATCTGGCAGCGTTCTGCATACACGTTCTGGCATCCGCCGCTGATTTCCGAGCCTATCACCACGCCACCGTGTCCGTTCTCCATCTTGCAGCCGCGGATGATGATGTTCTTTGACGGCCGTCCGGCAAACTTGCCCTGTCCGCTCTGGCGTCCGTCGTTGTTGCGTCCGCTCTTGATGGCTATGCAGTCATCACCGGTGTTGAAGTAGCAGTCCTCTATCAGCACGCGGTCGCACGACTCGGGGTCGCAGCCGTCACCGTTAGGCCCGTCGTTGTTGATGTGTACGCGACGCACGGTGATGTCTGTCGACAGCAGGGGGTGTATCACCCAGAACGGTGAGCGCAGCAGGGTAACGTCCTCTATCAGGATGCCCTCGCACTGGTTGAAATTAATCATCTGCGGGCGCAGGCCGTCCTTCGGACCGAACCGGCGCTCGTCCATGGGCACACCGTCCTCGGCCGACTGCAGCAGTCGCTGGCGCGAGCCGTTCCACTGGTGGACGGTCATCTCCTTCCGGAATCCGAACTTCTCGGCGCTGACCCACGGCCACCACGTCTCACGGCTTCCGCCACCGTCGATGGTGCCTCGGCCGGTTACTGCGATGTCGCGGGCCTGATAGGCGTAGATGAGTGGCGACAGGTTCCAGCAGTCCAGTCCCTCCCAGCGTGTGGGCACGATGGGGTAGAGGTCCGGTTCGAAGGCAAACTCCAGCACGGCCTGGTCCTGTATCACCAGGTTTACGCCGCTCTTCAGCTCGATGGCTGCCGTGATGAAGTGCTCGCCGTGGGGCACCACCACGTGTCCGCCGCCCTTCCGTGAGCATTTGTCAATGGCCTTCTGTATGGCTTTCTGGTTCTTGATGGCCTTCTCGCGTGTCGTCATCTTCTTCTGCTTGCTCTCGGCGACGGCACCATATTGGGTGATGTCGTACACCTTGTCGGCAAACTGCGGCATGCGGATGCTCTGCTCAATCTGTCGGTACTGCTGGTCGTCCCAGCCTTCAGCCTGTGCTGTGAGTGCCGCGAGGCACACCATCAGCAGGGGTAAAAGTCTTTTCATCATGTCTTTGTAGTTGTTGTTTTTAGTAGATTTGGCTGCGAAGGTACGAAAAAAGCATGAGAATCCCTACGCTTTTACATTATTTAATTCATAGTTTGCAGCCAAAACGGAAGAACGTGAGAAGACTATACCACTGTCAGCTGCTGTAGCAGCAACCGCATCTTCTCAGACAGAACCGTTGACAGCAGCACCTTGCCGTCGGCACTTGTCTTTACTGTTTTCATCATGTTATGATTAACGTTTGCCGCGTTGTCTTTATTGTGTTCAGCGGTTCTTTTGCTCCACATCAAACCATAGCCGTGTAGTCAGTTCGTCAGCACCCTGATGAGCCACAGCACGGCGATAGTGTTCGCCATTAAGCGTCTGCTCCGTAGAAGGATAGTACAAACGACGGGGCAACAAGCCTGTAGACAAAGCTGAGTTGGGACCAGGAGTGAGTTGCGGATAGCCCAGCCGACGCCAGTCGGTATAGGCATCAGGTCCCTGTCCGTAGAAAGCTATCCACTTCTGCCAGCCAATCTTCTCAGCCCACCTGCGGGCATCATACCTCACGGCATCCTGTGCCAGATAGGCGCTGGCATCGGCTATTCCGTACTGTTGGAGCGAGGCAGCCACAGCCTGATTGTAAAGCACCTCGGCATCGGCACTGATAAATCCTCTGGCAGCAGCCTCAGCGAAGTTGAAGAGCACCTCGGCGTAGGAGAAGAACACGGCAGGGGCATCGTCCTGCAGGAACCTGCTACCCAGTCGCGACAGCTTGTAGAAACCCTGATTGTTGGCAGCATCGGCATTCAGTCCGTTGGCAGCCCCGGCGTAATGGCCGACACTCTTGTCCTGCGGAAGCTGTGCAAAGACGCTGAGACGCGGGTCGTTCAACTCAGTGAGCTTGTCGACGAGCGTCTTCGACACCCGCTGGTCGTCACGACTGGCAAACGCCGATGCCCATGGGTTCCACTGGGGGGAAGTGGTGAATACAAACTGGGCATTATCCGTATTGTCGGCTATCAGCGAAGTCCGGTCGTTGTAAAGTGCCGAGATTACCGTCTTGGCCGTTGCAACGTCACGGTCGGCTATCTCCAGTGCTATGCGCAGTCGCAAGGAGCGAGCATACTTTCGCCACTTGCTGACATCGCCATCAAACAGCAAGTCGCCCTCAATGGCACCATTGGCAGCGGCGAGGCCACCCTCTGCCTGTTCAAGATCCCGCAACAGGCCATGCAAGATGTCCTCCTGCGAGTCGTAGGCAGGCGTTACGCTCTGCGAGAATTCACTATAAGGCACGTCGCCAAAGAGATTAGTCAGCTGTAGGAACACCCAGCTGCGCAGCACACCGGCCACAGCACGGAAGTTGTCGTTGGCCCGGTCAGACTGGCTGATGGTCTTCAGGTCGGTGAGCAGCGAAGCATAGGCCGTGTTCCACGTTGTCGCATAGTCGCTGTTGCTCACATTGTAGCAGTCGGGTTCGGTATACTGTATCTTTGCCCAGTGCTGCACCCACAGCAAGGTAGAGTTATAGTTGGTTGTCTGTCCCCAATACAGTTCAGCGGCATGATGCTCGACAGCAGACAGCAGATAGGCAGGCTGCGGATTCTCCGTTGCGTTGGGGTTCACGTTGATATCTGCCATTTGGTCGCCGCAGCTGACGGCGGTCAGTGCCAGGGCGGCAGTGAGTAGGTAGTTGTGTATAGTCTTATCCATATTGTTATTCCTCCTCAAGATTTAGAATTTTACATTAATGTTCAGTCCGTAGGTACGGGCGGTGGGCAGCGTATACGCCTCCACTCCCTGTGCATTACCTGCCGTGATGGCAGCCTCCGGGTCGATGTTGTCGGCTTTCTTGTAGATAGTCCACAGGTTGCGGGCCGTCAGCGTGACAGAAGCGCCCTGCAATCCGAGCCGACTATAGACGGACTTCGGCAGGTTGTATCCGATAGACAGTTCGCGCAGTTTCACGAACGAAGCGTCATAGACGTTAGCCTCAGCTATATTATACAGGCGGTGATAATAGTTCTCTGCTGACACGACGGTGGTGTTGGGCTGTCCGTCCTCGGTCACTCCGTCGACGATGATACCGTCCTGATAGACGCGGGTATTCCGTCCGTTAACGTCGGCATAGTAGAGTCCGTCACTCGTAGTGGTATATTGCGGCTGACTGATCTGGATGCGGTTGCCATTGTCCACATAGTACCACAGTCCGCCATAGTCTGCTGCGCGTCCTGACAGTGTGTTCTCCAGCACACCCGTATAGCGTCCCGTCTTGTTGGTATTCGAGAAGATAGAGCCTCCGAAGCTGGCATCAACCAGGAACGACAGCGTGAAGTCTTTGTATTTGAAGGTATTCTGAATGCCGCCTATCCAGTTTGGCGAGAACTTTCCCAATATCTTTGACGATGACGACACCTTTGGCAGTCCGTTGTCATCGACCACGATGCGGCCCTGCGCATCACGAGTATAGGCCGAACCGAAGAGTGTGCCATAGGACTCGCCGACTGTAGCCAGAATCTGGATGCCCGACGAATACAGCTGGTAGCTGGTAATCAGCCCCTCGTCGTCCAGCTTGATGACCTTGCTGTCGTTGTGTCCGTAGTTCACATCCACATCCCACCTGAACTTCTTGGTGAGCACCGGGGTCACTCCGAGCTGTATTTCATAGCCGCGATTGCGGATATGGCCCGCATTGCGCACCTGCGTGTTATAGCCGCTGGCTGCCGTGGTGGCCAGCTGAAGAATCTGGTCTTTCGAGTCGGTCTGATACCAGGAGAAGTCCAGCCGGATGCGGTCGTCCAGCAGACGAGCCTCAAGACCAGCCTCCCAGGAGGTGGTGCGTTCGGGTTTTAAGTTGGCGTTCTTGCCTTGCCCACTGGTGGTCTGCAGTGGATTGCCGTTGAACGCCGTTTCCGAGGTGAACACCGTGGCCAGTTGGTAGGGATCGGCATCAGAGCCCACCTGCGACCAGCCACCGCGCAACTTCAGATAGTTGAGTGCGTTGCTCTTCAGTCCCAGAGCCTCCGTCAGCAGCACGCTGGCCGTAACCGAGGGGTAGAAATAGGAGTTGTTATCCTTGGGCAGCGTCGACGACCAGTCGTTGCGCCCGGTGACATTCAGGAAAGCCCAGTCCTTATATCCTACCTGCACGGAACCATAGAGACCATACTGGCGCAAGCGATAGAAATAGTTGCTGGATACAAGCTGGTCGCGCGAGTTGGTCAGCGTATAGAGGTCAGCCACAGCCAGTCGGGGAGCAGCCTGATAGTTGTTCTCATAGCGCTTGTTGCGCACGTTCCATCCCAGCAAGGCATCGAGGGTAAGGTCGTCCGACAGTTTTCTGTTGTAGACGGCCGTCAGCTCCGTATTATTCTCCTGGACTGTGTAGGCATCCTCCTCATACTTGCCATAGGGCGTGCCGCTCGTTCCCCACTTCACCTTCGCCTTGCGGCGATCCTGATACCAGTCTGTGCTGGTGCGGAAGCGCAGGTCAAGGCCCTTGATGACATGGAATGTGGCATGCAGGTCGCCAATGAGTCGGTGGCGCTCCTGCTCATAGGTGTTGTAGTAGGCACTCCAATAGGGGTTTGAGTAGTAACTGGCATTCCAGTTGCGCGAATAGTCGTCACGCAGGGAAGCGTCGTCCACCTGTCGCCCGAACCACAGATACTGGAGCATCGTCGAGTTGGCACGATAGTTAGAACCTGTGGCACCGGCAGACCCCGGGATGTTGGGGGCCTTATAGATGATATAGTTGGCGGTAGCCCCCACGCTGAGCCATTTAGTCAAGTCGTAGTCTACATTCAGGTTGACATTGCTCTTGTTGTTCGACGAGCCTTCAACGATGCTACGTTGATATTCATGGTTGAAAGCCAAGCGGAACTGGAAGTTGTCTGCCGAACGCGCTATGGAGATGCCCGTATTCTGGGTGAGTCCCGTACGGAAATAGTCCTTCACATTATCTGGATGCGACACCCACGGAGTAGCCGTGCGGTTGCCGTTGGCATCCAGCGGGCTGTCGAACTGCGGTATCAGCAGACCGATGTCGAGCCGGGGGCCCCAGCTTTCGTCCACACCGTCGTTGATGCCTGCTCCTGCACCGTTTACATAGCTGAACTGTCCGCCAGCACCCTGCCCAAACACATTCTGGAAATCAGGCAGGTTGGCGGCTGTTGCCAGTTGGGTGGACGAGTGTACGGTAATACCCAGCCCCTTGCTGCCACGCCCCGTCTTGGTGGTAATCACTATCGCGCCATGTGCAGCTCGCGAGCCATAGAGCGCCGAGGCGTTGGGACCCTTCAGAACGGTGATGTTCTCGATGTCCTCCGGGTTCAGGTCAGCAATGGCATTCTTAGGGTCACGTCCCTGAGTCTGTGCATTGAGCTGCGAGTTGTCCACGGGAATACCATCGACGATGAACAGCGGCTGGTTCTCGCCCGCTATCGAGGTTTCGCCACGAATGATGATACGGCTCGATCCGACATCTCCCTGGGTGTTGGTGATGCGCACACCCGCCAGTTTTCCCTCCAGCGAGTTCAGCAAGTTGTTGTCCTTGCCCGTGCTCAACGCATCAGCATCGATGCCCTGTGCCGAATATCCCAGGGCTTTCTTCTCGCGCGAGATGCCAAGGGCCGTCACCACAACCTCGCTCAGGTAGTTGGGCACCTCAACGAGCTGTATGTCTATCTCCTCAGAAGCATCGTAGACATCCACCTCCTGAGGGCGATAGCCTATAAACTGGACAATCAGCGTGAGCGGCAGCTGTTGCTTGGTCTGCAGCCGGAAGCGCCCGTCATAGTTGGTCACCGTCCCTACTTCCTTGCTCGACTTGGGCACCAGTGTGGCGCCAGCCAGCGGTTCTCCTGTACGGGCATCCGCAATGCGGCCCGTCAGCGTGGTCTGTGCCAGGGCCGACGGCAATACCGTGCCCAGCACCATCAAAATTAAAACCAATCTTTTCTTCATAAACACAATTCTCCCTAAGGGTGCGGACTCGTGGTTGATGTGAGTCCGCCCCTCTTCTAAAAACAAACTACTAATTGATTATGGCTAAAGTCTCGTATTGCTACTATTTCTGTGCCAGCTCATGTTGCACCGTACGGCGCAACTGCGCCAGCAGTTCCTGCTGCGACAATTGCAGCAGACCATACTGGTGGACATACTGTGTACCATTCTGCAGCACCCACTGTACAAAGCTGGTCAGGACGGAGTTGGCACGATTATACTCGAATCCAATATCGCCAACAGCAATCTCATCATAGTGCTTGTTCTCCAGCAACTGCAGGATGTCGTCCAGACTTCCCCCGCTGAGCACCTGTCGTCCCTGCCTGTCGGTATCCAGGGGCAACAGGGCCAGCGTCTGGCGCAGCTGGCGGCTCTCCAGGTCGAAGATGTTCGACAGCGAGTTGACCGTCACGCTCAGCGGGTCGCGGCTAATGGCAAGGTTGAGGTAAGAATCGTCTCCTGATATCTTTTTACCTTTGTAGTTGACTGTCTCCTGATGGAATTTCTTTGCATACAGGCGCGAAGCCGACAGTGGGCTGTTGCCTGTCACGATGTGCAGTCGCTGCTCCAGCTTTCCTTCCTTACGTTCGTCGTCCAGGTCGTCGTTGACGAAGAACAGCTGCTTCAGCTTTTTCGCATTCAAGGCATGCCCACCAACCAACTGCTCGGCTTCGGAGCCGCGCGTGGTGACTGGCAGCACAGCATAGCGTGCCACAAGTACGGCGGAGTTGTCGGTAGTAAGTGCGAGACTGTTTTCTGTGTTTTGCGATTTCCCTGAGATAAACTGGAAATCGGCTTCCATGTTGGTCTTCTGATACTCTTCAACCCACTTCTCGACCAACGGACGTGCGAAGTCTGGCACGCGCAGGGTTACCTTCTCTCTTTGAGCGTGTGGTGTTCTCTCTTTGAGCGTGTGGCGTTGCAATGCAATTTCTGACTGTTGTGCAACGGCTGTCAGACTAAGCTGCAGCCCTAAAATCAATGCTATGGTAAAAATGTTCTTTTTCATACGTTTGTCGTTCTTTATTTTTATAAGTAATGTGTATACTACCCTCCTTTTCATTTCTCATCATCTGCATGCCGCAACAGCATCGCATTCTCTCGTTGAGAGTGTGGCATTGCATTCGGTTCATGTTCATTGTTTTCATAACTCTTGCTTTTAATGTTTAATGTTTCTGGTTGCAAAGGTACGGCGAAATTCCCGTTCCTACAATACTCCATGCATGGCATTTCGCATACCATTGGTTTGGTATCCTGTAAAGAAACTTGTCAAACGCTACTAAATACAGAATTCTGTTTGGTCTATCAGTCCTGCCCGCAGTGCATACTTCACTACCTCGTGAGCCGTGTTCACCCCGAGCTTGCGGAAGATGTTCTTGCGGTGCGTCGTCACCGTGTGCACACTCGAATAGCGCTCAGCGGCTATCTCCTTCGTGGTCTTACCCTGAGCTATCGCCACCACAATCTCACGCTCAGTAGCCGTCAGCAGGGCCGAGGCTTCCGACTCCTGCAGCTGGCCAACAAGCACCTCCAGTGCACGCTGGCTGATATAGCGTCCGTGGTGCGACAAGGTCTGTAGGGCTTCGCGCAGCTCACCCAGCCCACAGTCCTTAAAGATAATGCTGAACTGATGTGTCGCATACACCACCTTCCGTAGGAAAGCCGGCGACAGCGTGTCGCTCACCAGCAACCACTGCGACAGCACGAACCGCTCGCTCACTATCACCAGCTGCTCCACATCGGCAAAGTCGAACAGCGTGTAGTCCAGCACCACCGTAGCGCTCTCATGCTCCTTCAGCAACTGCACGAGACCAGTTCTGTCCGAAGCCCTGTACACTACGTTCCGCTCGTCACTCCGCAACAGGCTTTCCACCGCGAAGCACGTCAGGTCTTGATTATCTGCCAATATATAATTTGCCATAGTCCTTGTGTTGTTTGTATTTACCTTTGCTCGTAAGCAACTTTCCGACGGCAAAGGTACGACGTTTGGAACAATCCGCCAAAACATCGTCCATATTCAGAACATTTCACCAAAAAGGACTATCACGAAAATAAAATATTCTTTCCAGGCCTTTCGATATTCGCCTGGAAAGAATATTATTCTATACGGGAAAACGGTCTACAGACTGCTTATCAGCCACCACAGGTAGACCAGGTAGCCAATGACGAGCAATGCCCCCTCCCATCGCTCCACGGTGAACTTGGTAAAGGAGAAGAACCACACCAAGGCCACGGAGACAAGCATCACTGCCATGTCGATGGTGGTGATGCCTTCTATTTGCAAGGGACTGATGGTGGCCGTCAGTCCTAATATCATAAGGATGTTGAAGACGTTGGAACCTATGACGTTGCCAATGGCAATAGCCGACTGCCCCTTGCGGGCAGCGACGACGCTGGTGGCCAACTCTGGCAGACTGGTGCCGCCGGCCACCACGGTGAGTCCGATGACTCCCTCGCTGATGCCTAACGCTGCCGCTACGGTAGAGGCCGAGTCGACAAACAGGTTGCTGCCCACCACGAGGGCGGCCAATCCTATCACCACCATGGCAGCACTGACCCACGGGCTGCGCTGCTCGGTCTTCTGCTCGGTAGCTTCCGCCTTGCCCTTCTTGGCCTGCATCAACGTGTAGGTCATGAAGACGGCAAAGCCCGCCAGCAGCACAATGCCGTCCCAGCGCCCCAAGAAGTTGTTGAGGGCCAGCAGCATGAGCAGCACGGAGGCTCCTACAGAGAAGGGGATGTCCTTCTTCACCGTGGAGCGGCTGATGGTCATGGGAGCCACCATGGCTGCACAGCCCACGATGAGCATGGCGTTCATGGTGTTAGAACCCACCACGTTACCCACAGCCATGTCGGGTGTGCCCTTCAGTGCCGACACCAGACTGACAAACAGTTCGGGTGCCGACGTTCCAGCGGCAACGATGGTCAGGCCGATAATAATTTCGGGTACATTCATGCGACGCGCCAATGCCGAGGCACCCTCGGTCAGCCGGTCGGCTCCGACGAGCACCATGGCTACGCCGACTACAATAAAAATGACTTCTAATAGCATTGTCTAATCTATTTTCGGAATACCGTTATTCTTCTTCAGCATCACCATCGTCCCAGTCGAAGAAGTCGCCCTCCAACGACGGACCGACAAACTCGTCCAGGGCGCGACGCTCCTTCTTGGTGGGACGGCCCGTACCGCGCTGACGGTTGACGAAGCCGCTGATGCGGTTCATCTCCAGCAGCTCGTACTGGTCGGGCGCAGTCACATTCTCGTAAACCTCAGGGATGAGCTTGGCACCCACCCGCTGTTCAATGGTCTTCAGGATTTTGAACGAGTAGGTGACGGGCGGCTTGCGCACGCTGACCACCTCGCCGGCCTTCACCATGCGCGAGGGCTTGACGTTCATGCCCTGAATGGTGACGCGCCCGTTTTTGATGGCGTCGGCGGCCACGGAACGGGTCTTAAAGATGCGTGCTGCCCACAGCCACTTGTCTATTCGGGCTTCTGTTGTTGCTGCCATAATGGTGTTTTGCCAAACTTGTTATACTGATTCATCGTCACGTCGATGCCGGCCAGGACAAAACTCTTGATGATGTCGACAGCCATATCGACAGAAGGCTGCAGGTGCTCGCGCTCCTCTTGGGAGAATCGGCCCAGCACGTGGTCTATCTGCGCACCGACGGGATAGTCGTTGCCAATGCCCATACGCAGGCGGGCATACTGCTGTCCGATGAGCTGCTGGATGTGTCCGAGGCCGTTGTGGCCGCCGTTCGAGCCGTTGCCCTTCAGGCGGAAGGCGCCCACGGGCAGTGCCACATCGTCGCTGACGACGAGCAGGCGGCTTTGCTCAATGTTCTCCTTGTTCATCCAGTAGCGCACGGCATTGCCACTGAGGTTCATAAACGTGGTAGGCTTCAGCAGGAAGACCTTGCGGCCCTTCAGCGATGTTTCAGCGACGAAGCCATAACGCTTATCCTCAAAAACGATATTGGACGCCTTAGCAAAAGCGTCCAATACCATCCATCCTGTGTTGTGGCGGGTCTCGGCGTACTCATCGCCGGGATTACCCAAGCCTACAATCAGATACTTGTCCATAACAACTAATGAGTAATTAGTAATGTATAATTAGCAATTATGATTAGATGTCACATGCTGAAAACCTTGTTACCTCTACCCAAGAGTTTGTTGGTAATCATAATTATTCATTACTCATTATTAATTATTAATTACTCAGCAGCAGCAGCCTCAGCAGCAGCCGAACGAGAAGCACGGGTAGCCTTGACAGAGCATACGATAACCTCCTTTGAGGTAGCGATCTCCAAGCCCTCGAAACTCAGCGAGCCCACCTTAATGGCCTTGCCCAACTGCAGGTCGGTGACGTCGATGTCCAGCTTCTCGGGAATGTTCTTATAAGGAGCGGTAACGTCAATCTTACGGATAGAGAGGTTCAGACGACCACCATCGCGCACACCCTGAGCGTGACCGGTGAGGTTGACGGGAATACCGACAGTGATGGCCTTGGTCTCGTTGATCTCATAGAAGTCTGCGTGCAGCAGTGCGTCCGTGGTGGGATGGAACTGCAGTTCCTTGATGATGGCCTTGTGAGGGGTACCGTCGATGTTCAGGTTTACAACATAGACGTGGGGCGTGTAGACAGCCTTGCGCAGCTCAGCCTGTGAAGCACAGAAAGCCAGTGCCTCGGGCAGACCGTTCTCGCCCTTCTTCTCACCATACAGATTGCAGGGAACCATGCCCTCCTTACGAAGCAGCTTCGAGGCCTTCTTGCCTGTGTCGGTGCGCTTCTTACCGTTTACATTAATCTCTTTCATAATTAATAATGTGTTACTCTAAAATTAAGTTAATTTGCTTAATCCACCATCACACGATGCGAAAAGCGGGTGCAAAGGTACTAAGAAGTAAGCAAAAAACCAAAGAAAAAGCGCTTTTTCTTTGGTTTTTCCTGTGGAAGTAACTCATTACAAAGGACTAAAGCGGATATTCGTCGAAAGCATAGAGCACCGTGGACAGATAGCGCTCGCCGGTATCGGGCAGCAGCACCACTATTTTCTTGCCCTGGTTTTCCGGGCGCCGGGCCACCTGAATGGCGGCAAAGAGAGCGGCACCCGCCGAAATGCCCACCAGCAGTCCCTCCTGCCGTGCAACCTCACGACCCGTGCGGATGGCGTCGTCGTTGTCGACATCGAACACCTCGTCAATAACGGTAGCATCGTAGGTCTTGGGCACAAAGCCTGCGCCGATGCCCTGAATCTTGTGCGGCCCGCTCTGTCCGCCGTTCAGCACCGGACTCGACTTGGGTTCCACGGCAATCACCTTGACGCCGGGATTCTGCTCCTTCAGGTACTTGCCGGCACCGGAAATGGTTCCGCCCGTACCTACGCCTCCGACGAAGATGTCTACCTTACCGTCAGTGTCGCGCCATATTTCCGGTCCCGTAGTGGCATAGTGCCTGGCGGGATTGGCAGTGTTCTCAAACTGTTGCAGGATGACACTACCGGCAATGGAGTCGCGCAGCGCTTCGGCCGCACGGATGGCACCGGGCATGCCGTCCTTACCGGGAGTGAGGCGCACCTCAGCACCGTATGCTTTCACCAGGTTGCGACGCTCCACGCTCATGGTCTCGGGCATGGTCAGGATAAGGCGATAGCCCTTGACAGCCGACACCAGTGCCAGTCCCACGCCGGTATTTCCGCTGGTGGGCTCGATGATGGTGGCGCCGGGCGTGAGGATGCCTTTCTGCTCGGCGTCCTCAATCATGGCCAGGGCAATACGGTCTTTCACGCTGCCGCCGGGGTTAAAAAACTCTACCTTGGCAATAACGGGCGTGTCTAGGCCCTTTGCCTTTGAGTATTTGTTGAGCTCAAGAAGCGGTGTGTTGCCAACGAGCTCTGTCAGTTGTTTTGCTATTCTTGCCATAGTTCTTTTTAATTTAAATTATTTTGCTCACCAATTAAAGTTATTATGCTGCCCCATTTTAGTTTTTTTGCTGACCAAACTCGGCGACTTTGCTGACCAAACTCGGCGACTTTGCTGACTAACGCAGGAATGGCCAGGGCGAAAACGAAGCCTACGTTAAATCTTGTCCAGCGCCTGCGAGAGGTCGTCCAGGATGTCGTCGATGTGCTCCGTACCGATAGAGAGACGGACGGTCGACGGCGTGATGTGCTGCTGCGCCAGCTCCTCGGGAGTCATCTGTGAGTGCGTGGTGGTATAGGGGTGTATCACCAAGCTCTTCACGTCGGCCACGTTAGCCAGCAGCGAGAATATCTCCAGCGCGTCAATGAACTTCCAGGCCTCCTGCTCGCCGCCTTTGATCTCGAAGGTGAAAATGCTACCGCCTCCGTTGGGGAAGTACTTCTGATAGAGCGCATGATCGGGGTGAGTGGGCAGCGAGGGATGGTTCACCTTGGCCACCTTCGGATGCTTACTCAAGAAGTCGACCACCTTCAGGGCGTTCTCCACATGACGCTCCACGCGCAGGCTCAGCGTTTCCAGTCCCTGCAGCAGTATCCAGGCGTTGAACGGAGATATGGCAGCACCGGTGTCGCGAAGGATGACGGCACGGATGCGGGTGACGAAGGCTGCCGCACCGGCTACGTCGGCAAAGACGGCACCATGATACGAGGGGTCGGGCTTGCCCAGCGTGGGGTACTTGTCGGCATTGGCCTTCCAGTCGAAGGAGCCACCGTCGACAATGACGCCGCCCAGGCTGGAACCGTGACCGCCGAGGAACTTCGTGGCCGAGTGTACCACCACGTCGGCACCATGCTCCAAGGGACGGATGAGGAACGGAGTGCCGAACGTGTTGTCAACAATAAACGGCAGATGGTGACGGTGGGCCACCTCGGCAACGGCGTCCAGATTGGTAACGTCAGAGTTGGGATTGCCGAAAGTTTCTGCATAAATGACACGCGTGTCAGGACGGATGGCAGCCTCAAGAGCCTCGAGGTCGTTCACGTTGACAATGGTGTTGGTGATGCCACGCTCTGCTAGCGTATGGGTAATCAGGTTGAACGAACCGCCATACAGGTTGTCGGCAGCAACAATGTGACCGCCAGCCTGAACAATGTTCTGAAGGGCATAGGTCACGGCAGCAGCACCACTGGCCACAGCCAGACCGGCAACTCCTCCTTCAAGCGCTGCTACACGGTCTTCAAACACGCCTTGCGTAGAGTTGGTCAGACGGCCATAGATGTTACCGGCATCGCGAAGACCGAAACGGTCGGCAGCATGTTGTGAATTACGGAAGACGTACGACGTGGTCTGGTAGATGGGCACGGCGCGTGCGTCAGTAGCGGGGTCGGGCTGTTCCTGCCCTACATGGAGCTGTAATGTCTCGAAATGATAATGCTTCTTTGTACTCATAGTTGCAAATTGTTTTTATTTAAATTAAAACTTTTCTGCGTGCAAAGGTACGGCAAAAAGAAATATCTGCCAAATTTCTTGCAGAATAAAGAAAATATCGCTAAATTTGCAGCGCAGAAAGAATAAAACACCAAACAGAGACAAAAACTACCCCCGGTGACAGAAAAATATTCCACAAACATGACTGAAACATTAGACCAGACTGACCTGCAGATACTCCGCACACTGCAAAAAAACGCCAAACTGACCACCAAAGAGCTGGCCGAGGCCGTTCACCTAACACCTACCCCTGTCTTTGAACGACAGAAACGACTGGAGCGACAAGGTTACATTCGAAAATACATTGCCGTGCTTGATGCCGACAAAATGGGACTGGGACTGCAAGTGTTCTGCAAGGTGAAGCTCAAGCAGATAAACCATGAGATTGCCGACAGTTTCACCAGACGCATCATGCGCATCCCCGAGGTCACGGAGTGCTACAACACATCGGGCTCATACGATTATTTATTAAAGGTACGCGCACGCGATATGAAGCAGTATCAGGAGTTCATACTCAACAAGCTGGGCGACATCGACGACCTCAGCAGCATAGAGAGTACCTTCGTCATGAGCGAAATCAAGCAGAGCTACGGCATCAACATCTGACCGCTGAGGATATGAATTTTCACAAACTATTTGCATAATTGCAGATTTTTGCCTACCTTTGCAGCTGATAAGAGTATCAAGAACAACAAACTGAATATGATTAACAGGGAACTCATAAGAATCAAGATAGTCCAGTTGACCTATGCGTACTATCAGAATGGCAGTAAAAACATAGATACGGCTGAAAAGGAATTATTCTTCAGCCTGTCGAAGGCATACGACATGTACAACTATCTGCTGGCTCTCATCGTCGCCATAACCAAAGAAGCACGCCGACATATTGAAGTGGCTGAGTCAAGGGCCAAGCGTGAAGGTACTGCCATGCCCTCTGAGCGATTCGTCTACAACCGCTTCGCACTGCAGCTGGAGAACAACAAGATGCTTATTGACGCCATGGAAACCCTGAAGCTCAACTGGGACGACAACTCTGAATTCCTCAAGAAAATTTACACTCAGATTACCGAAAGCCAGACATACAAAGACTACATGGCGAGCGACAACGACAGCTATCAAGCCGACCGCGAACTGTGGCGTAAGCTCTATCGGACACTCATCGAGAACAACACCGACCTGGACGCACTGCTTGAGGAGCAGAGCCTCTACTGGAACGACGACAAAGAGGTGGTAGACTCATTCGTGCTGAAGACTATCAAGCGATTCGACGAAAAAAACGGTGCCAGCCAGGAACTGCTATCCGAGTATGACTCTGAGGAAGACAAGGATTACGCCCGAAAGTTGTTCAGAGCAACCATCATGAACGGCGAGGAATACCAGCACTACATGAGCGAGGCATCACAGAACTGGGACTTCTCACGACTGGCCTATATGGACATCGTCATCATGCAGATAGCCATTGCCGAGATGATGACATTCCCATCCATTCCCGTCAGCGTCAGCATTAACGAATACATGGACATTGCCAAACTGTACTCCACACCGCGCAGTGCCGTCTACATCAACGGCATGCTCGATGCCATTGCACGACATCTGATTCAGACCGGACGGCTACTGAAGCTGATGAAGGAACAAGGGTAACACTATTACTTGAGAAAAAAATAATAAAAAATAACAAAGACAACAATGACACAGATTTTCTTAGCAGCACAGGCTGCACAAAGCGGTGGCAGCATGAGCTTCATCATTATGATGGTGGCCATCTTCGCCATCATGTATTTCTTTATGATCCGTCCTCAGCAAAAGCGACAGAAGGAAATACAGAACTTCCAGAACTCACTGGCTGAAGGGACAGAGGTGGTCACCGGAGGCGGCATCTACGGCATCGTCAAGAAAATTGACCTCGCTACTGGAATCATTGAGGTAAAGATTGCTGACGGAGTCGTCATCAAGGTCGACAAAAGCTACGTCTTCAAGGACATGTCCAGCACGCCCGCTCAGCAGAAATAACACCCGGTGGGCGAAGAAAGCACATACAAAACCATCAAGGACTTCTTGTTCAGTAACATGAACAAGCAGTTCTTTACGTTTCTGTTCTTCCTCGTGCTGTCAGCACTCTTCTGGCTATTTCTCACCCTTAACGAAACTTACGAAAAGGAAATCAAACTACCCTATCAGGTGGTCAACATACCCAAGAACGTAGTGCTCACATCGGCTGCCATCGACACCGTGCGCGTGGCGGTGCGCGACAAAGGCTGGATATTGCTTTCATACCTCTACGGCGACAAACAGCGCATGCTGCGGTTCAACTACAAAAACTACGACCGAGGCAACGGCGGAGGCATCATTCCAAACGCCGACATACGCCGGCAGGCCGAACAGAAGCTGGAAACGTCGTCACGCATCACGGCCGTCAAACCCGAAAAGCTGGAGTTCTTCTACAACAACGGCGAACGCAAGCGTGTACCAGTGCGATATACCGGGCGCGTCATTCCCGAACAATTGTTCTTCATCTCCAGCGTACACTATCAGCCAGACAGCGTTGATGTCTATACCACCAAGGAGAAACTCGACAGCATCCAATATGTTTTGACAGAGCCTCTCAATAACGTTGGCTTCCGAGACACGCTGACTGTCACCTGCAATCTGGCACACCCTGCCGACGTAAAGGTCGAACCGGCGCGCATCAAGGTAAGTTTCCACACCGATGTGCTCACCGAGGAATCTATCCCAGTACCCATCACGGGAATCAACATCCCAGAAGGGAAGATGCTGCGCACGTTCCCAGCCAAGGTGAAAGTGAACTTCGTGATAGGTGTCAGCCAACTACGGACCATTCACCCCGAGGACTTTTCTGTCGTTGCCGACTATCTGGAAATACAACAGAAAAACTCAGAAAAGTGCAACCTCTACCTGCAGCGAGTACCACAAGGCATCAGCCGCGCCACACTAAGTGCAAAGCAGGTGGACTATCTTATAGAAGAACAGGAATGAAAGTAGGTATAACGGGAGGCATCGGTGCCGGGAAAAGCTATGTTTGCAGAATACTGGAAGAACTCGGCATTACTGTCTACGACTGTGACAGTGCGGCCAAACGCCTGCTTCACACATCACCAGCGTTGCAACAGCAGATTCTTGCACTCGTTGAGTCTCTCGACAAAGCGGACATCAGCCGATTCCTCTTGGCCAGCGAAGACAATGCACAAGCCATCAACGCCATCATACATCCTGCCGTTTTTCGGGACTTCCAGGAGAGCGGCATCGACTGGATGGAGAGTGCCATACTCTTTGAGTCGGGTATCTACCGGCTTGTAGATCGTGTCGTAGCAGTCAGCGCGCCACTTGAGGTGCGCATCAGTCGCATCATGGCACGCGACGGCATCAGCCGTGAAAAAGCAGTACAATGGATAAACCGACAGATGCCACAGGATGATGTCATAGCACGAGCTGACTACCACATCGTCAACGACGGAACAACTGACATCAGAGCACAAATCAAGCAATTACTCGCCACTATAGAACAACAATAATACTGTAATTTCTCACTACATTACGAACAATAATAATACAGAACAATGAAACAAACCATTCTATCCATTGCCGGCAAACCCGGACTCTTCAAACTCGTATCACGCGCAAAGAACAGTCTCATCGTAGAGAGTCTCGATGACACGCATAAGCGGCAGCCTGCATTCGGCACCGACCGCATCACCTCACTGGCAGACATTGCCATGTTTACCGAAACTGACGATGTGCCACTGATGACCATCCTCGCCAGCATACGAGACTTGGAAGGAGGAAAACCATCAAGTATTGACTATCGCAAGGCCAGTCCTGAGCAGTTGCACGAATACTTTACCAAGGTGCTGCCAGAGTGGGACCGCGAACGTGTTCACAATAGCGACATCAAGAAACTGATTCAGTGGTACAACATCCTGCAGAAAGCAGGCATTACAGACTTTGAAGAGGAGATGGCTCCTACCGAAGGCGACAACATTGACGACAGGAAATAAAAGTCGGGAAGCAGAAACATAAACGCCAGAAAAGGGAGAATAATAGTACACCCGTTGGGAATCGAACCCAAACCGACGGAACCGGAATCCGTTATTCTATCCATTAAACTACGGGTGCAAATGACTTTTCGGCAGAGCGCAAAAAGACCTTTTGCGGAAAACGTCCACAAAGGTACTGCTTTTTTAATTAAAAACAAGGCTGAGCAAAAGAATTTTTCCCAGCCTTGTTGTTTTTTAACGTTTTAAAGTAATAGCACTCCAAGACTATCCTCATGCAGGGCTGGCATTGTTTCCATTGCTCAACGGATTCCAACCCTGAGCCTTGAGCTCAAACTCCTGGTCGTCACGAGAAACGAGAACGTGACCAAGTCCCTGTCGGGTAATGTGTCCGATGAGTTTGACATCGTCAATGTTCTGAATCTTCTCATGGTCGCCAATGGATACGGTGAACAGCAACTCGTAGTCTTCCCCACCGTTCAGGGCACAAGTGGTGACATTCATATTCAGTTCTTCAGCCATGACAGCCGTCTGGTAATCTATGGGCAATTGCTTTTCAAAGACACGACAGCCCACGCCAGACTGCTTGCAGATGTGCATGAGTTCAGAGGAGAGTCCGTCACTAATGTCCATCATGGCCGTGGGACGGATGCCTGCCTCGCGAAGTCGTTGGATAATGTCGCCACGCGCCTCTGTCTTAAGCTGACGCTGCAACAGATATTCCTTGCCTGAGAAGTCGGGCTGGAAGTCCTGTAATGCAGCGCGTTGCTTGGTGAAGATGGCACGCTTCGACTCGAAAGTACTATCACGCCTTGAAGCTTCTATTTTCTTGTTCAGGTCGTCCAATTGACTATAGTAGACCGACTTCTCTCGCTCAAGAAGCTGCAGACCCATATAGGCTGCGCCCAAGTCACCCGAAACACAAATAAGATCGGTTTCACGGGCTCCGTTACGATAAACGATATCTTCCTTGCGTGCTTCGCCTATGCAGGTGATGCTGATAGCCAGACCAGTATAGCTTGATGTAGTGTCACCGCCAACAACGTCAACGCCCCACTTCTGACACGCCATGCGCAACCCTTCGTAGAACTGTTCGATGTCCTCAACGCTGAAGCGCTTCGACAGTGCCAGTGAGACAGTCAGCTGACGTGGAGTCCCATTCATGGCGAAGATGTCGCTCATGTTAACCATTGCCGACTTCCATCCTAAGTGCTTCAGGTCGGTGTACGTCAAGTCGAAGTGTACACCCTCCATCAGCATGTCAGTGGTGACAAGAACCTCTGCATCCGGATAATGCAGCACAGCACAGTCATCGCCTACGGCGTACAGCGTTGAGCCATTTTGGGGCTTCAGATCGCGGGTCAGCCGGTCTATTAGTCCAAATTCTCCCAATGCAGCTATTTCCATTGCTCAGTAGGATGGTCTGTATTGAATTTCTCAGAGGACTCTGAGGCTATACGTTCTGAACGGATAATCATTTCGCGCATAATCTCTGTCATGAATGGCTGTGCCTTATTGGCAGCTTCCTGCACTTCCTCATGGCTTACTTCGACAGGAGTATCGAAACCACCCAGATCGGTGATAACCGACACACCAAAGGTGCGAATGCCACAATGGTGGGCTACGATAACTTCGGGAACCGTAGACATACCTACGGCATCGCCCCCCAGTCCGCGATACATCTTATACTCTGCAGGGGTCTCAAAAGTTGGACCTTGAACACCGACATACACTCCATAGGTAACGCGAATGTTTCTTTCCTTGGCAATCTCTGACGCTTCCTTGATGAGGGCAAAATCATAGGTCTCGTGCATGTCGGGGAAGCGTGGTCCTGTGGGGAAGTTCTTTCCGCGCAGCGGGTGTTCGGGGAACATGTTGATGTGGTCAGTGATAATCATCAAGTCGCCAATTTTAAATGCAGGATTCATGCCTCCGGCAGCATTGCTAACAAAGAGAGTCTTGATGCCTATCTCATACATGACGCGCACAGGGAATGTCACCTGCTTCATGTCGTAGCCTTCATAAAAGTGGAACCGACCCTGCATGGCCAGAATGTCAACGCCACCCAGTTTGCCAAAGATAAGCTTTCCAGAGTGTCCTTCGACAGTGGATACAGGGAAGTTAGGAATGTCACTGTAAGGGAACTCGCACTTTTCAGTTATTTCGGAAGCTAATTGTCCGAGACCCGTTCCCAGAATGATGGCGGTTGTCGGATTTGTGGTCATCCTTTCCTTTAACCAGGATGCTGTTTCTTGAATTTTTGTGTACATAGCCGATAATGTGATTGTTAAAAGTTAATTCTTGGTCCTGCATGAAAATAATGCGGACGGGTAATACATAAATATGCTGACGCACCTCGTCGCTAAGGCCTTTGGCATTCTGCAGACGGGTAGCATCTTTCTCAGTAGTGATAATACATTTTGGCGAAGGCATACCGGCAAAGGTATCATTAATAAGCCGAATGTCTTTCTGCCGGAATTGGTGATGATCGCTGAAGGTAAGTGGCGTCAGGTTCTTTATCAGCGGCGAGAGGTCATGTATGAGTTGTTCCGGAGATGCTATTCCGGTTAGCAGCAGCACGTTTTGTTCGGATAACCGGGACAGATTCACAGTACCATGGTGGTCAGGGAACAGCGGTCGCAGCTCGTCATATTCCAATGTAGTGAAGAAGAGTTGCTGGTAGGGATACAGGTGCATGGCCTTGGTAATGACACGGTATTCCATCGGCTTCAAGTCCTTCGGACATTTGGTGATAATGACAATGTCAGCACGGTCTTTGCCTTTCATTGGCTCACGCAGTCTGCCTGCCGGCAGCAATTCATCGTAGACAATGAGCCGGTGATAGTCGACGAGCAGAATATTGATTCCTGGCTTGACATAGCGGTGTTGAAAGGCATCGTCAAGCAAGATGACGTCCAAGCGCTTGTCTAACTCTGTGAGCTGATCAATGGCATGGCAACGATTCTTATCAACGGCAACGGTAACATCCGGGAACTTCTGCTTCATTTGGAAAGGTTCATCACCGATGTCCAACATGGCGGTATTCTTGTCGGCCACAATGAATCCCTTGCTCTTACGCTTATAGCCACGACTGAGAACGGCTACGCGGAATATGCCGCGCAACTTGTCAGCAAGGTACTCCACATGTGGTGTCTTACCCGTACCGCCCACCGTGATATTACCTATCGAGATAATGGGAACATCGAACGATCGAGTCTTCAGGAGCCCGATTTCAAACATCGTGTTCCGTATCTTGACAGCCAAGCCATAAAGCCAGCTTAACGGCTTCAGCCACCTGTTTATTTTAATGAAGTCACCCTCCACTCTTTCCGTTTTGTTATTATTTAATAATAAGGTAATAGGGCAGACGAGCCTGAATGGCGTTCTGTCTGTTGATATTCTTCAGATAGGTGAACGGCTGGTAATATTCACCCAGTGTCAGACGCAGTTGGCTGTCCAGATAGCTACCCTTGTCGTTGCCAATCTCCAGCAGCTTGGTGAAGAAATCATCTGGCTCGGGATACTTCGTGGCATGATAGTCACTAAGTTTAGCCAGTTGTGCAGCTTTCTGGACGGCTTTGTCCAAACCACCGATTTCGTCGACGAGTTTGATTTTCAAAGCATCATTGGCTAACCACACACGACCCTGAGCGACCTCTTCGACAGCTTCTATTGACTGCTTGCGTCCCTCGGCCACACGCTTGCGGAAGAGTTCATAGCCACGGCCAATGTACTGATCGAGCAGTGCCAGTTCCTCAGCATTAAAGGGACGAGCAGCAGTACCAAAGGCAGCATGCTTGTTGGTCTTAACCTCATCAAACTTCACACCCAGCTTTTCTGTCAGCAGTCCGCTAAAGTCAGGGAACATACCGAAGATGCCAATAGAGCCAGTGATAGTAGTGGGCTCGGCTATGATGTAATTGGCAGGGCAACTGATGTAGTAGCCCCCCGAGGCAGCATAGCCTCCCATCGACACCACCACAGGTTTCTTAGCCTTTAGCTGCATCATGGAGTGCCATATCTGTTCTGATGCATAAGCCGAACCGCCCGGCGAGTTGACACGCAGTACAACAGCCTTCACATCGTCATCATTGGCCAGCTTTTCTAAGTCTTTGCACACCTCTGTAGCCACAATGCTCGTTTCGGTGCTCAGCAGGTCGCCCGTAGGAGAGTCCACGATGTCTCCATAAGCATAATAGACAGCCACCTGGTCGCCTTCTTCCTTCAGTCCCTTCACACCTTCCATTTCTGTAAGAGTCAACTGGTTGATATCTTCGTCGGCTGCAATATTCAGCATCTTCTTAATCTCAACCTTGACCTCATCAGTGTACATCAGTTTGTCCACAAGCTTCATCGTGACATAGTCATCCTGCTTGGCCAGTGTGACAAAGCGGTCGGCATAGGCATTCAGTGAGTCGACGGCAATCTTGCGGCTCTCAGAGACCTCTTTCAGCATCACCTGCCAGACGCCTGTTAAATAGGCGGTCACCTGTTCGCGATTGGCTTCGCTCATGCCGTCAGCTGTCATCATCTCAGGAGCACTCTTGTATTTTCCCACCTTGCTGAGTTGATACTTCACTCCAAACTTGGCCAGCATATCTTTCAAGAAGTATGGCGTAGCACCCAGTCCATGCCAGTCCACCATGCCCTGCGGGTTGAGGAACACTTTGTCAGCAGCACTACATATATAATAAGTAGTCTGTTCGTAAGAGTCGGCATAGGCAACTATCCACTTGCCGCTCTTCTTAAAGTCAAGCAGTGCCTCACGAATGGCGTGAGCCGATGCGGGTGAGTCTGAGTAGAAAAGTCCCGCCTCAATATAAATACCCTTGATGTTCTCATTGTCCTTTGCCTTCTTGATGGCTTCAAGGATGTTGTCCAGTCCGAGGAAACCTGTCACCTGCCCAGTCAGCATGGTAACCGGGTCTTCCTCAGAACGCTCGTCTAACTGTCCGGAAAGCATCAGGGTAAACACAGAGTTCTCTTTGACATTGGTAGTGGCTGTACTGGAGGCTACCATGCCAACCATTGATATGACGGCAAGAATGCCCATAATGACAGACAAGAGAATGATGCCTGTGATGGTAGCCAGGACGTACTTCATGAAATCTTTCATAAATAATAGGGTTTTGTTGGTACTTTCTGAATGAAGCATTTCGTCTTCGTGCTGCAAAGATAGTTATTTTTATTTATTCATCCAAATTATTTTCTGCCAAAGTGTCAGTTTTTCGCGTTTGGCACGCTTTTGGCAACTAAAAGGACAAAAGAACATTAAATATTAACATTAAAAAGTATAAACATTATGAACATCAAACCATTAGGAGACCGCGTGCTGGTAGTGCCTGCACCGGCAGAAGAGAAGATTGGCGGCATCATCATTCCTGATACTGCAAAAGAGAAACCCCTGCACGGAACCATCAAGGCTGTTGGCCAGGGAACAAAAGACGAGGAAATGATCTTGAAGACTGGTGACGAGGTGCTGTATGGCAAATACAGTGGCACGGAGTTGGAGTTCGAAGGAGAGAAATTCCTCATGATGCGCCAGAGCGACGTGTTAGCAGTGATTGAGAAATAAAAAAGTAAAAACACTAAAAAGAAATAGTAATTATGGCAAAAGATATCAAATTCAATATTGAGGCCCGCGACCTGCTGAAGAACGGCGTGGACCAGTTGGCAAACGCAGTAAAGGTGACGCTGGGTCCTAAGGGTCGTAACGTAGTCATTGAGAAGAAGTTCGGTGCTCCCCAGATTACCAAGGACGGCGTGACCGTAGCCAAAGAAATCGAATTGGAGGACAAGTTCGAGAATACCGGTGCACAGCTCGTCAAGAGCGTAGCCTCTAAGACTGGCGACGATGCCGGTGACGGTACGACGACAGCAACCATCCTTACTCAGGCAATTGTCACCGAGGGACTGAAGAACGTTACCGCCGGTGCCAACCCCATGGACTTGAAGCGCGGTATTGACAAGGCTGTCAAGGCAGTTGTTGACCATATCAAGAGTACTGCTGAGAAAGTAGACGACAACTACGACAAGATTGAGCAGGTGGCCACCGTTTCGGCTAATAACGACGAGGAAATCGGCAAGCTGCTGGCCGATGCCATGCGTAAGGTATCGAAGGACGGTGTCATCACCATCGAGGAAAGCAAGAGCCGCGACACCCACATCGGCGTCGTTGAGGGTATGCAGTTCGACCGTGGATACCTGTCCGGATACTTTGTAACCGACTCTGAGAAGATGGAGTGCGTGATGGAGAATCCGTACATTCTTATCTATGACAAAAAGATTTCGAACATCAAGGACTTCCTGCCCATCTTGCAGCCCGCTGCTGAAAGCGGCCGTCCCCTGCTTGTGATTGCTGAGGATGTTGACTCAGAGGCACTGACTACGCTCGTCGTTAACCGTCTGCGTGGCGGTCTGAAGATTTGTGCTGTCAAGGCTCCTGGCTTCGGCGACCGTCGTAAGGCCATGCTTGAAGACATTGCCACGCTGACCGGCGGTGTCGTCATCAGCGAGGAGAAAGGCCTGAAGTTGGAGCAGGCTACACTCGAAATGCTTGGCACTTGTGACAAGGTGACGGTCTCAAAGGATAACACAACCATTGTCAACGGTGCTGGTGACAAGCAGGCCATTCAGGATCGTATAGCCCAGATTAAGAAGGAGATAGAACTCACTACCAGTTCTTACGACAAGGAGAAGCTGCAGGAGCGTCTTGCCAAATTGGCAGGTGGTGTGGCCGTGCTCTACGTCGGTGCCAACAGCGAGGTAGAGATGAAGGAGAAGAAAGACCGCGTTGACGATGCTCTTTGCGCTACCCGTGCTGCCATTGAGGAAGGTGTCGTAGCCGGTGGCGGTACTACCTACATCCGTGCCCAGGAGGCTCTGGCCAGCCTGAAGGGCGACAATGCCGACGAGCAGACAGGTATCAACATCATCTGCCGTGCCATTGAGGAGCCCCTGCGCCAGATTGTCAGCAATGCTGGCGAAGAGGGTGCTGTCGTGGTACAGAAGGTTCGCGAGGGCAAGGGCGACTTCGGTTACAATGCCCGTCTGGACAAGTACGAAGACCTGCGCGAGGCTGGTGTCATTGATCCTGCCAAGGTTGCGCGTGTCGCTCTTGAGAATGCCGCCTCTATCGCAGGCATGTTCCTGACCACAGAATGCCTCATCTGCGACAAGCCCGAGAAAGAACCCGCTATGCCGATGGGTGGAGCCCCGGGCATGGGTGGCATGATGTAAGATAATCATTCTTAAGGTTTTGCAAACCAAAGATGTCAAAAAAGTAGGTGTTAGCCCCCAAAGGCTGACACCTTCTTGATATAAATCAAGAGTGTGTTCGATTTTTGCTAAAAAACTTGCATTGTGTTAGAAAAGTTCCTATCTTTGCACAGTGAAAGGACAAAACCACTGGCAACATCGTATAGGATTTAACAGAATAGAGATATTTTTTTGATTTGTTTTAGTAGATTAGTTTTTAAGTAGTTTGTTTAAAAAACCGATTGTCGTGATGACAATCGGTTTTTTTCGTGTCCAAACTCGGCGAATTTGGTCAGCAAACTCGGCGAATTTGGTCAGCAAACTCGGCGAATTTGGTTTGTATTCCATGCTTCAGTACACGCTGAAAGATGGCAAGAGAGAGTGCGAAAGCATTGGTTTCCGCTTTTGGGAGCTATTTGTTTCAGTTTTTTCCAAAACAAGCCTGTAATCTCAAATATTATGTGTACTTTTGCATCATGAAACTCATTCACACCCTACTGGCTTTGCTCCTGACACTGAGCGTGGCAGCACAAAGCACCAAGCACCCCGGCATTCCGGACTCCCGTGTGCAGATGCGCATCAATGACGTTCAGCTCGCTGACGCAGATAACATCAGCAATTGTCATCAGGACGGCATGCGCAGCTACATTCTGAGAGACAAGACGTGGGGCGACAAGGCCATTGTCCGCATCAAGGAAGTGTCGTCACTGAACGGCGACCTCACCCTGTGGCGTCTGCGCACGGTGGGATTTAGTGGCAGCATACGCCTTGAGGTCACCAACCCGTTATCCAACCAGCGTTTGTTACAGTCGTTTGAAGACGAGTGCTTTGTAAGCTTTGATGGCACAGAAGTAGCCATAGACCTGCGTGGCGATGAGCAATTCGATGAGGCGGATAGTGCGATGAGGCTGTTGGCACGGCACATCCTATTCCACACTCCCGACCTGAGAATCAACACCTTGGGAAGCAAGCTTGCCGTTGCATCCTATCGGCATGCGCCTCAACAGGCAACAGACAACAAGTGCATCCATCAGCTATCCACTGCCGACAGGGAGGTTCTGCGTGCAAAAGAGGTTCTTGAAAACACGTTCGGCATACAAGACGAGCGTCAGGAAGGTCGGTACACACTCTGCCCCACCCTTCCCGTCCATTGGGATTCCGCTTTCGTCCATACACCAGCCATTGACTATCGGTACCGTCGCTATGGCGACGAGGCAGTCTACGAGGTGACACAGCGTTTCAGCCGGCCACAGAAAATTGTCATACGCCAAGCCTCTGACAGGAGTCACTACCGCGATGTGGAGGGCACATCGGCCACCCATCAGTTCATCCGAGTAAAGCTACCCGTCCCCCTTACCACGGTGCGTGTGGACTCCTGCTGGCCCGAAGGACTGGGTTCCGAGCGGTGGCACGCCTATCCTGTAGTCCTTGGCAAGTTTGTTCCCAAGAACATCAACAAGCTATTCAACGCTAACGTGAGTGATGTGGCGGGGGCAGACGACAGTGCGTTCCGCTCGCTTATTGCCAAGGGCGAAGTGGTTGTGGACAGTATTCCTTTCCGCACTCCCTCCGAGGGTGAGAACATCATCTGCACCTCGCTTTCTGACCTTTATCCTGACTCTGTGACCGTTGACCTTGCTGTTACGGCATCGCAGGCATGGCTACTGATGTCGGGAACGGCCATTCCATCCGACCATTCCGCAGCTGTTGGCGACATAGTGGCAACATACAAGGACGGTACCAAGGACACATTACCGCTGACAACGCCCGACCGTTGGCATCCTGACGCAAGAATCGGCCAGGTAGTGCGTATGCCCCTGAACATTGAGAAGAAGCTGGAGTCGCTGACCATACGTGCCCACAGCAAGCGAGCTGTTGTAGGACTCATGGCTGTCACCCTGCAATAACGCGGTTGTACGTCAGGGAATCTGTATAAGTTTATGTGTCTGTAACGACAGGCACCAGTGGGGATGTTGTTTGATATACTCCACACATTGCTGCACGATAACGGCGTTCCTGTGGGCATTGCCCGTGTCGCAAGGCTGCAGGTACAGGAGTGCACCGTCAGCAATGTGTGCATATCGCTCAGGGTCTATTTTCCCGTCAAAGACCACTTTTATCTCGTTCACGCGCTCAAGTGCCATTGCCGGAACATGTTCCACGAAACAGTCCTTGGGCGACCACGTCACCCAGTCCACTTGCTGTGGCACCGGATGCGTGCCGTTGGTTTCCATTGCCACATAGAATCCTGCCTCATGCAGGGCTTCCACAAGTGGCACGTCAACCTGAAGCGACGGTTCGCCGCCAGTCAGCACGACAAAGGCGCATGAGGCCCAGGGGCTGACAGCCGCCAGAATGTCTTCGGCAGTCATCAGCGTGTAACTTCTGAAGTCGGTATCGCAAAAAGAGCATGCCAGGTTACAACCACTGAAGCGCACGAAGACAGCGGCACGTCCCGTATGCCGCCCTTCACCTTGCAGAGAGTAGAAAATCTCGTTAATCCGATACGTGTTTACAGCCATTGTATGTTTTCTAACGGAAAGACAAAGTGCTCCTTGTCATAGCAAGTACTGCGTTTCTATGGGGAAATGGTCGTCCTGTGCCATGGCTACATTGCCATACGATTCTTCGACAATGACCTTGTAGCACTTCGGGAACTGTTCAACGACCCATTTGGCAATATTCTCTGCCGTGGGATTGAAGGGGAGCAGCTCATTCAGGTCGCCATGGTCCAGATAGCCGTGAACGGCCTTCTTAATGTGCGTGAAGTCCTCCACCATACCGCTGGCGTTTAGTTCTTGAGATGCCAGAAAGACTGTGATGGTCCAGTTGTGACCATGCGGCCGGCTACACTTGCTCTCGTAGGGCAGTGCCAGATGGTGACATCCGGCCACCTCCATTTTCTTTGATATACAATACACCATAGTTAAAAAGCTTCCACCAAGATTGCGGTGGGTAGGGAAAAATAAGTAATTTTTTCAGTTTATAATCACGTTAACGGTGCAAAGGTACAAATAAAAAGGGAATTATTCAATTAATTTTTGGATTTTCTCTTGCTAATTTGTACCTTTGCACACAATTATGGAGAAACTGGTTGAGCTTTATACACAGTGGAAGGGGGCATCACCTCAGCAGCTTGTGCGCATTTCGAGTGCAGGAAGTAATCGCGAGTATTACCGGTTGTCGGACAACGAGGGGCATTCCGTCATAGGATGCGTAGGCACCAGCCGTGACGAAAACCATGCCTTCATCTATCTCAGTCAGCATTTTACCCGCCGTCAGTTGCCCGTGCCCAGGATTCTGGCTGTCAGCACCGACGAGCTGCGCTACCTGCAGACCGACTTGGGCAACATTTCACTGTACGATGCCATCCGCGGCGGTCGCGAGGCCGGCGGGCGTTATACGCTCAAAGAACAGCAGCTTCTGCGCCGAACCATCCGTGAGTTGCCAAATATCCAGTTGCGCGGTGCCCGCGAGTTGGACTTCTCCAACTGCTATCCACAGCCCGCCTTCGACACCGACTCCGTGCTCTTCGACCTCAACTATTTCAAATACTGTTTCCTGAAAGCCACCGAACTCGACTTCCACGAACTGAAGCTCGAGGCCGACTTCCGCCTGCTGGCTAAGGACCTGACTGCGACCGACGACACGCAATGTTTCCTTTATCGCGACTTTCAAGCCCGCAATGTCATGCTCAATGCCGAGGGTAATCCCTATTTCATTGACTTCCAAGGCGGTCGCAAAGGGCCTTACTATTACGACTTGGCATCGTTCCTGTGGCAAGCCAGTGCCCGCTATCCGCACAAACTACGCCGTGAACTGGTCTATGAGTATTACCACGCACTCAAGCAATATACCGAGGTACCCTCGCAACACCGTTTCGTGGAGCGACTGAGCCTATTTGTGCTTTTCCGTCAGTTGCAGGTGCTGGGTGCATACGGATTCCGCGGCTATTTCGAGCGCAAGGCTCACTTCATTGAGAGCATTCCGCCTGCCATGCAGAACATCCGTGAACTGCTCAGCGAGCGCAACTTCCCCTATCCGTACCTTACGCAGTTACTGGAACAGTTGTCGCAGTTGCCAAAGTTCCAGAAGATAGAGGCCACTTCATCGCGTGCCGATGGTTACCGCACTACCGATAATAACCCTTACAAGCCACACCCACAGGACGGTCCGGCCACCTTCTCCAAGTATGATGCCCAAGGTCCACTGGTGGTCAAGGTGTTTAGTTTCTCTTACGGTAAAGGAATTCCTGCCGACGAGAGCGGCAATGGTGGCGGCTACGTCTTCGACTGTCGTTCTACGCACAATCCGGGCCGTTACGAACCCTATAAGAAACTGACCGGCCTGGACGAGCCTGTCATCCGTTTCTTAGAGGACGATGGTGAAATTCTGACCTTTCTCGACAGTGTCTACAAACTGGCTGATGCCCATGTGCGCCGCTACATACAGCGTGGCTTCACCTCGCTGATGTTCTGCTTCGGCTGTACGGGAGGTCAGCATCGCTCAGTCTATTCTGCCCAGCATTTGGCTGAGCACATACACCAGAAGTTCGGCATCGAGGTGCGCATCTGCCATCGTGAGCAGGGCATCACACAGACGCTTAGCGCAGTCAGTGGGCGTTAAGCGGACGTCGTGCCCATTACATTGTTCATCACCACACCATCTTCTTCCCGTTCCAGACGTAGACATGTCCCCGCTGTGGTGTCGTCACCTGCTGTCCGCGCAGGTTGTAGACAGCGCAGTCTTCCTCCTTCGGGCTGACAGTTGTTACGGTGTTGATGCCGCTGGCTTCTCCGATGACGGGCTGTATGACCACACTGCCCGTTTGTGGCATCACCATGGTCAGTACGTCACCACTCACTTCGCTGGTGTTATACCCTATCTTCACCTTCCAACCTGTTATTTCCTTGCCAGCCACGGCCTTGCCAGTGATAGTCATCTGCCGGTTAGGAAAGAAGCGGCCGTCGAACACTTGCCTCGACAGTTTGACGCCATTGAAGGTCAGTTCGTCCAGCATGTCCTCCGTTCCTTTGTTGATGGTCATGACGATAGGAGTGCCCAGGCCATAATAGTTTCCCAACTGTGTGTAGAAAGCATTGGTGCGGTATTTCACCCAGTTGCGGGCATTGTTCATCTCATCCGCATAGGGGGCCGGCCACCACTGGTTATACTGATATAGCTTACGGTGCTCGGGGAATTCTGTCTTAATCTGTTCATACATGGGGTCCCACACAGCCCATGTTCCCTGTTCGTTCAGGAAGTCGCCCATGTAGATGCAGGCACGGTCGATGAATTCGCGCTTGAAGTCAGCGTCCTCCATCAGTCGGCGGAACAGGCGTGTGCCCTCATATCCGTTGGCACCCCAGTTGTGGTCGGCATCGTAGTTAGGGTTGTTGATCCACTCCAACGACTTATAGCCGTAGCTGACACCATAGAGTCCCAGTCCGAAGTCGGTGTCCTTGGCAATCCAGCGCCACTTGCCACCGCTGGCTTTTGGCCGCCACATGACGATATTGTTGCCAGGAGCGTCCAGGTTGTTGTAGTACAGGTTCATCACCATCAGGTTCAGAAATTCCTTCCAGTCCATCCACTCTGCATATTCGGCCAGCGTGTGTCCGTGTTCAGTGTAGAAGGCCTTGAAGGCATTGTAGTTGTCCCAGTCGCCTTCTTTCAGCTCATTCCAGTTTTCAAACATGTCAATGTCTTCCAGTCCGTCGTAATTGGTGTAGATGTTGTCCTCGTTGGAACGCTCGCGGATGTTCAGCATCCCTTTGTAGACACCGTTGATGTAGACGATGGCCGGTCGCCAGGCCTGCCAGTCCAGGTCAGTGTGGCTGGCCATATTGCGCTGAATGATGGCATCACGCAAATAAAGGTAGTCGAAATCGTTGCCAGCATTGCGCAGCATAAGGCTCTTGAAGTCTTTCTGTCCTGGGCGCTGGTCGGGAAAGAACTCGTAGGAGAAGCGTTTCTCGCCAAAGCGCTTGTTGGCATAGACGGCCAGTGTCTTCAGTGCATTGCTGCGGGTGGCACCGCCTGCTATACGCGTTTCACAGAGTTGGTTCAGCCGGCTGTCCTCATCCGCAGTCTCAAAGTATTCCAGATTGATGGGCCGTCGCCAGTCAAACTGATAGTTTTTCTTGCCGTTCTGATATGTCCCATCCACATAGATGCCTATCTTGGGGTCGTCCAGATGCTTTTTGTCCGTCATGATGCTGATGACGGGCAGTGTCAGAGCACGGTTGTTGGGGAACATAATGTACGAGTGGCAGGCAGACCGAGGCGACAGCCAACCGTTGCAGAACAAAGTGGCTCGGACGATGGTGGTTTTGCTAATGGTGATAGGATGCTGGTACAGTGGACTGTTCAGAGTAGGCTCACTGCCGTCCAGTGTATAGCGAATGGTAGTGCCTGCAGGGCTGCCGTCGGGTGCCGACAGTGTGAGGCTGAACGTAGTTGTACCCGCCATCACACTGCCTGAGCGACTGAACTCCGGGGCTTTCAGAATGTCCTGACACAGCTGACCGTAGTTCGCTGCACCAGGAGTTGCTTTCTGCTGGTATCCCCACTCACCGTTACCGTCGGTCTTGCGTCCGTAGGCAATGTTGGGTGCAGGCTGCTTCTTCAAGTCTATCACCTCATCGCAGACGGTTTCACCTTTGAACAAGTAGACGTTGCATCCCTTGCCTGACTCCAGACGAAAGTCAGTGTGCATGGGCGATACACCCGCGTCCTCGCCCGCCTTGTCGCAGTAGATGAGCACACGCTGCCCCGGCGGCACCATTCTCGACGGTAACTGCCACGCCTTCGAAGCGTTCTCTTTCGTACCTATCTTATAATCTTGCAGGTTGAGGGCCGCCGATGTGGGGTTATATAGTTCCACCCACGAGTCGGGATAATCGTTCAGGTCGTCCATCACACAGTCGATGTTTGACTGCATCAGTTCATTGATAACCAAGGTCTGGCCCATTACGTGATGGCATGTTGCAGCAGCAAGCAGTAGGAGCAGTTTCTTCATTTGTCAGGTATTGTTTCTTGTTTGAACAGTTGTTTCCACATGCAAAGATACATAATATTTTAATTTCTTCATGCTAAATTCATCGAAAATAAAAGATAATAAATAAAAAATAAAAATGTTTTCTCAATATAAATTCGTAACTTTGCAACCCAAAGCGAAGAATATGAAACAAGCAATGATTCTTGCAGCAGGGCTTGGCACGCGCCTGAAGCCACTGACAGACAACATGCCGAAGGCACTGGTTCCCGTGGGCGGTACGCCGCTGCTTGACCGGAACATCCGCCGGTTGATGTCGCAAGGCTACAACCGCTTCATAGTTAACGTACACCACTTCGCCCAACAGATTATCGACCATGTGGCCCAACAGGACTATGCTCCGCTGGTACACTTCAGTGACGAAACGGACCAGTTGCTCGAAACGGGCGGCGCATTGAAGAAGGCACAGGGGCTGTTTACCAGCGACGAGCCAGTGCTGATTCATAATGTCGACATTCTGGACAACGTAGACTACGAGTGGCTCAGCCGTCAGCATCAGGACGATGAGGATGCTGTGCTGCTGGTAAGCCGCCGTAAAACTCAGCGCTACCTGCTCTTCGACAATGCCATGCGGCTGATGGGATGGAAGAATGTGGCTACTGGCGAGGTGAAGTCGCCCTACGAGTATGTGCGACGCACCGGACTCTCGCAACACGGTGAGCCGCTGAACATGTTTGCTTTCTCGGGCATTCATAGCTTCTCACCGCGCCTATTCCCCCTCATGAACCGCTTCCCCGACCGCTTCAGCATCATCGACTTCTACCTGTCCACCTGTCATCGGGCGCATATCGTCGGACTCGAGAAGTCCAATCTTCAGGTTCTCGATGTCGGCAAGCTCGACTCGTTGTCCCAAGCCGAAGACTTCCTGAAGCAATCATAAACTACTGAATTCATACATCAAACTTCATAACTATATGCAAAAGATTATTATCCTTGATTTCGGTTCCCAGACCACACAGCTTATCGGACGGCGTGTACGAGAACTGGACACCTTTTGCGAGATTCTGCCTTACAACAAGTTTCCCACCGTTGAGGCGGATTTGCAATCCGGCTCCGTCATCGGTGTCATCCTCAGCGGCTCTCCCTATTCGGTGCACGATCCCGAGGCTTTCCGTGTAGACCTCTCGCAGTTTGTAGGTCGCGTGCCCGTGCTGGGCATCTGCTATGGCGCCCAGCTCATCAGCCACTCGCTGGGAGGCAAGGTGGAAAGGGCAGACTCACGCGAGTACGGACGTGCCAACCTGCAGTCGGTAGATATCAGCAACCCGCTATTCAAGGGCTTCGAACAGCATTCCCAGGTATGGATGAGTCACGGAGACACCATCACCGCCATCCCAGAAGGCTTTCAGGTCATCGGCTCTACGAAGGACGTCAAGAACGCCGCCTTCTATAGCCCAGCAGGCACTCAACTCTCAACTCTCAACTCTCAACTCTCAACTGGTATATGGGCCGTGCAGTTCCATCCTGAGGTTTATCATACCCTACAGGGCAAGCAGTTGCTTCGTAACTTTGTTGTCGATATCTGCGGTTCACTCCAGCAGTGGAGTGCAGCGTCATTTGTCGATACCACCGTCGCTGAGCTGAAGGAACAGCTGGGACAGGATCGTGTCATCCTTGGACTTTCAGGTGGCGTAGACTCAAGTGTAGCCGCTGTTCTCCTTAACCGTGCCATCGGTGACCGGCTGACCTGTATCTTCGTCGATCATGGCATGTTGCGCAAGAATGAGTTCCAGCAGGTGATGGACGACTATCGCGGACTGGGGCTGAACGTTATTGGCGTAGACGCTTCGGAGAAGTTCTTTGCCGATTTGGCTGGCGTTACCGACCCCGAGCAGAAACGTAAGATTATCGGTCGCGACTTCGTTGAAGTTTTCAATGCAGAGGCGAAGAAAATTACCGATGCCCGCTGGCTGGCCCAGGGCACCATCTACCCTGACCGTATCGAGTCACTCAACATTACAGGCAAGGTCATCAAGAGTCATCATAACGTTGGTGGGCTACCCAAGGAGATGAACCTCCAGCTGTGCGAACCCCTTAAGTGGCTCTTCAAGGACGAGGTGCGCCGCGTGGGCCGCCAGATGGGTATGCCCGAGCACCTCATCACCCGTCATCCCTTCCCAGGTCCTGGACTCGCCGTCCGCATCCTCGGTGACATCACCCCCGAGAAAGTACGCATCCTGCAAGATGCTGACGACATCTACATCCGCGGTCTGCGTGAGTATAAGGTGAAGCTCTCTGGCGAGGAAGCCCGCAAGGTGCTGGCTGCCGGCGTGCCTGCCGACATGAAGGACGGCACCATCGAAGTGTCTCTTTACGACCAGATATGGCAGGCCGGTGCCATCCTGCTTTCCACCGTCCGCAGCGTGGGTGTCATGGGCGACGAGCGCACCTACGAACATCCCGTAGCCCTGCGTGCCGTCACCTCTACCGACGCCATGACGGCCGACTGGGCCCATCTGCCATACGACTTCATGGCCCGCGTTTCAAACGAGATCATCAACAAGGTCCGCGGCGTCAACCGCGTCTGTTACGACATCTCCTCCAAACCACCCGCAACTATCGAGTGGGAGTAGTAGCCGATGAAACTTCCATTTCATATCATCGAACTTTTGAAGCGCAAGTCAGGCTCTGGCTTGCGCTTGCCTTCTGACTGCGAACTGCTGTCGCTCGACATCGAGAGCAAGACGGGAGTCCGCATCGGTGCCACTACGCTCAAACGGTTGCTCGGCTTCGCCC
>Ga0310691_10001069_pt1 | contig 44542 bp, 24 predicted proteins | sample 176DNAGHGlowgp2_FD_203887 | JGI IMG/M metagenome (GOLD analysis project Ga0310691, IMG submission 203887) | Sheep rumen microbial communities from Palmerston North, Manawatu-Wanganui, New Zealand - 1766 DNA GHGlow gp2 (v2) (version 2) | ecosystem: Host-associated > Mammals > Digestive system >... | reverse complement strand
TTAGGACTATAAAACACCAGCGAGACAAACAAATAAAAATTGTCTATCTCGCTGGTATTAAATGATTTAGACTAAATAAAGCCTACTAATACTCATCCTCGTTAATCAAAGAAGTCGAGCGTCCAGCTGTCCCTCCATTCGACTACAGGCACGTCGACGTGGCTTTCACCCGCTTGTGGACACGTAAGGAAGCCGTCCTCAAACGCTCCGGACAAGGTCTCACCAATCAAGCCGCGCTTCGTGACCTCCTTCTCGCTAATTCCTTTCCACTCCTCACGGTCGAAAGCCCCGACTTCTGCTATGTTTATAGCATCTGCTATACTCCCCGACAAACTGTCTGAAACACAAACAAATGCGGGCGAAAGTGTCAAATTTATGCACTTTCGCCCGCCTCAAAATGGAATGACAGACTATAATAAATTACTTCACGTACATCTTGTAGGTCTTCTGTGAGCCGTCCGAAAGGGTGACGCGGACGAGGTTGAAGCCCTTCTGCTGGAAGTTCTGGCGCTGGCCGGAAGCGTTGAAGTATTCCATGCCGGTCACTTTGGCATTGCTGGCATTGGTGATGGTGTTGGGCTGCTCAACTTCGACGGTGGTCACGTTGCCTTCGGGGTCGATATAGACGATGTTCGAATAGTAGGGCTGGCCCTCAAAGAAATAGACGAACTGCACGCCGATTTTCTCGAAGAGCGGATCGTAGATGTAGGCATAGTGCTGCAAGGGCGAACCGTAGATGTCGTTGTTGCTGGCGGTGAAGTCCCATGGGATGAGCGTCATCTCTTCGGGCAGAGTAGTGTAGACATCGGTGTCGAAGGTCAGGATCTCTTCGTCGAGATAGATGTAGTAGTAACGGTTCTCGGGCTCGAGATAGCTGCCATCGGTGCCGTAAGGCGTGTTGCTGAACATGATGGCGTACTTCTGTGAAGTCTCCCAGAAGTCGTAGAACGACAGGTTATACGGATCTTCGGGTATCGAAGCCTTGGGGCCATCGTAAGGTTTGATGGTGAAGTTGAAGTAGTAGAGATGGATGGAGCCTGAAAGGGTCTGCTCGACAAACATGCAGATGTCATCGGTCTCCGACGCACGGACCTGGGCATAGGTGCCCGTTTCTGCATCGTAGTTGAGCGTGATCTCATCGACAAAATCATAAGCACTGAAGTCAGCACGTGCACTGAGCAAGGCGAGTTGGAGCAGATAGCCACTGCCTTCGCCTATGTACTGGCCGCTCTTGATGGTGACGGTGTTGCCGTCGCGTGTGCCCTTCACCCATGCCTCGGGAGTATCGGGAGTGAGGCCTTGGAAATAGACGTCGTTGCCATCGGTGGCCACTTTGCCCTTCTGAACTTGCGGATTATTGTAGGCGTTGGTGTAGTCGTAGATAGCTTCGCCCACAGTAGCCGTCTCGGGAACGGTCACGAGCTCGTGTACTTCGGTCATCGGAGTGATTTCGACATTGGTCTCATAAGTAATGAAGCCGGCATAGGTTTCACCGACATAGGCGCCCAACCAGATGTAGGCATTGGGGTCCTGCTGGGTGATGGAGCCATCGGCATGAAGCACGAAGACGGCATCGGTCATCACGCCCTCGGTCAAATCGTAGCCACCGGCATAGAGGCTGTAGAATGTCGATTCGTCGCCCGTGACATCGTAGTCGATGATGAGTTGCTGCTTGACAATGATGGTACTGTCGGCCTGGATGTCACCCTTGGTCCATGCACCCATTTCGTTGGTGAGGAAACTGGGGTAGAGGTTGCCGAAATATACCGACTTGCCGTCTTCGCTGAACGACACCTTGACGGGGCGGTCGGGATAAACCTGGGAGCCCTGGTTGAATTTCATCGTGTAGTCGAGCGGAGTGCCCTCGGGGGTCACATAGGTCTTGTGTGCGCGACGCGGACCGTTGACAGCAGCCGGGGCATTGACAGTCGGAATGTCCTTCAAGGGTGTGGATTGTGTGGATGCAAGGTAGTCGATAGGCGCTGCCTGAAGAGCGGCTGCTCCAAGCAGAAGGGTAAGGAAGAAGGAAAGTTTTTTCATAAAGGTAAGTTGGTATTAATGATTAAATAAGAAATATCGGTGCAAAGATATTGAATGTTTTGGATATTTCCAAATCTTTTGCGCAATATTTTAATTATAAACACGAATTGCCATCAATTGACATGAATTTATTGGAGATAATAGACAATATTCATAATCGATGAAAATTGATGGCAATTCGTGTCTTTCGAAGTTAATAGGACGTGTAGTTATTTTGCGAAATATTCTGCTACACGATTGGGGCTGAGAAGTTGCCAAAGCGAAGCGACGGTCCAACCTGGGGCAAAGATGTCGTTGTAGAAGCCCTTGCCGTTGCGACCATAGTCCCAATGGGTGTGCTGCACCACCTCGGGGTAGAAACCAGCCTTTCCGATGCCGCACATGTGACCGGGAGCAGGCATGAGTTGAAGCATCGACGAGCGGATTACGTCGGCCATCGCTGCAAAACGCGGTTCGTTGCATTCGCGTGCCATGGCACGAAGGATGCCTGCAAACTCGAAGACAAAGACGTCGATGTGGTTGTTCTCGACCGAGACGTTGCCCCAGCCGCGCGAATGGAAGCCCAGGTCGCCCAGCATCTGACCTTGTGCAAACGGTACATCCCAAAGGTAATACCACGAAAGGCAGAAATAGGTGGCCTTGCGGCAAAGGTCGACGTAGTGCTGGTGCTCGGCCTTGGTGGTGACGAGCGTCAGGTAGTAGGTGGCAGTTGCGGCAGCCAGGGCAGCCTCCTTGTCTTCGCAGTTGGCATCGAGCGTTGACGAGAAGTAGTCAGCCTTGTCGATGATTTCGCGCTCAAGATAGGCGGCGCTGCGACGTGCACATTCGAGGTACTTGCGGTTGTCCTTCTTGAAGTAACGGTAGGCCATGACGAGCGGTGCGGTGACCGAAGGTGTGCTTCCGCCCGAAGCATCGACGGTCTTGCCGTCGGCTGTGAACTTGCGTGGGAACGAGCCGTCGGGCTGCTGCAAGGCGACGAGGTTGTCGCACACTTTGCGTATGCGAGCCTCCCATTCGGGGTGCTGACGTCCCTGGCGTTGTTCGTTGCGCAGGTAGTAGAGCATGGCGAAGATGCCCTCCGACTGGCGACGAATCGAAAGCACGGGGTCGAAGAATCCATGCTCAAGGTTGCCGCTCTCAAGGAAGTAGCCTTCGGGACCAAAGCCGTGGGTGAGGTGGCTTTCGATCACACGGTTCACCACATCGACGATGTCCTTGCGACCACGTGCCTCGCCATATTCCAGTCCGTTGACGGCATTGAGCAGCACGCGTCCCACGAAGCCGATCTGATAGTCGCCATGAGGCAGGCAGTCGTCGCAACGCAGCGTCATGCCTGAAAGGTATTTCAGTTCGAACTTATCAACGTAGCTGTCGATGAAGAAGGGCGAAAGGGCATCCTTGGCCTCGTCGTCATTGGCATAGGGTGCATCGGCCAAAGGCTGTGGAGCGTAGGCGGTATAACTGTTCTCCCACACCTGGCGCACCAGGTCGGAGTAGTCGGCAACTTCGCCTTGACGCAGCGTCCACACTACTTCTTCGGTCTGTCCTTTCTCGAGCTTCTGGAAGGTGCGGATGGGGTCGATCAACGTAAGTTTGCGGATGTAACGCTTGGGAGCCTCGACATAGGGGAAGGAGCACGTGAGGGCAGCCTTTCCGTCGATGTTGGCGAAACCTACCGAGCCCACCGAGGTGTGACCCGAAAGGATGACGTCGCCCGAAAGGTTTTGCAGCACACAGTCGTCGGTCCCCGTGTTGGTGCGTTCAAGGCTGTAGTAACGTCCCTGCTGCTGGTCGAAGATGGCAGTGAGGGGTGCCGACAGTCGGTCCTCGCGCACCTGCCAACTGTCGCTGGTGTGGAACGATGGAGCCTCCTTGGGCGAGCGCAGGTTCTTGTGGTACCAGAATCCCGGCATATAGAAGTCGCAATCGTCGTGGCGAATGCCATCGAGGAGCAGTTGTTCACTGTAGTTGAAATAGACCGTCTGCATGGCGGTGATGCGCACGCTGATGGTGGTGACGCCTTCGGCCTGTGTCTGTGCCCAGCGTGTTACGGTGACGGGCAGCGATTGTTCCCTTTGGTCACGTCCGGGAGAAGGCGATGCCGTGAGTTGTCCCTCGTGTCCCGAGAGTTGGTAGGTCGTGGCAGGATTGCCAGGGGTGATCAGGGTAAGGGTGCTGACGGGAGTTGGTTCTGCGGCCTGCAGGGCAGCAGCGCAGCCGAGGGCCATGAGGGCGGTTATTGATCGAGTGGGTTTCATTGGTTAATATGGGGATTAGAAGAGGGGGGCTAAAGCGGAACAATCTTTCCTTCGAGCATCATGATCTGGCTATCGACGCGAGTCTGGCCATCGTACTTGGCACGGGTGACGAGGAGCCAAAGCGTCTCGTCGTCCTTGAGGAAGAAACTGTTGTAGTAGGCGCCGACGGTGCCACGCAACTGGTCGCATTGCATGAGGGGATACTGACGGCGTGCGAAGTTGCGGCATTCGCTGTCGGCCATCACTACGCAGGGACGATTGGTTTGCCAAACGTCACCCGTCTGATGATTGTGGGCCATGGTGACAAATTCGCCCGTAGGCAGTTGGATGGCATAGGGTGCACCGCTGAACCCTTCGTAGGCACCTGCGGGCCAGCGGTCGTTGTCGGCGACGCCATCCCAGTCGGCAGCATCCCACTCGCCGTCGAGGTCACGATGCACGATGTAGGGCGAGACGTTGTTGTTGACACATTCGATGATGAAGCATATGCCCTTGTTGCCCTGCATGACGGTGCCGACGGGCATGCCATCGCGTTTGCGGGGCATGTAGGCAGCACGCTTGTAGGCGGTCCATGTTTGTCCGTTGTCGGTGCTGCGTGAGCAAAGGATCTCCTGGTAGATGTTGCTCGTGCCCCACCAGGCGGCTTCGCTGCTGACGAGGAGTTCGAGTTCGCCACCGGGCAACTGTACGACCTGTGGTTCCCAGGTTCGTCCACGGCCCACGATGACGGGGTCGCTCCACGTCTGTCCACCATCCTTGCTGATGCAGGTGAGCACCTTGCAGTTGTAGTTGGTCTCGGGGTTGGCATTGGCCACAACGCTGAGCAGGATCCAGCCGTTCTGCAGACGGGTCATCTCGGGGTTGCAGATGCGGTAATAACCGCTGCCGAGGAAGGTCTTGTCGGCATCGTAGATCATGACGGGGTCGGTCCACGTCTGTCCGTTGTCGTAACTGTGGCGCAGATAGCTGTGCTTCCAGTGGTCGGTCGAACCGCCATGGTAGGTGAGCAGAAGGTGCCGGTCATCGACGCGGCAGATGCGCGGATACTCCACGTGGATGCCGTCGGGGCTGAACTGATGGAGCGTCTTCGTTTCGTCCCAGACGATCTTGTGCGCGATGGGCTTCACGGTCTTGTCAACTTCGTATCCGCTGTAGTCGGTGCGGGTGCGAACGGTGCGGGTGAGCACCTGCTCCTCGCCATCGACCATGGCCGAAATGCGCATCACATAGTCGGTGCTCGATTGCAGGCCAGAGATCATCGCCGAAGCGTAGTTCTTGTTGCCCAGGTCATTCACCTCCACCTCGCGGAGATTGTCGGCCGAAGTGCCATAGGAGCACTTGACGTTGGTGACCTGTGTGTTTGCCGGCGTGACCGAGAAACGTGCTTGGACGGCATTCTTCTCGATGGTCCAGTCCTCGGTGCTCCAACGCAGACCTGCCAGTGTGGTGACGAGTTTGCCTGGGCCGAAGATGAGCGAGCCGTCGTCGGTCATGAAGTAGATGCGGATGCTGTATTTCTCGTTGGGCTGCAAATCACGGCACTCGACCGTCAGATCGCCTTCGGGCAATGTGGTGCCTGTGGCGGTGCGCGGCATCATTCGATAGTTGCGTCCCAATCCCGACAGGGAGGCGGCGTAGCCATACTCCACGACGTTGGCACCGTTGAGGTTGAGGTTCGACACCTCGATTTCGGCTTCATGGGCCGAAGTGGTGACCACATCGCAGTCGAAGGTGATGAGGCGCAGTTCGCGTTCAACCTCGATGGCAGGGCAACTGGGATCGCCCTCCACATGTGCACGATAGAGTCCGGGTGTGGTGGCGCGGAAGGAATAGGTGGGCGAGGTGGCTCCGGCGATGTCCTGCCAGGTGGCACCATCGTCGGTCGACTGCTGCCACTGGATGGTGCCGTAGTTCGAAGGCCCCCAATCGAGTTCGAAAGATACGCTCTGGTCGGCACGGGCATAGCTCACCTTGCGTTCGGCCAGCGATGTGCCGAAGGCGAAGGAGAAGAAGAGTGCTGCTATGTATATATAGAGTGATTTCATGACTTCTAACGGAATAGACTGTGGATAAGAAGAAGTTACAGTTTCTGGATGGTCTGCACCAGCAACGCGCCATCCTGGCGACGGCACTGGAGGATATAGCTGCCTGCTGGCAGTTTGGAAAGGTCAAATCGGGTGATTTCCTCTTGCTGAGGACATGCAGCAACGCGCTGCAGACGGCCCTGCATATCGATGGCGGCTATCTGTACGATGCCCGATCTTGCGCTAAGCCAAACCTCCCCGTGGGTGGGGTTGGGATAGATGCGCAGGGCCTCGGAGGTATAGACACTGGCGAGGGCCGAAGGGGTGAGGCTGAACGTCACCTGGTGTTCGCACTGGCACTCGTCGCTGACACGCAGCGTGTAGTTGCTCGGCGTGGTGACGCGCAGGGTGGGCTCGGTCGAAAGCACCCGGCCGTCGGCATCGAGCCACGAATAGGAGTAATTGCCACTGCCTCCGGTCACTACCACATCGGCACCGAGCGTGATGCCACCGTCGGGCAGGACGATGGAGAGGGTGGGAGCGATGACGGAGAAGGGAGGGTTCTGTTGTATCGGCATCCTGATGACGGTCTGGGCCTTCAGGCCGCCGCTTCCAACGAGCAGTTGGAGCAGCACGATCAGGAGCAGGGAAAATGGATGTCGGGACATGGGGAGGGGGTTAAGAGGGGTTCGAAGGGTTCGAGAGGTTCGAAAGGTTGTTTCCTTCGAGGCGCGCGAGCAGAGCTCGGAGTGAAGGGTTATGGGGTTACATCTAAAATATAAGGTCGCATAGTTCAAAATCGCAAATTAAATACATTCGACGTTTATCAAAAGGTATCATTCATTGAAATGTATTATTGAAGTATATGAATTTTGATGATTTTGAACTATGCGACCATAGATGTTGTTTACTTGCGGAGCACGATGCGGCCATTTACGATGCAGAGGCCCTGAGCCTCGGCAGGCTGACCCATCAGGTTATAGACGGTCGTTGGACGAGCGTCGGCCTCGATGGTCTGGATGGCGGCATTGCCGATGGTGAAGGTCTGAGGAGCGGTGAAGGCCGAACCCTGCATGTTGGCAGCGATGGTCTGCACGCCGAACTCATACAGGCCGTCGGGCAAGGTGAGCTTGACTTTCTTGCAGAGGAAGGCGTTGCCCTGGCGGAGGGCCTTGCGCTGTCCGTCTTTATCACCACCTACGAACGACAATGGAGCGGTGTAGAAGAGGCCCGTAGCCTTGTTCTTGAGGTAGTACTCGTAGGTCACGTTCTTCATCGAAGAGGTAGCTGCCTTCCACGAGAGGGTTACCTCGTTGTTTTCGCCTACGGTGACTGTGGCATCGGTGGGAGCGTCAGGACGTGCGCCCACGGCAGAAGCGTTCTTGGTGAATACCATGCTGCGGCCGAAGGTGCTCTCGGGATCGAAGTAGCGGGCATCGCCATGATAGCCGGTGAAGCACTCGTTGAGGGCGTTCTCTACACCATAGTCGAGGAAGAAGATACCCTGCTCCGAAGCGCCTGGGATGTTCTCCTTGGAGGTGAGACCAGCAGCTGAACCTGCGAGGAACCAGCCAGCCTGTGTACCCTCTTCGGGGCACCAGCCATAGAGGAAGAGGTCGTAGTAGCCGTCGGCATTGTAGTCAAGGGCACGTGTGCCAGAAGCGTTGGCGTTGAGAGGACGGATGTCCTTGGCACGAGCCACGAACGACTGGTCGTCGGTGTAGCTTACCGAACCGTCGCTGGCTACGCGGCCGAGGAGGAGCTGTCCGAAGTAGTCCCAACCGCTGACAGCATCGTCAGGCGATTCGCCGGTGACGAAGATGTCGTTCACGCCGTCGTTGTTGAAGTCAGCAACCTCGAAGTTGCCGTTGCCGAAGTTGTGCGAAGGCTCGCCCATGTTGAGACCCAGGTCGTAGAAGGCTACAACGTCCTCCTTCTCGGTCTCGGCACCCAGGTTGAGATAGACGCGCATGGTGCGGCCCAGTCCCTCGGTGTTCTGCTCGGCAGGATTATCGACGTTGCCCTGTACCATGAAGTCGGCATAGCCGTCGTTGTTGAGGTCGGTAGCGGTGATGATGCAAAGTGCAAAGGCATACACGAAGTCACCGTTGCCCATCAGGTCTTCGCAATACTGGCGATAGACGCCGTTGCCCTCGTTGATCAGCACGCCGCAGTTCATGATGCCGCCTGCGTTGATGTCCGACGAAAGCCACCAGCCGGCACCCACGATGTCGAGCAGACCGTCGGCATTGAAGTCGGCTACCGAAGCCGTACGGGGCAGCCAGTTGAGCTCGTTGCCCTCACGGTCGTAAACCTTGAAGGCGTCCCACTTGGTGAAGTTGCCGGCGCCGTCGTTGAGGTAGATGCCGTTGTCCGACCATGCATCACCGCCCGACGCGAGGTAGAGGTCGATGTTGCCGTCGCCATTGAAGTCGGCGGGGATAACCGATGAGCGCACACCCGTGAGCATCTTGACCTGGGTCTTGACGTACTTGGTGCCGTCCCACTTGAGCTTCCAGGCGGTACGGTTGACGAAGACTTCGTTGCCTTCCTCGTCCTCGAACATCGTGCCGAGGTCCTGGCCATCGACCTGCCACTGTGGCAGACCGCCGAAATAGAGTTCCTTCAGACCGTCGTTGTCCCAGTCAATCTCTGCACCTGCGGCATAGTCACCTGCGAGGTTCGGGTCGATCTCGATGATGGTCTGGGCGCTGAGTGCCATGGCACCGCTGGCCACTAAGAGTGTAAACAGTTTTTTCATGTTGTTTTAATGATATTATGAAGTAAATAATTTGGGGGGAATTTGCAGGGCTCCTTCCCCCCGATAAAAAGATGTACAAAAGGATTAGAGTTCGTAGAGGGGCGAAGTCCAGCCCTCGACGGGATGAGTCACCTCCGAGAACCAGCCATCTTCGCCCAGGCGAACCGGGTTGATGAAGAGGGGCTTGCGGGCAAATCCGCTGCCAAGGCTGGGCTTGTCGGCACGTGTGGCATTGAAGGCCACGTAGAGCAGTCCTTCGGTCGAAGAGGGGAACAGGCGCTGCACGTTCTCGGGATGAACGTACTGCTCGGTGCCGGCGATGAAAGTCTCGCCCTGGCTGCCCGTGGCTACGTCGTTGCCGCTCTTGTCGAGATAAGGACCGTTGATGTTTTCGGCACGTGCATAGCGCACCTCGTCACCCACGTTGCCGAACAGATAGACCTGTGAGCCGCTGACGCGGTAGAGGGCAATGTCCGAGAAGGCAGGACCTGCGATGAGTTTGGGCTCGCCGCTCGTGGTCGGGATGCGTCCGCGACGGATGGTGACCTTCTGTAGGTAGGTGCCTGCCTCGGTGGTGTAGCAGACGTAGAAGTTGGTGCTGGCTACGAGGAAGAAGGGGTCGCGCAGCGTCGTCACGCCCAGTTCCTCGGCGGTGAGGAAGACGCCCAGGTCGGTGTAGGGACCCTGTGCATAGGAGGCTGAGGCGGCGCCGATGGTGTTGTCGCCATAGCCATAGAACAGCCAGTAGTTAGCGTTGGCTACCGTCTTAGCGAAGTCGGCCGAAAGGCTGTTGATGCTGGCGAGCGAGTCGCTGATGAGGGGTGCGTTGAAGGCCTCCTGCGAGAACGACCAGTCGGAGAGGTCGGTGCTCATGATGGCGGGGCAACGGTAGGTGAGTCCCGTAGCCCACTGTGTCTCGGCTGAGATGGCGACAAAGCGGCTGCTTCCCTTCAGGATGGTTCCTCCGGCCAGCGAAGGTTCCCACACGGGGTTGCGGTAACTTGCGTTTTCGGGGTTGATGCTGCCCGTCCAGACTATCGAGTCGATGCCGTCACCGCTCATGTCGGCGCAGCTTACCATCGCCTTAGGCAGCGCGATGACCCAGGCCGCCATTGGCAACGCCATGAGGATCGTTTTCATTCTATTTTTCATCGAAGTGTTGTTTATAATAGATTAATAACCTGGGTTCTGTGTCAGACCTTCGAAGAGCGAAAGTTCGTGGTTGGGTATCATCCAGAGGTGGCTGATGCCGAGGCGGTAGCTCTTGAAGTCCTCGTCGCGCATCGACAGCTGGTTGATGCCTTCCTGGGTGTGGATGTCACCCCAGCGGTCGAGGTCGAACCAGCGTGTGCATTCGCCGCAGAGTTCGACGAGGCGCTCGTGGCGGAGCTGGTCGAGCAGGGTGTTGTAGGTCGAATAGAGGGCAGGCTGCAGGTCGGGCATGTTGGCGCGGCGGCGCACCTTGTTGATGTACTCCACGGCCATCGTGCGGTCGCCGTCGAGTTCGTTGAGCACCTCGGCATACATCAGATAGACGTCGGCCAGGCGCAGCACGCGCAGATTGGCACCGCTCGAGTAGTCCTCGGCCTTGTTGTCGGTCTCGACGCTGGTGTACTTCTTCCAGTAGCATGCGTGGGCGAAGTGCTCCGACGAATCCCACTCGGGCCAGGTCTTGCCGTAGTAGTTGGCAGTGGCGGTCTGGGGCTCGGCATCACTGTAGTAGAACAGGGTGTGGAACTTGCGCATGTCGACGTTGCCGTCCTTGTCGCGCTCCTTGTCAAACTCCGAGAGCAGCCAGTCGCGGCTCGAACCGTCGTTCCAGGCGCCCGTACCATCCGAGAGGTAGAGGCCCATGAACTTCGGACGCTGGTTGCCCACCTCCTTGCCGTTGATGAGGCCGTCCTTGAAGTTGATCTCGAAGAGCGACTCGGCGTTGTTCTCGTTTGACTCGGTGAAGTTGTCCATCCAGTTGTCCATCAGGCGGTAGTGGTTGAGGGCAAACACGCTTTCGATGTTCTTTTTGGCCTCCTGCCAGTACTCCTTGGCCTTGGCGGCATCCTGGTAGTCCGACCAGGGGCGATGGCTGAACATGCCTGCCAGCTGCATCGACATCTTGGCTGCCATGCCGTAGGCACCGCCACGGGTGACGCGTCCCACCTCCTGGGGCTCCCAGCTGACGGGGAGCAGGGGGGCAGCAGCCTGGAAGTCGGCCAGGGCCTGCTGGTAGAGTTCTATCTGGTTGCCGATGGGGCCGTTCTCGATCGAACTGGTCTGGATGGGACCCTTGCCGTAGATAGCGGCGATGGCCCAATGTGCTACGCCACGGATGAAGTAGCCCTGTCCGAGGATCTCGTTGGCTTCCTTTTCACTAAAGAGCGCCTTGCCCTTGCCGTTCATGTTGTCGATCACCTGGTTGACGTAGTAGAGGCTGTTGTAGAAGGCTTCCCAGGGGAGGCAAAGGCCTTCGTTGCCGTCGTAGTTGTACGAGTCCATGATGAAGTTGGCATCGGCCTGGAACTCCTGGTTGGGGCTTTCGCTCCATCCCTCGTCGCTGCGCAGCAGGGCGTGTATCTGGAACCAGCGGCTGAAATATCCCGGGCGACGCCAGGTGGAATAGGCAGCCGAGAGGCCCTGGTCATACTGTTCGGCAGTGAGCCAGAACGTCTCCGACGACTCCACATTCGGGTTGTTCAGGTCGAGCCAGCTGTCACTGCATGAGGCACCGCCCAGCGCCACAATGCCCAAAAGAAATGCAGGAATATGTCGTTTCATTTGTCTTGGATGTTTTATGTTAAGTGATTAGAAGTTGACCTGAACACCGAAGTTGACCTGTTTGGCCGAAGGGAACTGACCGCCGTCGTAGCCTTGTTCGAAGACGTTGGTGCAGATGATGTCGGGGTCGTAGCCCTTGTATTTGGTGAACGTGAGCAGGTTGCTGCCGCTGACGAAGGCACGGATGCGCTTCACGAAGATGTGCGAGGTCCACGCTTGGGGCAGGGTGTAGCCGAGCTGGATGTTCTTCAGGCGGAAGAACGTGCCGTCCTCGAGGAAGCGGTCGCAGTAGGCGATGTTGTTCGAAGTGGCGTTGGCATACATACGTGGGAATTCGGTCGAAGGATGATCCCAGGTCCACGGTATGGCGTCGGTGGGCAGGTTGTCGACGTTGTAGTTGAGCGTTGCCTGACGCACTCCGTTGTAGATCTTGTTGCCGAACTGTCCCGCCCAGAACATGCTGAAGTCAATGCCCTTCCAGCTGAGGTTCATCGTCACGCCTAGCTCGCACTTGGGTAGCGGGCTGCCGCTGAACACGCGGTCGTCGGCGTCGATGTCGCCATCCTGGTCGGCGTCGATGTAACGTACGTCGCCGGGCTTGGCATTGGGCTGAATCACCTTCACGGAGCCGTCGGCAAGCGTGGTGGTGTGCTCATACACTTCGTCCATCGACTGGAAGATGCCGTCGAACTGTATCAGGTAGAACTCGCCGATCGAGCGGCCCACTTGTGTGCGGCTGTGCCACGAGTCGTAGAAGTCGTCGCCGCCCAGACGGTTCACCTTGTTCCTCAGGGCTGTCACGTTGGCGCTGAACGAGAAGTCGAAGTCGCCCTTGTGGTCGCGCCATCCGAGGGTTGCCTCGAAGCCGCTGTTGGTCATGCGTCCGAAGTTGGTCCAGAGGGTCGAGGTGCCGGTGGCCCAGGCAGTCTTGATGTTGAAGAGCAGGTCGGTCGATTTGGATGTGAACCATTCCACCGAACCGAAGAGGCGGTTGCCGAGCATCTCGAAGTCGGCACCGATATTGGTCGTGGTCTTGCTCTCCCAACCGAGGTTGACGTTCACGCGTGCCGACTGTGTGGCTCCGTAGTGCACGTTCTCGTTGCCGCTGGGGCCGAACACTGCATACAGGCCCTCATAGGGTCCGCTGTGGTCGATGCTGGGGATGTAGTCGTAGTTGCCCAGGGCCTGCATGTCGCCGATGGTACCCCAGCTGGCACGCAGCTTGAGGAGGTTGACGGTGCTCTGCAGTGGCTCGAAGAAGGCTTCCTCGTTGATCTTCCATCCGAGCGAAACCGAGGGGAAGTAGCCGCGACGATTCTCTGGTCCGAACTTCGAGCAGCCGTCCGAACGGAAGTTGAACTGGAGCAGGTAGCGCTCGGCGTAGTTGTAATCGACGCGTCCGAGGTAGGAGATCATGCGGCGCTCGTTCTCGACGCCATACATGTTGTTCTGAGTGCCCACGAGGGCGATCTGCCACAGTCCGGGCACCTGCTGGTTGTAACCCTCGGCACGCAGGTAGTTCCAGCGCACATCCTCGGTGGTGTAGCCCACCAGGGCGCTGATGTTGTGCTTGCCGAAGCTCTGGGTGTAGTTCAGCGTGTTCTCGATGAGGATGGTCACGCGGCTGTCGCGGTCCTCGGTCAGCACGTCCTGGTAACGTGTCTCGCCCGAAGCCATACGCATCGTGTAGCAGTTGTTGCGGTTCTTGCTGCGACCCCACCAGGCATCAAGGCCGGCGTTCAGCTTGTAGGTAAGGTGGTCGAAGAGGGTGAGTTCGGCAAAGAAGTTGCCGATGATGCGGTCGTTCCAGTGCTCCGAACGGAAGCTCTTCTGGTTGGCGACAGGGTTGGTCGAATAGGTCGGGAAGTCTGCGCTACCGTAGCCGAAGCCGCCGCGCTGGGTGGGCTCGAAGGGATCATAGACGGGGATGACCGTAGGCATCGAGAGCACGTTGGCGAACGAGCCGCCGTTGGTGTTCATCGTGTTGGTGTGCTGGTAGGTCAGGTTCTCGCCTATCTTGAGCCACTTGTAGGTGGCGTCGGTGTTCACGCGGGCGGTGAAGCGGCTGTAGTCGGGGCCTTCGATGATACCGGTCTGGTCCATCCAGCCGAGGCCGACAGCCATGTTCACGTTGTCCGAACCCTGGCTATACATTATATTATAGTCCTGTGTGAAGCCTGTCTGGAAGTTGGCCTTCTGCCAGTCGGTGTTGGGGATGTACTGTCCGATGTGGTCCTCGCTCCAGCCCTGTGCCGGCCAGGCCACGCCCGAGTTGAGGTAGGCCAGTTCGTTGTACTGCAGGAAGTCGATCGAGTTCATCACGTCGATCTTCTTGGGCATGCCTGCAAGGCTCCAGTTGGCGTTGATGTCGAGTGTGGGAGCACCCTTCTTGCCCTTCTTGGTGGTGATGAGGATGACGCCGTTGGCGCCACGTGCACCGTAGATGGCGGCTGCCGATGCGTCCTTCAGCACCTGCATGTTCTCGATTTCCGAAGGGTTGAGGTGGTTGACATCGTTCACGATCAGTCCGTCGATGACGTAGAGGGGACCTACGCTCGAGAACGAACCGATGCCACGGATGCGCACGTTGGCCATCGAACCGGGTTCCGAACTGGTGGCAACGCTCACGCCGGGCACCTGGCCCTGCAGCATCTCACCGATGTTGGTGGGCGAATTCTTCTTAGCGTCCTTCATGCTCACCACTGCTACGGCTCCCGTGAGGTCGGCCTTCTTCTGCGTACCGTAACCGATTACCACGACGTCGTCGAGCGTCTTGCGGTCCTCGGCGAGGGTGATCATCAGCTGCGTCTTGCCGCTCACCTCTACGATCTTGGTTTCGTAGCCGATGTACGACACCGACAACCTGGCATTGGGTGCCACGTTGAGCGTAAACTTTCCATCGAGGTCGGTCGACATACCGTTGGTGCTGTTATCGACCTCCACAACACTCACTCCAATGAGGGGCTCGTGGTCAACATCGACGACGGTACCGCTCACGCTGATCTTCTGTGCCAGGGTCACCGGGACGAAAAGCAACATAAGCAAAACCGCCAGAATGGATGTTCTGTGTGTTGTAACGTGTTTCACTTGAATCTGTTTTTAGTATTGAATTATGAGTTTTCGCTGTTTTTACGGGGCAAAGATAGGAACGAAAGGGCAGAACAGATACAAAAAAAATCCCAAATAACCGCTCAAATCGGCTAATTGGGATTTTGGTCAATTTATTGCAGTTTCTGGGACAAAAGTTAGTTTTTTAGGGATTCTAAGGGATTTTTAGGGATTTTAAGGGATATTTGGGGACAAATGTTACTTCGGTTCCTTTTCTTTGGTCGCTTCGCTCAAAATTTTCGAAAAATTAAATCAAAAAATTATAGGAAAAACAGGATGGCATGTATTTTGATTTCGCACATTCTATTTTGATAATTTTTAAAATCAATTTTCATATAATTTTGAGCGAAGCGACCAAAAAATATAAAATCATAAAAAGGAGAGCAAGCAGAACATCTGTCCCTTTTACTCCCCTTTTACTACTCTTTTACTCCCCTTTTACTCCCTTTCTCTCCGCGTACTCCTTCGGCAACACCCCGAACTGTTTCTGGAAGCATTTGCTGAAATACGAGGGAGTGCCGAAGCCCACCTGGTAGCAGATTTCCGACACCGAACTTTCGCCTTCGGCCAGCAGTTGCGCAGCCTTGCGGAGGCGCAGCATGCGGATGTATTCGTTGGGCGACATGTCCGAAAGGCTCTTGATCTTGCGGTAGAACGCCGAACGGCTCAGGCCCATCTCATCGACGATGCTATCCATGTTGAAGTCGGGGTTGTGGAAGTTGGCCTGAATCAGACTGTCGAGCTTGATGAGGAACTTCTCGTCCATCTTTGAGATGGTGCCTTGTGCCGAGGTGGGCGGCACGACGGGATTGTTGGTGAAGCGGTTGTAGATCTGCTGTCGATTGCGCATCAGCGAACCGATGGTGGCCAGCAGATAGTCCATGTTGAAGGGCTTTTCGACGTAGGCGTCGGCGCCCATCTCGAGGCCCTTGATCTTGTCCTCCACCTCGGTCTTGGCGGTGAGCAGCACCACGGGCAGGTGGCAGTAGTGCACGTCGCCCTTGATGCGGCTGCACAGTTCCAGTCCGTCCATGTTGGGCATCATCAGGTCGGTGATCACGATATCGACATACTCCTTGTCGATCACCTGCAGGGCCTTCACGCCGTCCTCGGCGGTCAGCACGCGGTAGTGCGAGTTGGCAGTCAGGCGCTTGGTCATGAAGTCCAGCAGTTCCACGTTGTCGTCCACCAGCAGGAGCACCACTTCGCGCTGGGTGTTGGGTACGAGCGACGTCAGCTCGGGCTGCTGCACCTTCTCGTCGGGCAGGTTGTCGGGTTCGGCCTTTTCGTCCAGTCGGAGCGGGACGATGAGTGCGAAGATGTTCTCCGTGTCCGAATCGACGACGTCGAGCGTGCCGCCATGCATTTCGGCAAGCTGGCGTGCATACGACAGGCCGATGCCCGTGCCGGGATGCACGTGCGAGGCGTTGGCGCGGTTGAAGAGGTTGAAGATGGCTTCGCGGTCGCTCTTGCTGATGAGTTCTCCATCATTGGCGACGTCGATGCGGAAGGTGTCCTGGTCGCACGTTAGGCTGAGCTTGATGTACGATTCACCGTACTTGATCGAGTTGGTCAGCAGGTTGCTGACGATTTTGGTGATGGCCTCGGGATCCACCCTTGCCATGACGGGGGCATCCTTGGGCATGTCGATGAGCAGCACACGTCCTGCTGCCTCGATGGCGGGCGTGAAGCGCCGGTTGAGCTCCTCCACCAGTTGGTTGATGTTGGTGAGGCGCGGACGCAGCGCGACCTTGCTCTCCTGCATCTTGCGGAAGTCGAGCAGCTGGTTCACCAGCAGGAGCAGGCGGTTCACGTTGAGGCTCATCACGTCGAGGTCGTCGCGCACGGCTGTTTCGAACTTCTGCTTCTGCGACAGCAGCACGTCGAGCGGTGCCTTGATGAGGGTGAGCGGCGTGCGTATCTCGTGCGCCACGTTGGTGAAGAAGTCGATCTTCGCACGGTTGAGTTCGCGCTCCTTGTTCTGTCGGTAGTCGCGCATCTGCTGCAGCATGCGTTCGCGGCTGCGTGCACGGAAGAAGTAGGTGCCCGCCCACAGCAGGCCCAGCAGCAGCCCGATGTAGATGCACCACGCCCAGATGGTCTGATAGAAGGGTTTTCGGATGACGATCTGGAACCGAGTCTCGTTCACCTCCTTCTCGTTCTTGCGGTCGAAGGCTGCCAGGCGCAGGGTGTATTTGCCCGGCGGGAGTTTGGCGTACGAGATGCGTTCGCTGCGTGTCAGCAGGTAGCGCCAGTCGGTGTCGAAGCCCTCGAGCTGGTATTTCAGCTGGTGGGTTTCGGCGGTGTTGAAGCTGGGAACCACCACGCCCAGGGTCAGCGTGTTCTCGTCCGAAGCCAGTTCGATGCGGTCGAGGAAGCTGATCGAGCGGTCGATCACGGCCTGGTCGTCCTGTGGCGACAGGCGGTGGTTGAACACCCACACGTTGGCCACCAGGGGTTTGGGCAGGCGGCGCGTGCCCGCCAGTTGGTTGGGGTTGAAGCGTATCATGCCCCCGATGGTGCCCGCATAGATGGTGCCGCCCTCGGTGATGAGGCTCGAACTGTAGTTGAACTGGTTCGACGACAGGCCGTCGCTGGTCGTGAACCGGCTGATCTCGGCGGTTGTGGGATTGATGCGGTAGAGGCCTCCGTTGGTGGTGGTCCAGTAGGTGCCGTGCGTGTCCTCGATCAGCTGATAGACCACGCCCTTGGGCAGGGCCACCGTGTAGAGGCTGTCGGGGATGAAGGTCTCGGTGCGTGCGTCGAAGCGGCAGAGGCCCTGCTGGGTGTAGATCCAATGGGTGCCCCGCGAGTCCTGCATCGTGCCATAGACCATGTTGCTGGGGATGGAGCGCGCCTCGCTGTCGCAGTGCAGGTATTGCTTCCAGTGCTCTTCGCCCGCCTTGCGCACAAAGAGGCCAGCCGAATAGGTGGCAGCCCAGAGTGTGCCGTCGCGGTCCTCGAAGAGGTTATATACGAAGGTCCCCTCCAGTCCAGGCGTCATCACGAAGCGTCGGCTCCGCACGTCGTATTCGGCCACGCCCGACATGGTGCCCAGGTAGATTTCGCCCTGACGGGTGCGGATGATCGAGAAGATGCTGTTGCTGGGCAGTCCCGAACCGTCGTAGCAGTCGTAGCTGCGCAGCTGGCGGCAGGTGTTCACGTCGATGATGTGCAGGCCGTTGCTGAACGTTCCCACCCATAGCTCATCGCCGATGCAGCAGAGGCCGTGGACGTTGCGGAAGCGGTTGCTGGCTTCCACGAAGGTCACCTTCCCCGTCGAGGGGTCGAGCACGTTCAGACCCTCGTCCTCGGTGCCTATCCAGATGCGTCCGTGGTTATCCTGGCGTATTTCGCGCACACGCAGGCCGTGCCAGTCGCTGCCGTCACGTCCGGCATAGAACTTCTCGAACGCGCGGTTCGACGTGTCGAGGTAGTTCACGCCGCCGAAGTACGACCCTATCCAGATGCCGCCGTCGCGGTCGGCGAGGATGCAGTAGAGGGCGTTGTCCGACAGCGAATAGGAGTCCTGTCCCTGGTGGAAATAGTGCTGCACCTGCCCGGTGGTGATGTTGAGCACGTAGAGGCCGTTCTCGGTGCACATCCACACGTCGTCGTCCTGGAACATGATGTCGCGCACGAAGGGGCGGCGTCCCTCCTCGTCGTGGCCGAACACCTCGCGGTACTCCATCGTGCGCGGGGTGATGGCGCTCAGTCCCATCTGTTCGGTGGCGACGTAGAGCAGACCGTGTCGGAAGGCGAGTCGCGACACCGAGCAGTCGGGCATCGGGTTGCGTCCGTCGGGGCAGGTGTAGGGCTTCAGGCTCTGCAGTTCGTCGTCCGAATAGAACAGACCTCCGCCGAAGGTGCCCACCCAGATGCGGTTGGTGCCGAAGGCCATGCACAGGATGCTGCGTCCCAGCTGATGGCTGTCGTACACCAGTTCCAGCTGTCGGCTCTTCGGGTCGAAGCGGTAGATGCCCTCTTCATCGACGCATATCCACAGCGTGCCCGTCGCGTCGCTCTGTATCTGGCAGACGGGGTGGGTGATGCTCGGTTCGCCCTCGGTGATGCGGCTCAGGGGGAGCAGTTCCTCCGCCACGGGGTCGTAGCGCCACAGTCCCACTTCCGAACCTATCCAGATGATGCCGTCCTCGTCCTCGAAGAGGGCACGCACGAAGCTGCAATGTGCTCCGTCGGCGGTGAAGGGCTCGCGGAACTCGTTGCCGTCGTAGATGTTCACGCCGTCCTTCGTGCCCAGCCAGATGAAACCCTGGCGGTCCTGCAGCAGGCAGCTGACGGTGTTCTGGCTCAGGCCGTCGAGGATGTCGAGGTGGCGGAACGTCAGTTGCTCCTGTTGCGTGAAGCGCAGGGGCTGTTGGGCAGCGGCCTGGGTGGCGAGGGCACCCGTGAGGGCAAGCAGGATGGCGACGATGAGTTGTCTCATTCTCGGGTTTGTGGTTTAAGGGTGAGCTTGTCGGAGTGATGTATCACGAGTCGGCCCGACGCGTCGATCTCGATGGGGCTGATGAACACCACGCGCTCGTCGGGCTGCTCCAGGGTGCGGCCGTGATAGACGGTCAGCCATTCCCCCTGGTGGCTTCGGAACGCCATGTTGTGGCCCGTGCCCGTGATGTGTCCGCCCTGCGCGACGTCGGCCTGCAGGATGGGGTTTTCGGCAGCCTTGGTGAAGGGTCCGAGGGGCGAACGTCCCGTGGCATAGCCCACGGCATAGTTCGAACTGCCGAAGAAGTTGGCCGAGTACATGATGTAGTAGAGGCTGTCGTTGCGGATGGCGAACGAGCCTTCGTTCCAGCGTCGGCCTGCCTCATGGGCGAGCACCGAGCGGTTCTCCCATTCGGTAGCAGGGTCGGCAAGGTGCACGGGCGGTTGCAGCAGCAGCTGGGGTTCGCCTATCACGCCGCTGAAGTCGGGCATCAGTTCCACGCCGTAGATCCAGCTCTCCTCGATGGCGTCGTACAGACCCTCGTTGCGTGCCCAGGTGGCAACGTCGCTCTCCACGGGGTGCTTGTAGCAGCAGCGCGAGAAGTAGAGGTAGCAGCGTCCCGTCGCGTCGTCAAACCATACGTTGGCATCGATGATGGGGTAGGGCGGATTGAACACCGGACGGTTGTAGAGGTCGGTGAAGGGTCCCGTGGGCGAATCGGCGACAGCCACGCCAATCTTGAAGTTCTCTCCCTCGTGGGTGGGATTGTTGCGGTCGTTGGCGCTGAAGAACATATAGTATTTCCCTCCGCGCTCATAGACTTCGGGAGCCCAGAAGCAGTCCTGGTTCCATTGTCCCTCGCTGGCACCCTGATAGACGCGTCCGCAGGAGGTCCAGTCCATCAGGTTGTCCGAACTGTATGCCTCGAAGCCATCGGCCATCGAAGTGCCGTACATGTAGTACCTGCCGTCCGAAGCGGCAAGGATAAATGGGTCACCGAACCTGATGTCCTGGCGTTTCGTGCATCCGCACATCAGGCTTATGCTCAGAATGGCAGCACAGAGTAGTGAACTTACGTGTTTCATCTCGGTCAGATAGTGTTTTATAAAGTTTTCGGGGGCAAAGATAATACATTTCGTCCAAATAAACAAGAGAACCGCAGAAATATTTTGATATTGGCAAGCCGACTGGACAAACTGGATGAAAAAATGACTTCATCGAAAAAAGTTTATGCGCTTTTACCCTTTCTCTTCGAAGATATCCCTATCTTTGCAAACTACACTTCGACATTTCATGAATACGCACATTTACATCAGAAGTCTTTTCACCTTACTCGTTTTGCTGACGTTGGTGTCCTGCCGTCCGAAATGCAGTACACCTCCTGCCATCAGCGAATGTTTCGACCGGCTTGTCACCGCCCTCGACAGCAGCGAAAGCTACCATCAGATACAGGAAAAGAAGCTCATCGACTATAAGCGAAAGGCAGCGAGTGCCGGTAGTGACGAGGCCCGCTTCTATCATTACAAGCTCATCACGGAACTTTACTATGAGTTCGACGTCGATTCGACCGAATATTACGTCCAGAAGAATCTCGAGATTGCAAGGCGCAACGGCAAGCCGCAATGGGAGGCCGACTGTTACCTGCAGGCTGCACATCTCTACAACTGCATCGGTTTCTTCGAACAGGGACGCGAGGCGCTCGATGCCCTTTCGACGCTCGATAAGACCTTCGACCAGCGACTCCAATACTACCTGGAGACGATCGACTACTGGAATTCGCGTGCCATCTTCCTCAATACCCCCAACCCCGATCCGATGGGTCAGGCTTATGCCGACTCGGTGCTTGAACTGGGCGGCCGCGTGCCGATGCCGTTGCAGGTGCATGCCAAGGTGTGGAAGGAGACCGACAATGAGCGCAAGGCAGCACTGGTGGAGGAACTGAAGCGCACCATCGACCAGATGTCGCCCGAAGACCCCTGGTATGCGCTCCTTTGTGGCGAGGCGGGACTCCTCTCGCTCTATGTGAGCAACCTTCTCCCGGACGCGACCAGAGGGAGCAACGAGCAGGACGAAGTGGAGTACCTGACGCGCTACGTTGTGTCGAGCCTGCGCAACGTGAGCCGTGTGACGCCGCTGCTCATCTATGTCGAGCAGGTCGCCCTCCGATATGGTGAGCTCGACATTGCCAACCGCTTCCTTTCGGCCCTGGTCAGAATGCAGCAGGACTATCCCGACCGCATCCGCCAGCCGTTCTACTCATTCATGACCGAACTGAACGATGCCACCCGCAGCCGGCTTCAGGAGGAATCGAGGCGCAACCTGACGCTCCTGATTGTCGCTGCGGTGTCGTTCATCGTTATGGCGCTGCTCTTCGTCTTTGCCTTCTACAACCTGCGGCGTCGCATCAGGCTCCAAAGGTTGCTTAAAGAGAAGAACCAGCTGCTCACCGAAAACTCAAAGCGCCTCAAGGAAGAACAGTTGCGGTTGCGCGATGCCAACGAGGCACTGCGCCAAGCAAGTGCCGACCTGAAGGAGGAGAGTACGCGATTGAGCGAAGCCAACTACCTTAAGGAGGAATATATCGGACAGATGTTTGCCACCTGTTCGGAGTACCTGCAGAAGATCGAGGTGGTCAAGCGCGACATCAACCGCAAGCTCACTGCCCGGCAGTACGACCTGGCCTTGAAGGCGACCCGCCTCAAGAACGAGGACGACATGAAGGAGCAGCACGAGCTGTGGGCGAAGTTCGACGAGATCTTCCTGCAGCTTTTCCCCGATTTCGTCGAGCAGTTCAATGGCCTGCTCCGCCCCGAAGAGCGCATCACGCTTCGTGCGGGTGAGAAGCTCAACACCGACCTTCGCATTTATGCTATGGTGCGCCTAGGCATCAACAGTAGCACCAAGATTGCCAAGATCCTCGGCCTCTCGACCCAGTCGGTCTATAATGCTCGTCAGAAGATGCGTGCACGTGCCACCGAGAGCGAGGAGGAATTCCCCGTCAGAGTTCGCCGTCTGGCCATCAACAACAGCCTCATAGAGGGCGACAAGGGAATGAAATAAATCTTACTATCGTGAAGGGCTAATCGACTGAAATCGAGCCAAATCACCATCACAGAATCTTACTATTGGACTTCACAGCAGGATTTACTCATTATTGTATAGTTTAAATAATGTATGTACCTTTGCACCGTTGAAACTTCGTGTTTCGGCGGTGTTTTTTAATTAACAATGAATAATTAACAAATAACAATTATCTGCTGGTACAAAATAATAAACCATAAATAATAAATAATTTGTATGAAAAAGTTTGTTTTGTTAGCTATTGCAGCTTCGTTCCAATGCGCATTGATGGCACAACCTCAGCCCAAGTATGCCGAGAAGGTCGTGTATGAAGACAGTAATGTCATTTTCCGTCAGATCGACGAGCAGACGTGGGAGGGCAATGGTCACTTGATGGCCAACGAGTCGCTCTACCTCATTGCCGGCACCGAGAGCGCTATTCTCATCGACGCAGGCACCAACATCCCCGGTCTCCACAAGATTGTAAGCGACATCTGCAAGAAGCCTGTTCGCCTGATTGCCACCCACGTGCATCCCGACCACACGGGTTCGGCTATCAACGAGTGGGACGAGATCTCGATCAACGCCGCCGACGAAGTCAACCGACCCATGTTCATGGTGGGCTATCAGGGCAAGACAACCTATCTGACCGATGGCGAGGTCATCGACCTGGGTGGTCGTCAGATTGAGGTGATTTTCACGCCAGGCCATACCCCAGGCTCAACCACCTTCATCGACAAGGCGCGTCACTATGGATTCAGCGGCGACTCGTTCGGCAGCGGCAACCTGCTCATCACTGTTAACTTCTCGACCATCATTCTTTCGGCGCAACGCATGGCCTACTATATGGAGAAGAATGGTATCGAGTACCTTTACCCGGGTCATTACATGGGTGTCAACAAGGAGACGCTGCAGCGCGTCAAGGACATTGCTGAACTTTGCAGCCAGCTGCGCGAAGGTGAGAAGGAGGGCGAGAAACTTGATCGTCCCGGCATCGGTGGTCTCGATCATGTGCTCTTCGAGCGCGGTGTCCGTCTGAACTATGGCCCTGCCCAGATGAAATAATAACTCCTCAAACTTTTCACCCTCAAACCTATGAACCTACATATTTTATATCATACAGCGATAGCAGGTCTGGCACTCTTGCTGACCTCTTGCATCGGAGGCTCGAAGGTCGATCAGGCAGCCAGCGAGGCTACCTTGACCGAGCTGAAGGCCGGATGGCAGATGCCCCCACAGGATGCACGCCCCAGGGTCTGGTGGCATTGGATGAACGGAAACATCACAAAAGAGGGAATCCGCAAGGACCTCGAATGGATGAAGCGCATCGGTCTGGGCGGCTTCCAGAATTTCGATGCAAGCCTGGGAACGCCACAGATCGTCGATAAGCGACTGATCTACATGGACGAAGGCTGGCAGGAGGCATTCGCCTACGCCACCCGCCTTGCCGATAGCCTTGGCCTTGAGATGGCCATCGCCTCGGCTCCAGGATGGAGCTCCACCGGTGGTCCTTGGGTCGAGCCTAAGGATGCGATGAAGAAACTCGTCTGGAAAACCCTCGACATCGAAGGAGGCAGCCAGATTTCGTGTCCACTTCCCGAACCCGACAAGAGCACAGGCCCCATCCGCAACGGTCGCCAGGGCCCTGGACAGTGGGAGGTGAGCCCTTACCAGCACTATGAGGACATTGCCGTGATAGCCATGCGATTGGCTGTTGACGATTCCGACAAGATCACCGAAAAGGACGTGCTCGACATCACCGGCAAGACCGATGGCCTTCTGTCGGACGCAACCAAGGGAAACTGCGGCAACATCAATTGGAGTGCACCCGAAGGGAAATGGCGCATCTACCGTTTCGGCTGGTCACTCACGGGCAAGATGAACCATCCGGCTCCTCCCGAAGCTACGGGCCTTGAGGTCGATAAGCTCGACCCTGTGGCCTGGAAGAAGTTCTTCGTCGCCTACCTCGACATGTACAAGAAGGCTTCTAATGGGCTCATGGGAGAACGTGGCATCCAGTATGTACTCACCGACAGTTACGAGGCCGGGCCGCAGACCTGGACTCCCGCCATGTTTGATGAGTTCGCGAAGCGTCGCGGCTACGACCTGCACACCTGGCTCCCCGTGTTGGCTGGTGCTGTCATTGGCTCAAAAGAGCAGAGCGAAGCCTTCGTGCGCGACTGGGAGAAGACCATCGGCGAACTCATCAAGGAGAATTACGATCAGTTGACCTTGATTGCCCAGCGCGACTACGGCATGAAGGGCCGCTACTCCGAGGCTCACGAAGGTGGCCGTGTCTTTACCGCCGATGGCATGGACCTGAAGGCTACAGCCCAGATCCCCATGTCGGCAATGTGGTGCTCGGCGATGTGGCTTGGCAAGTTGCCCGATGGCGAAACCGATCGGCGTATGTATCAGGCCGACGACCGCGAGTCGTCGTCGGTGGCACACCTCTACGGACAAAACATCGCTGCCGCCGAATCGATGACGGCATGGGAGCAGAGCGCCGGTTACAACTGGTATCCCGAGAAACTGAAGAAGATTGCCGACATCGAGCTGGCCGAGGGCATCAACCGATTCGTGATCCACGAGAGTGCCCACCAGCCCATCGATGACAAGGTGCCGGGCTTGAGCCTCGGCGGCATCGGACAGTGGTTCAATCGCCACGACACGTGGGCCGAGCAGGCCACCGCCTGGGTCGATTACATGTCGCGTTCGTGCTATATGCTGCAGCAGGGAGTGAACGTGGCCGACGTGCTGGTTTATTACGGCGAGAACAGCAACATCACCGCACTCTTCGGCCAGGGTGCTCCCGAAGTGCCCTACGGATATAATTTCGACTACTGCAGTCCCGATGCGCTCTACAATCTGATCGACTGCAAGGACGGCCTGCTGACCTCGAAGGCCAGTGGTACCCAGTACCGTGTGCTCTGGCTCGACCGCAACGTGGAATACATGTCGATGCCCGTGCTCCGCAAGCTGGCCGACCTGGCCAAGGCAGGCATCGTGATAGGCGGACAGAAGCCCCAGCACCCCTACAGCCTTGGTGAGAGCCAGGAGGAGTTTGACCAGCTGGTGGGCGAAATTTGGAGCCGCAAGAACGTAACGACCGACGTGCCCATGGCCGATGTGCTGCGCAATGCCGGCATCGCTCCCGACTGCCAGCTGCCCGAAGAGGGTATGAAGTACCTCCACCGCACGCTTCCCCACGCCGAAATCTACTGGGTGAACCGTCCGACCAAGGAGGCTGCCACCGTGACTGTCGCCTTCCGGCAGTCGGGCCTCCGTCCGCAGCTCTGGCATCCCGTGACGGGCAAAATCGAGGACGTTAGCTACAAGACCGTCGGCAACACCACCGAAGTGACCCTCCCGATGCAGAAGGACGATGCTGTCTTCGTGGTCTTCTGTGGCGCAGGAGCCAGTGAGATGACTGTCACCGCTCCACAAGGCAAGACCCTGACCACGATTGACACGCCCTGGACCGTGAAGTTCCAGGAGCAGCGCGGTGCTCCCGCCGAAGCCACCTTCAGCACCCTAACATCGTGGTCGGAGCATCAGGACCCGGGCATCCGCTACTTCTCGGGCACAGCTGCCTACACCAACACGCTCCACGTCGCTGCCTTTGACCCGCAGGCTCGCCAGGTGCTCAAGCTGGGCAAGGTGAAGAACCTCGCCGAAGTCAAGGTCAACGGACAGTCGGCAGGCATCGTCTGGAAGGAACCCTTCGAAGTCGATGTGACCAGCCTGCTCAAAGAGGGTGACAACGAGCTTGTGATCGAGGTGACCAACCTCTGGGTGAACCGCCTGATCGGCGACGCACAGCCCAAGTGCAGGAACCGCATCACCTTCACCGACGCCCGCTACTATGCCCCCGATGCTCCCCTCGAGGAGTCAGGGCTGATGGGTCCCGTCGAGCTGATGGAAATCAATTGAACATCGTTAATTGTCAATTGTAAATTATTATTTGTTAATTATTAATTGTTAATTGTTTAACGATAATTCGTGTTTAAAGAAAAATATGTATAGTTAATTCTGAATAGTTACATATAGAATAAAGATATGAAAAAGGTAATGATTGCAGCCGCTGCATTGCTGATGGCGGGCACAACGATGGCTCAGCTGAAATTGCAGGAAAACAACATCGACGAAGTCCTCAAGGCCATGACCCTCGAGGAGAAGGCAACGCTCTGCGTGGGATATAGCCACGCTCAGGGTGATGCAGGAACCAATGGCATCATCGGCCAGCACACCGACATGGTGCCTGGCGCAGCTGGTGCTACACGTCCCATCGCCCGTCTGGGCATCCCTGCCACCGTATTGACCGATGGCCCTGCCGGTGTGCGCATTCGTCCTACGCGTGAGGGCGATCCCAACACATATTATGCCACGGGCTTCCCCGTAGGCACTGCCCTGGCCTGCACCTGGAACCAGGAACTCGTCGAAAGCGTGGGCCACAGCATCGGCAACGAGGTGCTCGAATATGGCTGCGATGTGCTGCTCGCCCCAGGTATGAACATCCATCGTTCACCGCTTTGCGGCCGCAACTTCGAATACTATTCAGAGGATCCTGTTGTCTCGGGCAAGATCGCTGCAGCCTACGTGCGCGGCATCCAGAGCCAGAACGTCGGCACCAGCATCAAGCACTTCGCCGTCAATTCGCAGGAGACCAACCGCTTGATGGTCGATGAGGTGGTGAGCCAGCGTGCCTTGCGCGAAATCTACCTCAAGGGCTTCGAGATTGCCGTGAAGGAGTCCGACCCCTGGACCGTGATGTCGTCCTACAACCAGCTCAACGGCGAGTTCACCCAGCAGAGCCACGGCCTGCTCACCACCATCCTGCGCGATGAGTGGGGCTACAAGGGCATCGTCATGACCGACTGGGGCAGCAAGGAAGGCACCGTCAAGGCTGTCATTGCCGGCAACGACCTCATGGAGCCGGGCAACCAGACCGAGATTGACCGCATCGTCGAAGGCGTGAAGAACGGCACTATCCCCATGGCCGACCTCGACCGCAATGCACGTCGCATACTCGAGTATATTGTCCTCACTCCACGTTTCAAGGGCTACAAGTTCAGCAACAAGCCCGACCTCAAGGCCCATGCTGCCGTGACGCGCCAGAGCGCTACCGAAGGCATGGTATTGCTCAAGAACGAAGCCAATACCCTGCCCATGTCGAGCACGCAGAAGGTGGCCGTCTTCGGCATCACTTCCTACGACTTCATCGCCGGTGGCACAGGCTCGGGCGACGTCAACAAGGCCTATACCGTCGATATGATGACCGGCCTGAGCAATGCCGGCCTGCAGGTGACCCAGGGCTTGGCAAGCCTCTACACCCGTTATAAGGCATATATGGAAGAGAAGGTCGAGGCCGACCGCCAGGCCGGCGGATGGCATTGGGGCAAGGAAATGCTGCCCGAGATGGCCGTCAGCCGCACCATGATCGACAAGCAGGCTGCCGAGGCCGACATCGCCATCATCACTCTGGGTCGCCAGGCAGGCGAAGGCAGTGACCGCAAGGAGGCCGATGACTTCAACCTCACCCAGGTCGAGCGTCAGTTGCTCACTGACGTGTGCGATGCCTTCCACCTCGTAGGCAAGCGTGTGGTCGTGATCCTCAATATGGGCAACGTCATCGAGACGGCTTCGTGGAAGGCACAGCCCGATGCCATCCTGATGGCTTGGCAGCCAGGACAGGAGGGCGGCAACTCGGTGGCCGATGTCCTGCTGGGCAAGGAGAATCCTTCGGGCAAGCTCACCATGACGTTCCCCGTGGCGCTCACCGACGTACCATCGTCGCACAACTTCCCCAACGTGCAGGCTGCTGCTCCCGAGGTTCCCAGCTTTATGCGTCGCAGCCGTGTGCAGGTCAAGAACCGTGACTACACTCTCCATTCCGAGGGCATCAACGTGGGTTATCGCTACTTCAACACCGTTGGCGTGGCCGTCTCCTATCCCTTCGGCTTTGGCTTGAGCTACACCACCTTCGCCTACAGCAAGCCCGTCGTGAAGGCCACCAAGGACGGCTTCACAGCCACCATCACCGTCACCAACATCGGCTCTGTAGCCGGCAAGGAGGCCGTGCAGCTCTACGTGTCGGCTCCCGCAGGTGGCCTCGAGAAGCCTGCCCAGGAACTCAAGGCATTTGCCAAGACGCGCTCGCTCAACCCGGGCGAAAGCGAGGTGCTCACCTTCAAGGTGTCCAACTACGACCTGGCTTCGTTCAACGAGGCAACCCAGGCTTGGGAGACCGCTGCCGGAAAGTACGTGCTCAGGTTCTCGGCCAATGTCGAGGATACGCGAGCCACTGCCATCTATAGCCTGGCCAAGGCCCAGAGCGTCCAGTGCAATGCTGTGCTGGCTCCTAACCACGAGCTTTGAAAAGCGAAAATACCTTACTATCCAAAACGCGTAATTCGTTGATCGTTAGGCTAATGATTTTTTCAAATCTTACTATCTCGTTTCATAGGGGGTGTTACCACCCCTTGTGCGTCAGAAAAAAAGTTCGTACCTTTGCACCGTCGAAATAAAAGAAAAAGACGTAACTGATTTGTTAATTATATGTATGTGTATTTAGTAATGTAAGCGGAGAATCGCTGTGAAGAAGAGTCTTCGTACTTTTTTAAATCTACCTGACGACAAGCAGGAGGAAACAATAAACGCAAACAACATTATACAATAATCTATAACAAACTAAAAAAACAAGATCGCATGAAACAATTTCAACAAACCAAGAAGTGGTTGGCATCCCTGCTGATGCTCCTTCTCTGCTCAACGGCAACCTTGATGGCTCAGGTAGCTGTCAAAGGTGTAGTGGTTGACGTCTTGGGCGAGCCCATCATCGGTGCCAACGTCCTCGAAGTGGGTACCCAGAATGGTGTTGTCACCGACCTCGATGGCAACTTCGAGCTTTCGGTTGCCAAGATCGGTGCGAAGCTCCAGGTTTCGTTCATCGGTTACAAGACCATCGAGCTCCCTGCTATGGCCAAGCCCATGTCCATCATCCTTGAGGAGGACTCCGAGATCCTCGAAGACGTAGTGGTAGTAGGTTACGGTGTGCAGAAGCGCAGGAACTTCACCGGTTCGGTTGCCACGATGAATGTGGCCGACGGCCCCGTCGCCAACCTTGCACCCACCAGTCCTACCGACATGCTCCGAGGCTTGATCCCCGGCCTTTCGATGTCGCAGAGCGGCGTTCAGGGTTCGGCATCGAGCATCCAGATTCGTGGTCAGAAGTCAATCAACGGCGGTTCGCAGCCTCTGATCGTTGTCAATGGCGTTATCTTCAAGGGAACCATGAACGACATCGACCCCAACATCGTCGAGTCGATGAGCGTCCTGAAGGATGCCACCTCCCTCGCAGCCTACGGTTCGCAGGCCGCCAACGGTGTCATCATGATCACCACCAAGAAGGGCGCCCAGGGCAAGCCAATGATCAACTTCCGCGCTTCTGTTGCATTGGCACAGGCTGCCTACAAGCCCGAGCTTCGCGACGGTGAAGGATACATCGAGCTCATCAATGCCCGCCAGGGTCTGCCTGCTGGCTCCACTGCTTGGATGACCGGTCTTGAGCTTCAGAACTACCAGAAGGGTGAGGAGACCGACTGGGTCGATTACTATACACAGACAGGTGTGCGCCAGAACTATTCGCTCAACATCTCGGGCGCCAGCGAGAATATGGACTATTCGTTCGGCGGTTCGGTTTCGAACAACGAGAACTACATCAAGGGCAATCCCTTCAAGCGTGTCACCCTCAACGGACGTTTCAACACCAAGGTCACCAAGTACATCAAGGCTGGCATGAACTTCAACTATGCATCGATCAGCACCGATGGCCAGCGTCCCTACACCGACCGTTACTTCTCGCCCTGGGGCGAACCATACCTCGAGGATGGCGTTTCGCTGCGCAAGTACATCACCGAGCATACCACCGACGACGTCAACCCAATGTGGCGTGTTGAGTCGGGTGTCGATGCCCAACTCCGAATCTACAGCATCGCCCTCGGCGGCGAACTCGAGATCCAGATCCCAGGCATCAAGGGCTTGAGCTACAAGCTGACCGGCACCTACAACACCCGTCAGAACCTGACCCGCAACTTCCTGCACGAGAACTACTATATCCAGATGAACGAACCCTACACCTCCGAGGTTTACGACGGACACCTCACCGAGGCCAACGGTTCGATCGCTAATACGAAGAGCAATTCCTACGTGATGGACCACATCATCACCTATACCAAGGAGTTCGGTCAGCATTTCTTCAGCGCAACAGCCGTCTATACCCGCGACTCCGACCGCGTGGATGGCAGCACTTCGACAGGCACCGACTTTGCAGGCCTGGGCAACACCACCCTCGGCTACTACGGCCTGAACAACGCCAAGACCCAGAAGGTCGATGAGATCAACTACACCCTTCACAACAACGTAGGTTATCTCGGCCGTGTCAACTATTCCTACCGCGACACCTATCACTTCAACGCTTCGGTTCGCCGCGACGGTTCGTCGGTGTTCGGTAGCGACAAGAAGTGGGGTACCTTCCCTGCCGTAGGTCTGGCATGGACCATCAGCAACGAGGACTTCTTCAAGCACTCGATGCCTTGGGCCTCCAACACCAAGCTGAAGGCTTCGTGGGGCAAGAACGGTAACCAGAGCCTCGCTCCCTATCAGACCCTTTCGCAGATGAACGTCGGCATGGCAGGTGGCTACGTCGCCTACTTCGGCAACGAAATCATCTTCGGTCAGGGACTGGCAACCCTCGGCAATCCTGCCCTCGGTTGGGAGACCACCACATCGTGGAACTTCGGCCTCGAGAGCGACTTCCTCAAGGGCGGTCGTCTCCACTTCGAGATCGATGCCTATTTCGCCAACACCACCGACCAGATCTTCGAGCGCACCATTCCCGTTATGGGCGCTGGCATGAGTTCGCAGTATGCCACCATGGGCAAGATCAAGAACTGGGGTATCGAGGCAAGCCTTCGCAGCATGAACATCAAGACCAAGGACTTCTCATGGTCCACCAACCTGCAGTTTACCCTTAGCCGCAGTATCCTCAAGGAACTCTACGGCGACGGCAACGACGACATCACCAACGAGCTCTTCCTCAACGAGTCGCTCGGCGCCATCTATGGTTATAAGTTCGACCGCGTAGTGCAGACCGACGACCAGGCATATATCGAAAAGAACGGTGCCAAGCCCGGCGACCCGATGTATGTCGACATGGATGGCAATGGCGTCATCACTCCTGAGGACCGCACCATCCTTGGCTTCAACAAGCCCGCCTTCATCCTCAACATGGGCAACACGCTCACCTGGAAGGACTTCTCGCTCTACTTCCTCTTCTCGGGCACATTCAGCGCAGGCAAGTATGGCATCGCTGCCAACAACAATGCCTTCGTCAGCTTCGAGAACATGGCTTACCTCAATGCTGAGGATCACCCCTTCTGGACCGAAGAGAACCGCGACACCAAGCACCTCGGCCCCAACGGCGACCTCTCGAAGTTCACCGGCACGCAGAAGTACGGTTTCATCCGTCTCCAGGATGTCAACCTTTCGTACAACGTCAAGGGCAATTGGATGAAGAAAATCGGTATCAACGGCCTCCAGGCATACGTTTCGGGATCCAACCTGTTCTTCTTCGCTCCCGACTGGGAGTTCAGCGATCCTGAGGTTCGCGACTCTCGTGGTTTCCAGCTCGCTCGTACCTTCACTTTTGGCTTAAACTTACGATTCTAAAAAACGACAGACAATATGAAAACATATAATTATCTTTTCGCCCTCATGATGGCTGCAGGTGCAATGGTATCTTGCAACGACGACGATTTCCTCGAGGAAAATCCAAAAACCATCTACACCGTAGAGTCGGCATTCACCAAGAGTGGTCAGGTCGATGCAGCTGTGGCTCGCGAATACATTGCCTTCAACTATATGTATGGTTGGCACAACATGTACGTCGAGGGAGGTGCTGCCAGCAACCTTCTGGGCGGTAACGGCACCGATATGATCGACGGTGGCCAGGCCTATCCCCACATGGCAGCCGGAATGTTCTCCAACTATATGAGTCTCAACTCCAATACCCAGGACTTCAACGGCCTTTGGAACGAGCTCTATCAGCTTGCATCCTACGCCAACCTGGCCTTGCACGGTGCCGAGCTCGTCGAGTGGAAGGATCCTGCTGAGAAGGAATATGCTGTTGCTCAGTCGAAGTTCTTCCTGGGTTGGGCCTATCTGCGCCTGGGTGAGTGCTTCGGTGGCGTGCCCATCGTTCGCGAGTACAGCGAAGAGCTGAAGTTCGACTATGCTCGTGCCACCCGTCAGGAGACCTACGCCTTCGCCATCGAGAACCTCGTGGCTGCCGAGGCTGGTCTGCCCCAGTATCCCAAGCAGGACGGCCGTGCTGCCAAGGGCATTGCCAACCACTACCTCGCCGAGGCTTACCTCGCACAGGGTGTCGAGACTGGCGACAAGTCCAACTATTCGAAGGCCATCGAGGCTGCCAGCAAGGTGGTGGCTGCTCATCCTCTCATGACCCAGCGCTTCGGCGTGCGTGCCGATGCCTCCAACCCCGGCACGGGCTTCATGGGCATCCCCAACTACAAGGCCGACGGCAACGTGTTCTACGATCTCTTCCAGATCGGCAACTATGACTACAGTGCAGGCAATACCGAGAGCCTTATGGTGGCTCAGGCACCTTCCTACGACGACTGGGCAGCCAATGGTGGTCCTGTCAACCTCAACGGTCTTACCGTGGGTGCTCCCTATCGCGATATGATCTGGAACGAGGCAAATGCCGAGCCAACGTCTGCCGGTCCCTGGAAGGAACTCACACAAATGGATCCTGCCTACATCGGTGCCAACATGGGTCCTTACCTTGGAGGTACATCATGGGGCCTAATTGGTCAGACCGACTATGCCGATGAGGTTGTTTGGAGCGGCGAGTTCGCCGATGGCGACATCCGCAACTCCGAGGTTGTGCTCTGCCATCCCGTTGTCCTCGACGTCAAGTCAAGGCATCATGGCGAAGTTTGCCAGAAGGAATGGCTCCAGTTCCCATCAGCTTTGATGCGCGTCTCCTGCAAGATTGCCATGCAGGATGGTTGGGGATTCACCGACCACCATGTGGGTTATGTCGGTCAGCCCTTCGGCTTCCAGTACGGACGCGACAACTACATCGCACGTTCGTCCGAGACCTACCTGCTCCTCGCCGAAGCTTACCTTCGCAATGGCGATGCTGCCAAGGCTGCCGAGACCGTCAACATCGTGCGCGACCGTGCACAGGCTACCTACAAGTATGCCACCGTCACCATGCGCGACATCCTCGACGAGCGTGCTCGTGAACTTCTGTTCGAAGAGCATCGCTGGCCAACCCTCCTTCGCCTGGGCAGCTCCAATGGCGAAAACGAGGACATGAAGTACCAGCTCTCTCACTACACCATGTTCGTCAACGATCTGCACGAGAAGGGTGTTACTCCCACCTGGAACCTCTTCCCCATCCCCCTCACCGTCATCAACCTCAACTCCGATGCTCCTATCGAGCAGAACAAGGGTTGGAATTAAGCTTATGTCCTGAAAGGTGCGAAGGAAGCAACCCTTCGCACCCCTCAGAACCCCTCAGAACCCTTCAGAACCCTTCAGAACCCCTCAGAACCCCTCAGAACCCTTCAGAACCCCTCAGAACCTCTCAGACCCCTTCAGACCCCCTCAGAACCCTTCAGAACCTCTCAGAACCCTTCAGACCCCTTATGAAACCCTTCCTTTCCCTCCTCCTCTTGGCTGCCACCATGTTGACTATGGTGGCCCAGCCACCGATGGGACCTCGTGGTCCCGAAAATGAGTTTTCCGACATCGAAGGCACGTCAGCCCTTTCTTTCAACCTCCCGTTCTCGCGCGACGTCAAAGGGCGTGCCGGCCATGGTCCCCAGTTCTATCTCTTCCCCGACCAGAAGCTTGACGCACAGTCGGCCAAGACGCTGGCTACCGAACTCGGCCTGATCGACTGGGCCAAGGATTATGCAGGCGGTGTCGTGGTTGTCAATCCTACTGCCGACAAGTGGCAGGCTGCCGATGTGCAGGCCTTCCGCGAACTCTTGGGTCGTCGTGGTCCAGCCACCAACATCAAGGTCATCGGCATTGGTCGTGGTGCCACATTCGTCAACCAGCAGCTTGCAGCCAGCGACATGACGGGTGCCATCGCCGGCATCGTGGCCATCAATGGTGCAGCAGGCAAGAAGGTTGCCCTCCCCGTGCCCGCCTATCTCGGTGGCAAGGGAGCTGCCGCCGCTGCCAAGGCCTACCAGGCTACGGCTGCCAAGGCTGTGGCCGATCCCCTGCTCCAGGTTGTTGTCAACAAGGACACCAAGGCTTCGGTGGCTCAGCTCATGGCTGATGCCTGGGACAAGGTGCTCAGCGCCAACTATCGCTACAACAACCTCTACCGAACCTTCTACATGACGCGTGGCATCGACAATCCCGAAGGCATCAAGAATTTCGAGCTCGTTTCGTTCCCGATGTTCGACAAGCTCGGCATCGAGCGCAACGTCATCGAGTTCCCCATCATCGACTTCAACCGTGCTGGCCAGCACCAGGAGCCCGACAAGTACCTGTGGTACGAATATGTGCCCCGTCAGGTCAAGGAGGCAGCTCCCGGCACTGTTCCGCTGGTGGTGATTCTCCACGGACATGGCAACGACCCGCGCACCCAGAGCGAGACCGCAGGTTTCGTCGAACTGGCTGCCGAGGAAGGCTTCATGGTGGTCGAAATGGAATGGCAGGGCAGTCATGGATATCTTCCCATGGGCCTCGATGGCATCGAAGGTGCCATCAACGTAACGTTGAAGAAATATCCCCAGCTCGATGCCTCGCGCATCTATTGCGAGGGTCTTTCGGCAGGAGCCATGACTAGCAATATGCTGGGCGTCCGTAAGTCACATCTCTTTGCCGCAGTGGCTGGTCATTCGGGAGGCATCTTCTCGGGCGACGGCACAGGCTACTACGGCTATGGCATCGAACCCATCATGGCCGAGGCTCAGCAGAAGCGCGGGTTTGTCGAAGTGGGCTATTGCTCCGTGCTCGGCACCGACGATGATGTGATCCGTTTCTACGGAAAGGACAACTGGCAAGGCAATCCCTACCTCAACGCTTGGCGCCTATACGAGACCATCAACGGCATGGAAGTCACGGGCGACCTCGACTTCTCCATCGATTCCACATTCGGCTTTGCACTTCGCGACCGCGAGCAGATCCATACGGGCAAGGGTGAGGACATCACCATCGAATTCGGCCAGCTCTATAAGGGCGACCGTCCCATGATCCGCATCATGGCCATCAACCATTACGGTCACTGGAACTTCAAGCCCGCTGCCCGTCTCATCTGGGACTTCTGGCGTCATTTCTCCCGCAATCCCGAGACCAAGGCTCTGGAATACACTCGTTAATTGACATTGTTAATTGTTAATTGTTAATTGTTAATTGACATGCGTAAGCATCTTCTCATAGCCCTGCTGCTCACTGCCGTCCTTCCGGCCAGTGCCCAGTGGGGCATTCCTGTTGAGCAGTTGTTGCAGCGAGCTCAACAGCGCCCTCAGTTCAACATGCTCAAGGAGCAATGGAGTGCTGCCTGGATCGAAGTGCCCGACACCGATCGCGATGCCTATGGCGTCTATTATTTCCGCAAGGACATCGACCTCGCTTCCGTGCCCGCCGAGTTCAAGATCCATGTTTCAGCCGACCAGCGCTACAAGCTCTATGTCAACGGTGTCTTGGCCTCGCTTGGTCCAGCTCGCAACGATTCGAAGCACTGGAACTACGAGACCCTCGACATCGCCGGCTATCTTAGGGAAGGCAAGAATGTGGTGGCTGCCCAGGTATGGTGCGAAGGTCCCTATAAGCCTGTGCCCAATGCTACTATCCAGACGGGATTCATCCTGATGGGAGAGGGGCAGGCTAAAGTGCTCAGCACCGATGGCTCTTGGCGATGCATTCAGGATCCCGGCTACACCCCGCTGCGTCAACGTGTGCCAGGTTACTATGCCTTGGGTGCCGGCGAACAGATCGATATGAGCCGGACCATTGCCGATTGGCAGGATCCCGCCAATACTTTGTCCGACTGGAAGCCTGCCCATCCCTATGCCTTGGGCGCTCCTCACGACGATGCCAGCGGTACGGGTGTCTATATGGGCCATCCTCTGGTGGCTTCTACGCTGCCTCAGGTCGAACGTTACGAGCGTCGCCTGCAGTCGGTGCGCCGCAATGGTGGACTCAAGCTGCCCAAGGCTTGGCCTGCACAACCAGCCACTGTCATTATCCCTGCCAATCAGACGGTCGATATTCTGCTCGACCAGCAGGAGCTTACCAACGGGTACTTCAATCTTGGTTTCTCGAAAGGAAAGGCAGCCACGATCACCGTTCAGTATGCCGAGGCACTATATTTGCCTTCCGAGTCTGACGATCCTCGTTCTGAGCCCGCCAAAGGTAATCGCAACGACATCGAGGGCAAGGTGATTCGTGGTCGCCACGATGTGCTCATCTCCAGTGGCAGTGATGGCCAGCAGTTCACTTCGCTCGACTGGTGCACCTTCCGCTATGTCAACCTCCACATCGAGACGCTCGACGAGCCACTCCAGCTCGACGACGTCAGCAGCACCTTCGTAGGCTTCCCCTTTGTGCAGCGTGCATCGCTCGATACCGACAATCCCGAGCTCCGGCAGATGATGGAGATTGGTTGGCGCACAGCCCGTCTCTGTGCCATCGAGACCTACACTGACTGCCCCTATTACGAGCAGCTTCAGTATCTGGGCGACACCCGCATCCAGGCGCTCGTTTCGCTCTACAATGCCGGCGATGACCGATTGGTGCGCAACTATCTCCATCAGGCCGATATGAGCCGCAACGCCGAGGGAATCACCATGGGTCGCGCTCCTTCCGAACTGCCCCAATACATCACCCCCTATGCCTTGCATTACATCTATGCCCTGCACGACTATCTGATGTATGGAGGTGATCCCGACTTCGTCTATGACCTTGTGCCCGGTGCCGAACAGATTCTCCATTACTTTGCCCGATACACGCTGGCCGATGGTCGTGTGAGTGGCCTTCCAGGTTGGAACTTCACCGACTGGTGCTACAATCCGGGTTGGATGCTTGGCGTACCACAGCCTGCGCAGGATGGTGCCACCAGCATCCTCGACCTCCAGTTGCTCTTGGCCTATCAGATGCTCGGCGACATCGAGCAGCACATGGGCAACAACTACATGGCGCAGAAATATGCAGCTTCGGCCGAACGTCTGGCAAAGGCTGTTCAGCAAAGCTATTGGGTGGCCGATCGTGGACTCTATGCCAACAATACCGACCATCGTCAGTTCGCACAGCACGCACAGGCACTCGCTATCCTCACAGGACTCGTCGAGGGTGAACAGGCACGTGTTTTGGCTGAAAAGACGCTTACCGACGCTTCGCTCGACTATTGCACCATCTACTTCCGCTTCTATCTCCATCAGGCTTTGGCAAAGGCAGGTTTGGGCAACGACTATCTGTCGTGGCTCGACAAGTGGCGCGAGAATATGGCCAACGGTCTGACTACTTGGGCTGAGACTTCCGATGTCAACACCTCTCGTTCCGATTGTCATGCATGGGGTGCAAGTCCTAACATCGAGTTCTTCCGCATCCTGCTCGGTATCGACAGCGCTTCGCCTGCCTTCCAGACCGTATGCATCACTCCTCACCTCGGCAATATCCGTCGCATTGGTGGAACGATGCCCCATCCACAAGGATCCATCACTGTGGCCTACGAGTACAAGAAGATAGGAAAGGGGAAGAAGGCTTCCACCGTTTTCTGTGCCGACATCGATCTGCCCGCTTCCGTCACCGGCACCTTCGTCTGGAATGGCACGACCTACCCCCTCCAGGGTGGTCCAAACCATATCTCTATTCCACAATAATTCCCGTTCATCTTCACTGACAAAAAATACGAAGGCGCGGCATCCTGCGATGTCACGCCTTTCAAATATATTTGTTATACACTCGAAGTTGCTAATCTCAACGACGCTCCATGAACATGGTACGGAGACACTCCCCGCATATAGCGACAAGTATCGGGAGCACCTTATATTTTTGTCGCGTCGAATCAATTTTTGCAGCATTTTTTTTACAAGGTATTGTACTTCAAAACGAAATGGAGCGTCTACGAACGTAGGCGCTCCATTTACTTGAGAATGTTGTGTGTCTGTGAACGTAGGTGCTCCATCTGCCGTAGAATAATGTGCATCGATGAACGTTGACGCTCCATTTCCGGCAGAATGTTGTTCGCCTTCGAACATTGGTGCATCATTTCCTAAGGAATATTGTGCGTCTACGAACATCGACATACAATCTGCTGCGGAATATTGTACGTCTGCGAACATCGATGCACCATTTCCTGCGTAATAATGTCCGTCTACGAACATGGACGCACAGTTTACTACTGAATGTTGTGCATCTGTGAACGTTGACACACGTTTTGCTGCAGAGTGTTGTTCACCTACGAACATCGACACACTATATGCTACGGACTATTGTTCACCTACGAACACTGACGAACCATTTTCTGCAGAATGTTGTACGTCTACGAACCTTGGGAAACATGCCACGATTGGAAATAGGTTTTCGGATTAGCCGGGCAAATAATAATTCATGGCAATTCGCGGTAATTCGTCTTTCCTCTTCAATATTCATTCGCATCAAGCATTCTGACGCGTGTCAGAGTGCTATATCCAATTGCGGAAGTACTCTGTCGGCCGTCGTGATGCTCTATCCTGTAGGAGCAAGTACTTTGACGGTCGTCATAATGCTTTCTCCAAATGCGGAAACACTCTGTCGGCCGTCACGATGCTTTATTACATTTCCTTATACAATCCCGAAGGAGATTATTATTCCCGTGATGGTGCAAATTGACAATTATGGATATTTTCCCCACATTTTCTTTGCCATATTAATTTAATTCATTATCTTTGCCCACGAAACTTGAAGAACATTATTAATCTTGAATAAAACTAATCTATGGGAAATTGTCGCTACTTGGGCATCATCGTGCTGCTGGCTACATGCTGCCTGACCTGCTTCGGAATGAATGAGGAAACAAAGGACAGCATACAGCCGCGTCGCGTGCTGGTGCTGGCTGAGCGCGGAGGTCTGCACGAGGGTTTCACCGCCACTGGCCTGCAATGGCTCGACGAACAGAAGGAAAGACTGAACCTGGAGCTGACCGTGCTGGAGACGGCCGAGGAGATTCCGCAGGGTGAGATCGGGACGTACCGGCTGGTGCTGCAGCTCAACCATCCGCCCTACGCCTGGAGCGAGGCTGCGCAGCGCGATATGGAGGATTATATCGACAGCGGCAGAGGAGGGTTCATCGGCTTCCACCACGCTACGCTGCTGGGCGAGTTCGACGGCTATCCGATGTGGGAATGGTTCTCGGACTTTATGGGTAAGATACGCTACAAGAACTACATCGCCGACAAGACGGACGGTACGGTGCAGGTGGAGGACCGCGAGCATCCGGTGATGAAGGATGTGCCGGGCACCTTCGTGATCCCCGACGACGAGTGGTACACCTACGAGACCAATCCGCGCCCCAACGTGCACGTGCTGGCCCACGTGGATGAATGCAGCTACTCCCTGCAGACCGATGTGAAGATGGGAGATCATCCCGTGGTGTGGACCAACCCATCGAAGAAGGCTCGCAACGTCTATTTCCAGTTCGGCCACAGCAAGCTGCTGTTCGAAAACGCGGCTTTCGTCACCCTCTTCGAGAATGCCATCCGCTGGACGCTGGGCGACACAGATCCTGCTCCTGCCCAGGAGGAGGAATATGCTGCCAACTATGCCCGTGCTCCCCGCTTCAAGGCGCTGGTCCACTACGAGCCCCATGCCGAGGAGGCGCATGTGCAGTTTGACAAGCAGGCCATCGAGTTCCTCCACAAGCTCACCTACGGCGAGGGTTGGCTGATGGATGTCACCACCTCGCTTGCCGACTATCCGTACGAGAAACTGAAGGAGTACAGCATCGTCGTGAGCCTGAATGCTGCGCCTGGTGATTCGGCGCAACGTGCGGCCTTCGAACAATATATGGAGAACGGCGGCGGATGGATGGGCTTCCATGCCTCGGGCTACAACGACCGCAACACGGGATGGCCCTGGCTGAACAGGTTCCTGGGCTGCGGCACGTTCTACTGCAACAACTGGCCTCCCCAACCTGCCCTGGTGGAATGCGAGACGGGGGAGCACCCTGTCACCGGCACGCTGCCACGGTTGTTTGTGGCGCCTGCCAGCGAGTTCTACCAGTGGCAGCCGAGTCCGCGAACGAACCCCGACGTGGAGATCCTGCTCTCGATTTCACCGAAGATGTATCCCTTCGGACTGAAGGACGTGGTGAAGTTCGGCGACTTCCCCATCGTGTGGACCAACAGGAAGTACCGCATGGTCTATCTGAACATGGGACATGGTGACGAATGCTTCATCGATGCCACGCAGAACCTCCTTTTCGTCAATGCCTTCCGTTGGGTGGTGAGCCGCGATCCCGAGGGTGATCCGTTCAAGAAGTAATAGCGACGAATTTGGCCTTTTCGGAGCAAAAAACGGAATAAGTGTCCCAAAATACCCTTCAAAAAACGGAATAAGTGTATAAAATCACCCTCAAAAAAACGGAATAAGTGTATTTTCTTTGGTCGAACAAATATATAAAAAGATAGACAAGAGGTGAAAATGGCAGACAACCTCGGCCTCAATATATTGTCAATATGCGGCTAAGGCCGTCCCCATGAATGGGGCCCCTTCTTCGAATGCAGACGAAGCTGCATTTCGAAGATCTGCCGGAAAATGAGCAGGTCCAATACCTGCAGAAAATCGCACTTCGTGCGGAAAATCCATACGGACCCCGACAAGAAACAATTCACAAGATTAGCCTATATCAATAAAATGCGCAGTCTGCTACATTTGGTAGACTGCGCGTTTCTTTTACAGTTTCTCCATCGCACTCGCCACATGGGCTTCGCATTCCCTCATGGCATCGATGGTCTTTTGAAGCACTTTGTCGAGAGGCCATCCCAGCATTTCGGCTCCGCGTTCAATCACTTCGCGAGAGCAGCCGGCGGCGAAGCCCTTTGACTTGTACTTCTTCTTGAGGGATTTCAGTTCCATGTCCTGGACACTTTTTGACGGACGCATCAAGGCAGTTGCCCAGATCAGTCCGGTCAGTTCGTCGGTGGCGTAGAGCACCTTCTCCATCAGGTGTTCGGGCTTGACATCGACGTGCAGGCCGTAAGCGTGACTGCAGATGGCGTGGATCATCTCTTCGCCCACACCTCCTTCGCGCAACAGCTGGGGTGCCTTGATGCAATGCTCCTCGGGATACTGCTCGAAGTCGATGTCGTGGAGCAGTCCGACCATTCCCCAGAAATCCACTTCGTCGGCAAAGCCCAGTTGCTCGGCATACCAGCGCATCACACCTTCCACCGTCAGCGCATGCTGCAGGTGAAAAGGGTCGTTGTTGTACTTTCTCAGCAGCTCCCACGCTGCTTCTCTTGTAATGTGAGTTTTCATATTTACGTATTTGTTTAGTTTTTACTTAACACGAATTATCATGAATTTTACATGAATTATTTTTGAATGATGTGTCAAACATTTCGAGGAATCGAAAACAAAAGCGGATAATAACCTGAGTGGTCGCATAGCTCAAAATTATAGAAAAATTATATCAAAAAATTATAAGAAAAACGGGACGAGGAGTTATTGGATTTCAGACATTCATCTTTTGATAATTTTTAAAAACAATTTTCTTATAATTTTGAGCGAAGCGACCTCTTGAACTGTGTCAAACATTTCGAGAAATCGAAAACAAAAGCGGATAATAACCTGAGTGGTCGCATAGCTCAAAATTATAGAAAAATTATATCAAAAAATTATAAGAAAAACGGGACGGGGTGTTATTAGATTTCAGACAATCATCTTTTGAAAATTTTAAAAACAATTTTCTTATAATTTTGAGCGAAGCGACCTCTTGAACAATAATTCATATGAATTATTATTGTGTTAGCGTCCACCCATTGTCGCCATGGTAGATCATCAGACGGGTCATGCCGCCATCGATGCAGATGTTCTCGCCTGTGATGAAACCTGCCTTGTCGGAGCAAAGGTAGAGCACCATGTTGGCGATGTCGAGGGGATTGCCGACACGTCTTGCGGGCTGTTGAATGGCATCGGGACCTTGATAGACGGTGTAGGCGGTGTCGATCCATCCAGGCGAGATGGAGTTGACGCGTACCTTTCCGGCAAGACTGACAGCCAAGGCATGGGTCAATGCGGCTATGCCTCCCTTGGCTGCCGTGTAGCTTTCGGTCTGAGGCTGGCTCATACGGTCGCGTGAGGAGGAGATGTTGACGACGGAGGCTCCCTCGGCGAAATAGGGAGCGAAGAGCTTGGCGAGGTAGAATGGTGCCGTCACACCCACACTCAGGGCATACTGGAACTCCTCGTAGGTACATTCCGTGATGCCTTTCATCAGTGGAAGGGCGTTGTTGACGAGATAGTCGATATGCCCGTGCTTCTCAATCACTTCCTTAGCAAATTGTTCCAACACCTGTTTGTCAGCAAGATCGCCTACGAAATGGTCACCCTGCTGCTTGTCGATGACGCAAACCGTGGCTCCAGCCTTCTGGAACTCCTCGGCGATGCAGCGCCCGATGCCTTGTGCACCTCCGGTGACTACGGCTACTTTATCCTTGAAATCCATACTTACAGTTCCTTTGCGGGCCAGCCTTCGTCCTGGTACATGGTGGCCGATAGTCCGTGGTCGCGGACGAATATCCGCAGACCTTCTGCCCTGTTCCTTTCGCGCTCGTCGGCATCGCTGTGATGGATTTGGAAGGACTCGAAGTATTCGCCAAAGATTCGCCTGGCGCTGGGCAGGAAGCCGGAGCCGTCGTCCACCTGCTCAAACTGCGACACATAGAAATGCTCGCCCTTCTGACAGATGTGCATCAGTCCTGGATGGCTGCCGCCAGAGACGCACTTTAGTGTGTCACCCACCTGACAGTAGTTGTACACCCAGAAATCTCCCCAGATACGGATGTCGGTAGAGTCCTCTTCATTGACGGCCACCACGTCGCTGAGGGGTACGCTGTATTCGCCAGGAGCATAATGGGCAGCAATCTGTTCTGCCAGATAGCGGTCGAGGGCGGTGTAATAATCGGTCGCCTGCTCGTCAGTTGTCACTGTTGTCTTGTCGGCATCCTCAGTTTCTATACTCGCAGCAGTCGGCTGCTTCTGGTTACATGCCGCCAATACCGTCAGGGCGACGAATAACATCAATGTTTTTCTAACTAATTTCATACGATAAATTTGAATTTACTTTAGCATATTCTCTATTGTCTTCATTGTTATGCGATGCCTAAAAGTTCTACTTCAAAAATCAGTGTTGAGCCCCCGGGGATGCCTGGCTGTGAAAACTTGCCATATCCCATTTCGGCAGGAATGTACAGTTCCCATTTATCGCCAATGTGCATTTGCTGTATGGCGATTATCCATCCTTCTATCAAATCACAGAGTCGGCAAGCCAATGGGACACCACCACGGCTGCTGTCAAACTGCTTTCCATCGATGGTTCTGCCTGTGTAGTGGACGGTTATAATGCTACGTACCGTTGGTTGGTCACTTGATAGGTTCCCTTCATTCAACACCTTATAGAAGACGCCCTTGGGGAGCGCCTTCACGCCGTCCTGCTTAGACTTGGCTACGAGCCAGTCCTTATTCTCTTGTATGTATGCTCTTTTATTCATATTATTTCTAACCGGCAAATTGGTATTTACTTATTTGTCAATTCCGACAAGTGATTCATCGCTTGTTTTTTAGTAAAGTCGCTATATTGAAAGGGCTTTTTACTTCCAAGATATCGCATGAAATAGTCTTTTGCCTCATTGTATCTATTCATGTCCTGACATACAACTCCAGACATATAAACAGAGTCGTTTATCAGTTGTTTGGCATACCGAACACCCTCTCCATGCTCTCCGTATGCTATTTCGTGTATGTCCTTATTTATAATCTTTGT